>VAPR01000133.1_pt1 | contig 52145 bp, 44 predicted proteins | sample 3380701 | NCBI WGS metagenome assembly VAPR01 (sample SAMN11536904, study PRJNA540576) | hot springs metagenome | isolation source: hot spring wet sediment | place: Spain: Lobios | collected 2014-01
CAATTGCCGTGATGGAAAAACGGCTGGAGCTGGAGCGTCTGCGCTACGAGCGCGAGCTCTACCGCCTCCGAAACGAAGAGCTGGCGCGGGCATTAGCAGAGGTCGAGCGGCAGCGGGCAGAAACCGAACGCGCTTATGCAGAATACCAGCGCGTGATGGAGGAGCGCTTCCACCTGCTCTCCATCCTCTCCCACGAGCTGCGCAATCTCGTCAGTGGCATTATGACTAACGCTGAACTCATCATGGTCGGCTTGGACCGGCTGGAGAGGCCGGTGATTATCAACACTGCCGACACAATCTTGCGGGCTGCCGAGTACTTGCGGGATGAGCTGCAGCTTCTCTCTCGCTGGCAGATTCTGGAAATTGAGGGCACAAAGCACTACTACCAAGTAGACGACCTCCTGGAATTGATGCGCCGCATTGTGGACTTCTACGAGCGGGAAATCAACTACAAGCAAGTCACCGTGACCATTGACAGCGAGGAGGAGCCATTCCGAGTTCCGCTGGACTGGACGCATACGCAGGAGATTGTCATCAACTACTTGCTCAACGCTATCAAGTACTCGCCTAAGGGGGGGCGGATTTGGATTCGGCTGCGGCGTACAACCGACGGTGGGGCTCGGATTGCCGTAGAGGATGAAGGGGTGGGGATTCCTGCCTCTGAACTGCCCAAGCTCTTCAAGAAGCTGGGGCGTGCCAAGAATGTGCATCCGACGGCGGGCGAGCCCAGTGTTGGGCTGGGGCTCTACATTGTCAAGTGGCTGGCGGATAAGATGCACTGTCGCGTTTGGTGCGAGTCCTGCCACGGTAAGGGTTCCATCTTCTACCTGCAGATTCCCTTCCGCAAGGGAGAAGGACCGTACTTTGACACCGATCCAGAGCCCGAGGAGTGGCAGTACCTGCGGGCAGATTATCCCACGCTGGAAGAGGGCGAGCAGGGCTATCGTCCCCGCCCGGGCTGGGTAGCGTATTTCCCCGACGAGGATCGTTTGGTGTTTTCCCCGGAAGCAATTACCGGAGATGAGCCCTCGGAGAGCGAGCCGGCATCGGATGGAGAATGAGTCCAGAGGCTTGGCACAGCTGTTGCTACACTGCTCACTGTGCAAACGTGTGTGGTTGTATGTTGAACAATGCAAAATGCCGGAGGAGCAATGAAGGACTTCATGGAATTCGTTGAGCAGTTGCAGGCTGTGCAGCGTTTCTTGGAAGAGCTGGAAATGGAGGCTGCGAAGGGGCGGGGAACAGAGCCGTGTGGGACGCCCGGCTGCCCGTACTGTAACTGCGACCCGAATAAGCCACAGGACCCAAGTGTGTGGCGAGATCTCATGAACATCGGCTACTGAAGCAGCGTAGCGATAGAACCCCCGCCGCTCGGCGGGGGTTTTTTGTTTTTGGGGGTGAGGGATGGTGCTGCTCGGCAAGAGGGGAGGGGCGGTTTGCGCGGAGGACGTGGGGGTGCTTTCGGGAAATTTCCCGAAAGGGGGTAGGGTGTTGGCAAATATCCTCTCGGGGAGGGGTGAACTCCCGCTATTTTTGCCGGTGCGTGTGTGGAATATGTCGGTAGCTGTGGAGGGGCTCAATGGCAAAGCATCGGGTGACACTGATTCCGGGCGATGGGATCGGTCCGGAGGTTGTGGGCGCGGCACGGCGGATTCTGGATGCGGCAGGGGTGCCGATAGAGTGGGAAGTGTGCGAAGCTGGGGCGAGCGTCTTCCGGAAGGGGATTGAGTCGGGCGTACCGCCGGAGACGATTGAATCCATCCGGCGCACGCGCGTTGTGCTGAAGGGACCGCTGGAGACGCCTGTCGGCTATGGAGAGAAGAGCGCAAACGTGACGCTCCGGAAGCTGTTTGAGACCTATGCGAACATCCGTCCGGTGCGGGAGTATCCGAACGTGCACACTCCCTATAGCGGGCGGGGCATTGATTTGGTCGTGGTTCGAGAGAACGTGGAAGATCTCTACGCCGCCATCGAGCACATGCAGACGCCGGGAGTGGCACAGGCACTCAAGCTCATCTCCCGCAAAGGATGCGAGAAGGTGGTGCGCTTAGCCTTTGAGCTGGCACGAGCCGAAGGACGCCGCAAGGTCCACTGCGCTACGAAAGCGAACATCCTCAAGCTCACAGAAGGCATGATGAAGCGGGTGTTCGAAGAGGTGGCGCAGGAGTATCCCGACATTGAAGCTCAGCACATCATCGTGGACAACTGCGCCCATCAGTTGGTCAAGCGCCCAGAGCAGTTCGAGGTGATTGTGACCACGAACATGAACGGCGACATTCTCAGCGACCTAACGTCGGCGCTGATTGGCGGCTTGGGGTTTGCCCCATCGGCGAACATTGGGAGCGAGGTTGCCATCTTTGAAGCTGTTCACGGCTCGGCACCGAAGTATGCGGGCAAGAATGTGGCAAATCCAACGGCGGTGATCGGCTCTGCGATCATGATGCTGCGGTACCTGGGCGAATTCGAGGCTGCCGAGCTCATTGAGAATGCTCTGCTGGTCACGCTGGAGGAGGGCAAAGTATTGACCGGTGATGTTGTCGGGTATGACCGAGGCGCCTCTACGACGGCTTACACAGACGCCATCATCGCTAACTTGGGGCGGGCACCACAGACGGTCAGTGTGCGCCGGTATAAGCCTTTGCGGATTCCAGAGGTGAGCAAGGATCTGGTATGGGTTCGCCCGGGCTCGCGCCGAGTTATCGGAGTGGATGTCTTCGTAGAAAGCGGGCAGTTACCCGAGGAGCTGGGACTGGCTCTGGAGCAGCTCTGCGAGGGGACACCCTTCCGGCTGAAGATGATCTCCAACCGCGGGACGAAGGTGTATCCACCCACGGGCGCACTCCCTGACTGCGTGGACCATTACCGTTGCCGGTTCCTGCTGCGGGATGGGAACGGCGAGGCTACGGATGCGGACATTCTGGAGTTGGTGCGCCGCATCGGGAGCCAGTATCGGTGGATGCACCTGGAGAAGCTCTCCGAGTTTGACGGTAGCCCGGGCTTTACGAAGGCGCAGGGCGAGGACTGAGGACAAGCGGGAGACCTTACCTGGACAGTAGGTGGTGGCTGAGCGGGAGCCTGTGGGCGACCCCCGGGCTTTTGCTAATTTTGCTGCGTCGAATGTGCCCACTGTGAGGACGCTGTGATGAAGCCTATCGAGGTCACCGATCAGACGTTTGCCCACGAAGTGCTTCAACATCCCGGGATTGTGCTGGTGGATTTCTGGGCGGCGTGGTGCGGTCCCTGCCGGATGATTGCCCCGATTGTGGAGGAGATCGCTCGGGAGTACGCCACCAAGGGGGTAAAGGTAGCGAAAGTGGACGTTGACCGGAATCCGCGGATAGCGATGCAGTACGGTATTCGGGCAATCCCCTCGCTGTTGTTCTTCCGAGGCGGGGAGCATGTGGACACCATCATTGGGGCTGTCCCCAAAGGCTATTTGGTGGAGCGTCTGGAAGCGCTGTTAGCGGAAGCGGGGAATGGCACGTCCGCCGCTGCTCAGTGAGGAGGAGCTGCAGCAGGCGCTCCGGGAGTTACCGCTCTGGCAGCGCGAGGGGAACACGCTGGTGCGGGAATTTGTCGCCCCGAATTTTGCCGCTGCTGTGGGCTTGATTAACGCTATCGCCGTCGTTGCCGAGGCGATGGACCACCATCCAGATGTGCTCCTCTACGGCTGGAACAAGGTTCGAGTTATCCTCTCAACGCACGACCGCGGAGGAATTACGGAGCTGGACATCGCGTTGGCGAAAAAGATAGAGCAGCTGCGCTTCTTCTGAACCTGAGGGGACCGAGGTGTGGATGGGGAACGGGCGCACATGGATTGAGCGCGTTCGGGCTCGGGAGATTTTGGATTCGCGCGGCGCCCCGACTCTGGAGGTAGAGGTGCTCCTGAGCAGTGGCACGGTTGGACGAGCTGCGGTCCCGGCAGGGGCGAGCACGGGCGAGCATGAAGCCGTGGAGCTGCGCGATGGGGGCCGGCGCTATGGCGGGCGGGGCGTGCAGCGAGCTATTGCCAACGTGCACGAGCGTATCGCTCCGGCACTTCGCGGGATGGACGCCGCAGACCAATGGGCTGTGGATGCCTGCTTGCGTGAGCTGGACGGAACGCCGACGAAATCGGTCCTGGGAGCCAATGCCGTCGTGGGGGTCTCTCTGGCAGTAGCAAAGGCAGCCGCAGCCGCTCTTGGGGTGCCTTTGTTTGCCTACCTTGGGGGTGCAACGGCACGCTATCTTCCCGTGCCACTCCTGAACGTGCTCAACGGCGGACGGCATGCCGACAATGCCCTGGATGTTCAGGAATTCTTGCTCATTCCCCATGGTGCACCGACCTTTGCCGAGGCGCTCCGCGCAGGGGCAGAAGTCTATGCAGCCTTGCGGGAGGTATTGCGTTCCCGTGGGTACAGCACCGCTGTTGGGGATGAAGGCGGCTTTGCCCCGCCGGAGCTCCGCTCGCACGAGGAGGCCCTAGAGCTGTTGGTCCACGCCATTGAGCAAGCCGGCTACCGCCCTGGAGCGGAGGTAGCGGTCGGCTTGGATGTGGCTGCCAGCGAGCTTGTTCACGATGGGCTCTACCGATTCGCGCGCTCTGGACGTCCTCCGCAGACGGCAGCAGACTTGATTGCCTGGTATGAGGACTTGGCGCAGCACTACCCGTTGGTGTCGTTGGAGGACCCCTTAGGGGAAGCGGATTGGATAGGCTGGCGGGAACTCACGCAGCGGCTGGGTGGGCGGCTCCAGTTGGTCGGGGACGATCTCTTTGTGACCAACGTCGCTTTCCTGCAGCGCGGCATTCGTGAGGGGGTTGCCAACGCTATCCTCATCAAGCCGAATCAGGTTGGTACGCTGAGCGAGACGATTGAAGCGGTCCATCTCGCCCATCGGGCTGGGTATCGCACGATCCTCTCGCACCGCTCGGGCGAGACGGAGGATACCACCATTGCCCACCTTGCCGTTGGCTTAGGAGTGCTGCAAATCAAGGCGGGTGCGCCCTGCCGAGGTGAGCGGACGGCAAAGTACAACGAGCTGCTCCGCATTGAGGAGCTGTTGGGCACACGGGCAGTCTTTGCCGGGACGCTGGGGCTCTTCCAGCGGGAAGTCTCACAGGTGCTGGGCGGAGCATGATTCGCTTTGGAACAGATGGCTGGCGTGGGGTCATTGGCTTTGATTTCACGGTGGACAATCTCCGCTTGGTAGCGTTAGCAACGGCCCGCTACGTCCACAGCTTGCAGTTGAAGTACCCGTCGGTGGTGGTGGGCTACGATACGCGCTTCCTCTCGCGGGAGTTCGCCTATGAGGTTGCCCGGGTCTTTGCCTCGGAGAACATTGTTGTGCACCTGATGGAAGGCTTTGCGCCAACGCCGCTGGTGTCATTCCACACGAAGCAGAAGGGGGCAGCTGTTGGCATTGCAATTACAGCCAGCCACAACCCGCCGAAGTACAACGGCTATAAAATCCGCGGCAATTTCGGCGGTCCGGCAACTCCGGAGCAGATTGCCACCGTTGAACACCATCTGCGCGATGTGCTGCGGAAACCTCCGACGCGGTGGCGTCTCAAGACGCTGGAGGAGTACGTGCAGGAGAATCTCATCCGCCCGTTTGACCCGCGGGAATCCTACATCCGGCACATCCGCAAGAAGATTTCGCTGGAGCTCATCCGCGAGGCAGGTCTCCGCATTCTGCACGACCCCATGCACGGAGCCGGTATCGGATTGCTGCGGGCGATGTTGCCGGAAGTGGAGGAAATCCACACAGAGCTCAACCCCCTCTTTGGCGAGTTGGGGCAGCCAGAGCCGATCCCCGAACACCTGCGCCCAACGATGGAGTATGTCCGCCGCACCGGGCGGTACGATATCTGCCTGGTAACGGATGGAGATGCCGATCGCCTTGCAGCGCTGGATCACGAGGGGACGTACGTGGATTCGCAGCGCCTGTTCGTGCTGCTGTTGAAGTACCTCTACGAGGACAAGAAGCGCCGCGGAACCGTGGTGAAGACCGTCTCGGTCACCTCCATGGTGGACCTCTACTGCCAGCGGAACGGGATTCCGCTCGTTGTGACGCCAGTTGGCTTCAAGCACATTGCGCGCATTATGCAGGAGCAACGGGTGTTGCTCGGCGGGGAGGAATCGGGCGGATTTGCCACCGTTATCCACATCCCGGAGCGGGATGGCATCTTCTGCGGACTGCTCCTGCTGGAGATGCTCGCACGACGGCGCACCACACTGAAACAGCTGAGTCAGGAGTTGGACGAGGAGTTTGGACCACACCGCTACCGCCGGGTAGATGTCGTCGTCTCCGAGCGGGAGAAGGCAGCTATCCTGCGGGCGTGCGCAAAGAAGCCGGCGCGGCTGGGTCGCTTCCCGGTGGAGCGCATTGATACAACCGACGGCTACAAGTTCTTTGTCCCCAAAGGATGGCTTCTGATTCGCCCATCGGGGACAGAGCCGCTGGTGCGGTACTACGCCGAAGGGGATTCCCTCAGCATGGTCAACGAGTTGCTCGAGGAGGGGCGGAAGCTGCGTTAGCGGAGAGCGCTCTGGTAGCGCCGCCGGATGTTGACGGCAAGGTACTCACCGAAGGTGCGGTCACGGGAGTATTCCGGGTACCAGCCCCAATCCTGACGGGCAGCCGAATCGTCAACGTCTTCAGGCCAGGAGTCCACAATAGCTTGGCGGCGCGGGTCAGGGTCAAACTCAATGACAGCACCGGGGAAGAGCCGACGCACTTCGTCAGCGATTTCTTCAGCACTGGCGGAAAATGCGGTCACGTTGTAAACGTGGCTGTGCAGCGTGTTTGGTGGAGCCTCTGCCAGTTGGAGAAGGGCGCGCACGGCATCGGGCATCGCCATGAAGGGGATGCGAGTATCGGGGCGGACGAAGCAGCGGTATGGCTTTCCCTGAGCTGCCGCGTGGATCATCTCGGGGGCGTAGTCGCTGGTGCCGCCACTTGGTAGCGTAAACGCCGAGAGGAGTCCTGGGAAGCGCAGTGCGCGGAAGTCAATCCAACCGGCTTCTGGTTCTGGTGCCAGGCGGCGGTAGAAGCGGGCGTAGTACAGTCCTAACAGCTCGCAGTAGAGTTTGTTCGCCCCATAAATTGTCCGGGGAGTCAGGTACTGGTCTTCGCGAACGCGTCCGGCACGGCGTTTTGCTTCGTTGTCGGGCAGCCCGTAGACAGCAATTGAGCTGGGGAAGACGAAGACGATAGGTGTGCCGCTCCGTTTTGCCATGCGGTGCGTTGTCTGCAGGAGCTGGAGTGTGCCTTCAACGTTGACGCGGTGAGCCATTTCGGGGTCGCGCTCCGCTTGGGAGGAGAGAATCGCTGCCAGGTGGTAGACGCGCTGGAAGCCCGTGTGCAGCAGTTGGGCGTGGAGTGCGGGGTCAGCGATGTCGCCAATGAAGACACGCTGGCAGCGGCGGGCAAGTGCTGGCGGCAGTGGGCGGATGTCCGTTGCGATAATGGGGACACCCTGTTCGGCAAGCGTCGTGATAAGGGTTTGCCCGACCTCTCCCCCAGCACCTGTAATGAGCGTGACGGGTCGGTCCACGGTTGCAGTTCCCGCTGTCGGAGGAACGAAGCTGCGGGCGAAATTACGCTATTTTTGTGCAATCCCGCAGAATGCCTGGTGCCACAGGCACAGGCGAACACCGTAGCAATCGGGCGAGTATGTTGGACGACGCCGCGAGCCCATGTTTGTCTCCCGCTTAGAGTTGCTGGGCTTCAAATCCTTTGCGCAGCGGACGGTTCTGGTCTTCCCCGAGGGATTGACTGCTGTCGTTGGACCCAACGGCTGTGGCAAGAGCAACATCGTTGATGCGCTCCGCTGGGTGCTGGGCGAGCAGCGCCTCTCGGTTCTGCGATGCGAGAGTCTGGAGCAGCTCATCTTCAATGGGAGCCGTGCCCACAAACCGCTGGGAATGGCAGAGGTCACGCTGACCGTGGAGAATACCAACGGCGTGCTACCGGTAGAGTTTGCCCACGTCGTGGTCACCCGACGCATCTACCGCAATGGCGAGAGTGAGTACCGGCTCAATGGGGCGCCGTGTCGGCTGCGGGACATCCAGGAGCTGTTCCTGGACACCGGTTTTGCTGCCCATAGCTATTCGGTCATTGAGCTGCGGATGGTTGAGGAGCTCCTCAATGGGCGTCCGGAGGAGCGGCGCCGGCTCATTGAGGAAGCTGCTGGAATAGGGAAGTACAAGCTCCGCCGTCGCGAGGCGCAGCGGAAGCTGGAAGCTGTGGAAGCAGATATGCAGCAGGTGGAGAATCTGCTGGCAGAACTCCGGCAGCAGGCAGCGGCATTACGCGAGCAAGCAGAGCAGGCACGACGGTGGCAGCAAGCCGATGCCGAGCGTCGGCATGCAGAGCGGCTTCTCTTAGCACTGCAGTGGCGCCAGTTGACAGAGCAGCTTCGGGAAGCAACCGCACAGGCGGAACACTTCCGGCACACTGCTGAGCATGCTCAGCAGCAGGTTGAACTGCTCCAGCAACAGCTCCGCGCGAGCGAGGAGCGCCGAGCCGCTCTCCGTGCTTTGCTCCGCCAACACGAAGAGCAGCTCCGGCAGCATCAAGAACAGCTCCAGCCACTGCGGCTTCAGCAGGCGCGTGTTCAAGAACGACTTGCCGTCGCTACCGATTCTGCCAAGCGTCTCCAGCATGAGCTGGAGCAGCTCCAGCACCAACACCAAGAGCTACTCCGCCGCCTGGAGCATCTGAACCACCAAGTGCACGCTGCAGAGCAGCGCTGCGAAGAACTCCAGCAGCAGGCGCGCGAAGCGAACCAGCAAGCTGAGACATTGCGCGAGGCGCTTCGGCAACGCCAGCACACACTGCAGCCACGCCAACGCCAACTGGAGGAAAAACGCCAGCAACTCTACCAACTCCATCTGACCAGCGAACGCCTTCGCGCACGCCAGGAACTCCTTGAGCAGCAATACCGTGACGCCCTCCAGGAACTGCAGCGGCTCCAGCATACCAAGGCGGCACTGGCGGAAAGCATCGCACAGACGCAAGCGGAACTTCACCAAGAGCAGCAACGCACCGAGTCCATACGTGCTGAGCTCCACAACCGCGAGACACACGTTCAAGCACTGCAGGAGGAGCTTCAACAGGTGCAGCAGCACTACGAACAGTGCCACCGCGAGCTCCTTGCTCTCTCTACACGGCGGGAGTGGCTCGAGGGGCTCGGCAGCGAGCACGCTTTGCTGCCGCTGTTACAAGCCCTCGTTCCGGGTGCTACGGTTGCCCTTGTGGCTGAGCTCGTAACCGTGCCGCAGGAGCTGCAGAGGGCATTCGTGGCTGCGACTATGCCGCTTCTGGAACTCCCCGTGCTGCAGCATCGGCTCTCGGAGAAGATGGTTGCACAGCTACGGTCGCAGCTTCCCTCAGGGGCGGTTCTTGCAGCAGATGAGGGGCTGGCAGAAGTGGAGCTGCCACCGGTGCCTGAAGGCGCCGGGGTTCGGGGATGGCTGTGGGAGCTTGTTCCTATGCCTCGGCAGCTCGCCGCTGTGTTGCTCTCTGTGCTCGGTCGGGTGCTGCTTGTAGAGGACCTCGCTCTCGGCGAAGCCGTTCTGCGGGATGGACATGCCGATGCAGTCGTCACGCCCGATGGTGCGTTCCTCCACCGCTGTGGCATCTTCCGGTGGAGCGATGGCTCTGCATATGCCCCATGGCTGGGACGTCAGCGGGAGCTGGAGGAGCTGAGAGCTCGTATTGCTGCCGTATCCGCTGAACACCAGCGCCTCGAACATCACCTGAGCCTCCTCCGGCAGCGCTTGCACGAAGCTGACCCAGCGGAGGTGCGTGCCCTCTATGCGGAAGCTGAGCGGAGACTCCATCGCCTCCAGCTCCGGGCAGAGCAGCTCCAGCACCAGCATGCCGAGCTGGAGCGCAACGAGCATGAGCTTCGCCAGCGCCTCCAGCAGATGGATACCGAGCGTGCTGAGCTCACCGACCGCCTGGAACGCATCGCAGAGCAGCTCCATAACGAGCGCCAACACATTGCGACGTTAGAGAACGAGCTCAGTGCCGCGTTTGCCGAGGAGCAGCAACTGCGGACGCAGGTAGACGATGCTGTTCGCCGCTGGCGCGATGCCGAGCGCGCGTGGTTGGCAGCACAACACGAACGAGACGCTCTCCGACAGCAACGCGATGGACTCGCACGCCGACTGGAAGCTCTCCAGCAGCGGCAGCAACAGTGCCAGGCTGAGCTTACGGAGGCGCTCTCTCTCCAGCAGCGTCTCCAGCAGGAGCTCGCCCAGCTTGAGCAGCAGCTACGCCAGGGCGAGAAGCAGCTCCAGCACGTGCAGGAACACCTCGCCGCACTGCAGCGTGATGAGCAGCTCTCTGCTGCCGAGCTGCACTCCCTTCAACAGCAACTCCAGCAGTACCAACAGCAGCACACCGCTGCTACCCGCCAGGCACACGAGGCTGAACTCCGCTGCGAGCAACTCCGCACGCAACGCCACAGCGTGCTGGAGCGCTTCCGCGAAAGCTTCGGCGAGGACCCCGATACGGTAGAGCTCCCTACCCCACCGCCAAGCCCAGCCCGCCTCCAGCAGCAGATCCGAGCTGCTACACGACAACTGGATGAGCTCGGTCCGGTCAACTTCCGTGCACTCCAGGAGTACGAGCAGCTTGCAGAACGTCTCCGCTTCTTGGAAGCTCAGCAAGCTGACCTCCAGCAGGCAGCTCGTTCCTTGCAGCACATCATTGCGGAGACCCACCGCATTGCTGTGCAGCGCTTCGTAGCAACCTTTGAGCAGGTGCGGCAGAACTTCCGCCGCCTCTTCCGCGTGCTCTTTGACGATGGGGATGAAGCGGATGTACGGCTCGGCGAGGGCGAACCGTTGGAGGCGCCCATTGAGATTGTTGCCAAGCCGCGTGGCAAGCGCCCGCAGTCCCTTGACCAACTCTCCAGCGGTGAGAAGACACTGGTGGCAATCGCATTGCTGTTCGCCATCTACTTAGTCAAGCCCAGCCCCTTCTGCGTGCTGGACGAAGTAGATGCCCCGCTCGATGATGCAAACATTGACCGCTTCATCCGCCTCTTACGCAGCTTCGCCGATACGACGCAGTTTCTGCTCATCACTCACAACAAGCGGACGATGGAGGCTGTGGATACGCTCTACGGTGTGACCATGCAGCCCGAGGGCGTCTCAAAAGTTGTTGCCATTCGTCTACGAGCTGCCGAACCAGTCGGCTGAGCAGCGGGGAGAAGCGATGACGTGGCGGCTGAGCATAGCACTTCTGCTTCTGTGCGGCACTGTTGCCTCTGCCCAGCAGGAGTTTCGAGTGACCCTGCCGAAGCGCTTTCCCGAGGTATGGCGTGCCGTCAAGCAAGCTATGACCGAGCGGGGCTGCCAGTTAGAGTACGAGCGCTCGGTGGAGGATACAGCAGGGCTGCTTTCGGGCATTCTCCGCACAGAGTACTGCGTCCTGGTGCAGGGTGAAGATTCAACCCGCGCTGTGATGGAGCGCTACAGCGTCCAGCTCCCTCGGATTCGGGGTGCTCGGTGGATGAATGGGCGGGTACAGTACACGGCACGTCTGCGGGAGCTGGACACCAATGGTGTAGAACTCCGCCTGACAGCCGAGCTCAGCGGCATGGAGGGCTATATCACCAACCGTGTGCACTTCTGGGCGTCCAACGGCGTGTTGGAGCGGCAGTTGCTGCAACGGATCGGTGAGCTGCTGGGTTTGCCGCCGGAGGCTGTCAGTGCCGAGCAGCCGCGTTCGCCTGCGGAGGGAGAGGAAGAAGGGCAGTGGTGATGCCGCTCTCTCTGGCGCAGCTCATAGCAGGATTGCCGTACGAGCACGTGCGTGGTCCGATGGAGATACCCATCACGGCTGTGTGTGACGACTCCCGCCACTGCTCCCCAGGCGCCCTCTTCGTTGCTGTACCGGGGCATACGCAGGATGGGCACCGCTTCATTAGCGACGCCATCCGGAATGGCGCGCACGCCGTTGTCTGCCAGACCCCACCGGAGCCCTTGCCCGAAGGGTGTACGGTTGTGCGCGTTCCCGACTCGCGGGCGGCTCTCTCCATCATTGCTCACCGCTTCTTTGGAGAGCCTGGTAGAGCGCTGCGCCTTGTCGGCGTGACTGGCACAAACGGTAAGACGACGACAACGTTCTTCGTGCGGAGCATCTTGGAGCGGGCGGGTATCCCAACAGGAATCGTCGGGACAACGGGCGCTGTATTCGGTGCGGAGCACCACCAGCTCCGCCACACGACACCGACGCCGGTAGAGCTCTGCTCTCTGCTGGCTCGCTTCCGGCACATGGGTGCGGCTGCCGTTGCTATGGAGGTCAGCTCTCATGCCTTGGACCAGCGCCGCGTGGAAGGGCTACGCTTTTCGGCGGCGCTCTTTACGAACCTCAGCCATGACCACCTGGATTACCACGGCACAATGGAGGCATATGCCCGCGCCAAACGCCGTCTGTTTGAGCTCCTTGCCCCGGATGGAATCGCCATCGCCTATGAGAACGGCGATGGATGGGGAACATGGATGCTCCAGCCTGTCGAGGCGCGGCGCCGTCTACTCGTTGGAGCTGATGCCAATGCAGATGTCCAGTTCCAGTTAGTGGAGGCTACGGCTTCGGGACTCCTGTGGCGAATGCGCTTCCCCGGCTCCTCGGTATGGGTGCCATTCCGCAGCCGAATAATTGGGGAGTACAACGCTGTCAACGCTGCGCTCGCTGTGACTCTGGGCTGGGTGTGGGGACTGGAGATACCATTGCTGCAGGAAGCTGTAGCAGAAGCTTCGGCACCTCCCGGACGGATGGAACCGATTCCATTGCCGAACGGAGCCGTAGCCTTGGTAGACTACGCCCATACACCGGATGCTCTGGAGCGAGCCTTACAAGCTGTACGCCGCATCGTGCCCCAGGGTGGACGCCTCATCTGCGTCTTCGGCTGCGGAGGGAATCGCGACCGTGCCAAGCGTCCCGTCATGGGGAGTATTGCGGCTCGCTTGGCGGATGTCATCGTGTTGACAAATGACAACCCTCGGGAAGAGCCTCCTGAGCGCATTCTTGCGGACATCCTCTCTGGCATCCCTGCCGAGAGGCGCTCTTCTGTGATAACGATTCCCGACCGCCGGACGGCGCTGGAGACAGCAGCGACAATGAGCCGTGCCGGAGATATCCTCCTCGTTGCTGGCAAGGGGCACGAACAGTACCAAATCATCGGCACCACAGCCCATCCCTTCAGCGACCAAGCCGTGTTGCGCGCAATTGCACAGCAGATGTTGTCAGCTGGATACGTCGATGTAGTGGAGCACAAGAGATGACGCGGATTGCTGCTCTCAGCGGATTCCTCCTCGCAGTCAGTACGGCAGCAGCGTACACTCATGGTGAACTGCCTCGGAGTGTTGCCGCGGAGCCTACGGAAGCGCCCCGGTTTCTCTGTACCGCGCCTCTGCGGGGAGCTGCAGAGCGCCGTCCTTCGGCAATCCGATGGCGCCCCTACGATGTGCTGCGGTATGAGCTCTTCTTGGACTGGGTATCGCTGCTATCCCGGACGGGCACGGCAGCGGAAGACCGAATGTTCAGAGGCGTGAACCGCATTACCCTGCGGATCGACAGCGCACACGTGCAGTCCATTGCGCTAGATGCTGCCGCGATGACGATTGACAGTGTTACGGTCAACAGAGTGCGTGCGCTGTCGGTTTCTCAGGCTGGCGATAGCGTCGTCATTGGTCTGCCTATGCCGGTGAATCCTGGAGATACGCTCGTCCTTGAGGTTGCCTACACGTCGCGCACGCCGCGCAACATTGGGCTGTACCTGTATCCGAAAGGGCTCTTTGTCGGGACTGGACCTGCGGGCGACTCTGTCTTCGTAGAAGAGCGGCTTGCCTACACGATGAGCGAGCCGGAAGATGCCCGCTATTGGATGCCGTGTAACGATGCTCCTCACGATAAAGCGCTGGCGCAGATCACGGTTGCCGTGCCCGATGGCTTTGTTGTTGCCTCGAATGGATGGCTGGACACTGTGGTGGTGGTAGCCGGTACTGTGCCGGATGTCCCGGTTGTGCGGCTCTACCGCTGGAAGGACACCGTGCCGATTCCGACGTACCTCATGGTCGTGCACGCTTCGCGCTATGCCGAGTTCGGCGATGTCTACGTGCGCTCGGATGGGAGCCGTGTGCCGCTGCAGTACTACGTCTGGGCGCCCGATGTGGAGAGTCCTGATACGACTGGCAGACGGTACAATGCCCGCTACGCCTTCCGTCGGGTTCCCGAGATGCTGCGGGCATACGAGCACTACTTCGGACGGTACCCCTTTGTCAAGTACGGCATGGCAGCAGTGCAGCCGTTTGCGTATGGTGGCATGGAGCATCAGACCATGACCACCATCAATCGGTCATGGCTGCGGGGATGGGCAGAGCTGGGGATTGCTCATGAGTTAGCGCACCAGTGGTTGGGGGATTTGGTGAGCTGCGCAACGTGGAAGGACATCTGGCTCAACGAAGGCGGGGCAACGTGGTCAGAGGCCTTGTGGCTGGAGTGGACTCAGGGCAGCTCGGCATATGCCGAGCGGATGGCGCAAGCACGGAGTGAGTACCTTCGGCAGCGGGCAACGGTAATGGCGCTCCCACTCTACGGGCCGCCGATGGACCTGATTTTCTTCTACGCCACTACCTACGCCAAAGCGGCGTGGGTCTACCACATGATGCGGCGTATGGTCGGCGATAGTCTGTTTTTCCCCGCTCTGCGCGCTTACATGGAGCGCCACCGCTACGGCTCGGCAGAGACCGAGGATTTGCTCGCCTCGCTCCAAGCTGATATCCCGAATCCGCCTGTCTCGTGGCGGACGTTCTTTGACCAGTGGGTGTACGCTGCTGGGCATCCGGTGTTGGAAATCACTCCCTCGGTCTCCGTGCTCCCGAACGGGCGCTACCGGGTGCGCTGCCTCGTCCGGCAGACACAGTCTGGCAGCGCTGTGCCGCAGGTCTTCGTCATGCCGTGGGTGTTGAGGTTCTCCGGCGCTAATGGGGAGTCTGCCGAACACCGCTTCATCAGTACGGAGCGAGAGCAGCTCGTAGAGCTGGAGCTTCCCTTCTTCCCGAGCTCGGTGCGGATCAACGACGAGGACGTACTCTGCGAGTACACGGTGGCGCCGGTGTCTGTGAAGGATGCAGCGCAAGCAGTGGAAGGCTTCCGTGTGCGGGTGGTACCGCAGCCGGTCCTTGGCCAAGGAGTGGTAGAGTTCACCGTGCCGGTGGCAGGTACAGTGAGAGTTGAATTGGTCACGCTGACCGGGGAACGGCGTGAACTCTACCGCAGCTTTGTGCTCCCCGGAACCTATCGGTTGCCGCTTCCGGAGAGCCGCTCTGGCTATGCGGCTGGAACGTACGCCGTTCGGCTCTGGAGCGAGGGGCGTCCCGTTGCTGCGACTGTCTTCCCATGGGAGCCGTAAGCATGGACGGGATACCGTATGAAGCCGAGGTAGCTCGCTATCGGGAGCTCTTCCCGCACTGCCGTGAGGGGATTGTGTACGTAGACCACGCGGCGACCAGCCCGCTGCCGACGCCGGTGGTCGAGGCGGTGCGGACGTATCTGGAGCACCGGCAGAAAGGCATAACGGGGCTAACGTGGGAGCTGGAGCGTGCTGAGCGGGCGCGGGAGCTCATTGCCCAGCTTATCGGGGCACCCTCGCCGGCGACCATCGCCTTTATGCCGAACACAACACTGGGGTTAGCGGTAATTGCCCTTGCGTTGCCGTGGGTGCCCGGAGATGTTGTGCTGTTGGGGGCACAGGAGTTTCCCGCAGTAGTCTATCCCTGGCGGGCATTGCAGCGCTTTGGAGTACAGCTCCGCTTCGTCCCAATGCCTGATGGCACACTGCCGCTGGAGCGAGTTGCTGAAGCGTTGGATGAGCGTGTCCGCGTGCTGGCGCTCAGCGCTGTGCAGTTCCTCTCTGGCTACCGAGCAGATGTTGAAGCCATCGGACAACTGTGCCGAGAACGCGGTGTGCTCTTCGTCGTGGACGGCATGCAGGCAATTGGGGCTGTGCGACTCCATGTCCAACGGGCACATGTGGCAGCCTTAGCATGTGGGGGAGCAAAGTGGTTGTTGGCACCCCACGGAACGGGCTTCCTCTACATTGCCCCGGACCTCTTGGACCACCTCCAACCAGCAGTGCTGGGGTGGCTGGCGGCAGAAGAGCCGTGGGACTTCTTCGCCTTTGACCAGCCGTTGGCATCTACGGCACGCCGCTTTGAAGGTGGTTCGCCCAACATAGGTGGTATCGCTGGGCTCTGTGCAGCCGTTGAGCTCCACCATGCATATGGTCCTGAACGAGCCGAGGAGCGGATTCGGGCTCTCAGCGGCTTTCTCATGGAGCGGTTGCGAGAACGGCTCCCGAATCTGGAGTTCCTGACTCCCTGGGAGGCTGAACGCCGCGCCGGTATCGTCACAGTACGCCTTCAGAGCTCAGACCATGCTGAGCAGTTGGTGCGGGAACTGGCCCAGCGCCGTATTTACTGCTCCGCGCGGCTCCACTATGTCCGCTTTTCCCCGCACTGGTACAACACGGCGGCGGAGCTGGACTACGTCGCCGAGACCGTTGCTGCGCTACTCAATTCGTTGGACTGAGGTCGGCACTGGCGGCCATGGAGCGTCTTACCGATCAGGAACGTCGGCGTCGCGAAGAGCTAGCTCTCTTGCGCCAAGCCGGGATTGAGCCGTATCCTTATGCGTACGAGCGCACTCACACGATCGCTCAGCTTCGGCGTGGGGTAACCGAAGAGCCGCTTGACCACTTTGCCGATGTGGCCCTTGCCGGGCGCATCATGACCTTCCGCCGCATGGGGAAGGTTACCTTCGCCGATGTGCAGGACGAAAGCGGACGCCTTCAGCTCTACTTCCGCGCCGACGATTTGGGCAGTCGCTACGAGCTCTTACGCTTGCTGGATATCGGTGATATCCTCGGTGCTCGTGGCTTCCTCTTCTACACCCGCACGGGCGAGCTAACCCTTCACGTGCGCTCGTACGAGCTGCTGTGTAAGTCGCTGCGCCCCATCCCCGTTCCGAAGGAGGAGCTCGATGAGCACGGGCGCCGTATCCGACACGATGCCTTCACGGACAAAGAGCAGCGCTATCGCCGGCGATATCTGGACTTGCTGGTCAACCCAGAGGTTCGCGATATCTTCCGCAAACGTGCCCGCATCATCCGGGCAATCCGCGATTTCTTCGATGCCCGCGGGTGGCTGGAGGTAGAGACTCCGATTCTACAACCCGTCTACGGCGGGGCGAATGCCCGCCCTTTTCGGACCTACTTCAACGCGTTGGACTGCCATTTCTACCTGCGGATTGCCACCGAACTCTACCTCAAGCGGCTGATTGTGGGTGGCTACGAAGGGGTCTACGAAATCGGCAAAAACTTCCGCAACGAGGGTATAGACCGGCTGCACAATCCCGAGTTTACAGCCCTGGAGCTCTACGTGGCGTACCGAGACTACCTGTGGATGATGGAGCTGGTGGAAGAGCTGATAGAGACGGTTGCACGGGAGGTCAACGGCACCGCCGAAGTGCGGCGGGGTGACCAGCGAATTGAGCTTCGCCGCCCGTTCCGCCGGATTCGGTGGTACGATGCCGTGCGCGACTACACTGGCTACGACCTTCGCGGCAAGTCTTCCCATGAGCTCTGGCACATTAGCCGTGAGCTCGGGCTGGAGCTTCCCCCGGCGGCGTCAGAGCCAAAGCTGCTGGATGAGATTTTCAGCACGGCGGTCCAACCGCAGCTCATTGAACCCACGTTCGTGATGGACTACCCGGTGAGCCTCTCTCCACTGGCGAAGCGTCACCGCCAAGAACCCGACCTTGCCGAACGGTTCGAGCTGTTCGTGTTCGGTATGGAGCTTGCCAATGCCTTTTCGGAGCTCACCGATCCGCTCGAGCAACGCCAGCGGTTTGAGCAGCAGGCTCGTTGGCGTGAGAAGGGCGATTTGGAAGCAATGCCCATGGATGAGGATTTCCTGCAGGCTCTCGAGGTCGGTATGCCGCCGACGGCAGGTTTGGGAATTGGCATCGACCGTTTGGTCATGGTGCTGACAGAACAGCCGACAATCCGCGACGTCATCCTCTTCCCCCACATGCGCCCGGAGGAGCCCCGCACCATCGTGGATGTCCCAGAAACACACGAGCAGTGAGCAATGGGCTATACGCCGCTTCCGCGTGTGACGACAGTACAGCCGCCCGTGCGCCAGCGCGTGTGGCTCCACGCGCTGCTGTTTGTCCTGACCTTCTTCTCCGTCTTGCTTGCTGGAGTGCAGTGGATGGGGAAAGATCCGCTGGAGCTCTCCAACCTGCACTACGGCGTGACCTATGCCGTGCTCATCCTCTGTTTCCTGAGCGCGCATGAGTTCGGACACTACTTTGCTGCCCGCTTCCACGGGGTGGACGTGTCGCTGCCGTACTTCCTGCCGGTGCCACTGCCGTTCTTTTTCCCATTTGGAACGTTGGGGGCGGTGATTCGGACGCGGTCGCCGATTCTCTCACGCCGGGTGCTCTTCGATATCGGGATTGCTGGACCGCTGGCGGGGTTTGTCGTCAGCGTTGTCATTCTCATCATTGGCTTCCAGACACTGCCGCCGAAGGAGTACATCTACGCTATCCACCCGGAGTACCTCTCCCTGGGTGACATTCCGAACTGGGGACTCCACTTCGGCGATATCCCGCTCTACCACTGGTTGGCGTCCGTGTTTGCAACTCCGGAAGGCTTCTTGCCCCCGATGAACGAGATGTACCACTACCCGTTCCTGTGCGTTGGCTGGTTTGGGCTCTTTGTTACGATGCTGAACCTGCTGCCGCTGGGGCAATTGGATGGAGGGCACATTACGTACGCCCTGTTTGGGAGAGCACACCGTGTGCTGGCGCGCACTGTGTGGTGGCTTCTGGTCGTGCTGGGCATGGGACCGCTCCTGGGCTGGATTGCCGGGCTGTTACGGGTAGATTCCCCCAACGTGCTCGTGCAAGCGCTGCAGCATACGCTCTTGCCCTTCCTGCAGTGGATTGAACGGATTGCCCCGTGGTACTTTCGGGCGTGGGAGGGATGGCTGGTGTGGGCGTTGCTGACGCGCGTCTTTATCCGTCTGGAGCATCCTCCTGTGCCCGACCCAGAACCTTTGACGCCTGGACGGCGCGTGTTGGGATGGGTGGCGCTGGGGATCTTCGTGCTCTGCTTCAGCTACAACGGCATCTACGACGTTCCACCGCCACCGGGTTTCTTCTTGGGGCGTTGAGCAGAGTCAACGAGCCGAAAGTCTATGTGCCGCCGTTTGATATCAACGGACACGAGCTGGACTCGCAGCCGGGAGCCCAACGTGAAGACAGTCCGAGTCCGCTTCCCGACAAAGCGATACCGGTGCTCGTCGAATGTGTAGAAATCGTTCGGCATCTCTCGCAGAGGCAGCAGGCCTTCCAGGTAGAGCTTGTCCACTTGCACGAACATGCCGAAGGAGGCTAATCCCGTCACGGTTCCCCAGTAGCGGCGCCCCAGCAAGCGGCTTGCCATCAGTGTTTGGGCAACCTTGACGGAAGCCCGTTCAGCTTCCACAGCGAGCTGTTCCCGGCGTGAGCAGTGTTCGCCAGCATGCTCCAAGTACTCTTGGAGCTGCCGGAGTCGGTGGAGCGAGGGCTTGCGCGGACGGGAATACTCCTTGAGCAATCGGTGGACGATGAGGTCTGGATAGCGCCGAATGGGCGAGGTGAAGTGCGTGTACTCGGCAAATCCTAAGCCGTAGTGCCCGATGTTGTAGGGCGAGTAGATGGCCTTTGCCATTGCACGGAGGAGGAACTGGTGGAGGATGAGCTTTGCCGGGTGCGCCTCCAGTTGCTGCAGCAGCTCCATCCATTCGTGCGAGCTCTGTGGGTCGCGGCGGACAGGGATACCCAGAGCTCGGAGCAAGCGCACGACCTCTTGGACTTTTGCCGGGTCGGGAAGGTCGTGGATGCGGTAGAGGAAGGGCAACGGTTCGGGGAGCTTCCACTGCTGAGAGCGCTCTCGGACAAAACGGGAGACAGTTCGGTTCGCTGCCAGCATGCACTCTTCAACCAGGCTCGTGGCATCGGTCCGTGTCTTGGGGAGGACGTCAATGGGGAAGCCGCTGTCGTCCAAGCGGAAGCGGAGTTCAATGGTGTCGAAGTCAATGCCGCCTTCGCGGAAGCGCCGCTGGCGGAGCGTCTGTGCCAGGTGGTGGAGGAGGAGGATGGATTCAGCGTAATCGCCGGTGCCGGTTTCGATGATGTGCTGAACCTCTTCGTACGTGAAGCGTCGGCGGCTGCAGATGACGGACTCGCAGAGCTCGTAACGGCGTAGGTGCCCCTCAGGGGTGAACTCCATGAGCACGGAGTAGGTCAGCCGGTCATGGTCCGGACGCAGCGAGCAGATGTCGTTTGAGAGCACCTCCGGCAACATTGGCACGACACGGTCTACCAAGTAGACGCTCGTGCCGCGCTGGAACGCCTCGCGGTCTATAAGGCTTCCTTCGGGAACGTAGAAGCTGACGTCGGCGATGTGGACGCCTAAGAGGAGATTCCCGTTGGGCAGGCGTTCAATGGAGAGCGCGTCGTCGAAGTCTTTGGCGTCTTCGGGGTCAATGGTGAAAGTAACCACGTGGCGAAGATCACGCCGGCGAGCGATTTCCTCAGGGGTTGGTGGGTGCGCATAGTGGCGTGCCTCCTCCTCGACGGCGGGTGGGAAGCGGAAGGGGAGGTTGAACTCTTTGAGGACGCTGGCGAATTCTGTCCGCGGGTCGCCAGCGCGTCCGAGGATTTCCACCACCTCGGCTTCGGGACTGCGGAGCGGGTCAGTCCAGCGGAGGAAGCGGGCAAGGACCTTATCGCCATTGCGTGCGCCGTGCAGTGCATCGATGGGCACGAGGAAGTCTACGTAGTAAGCCTCGTCATCAGGCACGAGGAAGAAGAAGTTGCCATCGTACTCAATGGTACCGCTGATGAGCTCCCGGGAGCGGTGGAGGACGCGCACGATTTCCCCGCGTGGCTTGCGGCGGGAGCTCTCGCGTAGGGGGCGCACAAGCACGCGGTCGCCCGGCAGGGCAGTGTTGAGATGGTGGCGCCGAACGATGATTTCGCCATACTCCGGATGCGTTGTCCGGACAATACCAATGCCGTGTTCTACCGAAAGGGTTCCTTCCAGAGCAGTGTCTTCCTCAAAGGAGCGCAATTGGAGACGTCCACGCTTGCTGCGGGTGAGGAGACCCTGGGACTGGAGCCATTGGACCGTACCCAACAGCTCTTCGTAACGGGCATCCGTTTTAGCAATGCCTAACTGCCGGGCAATTTCAAAGAGTCGCAGTGGGCGTTTACGCAGGAGGCGGAGCACAGCCTCTGCCAGCTCAGGGTAAACGGGACGCTCGGTCATGGTGCACGGCGATTAGCTGTAGAGCACAACGGCATTGCCGCCTTTCTGCAAGGCTCGCTGCAGCGCCGTGTGGACAGCGCGGAGAGCCTCATCAGCGGAAGTGTGCTGTCCCAGCACTGTCAGCCCGATGCTGAGTGTCAGGCTGAGGCGCCGGTCAGCAAGGGTGACTAACGTGGTTGCTGCCTGCTTGCGAATGTTCTCCGCCCACAACTGAGCATAGGTAGCCTCCATCCCTGGCAACAGGACGCCGAGAAGGTCCTCAGCGATGTAGCCAACAATATCGCAGCTGCGCAGGTGTGTCCGGAGCAGCGGCAGGATGTGCGTGGAGAGCACTTCGCGCATACGCGCCAGGGTGAGCTCGGACAGAGAACCGTAGCGGTCTACCTGGAGAGCGCAGAGCACCGCCGTTCCACCAATAAGGCGGAGACGCTCGTACTCTTCAGCAACCCGGTAGCGAAAGCCTTCTTCTGTCCACACGCCCTGGCTAGCGTGGAACCACAGCCCGCCGCGGATGAGCTCCTTCCAGTAGCGGTGTTCAGCAATACCACCGAGCCATACGCCGAGGATTCCGCCAAGCTCTTTCTCATGAGGTGCCAGCGGTTCTGGAAGCTCGCAGTACACAACGCCGTAGGCATGCGTAGAGGAGCACAGCGGAAAAGCATACGCCGATGCCGAAGGCAGCAGTGGTGGCTCATCGGGATGCAGACGGTAACGGTGAAGACCTTCGCGCCACTGCTGGAGGGTGCCTGAATACACCGCTTCGCCGCAGAGCGTGCGCTCAAGCGGGCATAGAGCATTGCGAAGGTGGTCCCACTGCTGTGGCGCACGCAGAGCAGCAATACGCCAGCCGCGCTGCTGCGGTGTGTAGAGACACAGCACGGTAACCGGTGCCCGGTACACCGAGGCAAAGAGCTCGGCTCCGTACTCGGCGAAGGCGTCCTCGGGCTGGTCAGCCATGTGCCAGAGATTGCAGGCGTACTCCCAGGCACGCAGCTTCTGGTGTAGCTCATACTGCTGGAGGTAGCCCTGTAGCAGTCCGCTGATGAGCAGCACGACGTGCCCCAACAGGCTCACCGTCGTCGCCGTGTAGGCGTGCGGCTGCGTGCTGTCCAAGCAGAGAACGCCGACCGGGCGGTTATGCAGCAGGATTGGGACACCCACGAAGGATGCAGTTCCCGCCGGTTCGCTGTAGTACGGAATGAGCTCCAGCTCGGCAGCAGGCTGAATATCGGTAACGATTTCGGCGCGTCCCTCAACGGCAATCTGGCTCACAATGTCGTGACCGAGGGGGAGCGTTCGCAGCTCCCTGCGGAAACGGTCTCCGGCTTCCGATTGCCAGGCTTCCAGAACCAGCAGACGCTGTTCGGTGTCCAGCCAGAAGAGCGCTACCGTACGGCTGGGAGTCATGATGCGTACCAGATTCAGAATGCGCTCCAGGGCAACTCGGAGGGCTTGTCGGGGCTCCGTTGGCGATGCGGGCGGAGCCAGCACCTCAGCCGGTAAGCTCACAGGGCGAATGCGGGCAGCGGGGGCTTCTGCCTGGGGAGCTGCAGGCTGGAGAGTTGGTGCGTGCGGGGCAGAGGATTGTGAGGATTGGCGTGGACGCCGCCCTACGATCCGAACGCTGGAGATGCCTTCGTCTTCCCCCAAAGTGGTTGCTGTGCGGGGAGCACCGGAGGGCTCAGAATCCGCTTCCGCGAAGGTTTCAGCGAAATCGTCGAAGATGACCCGTTTGCTGCGCTCTTCTTGCTGGATGGTTTGTCGTAGCTGGGCAGCCTGTGAGCGCAGGCTGGGGTTGTACGGAAGCTCCTCGCCCAGCCGTTGAGAGAGGAGCAGGAAGAACGCAACAGCCCCAAGCAGGGCAATAGAAATCCCGATGAGCCGAACAGCAGCATCGTCAAGCGCCAGGGCGATGAGCAGCCCTATGAGAATGACCCCTGCGGCTAACCAATCCACAGGGGTGAGCAGCCGCAACAGTCGCTTCAGTTCTTCAACCATCCCCGCTGGGCAAGCCGGAACTGGACCAGAGAGCTGGAGCGTTGGCGGAAGAGCTCCGTGCGCTGTGCAGCGGTATCACGGATGACCACTTCGAAGCGCGAGTGTACGTACACGTCTTTCGCCACCGTGTACCCTTGCCGGGCGTCAATGAGAATCCGGCCGCTGCCCGAGAGGGATTCGCCCTGGAGCTCGGCGGTCAGGCCGCCTTCGTTCAGACGACGCTTCTGAGGACGGGCACGCAGGGTTGCCTGAATTTCCAGGGCTTCGCGGTCGCCCATCGGACGGACCCCAACGATGCGGTATTCAGCGGTGTTCTGCATCGGGAACAGGGATGCCAAGGCATCCGGATACTGGTGGCGCCACGTCCGTGTGCTATCCACTGCACTTGTCGGGAAGGCTAAGTACTCCTGCTGGAGAGGACGGTACATTTGCTCTTCCAACTGGCGTTCTAACAGCGGATTGAGCTGTTCCGGCAGTGTGTCTGGGCTCAGTTGTCGGAGGCGGCGTACGACAGCATCTAACCCAAAGACGGAGTCAATGCGCCCGTCAGGGCTTACGAGCATGCGGACGTCTGTGCCGATGAGCGCCGTCAGGTGGGCAAAGTCGGGGTTCTTCCGGTCTGACTCCTTGCGTGAGTCATAGGTAAAGCGCCGTATACCGCCGCTGGTGTCTGGGCCTACGAAGGTGGCGATGAGCGTGTCAATGCGGAGGCTCAGTTCAATGCGTCCGTCAGGGTGAACAGCGCGGATAACCTTGCGGTAGTACTGCCGGATGGAGCTGGTCTGCGTGAGGGTGTCCTGGGTGAGGGTATCTGTGCGCACCATCCAGTAGGCGTACCACTCTTTGGGCTGCACGGCGTAGCGGAGTGTGTCGGGGATTGAAACGCGGTCCGGCGGGATGAGACTGTCAGCGGAGACGAGAGCTACGGTCTCTGCAACGGGTTCTTCATTCTGTTGGCGAGTGCTTTCCGAGCGGCAAGCCAACACCGAGAGCCAGAAACTGCTCAGCAGTACCGGGGCTACTCTTCGCGGAGGAAGCGCCATGTGAAGGTTACCTGTGTCGTTTGACGGAATGGGGTGCCGCGCCCTTGGGGAACGGCGTTGAATTCGGTGTGAGCGTGGAGTTCGGAGCGCAGAATGAGCCCACGGGGAGCTAATTCCACGGTTATTTGGGCATGCCCGGTGCCATTGGACAGTGCCACCGGCGCGGTCGGCATATCTGGTAGCCATGCGGAAGGGGATGCAAGCGAGAGCGCTGGGAGGACACCGACGAGAACACGCGTTGTGTCGGTCGTTTGGGCAATGTGGATGTGAGCAGTGTCGCGCCATTCTGCGCCTTCCAGCCAGAGTGTAGTGAGGCGATGCCAGGTGGAATCTTCACGCACACGGGTGCCTGGCACGATGCCTTTGTGGAGGTCAAACACAGCAGCCCAGCGGGCGTTGGACACAGCAGCGAGCTTTGCCGACAGTTGGAGCGAATCCCGTCCTAATTCCTCACGCAGGTATTGCCGGAGCCACTCCAATTGCTCGCCGCCAATTCGGGCGATATCACCGTAGGCGGAGAAGAGGATCTCCGCTTCGGTGCCCAGCAGCATGGTGGCATAGTCCAGGTCAGGGTGGCGTTGCCGAAGTGTCTCCGGATGTCGGCTGTCAAAGGTGATGTGAACAGTATCGCCCCGCAGCTCGTAGCGAAGCTCCTCAATCCGGCAAGCCACTTCGGTCATGTCGTGTTCCCGCGAGGTGAAAGCGTAGAAGCGCAGGACGGACGAGGTTCGGCGTTCCCAGGAACGGGTTGTGCCGTCGGCGAAGTGGCGTTCAACGCGGGTATGCTCTTGGAGCTCATAGTACCGGATGCGCCCGACAGGGATTGAAGCCAGCAGGCGTGGGCGGATAGGTTCACGCACAGACGGCTGCTCTCCGGCTACCTGCGCCGAGGTGGTCGTTGCAGCCAAGCAGGCACCAATCCCTATCCACAAGAAGCACCATCGGGAGCTTCCCATGCCGCAACGCTGTGGGTGCTCTATGGTGTGCTTACGGTACGTGGTCGACCAGTTCCGTTGCGCTGAAGAAGAAGGCAATTTCCCGCACAGCATTCTCGGGCGAGTCCGAGCCATGGATAGCGTTTTCCCCTTTCGAGGTGCCGAAGCGGCGGCGGATGGTGCCAGGAGCTGCTTCTGCAGGGTCGGTAGCACCGATGAGGGCACGGAACTCCTCCACAGCGCGCTCCTTTTCCAGCACCATCACAACAACGGGACCGCTGCTCATGAAGCGAGTCAGTTCCTCAAAGAAGGGGCGCCCGCGGTGGACTTCGTAGAAGCTTTCAGCTTGCTCTTTGGTCAAGCGCACAAGCTTCATGCCCACGATCCGGAATCCGGCATGGGTGATTGCCGTGATGATGTCGCCGACAACGTTGCGGCGAACGGCGTCGGGCTTGATGATGGCTAACGTCCGCTCACTCATCCTCGGGTGCGAGACCGTCGAGATTGTTTGACAGACCGCTTCGGAGCAGCTGATGGATGCTGGTCCCGCTGTGCCAGGACGGCAGCAACCGTCTTCCCAATGTGGGCAGGAGAATCCACCACGGTGATACCGGCAGCCTCAAAGGCGGCAATTTTTTCCGCCGCAGTTCCCTTCCCACCGCTGATGATGGCGCCAGCATGTCCCATGCGACGTCCGGGGGGTGCTGTGCGCCCAGCAACGAAGCCGATGACCGGCTTGCGCATGAATTGCCGGACGTATGCAGCAGCCTCCTCTTCTGCTGTCCCGCCAATTTCGCCGATGAGGAGTACGGCGTCGGTCTCGGGGTCTTCGTTGAACAAGGGCAGCAAATCCACGAAACTGGAGCCGACGACGGGATCGCCTCCGATGCCGATACACGTGGATTGCCCCAAGCCCAGGTCGCTCAGTTGCTTGACAGCTTCGTACGTCAAAGTCCCACTCCGGGAGAGGATGCCGATGCGTCCGGGACGATGGATAAAGCCAGGCATGATGCCGATTTTGCATTCACCTGGGGTGATGATGCCCGGGCAGTTTGGACCAATCAGCCGCGAGCGGCTTCCGCGGAGAGCTTCAGCAACGCGCACCATATCGCGCACCGGGATGCCTTCGGTAATGCAGACAATGAGCGGAATCTCTGCTTCAATGGCTTCCAGCAACGCGTCGGCTGCAAAGGGGGCAGGTACAAACACCACCGTGGCATCGGCACCGGTTGCTGCAACGGCTTCCCGGACGGTGTTGAACACCGGCACCGGCTGGGGGAAGATGTCGTTGCCTTTGCCCGTGTAGAGCGTACCACCTTTGCCAGGGGTTACGCCGCCGACAACTTGAGTGCCGTACTGCATCATCTGGGCAGTGTGGAAGGTGCCCTCTGTGCCTGTGATGCCCTGAACGAGTACCCGCGTTGCGCGGTTGACCAGGATGCTCATGAGTTCTGCCAGGCGCTGATGAGAAAACCACGCAAACTTACGGCGCCACAGCCGAAGCGATCGGCAGGTCACGGCAAGTTTACCGGTAACGGTGTCAACGGTACCGCGCGGAACCATACCGAACCGCACATCTGGTACGCTCGTTTGAGCTCAGCGAGGCTGGTCTGAGGAGCTATGCCCGTGAGCATGCCGACAAGCCGGAGGTGTAGGGCTTCAAACCGGTAGCCGTACCGCTGGGCCCAACGGGCGGCGGTGGAAAACTGCTGGCGGAGCGCACACGGGACGGTACCTGTCTGCAGGAACGCAAGCTGACTGCGCGCTAAGACGACGTAGACGAGCCCACGCCGATCTCCCAACCGCTGGAAGATGTGCTCAGCCTCGTGGAGCGGTTGGGCGACTTCGTGCCAGCGCTGTTGTATCAGGTACGCCATTGCCTCGCCCCAGAGGGTATAGGCGTAGCTGAGCTGTTCACCGATGTGCTCGTAGTGGGCTCGGGCAATGGCAAAGTAGTGATGCGTGGCATCCCAATTGCCCAGCATACGGTGAGCATTGGCGATGCCGCAGGCGGAGTAGGCTATCCCGAAGGTGTCTTCCTCTGCAAGGGCGTAGGCATGTGCCCGCTGGTAGTATCGCAGAGACCGCTGTACGGCGCCTTGCATGCGGGAGAGCCCGCCGAGGGCGCAGTAGAGGTAGGTTGGGCTCCCTTGCCGGTACTGCCGCCACAGACGGAGGGCATCCAGCAGGTGAGCGGTAGCCTGACGGAAATCGCCAGCGAAGCGCAGGGTTGTCCCGATAGCCCAGAGTGTGTGGATGATGCCTTCCGTATCACCACGTGAACGGTAGACAGCCAATGCTTGGTGGAGCAAGCTGTAAGCGCGTCGGAGCTGTCCCTGTACGCGGAGAGCCAAGGCTTCGCCAACGAGGGCATCCACAGCGTGTGGTGCTCTACCATCGGTGCTGCGCTGGAGCATGCGGTATAGATGTGCCGCCTGACGGAAAGAACCGGCAAGGCGCAAACAGTGAGCGCGGTGGAGCTGGCAGCGGTACCATTCCTTACTACCCGGAGGTAGTTGGCGCACGAGGCGAGCATAGAGCCGAGCGGCTTCCTCGTAGCGGCTTTCTCGGTAAGCACGGTCGGCAGCGGCGGCAAGCTGGGAAAGGTGCACGCGCGCACGACCGGGCATTAGCGGAACATTTCCTTGATCATGCCCCACGTGCGGCGAACTCCGCTGACGTTGTATGCGACGGTGACAGTCGCGCTATACGTTGTGCTGCCGTCTTTCCCAACGACTTTGATTCGGTACCTGTACAAGCTCTGCTCCGGTGCTGCCGTTGGGCGCAGGACGTCACGGTCTTCGTACGTGTACGTTACAGGCGCTCCTTTCGGCGGGATGCTCGTCAGGGTGTGAAACTGCTGGGAGCTACCGCGGACACGCTCGACTTCATAGCGAGCAACGCCTTCTTCACGGCTGACACGCCACTCCAGGAGGATGCTTCCACTCTGCGGACGAGCGGTGAAACTGTCAATGACAACGGTTGCTGCCCACACTACACTGCCGATGAGGCATCCACTTGCTACAACCGCTGCCCAGCGTGCCATGTAGGCGTGCCTGCTTGAGGAGCGCACCCGCAGGGACTCGAACCCCGAACCTTCTGGTCCGTAGCCAGACGCTCTATCCAATTGAGCTACGGGTGCGTTATACTGTGCTGCTCTGCGCAGCAAGACGTTGCCGGAGTGTGTGGACGAAGTGTGCCAGCCGCGATTTTCGGTTCGCGGCAGCATTCTCGTGGATAACGCCGCGGGCAGCCACCCGGTCAATGACGCTATAGGCTCGGCGCAAGAGCTCCTCGGCTTGCTCAACGGTTGTGGCTTGGTAGACCGCCTTGATAGCGTCCTTGAGCAGCCGCTTGTTCCGGCGGTTGTATGCCCGCCGCTTTTCCGATTGCCGAACCCGTTTCTTGGCAGACTGATGGTGTGGCATTGTCCCGGGAGCTCCGTTGAACGGCTTGCAAAATTACGGACTCGCCCCCGTTTGAGAGAACAGCGGCACCACTCCTGCGGTACCGCGAACAGCCTGTTTGCTGAGAGCATCGGCGAGCCGAATCGGCTCGGGCAGGCGGTACCGGCGGCAACACTGAAGGACAAACCTTACGGCAAAAGGGAGGTCCACACGGTGCCCGATGGAGACGTAGACAGGCTTAACGCGCGCCCGCGTGCGCACTGCCATGGCGATGAGCTCGCCGCGGTCCCATACAGGCGCTGTGGCGCCGGCGTCCTCGGGTAATCGGTCGGCTGTGCCACAGAGCAGCGATTTCGCACAGCCAATGGTCGGGAGATCTGTCAGAATCCCAACGTGAGAGGCTATTCCGAGACGCCGTGGATGAGCAATCCCCTGCCCATCGCAGAGCACAATGTCAGGATGATGGTGGAGAGCACGGAGCGCCGCTATAATCGCCGGAGCTTCTCGGAAACTGAGAAGCCCGGGGATGTACGGGAACTCCTCCGGGTATGCAACCACGGCAGACTCAACAAGCTGTAGTGACGGAAGCTGCATGAGGACGGCCACACCCCAAACCGTGCCGTCTCTGTACGCCGCGTCAACCCCGGCAACGTAGTGCAGGTGCTCGGGGATACGCAGTTCGCGGCAGACCTGGTGTGCCCACTGCCGCTGTAGCTGGATAGCTTCGGCGACGGAGACGCGCCACCATGCCGGAGAGGGCTCCTCTTTCATCGTACAATCGGCACCAGTGTCCGGAAGACATTCCCATCGTGAGCAGAGCTCACGGAGAGAACGTACACGCCGGAGGACATGGCACGAGTGGGGATAGAGAGCTCGTGGGAGCCTTCAACCAAGCCCTCCCACTGCCAGCAGAGCCGTCCTTCTGTGGTAACGAGGCGAATACTCCAGCGCTGCGCAAGTGGACTCCAGAGCTGGATGCGGATGTCCTCGCGCGTCGCTACTGCCGTTGCCCACCCGGCTTCGCGAATGCCTAACCGTCCAACGCCACAGAAGAGCACGGAAAGGGCTCCGTCCTCGGTCACAAGCGTGACGTCTTTGGACGCCGTTACCTGGACGTCGGCAAAGTGGAGAGGAGTCTGCGCCGGTATTGATGCTAATACGACGCCTGTCAGCACGGCAAGGGTGGAGGCAAGCGCTGTGTCAGCCTGGTGTGGCGGTATTGCAGAGAAGCTGAGCCGGCCCTGTCCGTCGTAGCGGAATGGTAGCGGCGTGGTGCCGCTCTGAAGCCCTACCGGGACGAAGAGGGAAGGATCGAAGCTGAGCGTGAGAGCAAGCTCTCGTACCTGTGCGCGCTCGCTTGGACCTGCAAGCCAGACGGGAATTGAGAGCGTATCACCTGGACGGGCAATGTGCCGGTCTATCCAAAGGCGCAGAGTATAGTGCTCGCGCGGCACCGTTGCTGAGAGCGGTACCGCAATCTCTGTTGGGCATACCGAGCGAGCCAGCACACGCAGCGTTGCCGCGAAATCCCCAGAGTCGCGTGCCGAGAAACGGACCGTAAGCGGTAGTTCCTCGCCTGGCAGCATGGTCAGCGGTAGTGGCGGCATGCCCTCCACGGTAAAGCCAGCATCGGCAGGCACAATCTCGATTGCCTCCACCTGTAGCTGGAGCGGCGACGTGTTGGTGAGAGTCACGCGCTGCTCGGCATGTTCTCCTCTCCAGACGGTCCCGAAAGCGAGTTCAGGCGGGTATGCAGTCAGTCGGGGAGTGAGCCGCTCAAGGGTTATTGTGACGCTGTCTTGCGATGGGCACACCGTACCGTGCAGGCGGAGCGTTACCTGGGTTGCACCATCCGGGAGCGCTGCAGGGGAACACGCAACGAAGACGGTGTCCGTGCTGTTGCCGGGCAGGGCGAATCGGGAAGGACTTCGCAGACGAACTCCACTCGTTGGGGGTAGCAGTTCCACAAGCACGGTATCGGTCAGAGAGCCACGGTTGGTGACAGGGATAGCGACCACCCGCTCAGCTTCGCAAGGTTCAAGGGCCCCCAGAGCAATAGAGCGCAGGTCCGGTGGGATGGAGAGCCCCGCCCGGCGGAGCTCGGCAGACAGGGGCACGATAACCACTTCGTTAGCGAGTGCAGAGCGAGTGTACACACGATACTCTGCCGTTGCAGCCCCATCGGTGTCCAGGGCTACGCGGACACCGAATACCATGGTCTCATGTGTCTCCAGGACAGCGGGGAGCGGTCTGTCGGTGACCGGCTCAAAGACTGGGGTTGGCGGGACAACGGCAACAGAGTCAATGAAGATGCGGGTGTCAGGAGCCGTGAGCTGGAAGAGCGTGTAGACCGAGTCCAGTACGGTACAGAATTGAGCCCACTGGCGGGGCGGAAGCCGTGTGAGGCGCCGCGGCTGGATGTCAATAATTGCACAGGCGGATGCAGGGCATTCGGCATCGCTTTCAATGCAGAGCCTTCCTGTGTAGCTATCCGTCTCCGAGTCGGGTGTAAGCAGGAGGAGCACAGGGATGCGCTCACCACTACGGAGCCAGGTTCCCGGTGGCGGTTGCAGGAGCTGTATCCACGGTGGCGCAGGTGGATCCCACACGAAACGGTCAATCCGCGCGTTGGCAGAGCCGGTGGCAGCCAGTTCAAGGGTGACTGTATCCACTCTGCCAGGCTGTGCCGCGTAGACGGAACGCTGCGGGGAAAGGCGCAGCTCTGCCCGGATGCCTTCACCACGGACGGCAATCGCAATGCGCTCGCCACACGGAGTTGCCGTAAGCACGATGGTATCACGGAAGACGCCTTCCCATGCCGGCTCAAAGCGGACCCGCAGCCCGACGGAGTCCCCACCCAAGACCAGCGGTGGATTACGCCGGTCTTCCAGCTCCGCAGCGAATGGTGAGCTCACGCGGGGTTGGCTGAGCAATGCCATCAAGGTTCCGCGGTTTTCCAGCAGAAGGCGGGTCTCACGGCGTTCTCCGAGGCAGACCCGCCCGAAGTCGTACTCCTGGACTTGGCTCACCAGCAGGCTGCGGCGCGCCTCGCCAACTATGTCCAGACGGAAGGGGTTCTTCTGCCCTCGGGCTTTCGTGGAGTCGTTGTTTTCCAGCCAGAGTGCTGCCGTAAAGACGCCCTCTGTTGGGGGCTGTACGAGCAGGAGGAGTGTGTCTGCCTTACCTGGGGGAATCCGTGCCGGGAAGGACTGCCCGCTGGTCCAGCCTATGATGGTCAGTGTTCCTGCCGGTGTTTGGTCCAGCCAGTAGCGGCTGATGAGCAGCGTATCGTTGCCTGTATTCGCAACGGGGAGCGAATCCAGCCGCTCCAGTTGGCAGTGGAGCGTGTAGCTGCGGGTTGCGGGAGCTGTCAGAATTGGGGAAATCCCGTAAGCACGCACGACGATGACGGTGTCGTACGCGCAGGGCTGCAGCCGCACGCGAAAGCGGGCTTCCATCCAGCCCGTGTCCGTTGGGAGAGCGCTGAACGGTACTGCTACTCCCTGCCGCGGTATGGGCAACGGTGGAGTGGCTTCGGCACGGATACCAGCATTGCCGCCAATCCAATCAATGCGGACAATGGCAGCACTATCGCGGCTGTGCCACGGAAGCTGTGCTACCGTACGAATGCCGCAGGGGGCTTGAGGGATGATGAGGGTGTCCGTTTCAGGGAAGCCGTCACGAGTGCGTGCAATGCCAACAAGCTGCACGGTCCGCACCATGCCATCAGGGAAGGTGGCTGTAAGCTGTGCTCGGTGGAGCCCAGCGCGGCTCGGTTCGAAGCGCACCGGGATCCCTGTCCATGAGCAGGACTGCAGGACCGCATTCGGTGGGAAGTTGAGCAGACGGAATGCTGCCGCGTCGGCTCCTGCGATGGTGAGAGTCACCTGTGTTGCGGAGAATGAGCGGTTTTCCAGCCGTACCGTCAGGTCGGAGCTTCCCGGCAGGCAGACCTCGGGGAAGAGCAGCGTATCGCGCTCGAAGCGCCGCTCCGGGGGCGCGTAGCGCCAGACCCCTTGCCCGACAACCCAGCCGAGCGTATCGTTGACAAACCAGATGTCGTCCAGGTGGAGCGTTGTGTCAATACCGCAGTTGCGCAGTTGCCACGTCTGTCCGCCGTCAGAGGTGTAGTACAGAGCCCCGTTGTATCCGCATGCCCAGCCCGTGGTGGGGCTCAGCAGGAAGGCGCCGAACATGGGTTTGCCTGTGACGAATTCCCGCCAGGTTGCGCCCCCATCGGTGGAAAAGCGCATACCACCTGTATTCCCCTGCCCGCTGCACGTAGTGCCAGCAAAGGGCAGCAGGAAGGAATTGCCAACGTGTGTGAGCTCCTCTTGCCAGACTGCAGAGCCCGTAGTGGCAAAGACTGCCCAGCTTTGTCCACCATCGGTAGTGCGCCAGAGGCGTCCGCTGCTGACGGCGAAGCCCGTACCATCAGCGGAGAGCATAAGGTCGGTCAGCCCGCTGTTGGGTTCATTTCCAACGAACACGCTCCAATTCGTCCCGCCATCGGTGGTTCGGAAGAAGAGCTGTGGAATGCTTCCGCAACCGCCGCCGATAACCATGCCGACAGTTGGGCTGAGGAAGTAGCAGCCCCAGAGAGCATAGGCACTGTCGGGGGTTACATCCGTCCACGTTTGTCCTCCATCGGTAGTGCGCCAGATGCCGTCAGGACCCGAGGTGTAGCCATACTGCGGGGTGGCAAAGTGGATGCTCTCCAGCTGGTTGGCTCCGGGAATTTGCGTCCCCTGCCATGTCTGCCCACCATCGGTGGTGCGGAGGACCATGCCGTTGAAGCCGCAGATCCAGCCGTAGCGCGGGTTTGACGGGAGGAAGAAGACATCCAGCCAGTAGTTCGTGGCAAAAGGTGCCGGGATAGAGGTCACGCGTTGCCACTGCTGTGCTGAAGCCAGAAGAGAAGGAAGGCAGGCGAGCGCCAACCATCGCCACCACATGGAGACCTCCGCAGAAGTGTTGCTAGCAAAATACGCCACCGCGTCCAAATCGGCGGGCTACGGCCGTGCTGCTGTGGCGATAGTGCTCTGAATGTTGCGGTCTACCAGTTCAGACAGCACGGCACGGCACAGCTTTTCCACCGGCGCTGCGGCGTTGCAGTAGAGGCGCTGTTCCGGGGGAAGCTCGTCAGGGGGCTCATAGCGGGGGGCGAGGCGCTCCAGTTCGCGGATTCCGGCATCGGAGTCGGTAGGTTTCCCACGGCGTGCCAGAACCCGTTGGCGGAGGATTTCCGTGGGTGCAGAGAGTTCAATGAAAAGGAGCCGAACGCCGTGGCGGGAGGCATGCTGACGGAAGCGCTCGCGTAGATCTCGCCGGGCAAAGGTAGCGTCAACGATAGCGCCGCCGTGGATGCTCAGCAACTGTCGGGCGCTTTCCCAGAGTTGGCGGTACGTTCGCTGTGTCATCTCGGGCGAATACAGCCACGGGCGTAGCCACTCGGGGCTGGGTTCCTGCGGTGGGAGTCCGGCTAAGGACTTGCGGAGTGCATCGGAGCTAACGACATGCCAGCCCAGCTCTTGGGCTAGAGCGTGTGCCAGCGTCGTCTTCCCCGAACCGATCGGGCCCATGACAACCAGCACGGTCGGCGAAGAGCCAATGGCAGCGTAGCGGAGAGCAAGCCGGAAGTAGCGACGGGCACGCTCCAGCGCTTGAGTGCGGTCATGTTCGGGAACTTCCGGAGCTGTGCCCCGCATGGTTTCAACTTTCCCCCGCACGTATGCGCGGTAGCACTTGTAGAAGTCGCTCAGTGTGCGTATCCCGGGATCGTCCAGAAGCGATGCCAGGGCTTCTACAGCAACCATGCCGAGTTCGGGATAGCCGTAGTAGTCCAAGTCCATCGCCAGGAAGGCGATGTCGTTAGCAACATCGATGCAGCGGAAGCGCTCGTTGAACTCGATGCAATCGTAGACCAGAAGGCGACGCTCCGTGTAGGCGATGTGTTCGCTGTGCAAGTCGCCGTGACACTCCATGATGCGCTTGCGCGCTACCCGCTGCTCGAAGAGTGCTGCTGCGCGCTCGTACATGGTGTTCGTGTACGAGCATATCAGCTCGTAGGCAAGTGGGGATATCGTCAGCCCGATGTAGGGCTGGGTTTGCTGGAAGTTCTCATCCGTACTGATGCGGAGCCGCTCGATAGTGCCCCACTGGAGCACCTCCGGCGAGGGAGTCTGTCCGCGGTAGAGGTGGTGAGCCAAGTAGCGGACAATCCGGCGGATATCGGCGCGGCGGACGCTCTGGCGCCCCTGTTGGAGCCGGTAGCGCAAGACCCACTCATCAGGAATGTAGCGCATCTGCAAGGCATACTCTACCGCCACGCCACGCCCACCGAACTGAAGGCGTCCCTTACGGTCCCGCGTGATAGGGATAACACGCCGGTATATGCCCGGTGCCAAGCGGCGGTTGAGCTGGAGCTCGCGCTCGGCAAAATACCGTCGGCGTTCCAACGTGGAGTAGTCCAGAAAGCCAAGAGACACAGGCTTCTTCACCTTGTATACCCACGGCGGAACCAGCGCCACGTATGAGGCGTGCGTTTGCACAATGCGGACGTGTTCGGGGCGATGGGGATAGGACGCAGGATTGCTCAAGAAGGCAAGGAGCTCATGAGCCGGCACTGGAGGCGTTTCCGGCGCGATACTCGGGCTGAGCGCTGCGGGCTCATGGGCGGAGTTGCGCGGGAGCATCGTCACCAACGGGGCGGAAACGGTATCCGACGTTCTTAACGGTTTCTATCAGCGTGCTGAACTCGCGCAGTTTTGCTCGGATTTTAGCGACGTGAACGTCCACCGTTCGGGGTGTTATCACCTGAGTTTCGCCCCAGATGTAGCGGAGGAGCTCCTGTCGGGAGAACACCCGCCCCGGGTTAGCTGCCAGGAGTGCCAGCAGCTCGAATTCCTTCCGTGCGAAGAAGACCTCGCGAGCGCCCAGCTTTGCGCTGTAACTGGCTCGTCGGAGTTCAATCTCACCGATGCGAATGGTCTCAGGGGCAACGAGAGTTTCCGTGTGCACGCGCTCCCGAACCCGCCTCAAGAGCGCACTGATGCGGGCAACCAGCAAGCGCGGGCTGACGGGCTTGACAACGTAGTCGTCGGCACCCAGCTCCAGACCGATGATTTGATCAATTTCAGCCGAGCGGGCAGTGAGAAACAGCACGGGGATGGAGGCTGTTGCGGGAATTTTCTGCAAACGGCGGTAAACCTCAAAGCCATCCATCCCCGGCATGAGGATGTCCAGCACGATGAGATCGGGGCGAACCTGCTGGGCTAGGTCAATAGCTGTTGCCCCGTCGTGGGCAACAACGGTCTGCCATCCTTGTTGACGGAAGGTGTAGGCAAGCAGCTCTGTGATGTTCTGCTCGTCGTCAACAACCAGGATGGTTGGCGTATCCCCAGCCATAGCCAACGGGCAACACAGGTGCCGTGCTTACGGGCTGCGGAGGACGTACGTGCGGTAGAGCTCGTTGATGCGACCCCAGTGGAGGTGGGCTAAGAAGTTGTCCACGTAGCGGGCGCGAGCGGGTCCGTCTTTGTGGTAGTAGGCGTGTTCAAAGACATCGCAGGCAATCAGCGGAATGCCACCCCAGATAGCACCGTAGTGGTGCTCATCGACCAACACGTTGAGGAGGCGTCCGCTGTAGAGCTGGTCGTACACCAACAGCGCCCAACCGGAGAGTTTCGCTGAGAGCGCCGTTGCCTTGAAGTCGGCTTTCCATGCATCCAAGCTGCCGAACTCCCGCTCAATGGCAGCAACGACCTCAGGACCTTTGCTGGGGTCGCCATCACCGCCGAGCACTTTCCAGTAGATGTCGTGCAAGAGGGCGCCGGCGTGGTTCCACGTAAACCGGCGTTTGAGCTCGCCGATGTGGGACCAATTCCCGTTTGCTGCTGAGCGGTCAGCGTGTTCCAGCTCCTGTTCAATGCGGTTGAGCGCTGTCACATAGCCTTTGTGATGCGTGTTGTAGTGCCAATCGGCGGTTTCCGGAGAGATGACCTCTTTGAGCAGCTCGCGAGCCTCTTCGTCCGAGTACGGACGTGGGTTGAACTTCCACTCGTATGGCATCGTGGGTGTGCTAACGTTGTGGGACATACTGCGGCAGCTTAGACGGCGAAGGAGTGTCCGCAGCCGCACGTGCGGACAGCATTCGGATTGCGGAAGGTAAAGCCGCGCTGCAAGAGTCCATCGGCGAAGTCCAGCGTCACGCCCATGAGGTAGAAGGCGCTCCGCTGGTCAATGAAGACAGGAATGCCGTCAGCATCCAGCACGAAGTCATCCGGGCGGGGTTGGGCGTCAAAGCCCAGTACGTACGAGAAACCCGAGCAACCGCCGCCGCGGATGCCCATCCGCAGCCCGTAGTGCGCAGGGATGTTTTGCTCGCGCCGGATGCGATGGAGTTCCTCCAGTGCGCGAGCAGAGATGATGATATCATCGCTGTCATCGGCACCCTCAATGGCAAGCCGCAAGCGGACGTCCTGCAGAGTTGTCATAGTGCCTGCTCTGTTTCGGCGTGTTCAACTAACTCAGCAACCGTCATCGACTCCAGCACACTGCGCAGCCGGTGTTCTAAGACGGCAAGCGGATGACGGATCGTGCAATGTTCAAAGAGCGAGCACTGCCGTGCATCCGAGCGACACTCCACCAGCCCCGCCCATGGGCTCTCCACTGCGTCAATGACCGATCCGATAGTGACCATGGTCGGGTGCTGCAAGAGCATGTAACCGCCGTGAACGCCATGCTGTGCACTGAGAATACCAGCGCGGCAGAGCTGCTGCAGCACCTTTGCCAGGAATTCTGCCGAGAGTCCGTACACCTGGGCAATTTCCCGCACGGAGGCAGTTCCCCGACGGCGTGCCAGATACTGCAACGCCAGGAGAGCGTATTCCACCCGTCGGGAGAGCCGCAGCATGCTCATTGGTCGTAGTCTACCACAATCCGTTCTGTCAGCGGGATAGACTGGCACGTGAGGATGTAGCCCTGAGCGACTTCCTCGTCGGTGAGCGCGTCGTTGATTTCCATCCGCACGCGCCCTTCCAGAAGCTTGGCACGGCACGTCGCACAGTAACCGCTCAGACAGGAGTGCGGGGCGTCTACACCGGCTTCAATGGCAGCGTAGAGCACGTATTCGTTCGGCTTCATCCGGAAGTGGTGCTCCTCGCCGTAGAGGCGCACAGTGACCTCCACTTCGTGGAGCGAAGGAGGCTGTACTGTTTTCTCGGGTTCACCGATTGGGAGAGGCGAGTCACTCATACTCGGCTGATGGCATAGTTCCCACATTACATCAGACCCAACTGCAGACGTGCAGCTTCAGACATCATGCCCATGTGCCATGGTGGGTCAAAGGTCAGCTCAACCGTGACGTTCCCCACGCCAGGAACCTGGCGGACGGCATCTTCAACTTGCCGTGGGAGCAAGTCCGCCACAGGGCATGCTGGTGCTGTAACGGTCATGACGATGTGCACGTTGTGCTCAGGGTCAATGTCGATGCGGTAGATGAGCCCCAAGTCCCAGATGTTGACCGGGATTTCGGGGTCGTAGCACGTTTTGAGAGCTTCGATGATGCGGGCGCGCAGTTCGGATTCCGGAGAGGCTTCTCCTGCAGCAGGTTCGCGGCGCTGTGCGGTCGGCTCTCGGAAGAGGAAGCCGCGCCCGGCAGCACCTTCGGTGTAGTCCAGTGTGACTCCCATGAGGTAGAAGACGCTGCGGGCATCAACCACGAAGCGTAAGTCTTCCACAGCAAACTCGTAGTCTTCAGGCCGGACCTGGGCATCGAAGCCTAGTGTGTACGGGACCCGGCGTGGAGCCGGACCTGTGCGGATGCCGATCCGCACGACATAGTGCTCCGGCAAGTGATTGATGCGGCGCAGCTCACGCAGTGCTTCGGCTGCCCGCTCGGTGATGAGGATGTCATCCTCTGGGCTTGCCCCTTCGATCACGCTGCTGACTGGCAGGCGGTGCGTCCGTTCAGCGAGAGCAGTCGGTTCGGGCATAGTACAGTTACTCCGTTGTCACAACCTCGGTGACCTTCTGCAGGGCAGCTCGGAGCGTGTGCCATGCCAGCGTGGCGCATTTGACCCGCGAGGGAAACTCGCGTACCCCAGCAAAGGCAGCCAGGACCTCGGGAACCGGTTCGGGAGCATTGCCCTCGGTGACTAAGCGGTGGAAGCGCTCAAAGAGCTGTTCTGCTTCCTGCACGGTTTTGCCCGTGAGCACGCTGGTCATCACCGATGCCGATGCTTGCGAGATAGCACAGCCGCTGCCGCGAAAGCGGATTTCGGCAATGCGCCCATCTTCAACCCGGAGACTTACCTCCAGCCGGTCACCGCAGAGTGGATTGTACCCTTCTGCCTGGTGTGTAGCATCGGGCACTTCCCCGTAGTTGCGGGGATTCCGGTAGTGCTCCAGGATGATTTGCTGGTAGAGCTCCTGTAGCTCGTCCATCGTTAGGTTCGGAATAGCTTCACAGCCTTCTGCAGCGCGGCAACCAGTCGGTCTACCTCCTCGCAGGTATTGTAGAGGGCGAAGGACGCCCGCGAGGTGGCCGGGACCCCGAAGAACTCCATCACCGGCTGTGTACAGTGGTGCCCGACGCGAATGGCTATGCCTTCGCGGTCCACGATTGTCCCAATGTCATGCGGGTGAATGCCTTCGATGACGAAGGAGACAATGGCTGCCTTCTGCCGAGCAGTGCCGATAATGCGAAGCCCAGGAATTATCTGGAGTTGCTCGGTGGCGTACTGTACGAGCGCGTGTTCGTGTGTCGCGATGCGTTCCAGCCCAATGCTCTGGACATATTCCAGCGCTGCTTTCAAGCCGATAGCGCCGGCGATGTTCGGGGTACCTGCTTCAAACTTGTAGGGCACGTCGTTGTACACGGTCCGCTCAAAAGTGACGTGCCGGATCATGTCCCCACCACCCTGATAGGGCGGGAATTCCTCCAGCCACTGGCGTTTGGCGTAGAGAACGCCGATCCCAGTGGGTCCGTACACTTTGTGCCCAGAGAAGGCGTAGAAGTCGCATCCCAACTCTTGCACGTTGACGGGCATATGGGCCACGGCTTGGGCACCGTCTACCAGGACGGGGATGCCACGTTCGTGAGCTTTGCGGATGAGCTCACCCACGGGGTTGATGGTCCCTAAGGAGTTGGAAACATGAACGATAGCCACCAGAGCTGTGCGTTCGCTCAGGAGCTCTTCGTACCGGTCTATCTCCAGTTCACCGCGCTCGTTGATGGGGATGACTCGGAGCCGAGCACCTGTCCGTTCGGCAACCAGTTGCCAGGGCACGATGTTGGAGTGATGCTCCATGTGGGAGAGGACAATTTCCGAGCCTTTGCGCAGCCGTGTCCACGCGATGCCATGGGCTACCAAGTTGATGGCCTCCGTCGTGCCCCGGACGAACACGATTTCCTCCGGTGATGCAGCTCCGAGAAACTGCTGGACTGTGCGACGAGCAGCCTCGTAGAGTTCGGTTGCCCGTTCGCTGAGGTAGTACACGCCGCGGTGTACGTTGCTGTTGAGCTCGCTGTAGAAGGTGCGGACAGCTTCAATGACTTGACGAGGTTTCTGCGTCGTAGCGGCGTTGTCCAAGTAGACCAGTGGTTTGCCGTAGACGGTGCGCTGCAGGATGGGAAAGTCCGCTCGCCAACAGGCGACGGTGTCTTCCGAGACTGCCGGGGACGATGGAAGCAGAGATGCGGTCATGGGACTACCTCGGCATGGAGGTGAGCGCGCTGAGCGATGAGCTCCTCGGCTCGGGTACGGAGGCTTTCGTCAGGAAGGGTGGCTGTTGCCTCGGTCACGAAGGCATGGAGCAAGAGCGCACGGGCATAGCTCAACGGGAGCCCACGGGAACGTAGGTAGAAGAGGGCTTCTTCGTCCAGCGCTCCAGTCGTTGCCCCATGCGTGCAGCGGACATCGTCGGCGTAGATTTCCAACTGTGGTCGGGCGTTGACAGTGGCTTTCTCTGACAGCAGCACCGCCCGGTGCGACTGGTACGCGTTGGTCTTCTGAGCGCCGGGGTAGACGTGGATGCGTCCGGTGAAAGTAACGGTTCCCTGCTCGTCGGCAACGGACTTGTAGAGCTGATTGCTTGTGCACTGCTCAACGCGGTGTTCTACGTACGTACGGTGGTCTATGACCTGTTGCCCGCTGACCATTGTGGCTCCGAACAGTTGGGCATCGGCACCGGGACCGGCAAGGCGAATATACAGATTGTTGCGCAGTAGTGCGCCGCCGAGAGCAATGGTCCAGACTCGGGCAGCGGCATGCCGGGCAAGCTCAAGGGCAACTGTCGTGATAGCATAGCTCTGGGCTGGGTCGGTTTCCCAGAGGATGAGCTCAGCACGGGCCGCTTCGCCGAGCGTGATTTCGGCAACAGTGTTCGTCCAACTAGGGTGAGCACCCAGGCTATGGAAGCTGATGAGGAGCCGAGCGCGGGCGTGGGGTTCAATCCGTATGGACAGCCGAGGGAGGGCAAGCTGCGGTTCCGTAATAGCAGTCGTGAGCACGGCAATGTGCAGCAGTTGCTCGGAGACACCGGTCACCGAGAGGAGGGCAACGTCGGGTGCAAGCGCAGTATTGAGGGCAACAAGAGCGTCGTCCTCGACCGGCAGCAGATGCCCGAGCGGCGAGCGGAGTCCCGTTTCCCCTGCGTGCACGAGGCTCTGGAAGTGGATTCCGTCAGGCAACGACACGGCGCTTGGCACCCCATTGACCAGCCAGAGGTGAGGCTCTGGGGTACCCTGGAGCGCTGGCAATTGAGGCAGTACCGACTCCAGCACAGGAGGCTCTGGCGGCTCTACGCGGTAGGGGTGCCGCAGTACTGGCGCCAGACTTGTGTACTTCCAGTCCTCGTGGCGTGTTGTCGGAAAGCCTAACCGTTCAAATGCCTGCCATGCTTGGTGGCGCAGCGGATGGTGCGGACTCCACGGACGGTTGTTGCTTTCCTGAAGTCGCTGGGAGAAGCTCTCACGCAACCGAGTCAGAAGCTCCAGCGCCATGGTTAGCCGATAGTTGGCAGCACTAGCTCTTCACCTTCGGAACGGAGCCAGTCGTAGCCGCGCTCTTCCAGCTCCAGCGCAAGCTCCTTCGTGCCCGACCGCACGATGCGTCCGTCGTAGAGCACGTGCACTATGTCGGGCACAATGTAGTTGAGCAGACGCTGGTAGTGCGTGATCACCACGAAGGCGCGTTCGGGCGAGCGCATCCGGTTGACCCCGGAGGCGACGATTTTCAGCGCGTCAATGTCCAGCCCAGAGTCCGTCTCGTCCAGAATGGCTAGCCGCGGCTCCAGCAGCAAGAGTTGGAAAATCTCGTTGCGCTTCTTCTCGCCGCCCGAGAAGCCTTCGTTGACAGCCCGCTGCAGGAAGCTGGGATCGATGCCGACCCACTCCATGCGCTCGCGAGCGAGAGCCAGAAATTCCACAGGGTCCAGCGGTTCTTGTCCACGGGCTTTCCGGATTTCGTTGAGGGCTGTCCGCAGGAACGTTGCCATTGTCACACCGGGAATTTCGACCGGGTACTGGAATGCCAGGAAAAGCCCTGCGCGGGCGCGCTCTTCGGGCTCCATCTCCAGCAGATTCTGCCCGTCGAAGAGCACTTCGCCATCCAGGATTTCGTACTCTTCACGCCCAGCTAAGACAGCAGCCAGGGTGCTCTTGCCGGAGCCATTGGGACCCATGATAGCGTGAACCTCACCGGGACGGACCTCCAGGTCCACTCCACGGAGGATTTCCTTGCCTTCCACAGCAACCCGTAGGTTGCGCACAACCAGGATTGGTTCCATCGGATGCTTGCCTTGTTTATCCGACACTTCCTTCCAGCGAGATGGACAACAGCTTCTGCGCTTCAACAGCGAACTCCATCGGGAGATGGCTCAGCACCTCCCGGCAGTATCCGTTTACAATCAGGGCAACGGCATCTTCCTCCGAAATACCCCGCTGGCGGCAGTAGAAGAGCATATCCTCCCCGATTTTGGACGTTGTAGCTTCGTGCTCGGTAACCGCTGTCGGGTTGAGCACTTCAATGTACGGGAACGTGTGCGCCCCGCAGGAGCTGCCGATGAGCAGCGAGTCGCATTGCGTGTAGTTGCGAGCGTGGTCAGCCCCGCGGAGGATGCGCACCAGCCCGCGGTACGTATTGTTGCTGCGTCCAGCGGCAATGCCTTTGGAGACGATGCGGCTGCGCGTGTGCCGCCCGATGTGAATCATCTTCGTGCCGGTATCGGCTTGCTGGAAGTTGTTCGTGACGGCAACGGAGTAGAACTCCCCAACACTGCCCTCGCCCTTGAGGATCACGCTTGGGTACTTCCACGTAATCGCGGAGCCCGTTTCTACCTGGGTCCACGAAATCTTCGACTCCTTGCCCAAGCAAATGCCGCGCTTGGTGACGAAGTTGTAAATGCCGCCGCGTCCTTCGCGGTCGCCCGGGTACCAGTTCTGCACGGTGGAGTACCGGATTTCGGCGCCATCCAATGCGATGAGCTCAACGACAGCGGCGTGGAGCTGGTGTTCATCGCGCATTGGGGCAGTGCAGCCTTCCAGGTAGGAGACATAGGAACCTTCGTCGGCAATGATGAGTGTCCGCTCGAACTGCCCTGTTCGGGCTGCGTTGATCCGGAAGTACGTCGACAGCTCCATCGGGCAGCGGACCCCGGGCGGTACGTACACGAACGAGCCGTCACTGAAGACGGCTGAATTGAGAGCTGCGAAGAAATTGTCCGTGTACGGCACGACAGAGCCCAAGTACTTCTGCACCAACTCGGGGTACTTCTGGATTGCCTCGCTCATGGAGCAGAAGATGATGCCCAGCTCTGCCAACTTTTCCTTGAACGTGGTGGCAACGGAGGCGCTGTCCAAGACAGCATCAACGGCTACGCCAGCCAGCAGCTTCTGCTCCTCCAAGGGGATGCCCAGCTTTTCGAAGACACGGCGAATTTCTGGGTCAACCTCGTCCAGGCTCTGCACGTGCCGCTTCTTAGGGGCAGCGTAGTAGCTGATGGCTTGGTAATCGATCGGTGGGTAGACGACCTTTGCCCACCGAGGCTCCTGCATGGTCTTCCAATGCCGGTATGCCCGCAGGCGCCACTCCAGCATCCACTCAGGTTCGCCTTTGCGTTCCCAGATGTAGCGGATGATCTCCTCGTTGAGCCCTGTAGGGGCAATCTCTTCCTCAATGTTGGCAACGAAGCCATACTTGTACTCTGAGCTCGTTACCTGCTGTACGATGTCGTCCTGCTGAACTGGCATGGGAGCGAGAGTGCGGGCTGTGACACATTGAGCACCGCCGGAGACGAAGGCAAAAGCGGACTATTTTAGTCGGAGTTCCCGGCAATAGCCTGCCTCGTGGCAGGAGAGCTACCGTGCCGCAGAGCAGCGTTAGCTGAGACGTTCCACAATCAAGGCACTGGCTTCCCCGCCCCCGATGCAGATGGCAGCCATGCCGTAGCGCTTGTTGTATCGGCGCAGTGCGTAGAGGAGCGTGACCAGGATCCGAGCTCCGGACGCCCCAATAGGATGTCCGAGCGCTACCGCTCCACCGTGTACGTTGAGTTTTTCCAGCGGAATACCGAGCTGCTTCTGCGCAACGAGGGCAACCACAGCGAAAGCTTCGTTGATTTCGAAGAGGTCAATGTCATCCAGCTTCATGCCAGCTTTCTGCAGTACACGGCGAACCCCTTCGATGGGAGCAGTGGTGAACCATTCAGGTTTCTGAGCCACAGAGCCATGGGCGACGATGCGCGCCATAGGCTGGAGCCCCAGAGCGGCTGCCCGCTCTTCGGACATGACTACCAGCGCAGCGGCTCCATCATCTATGGAGCTGGCGTTAGCGGCGGTGACGGTCCCATCGGGACGGAAAACGGGCTTGAGCTGAGGGATTTTCTCAAAGCGCACTTTGGCTGGTTCCTCATCTGTATCCACGGTCACAGTCTGCCCGTTCGAGCGGTTGTAGGTGACAGGCACAATTTCGTCAGCGAAGTAGCCTTTCTGTTGGGCCTCCAGGGCACGCCGGTAACTGAGGGCGGCGTATTCATCCTGCTCGTCCCGCCCGATGTTGCAGGTACGGGCGCAGAGTTCGGCAGCATCCCCCATGTGGAATTGGTTGTAGACATCCCAGAGCCCGTCGTGGATCATGGAGTCAATGAGCTGGGCATTGCCCATGCGGAAGCCCGTTCGGGCTTTCGGGAGGAGGTATGGGGCATTGGACATGGACTCCTGCCCGCCGGCGACCACAATCTCGGCATCGCCACAGCGAATTGCTTGGTCGGCCAGCATGACAGCTTTGAGTCCACTCCCGCACACTTTGTTGATGGTCATGCAGGGGACATGCTCAGGGAGTCCGGCAAAGATGGCGGCTTGCCGGGCAGGGGCTTGTCCGACGCCAGCAGTGAGCACATTCCCCATGATGACCTCATCCACCATTGCCGGCTCAATGCCAGCACGGCGTACGGCTTCGGCAATAGCGATTGCGCCTAAGCGCGGGGCTGGCAGCTCTGAGAGCGAGCCCAAGAAGGCTCCAATCGGTGTGCGCACGGCAGAGACAATGACAGAGGACGGCATTTGGGCACTCCTGTGATTGAGCACAGCTACAACGGCACAAAATTACCGTCACCATCGGGAACGCACCCGTAAATGGGCAAAAGCCCTAATTTGCTTGCGCCACTTCCGTAGGCTGGACGATGCCGGCGATACCACCCCAAGCAGACCCTGTGGAGTCCTTCCTGTTGGCAATGCAGGAGTTTGGGCTCTTCGAGGCGGTGGAGCGCCATTTGCCGGCGGAGTTTGCTGCTGTCTACGAGATTGCCCGGGTCATAGAAGACCCACGGCATCCGCTGGCACACCGTTTGGCACCAGTTCTCGGACTCCTCCGCTCAGGCGAGCCGGCTCAAGCTCCTGCGGAGGTGTCGCCGGTACCGGAGCACTTCGTAGCAGAGGAATACGACGCTGCCTTGATTCGGCATTACCGAGACGTGGTCCACATTTACCCGCACCAATTCCTGTTGCCGGAGGAAATCTTCTACCACCGTCTGGCAGAGCGCTCTCTGTGGATGCCCGTTCCGCGCCCGCCGCGGGTATACGGCTACCAGACGCAGGCAGACATCTACGCCCCGGACATCCGAAAGCAGAAGGTGTATCTGCTCTTCGACACGTCTGCCTCTATGCAGATGCACCACCGCATTGAAGTAGCGAAGGCGATAGTGTATCTCTTCCTGCGCCGCAACCAAGCAGAGCTGGGCGAAGTCTACTTGCGCAGCTTTGACGTTACGATTGGTGAGCTCTTCCGCGCGCACGATCGCCTCTCCTTTGAGCGTCTACTTCAGAGAGTGCTTCGGCTTCAGGCCCTTGGGCAGGGAACAGCGCTGGAGCAGGCAATTATGACTGCCGTGGAAGACATTCGGCGGAGCCCCTCTCTCGTGCAGAGCGAGATTCTGGTCATTACCGATGGCATCGCATACCTGCATGTGGAACGGCTGCGCCACCTGTTGGGCTCCGATATTCGGCTTCACGCTGTCCGGTTGGGAGCAGGTCAACTTGAGCTGAAGGCAAAAGCGATTGAGGACTTCGCGTATCGGGACGACAGCGAGAGCAGCCGGCTCTACCGCAAGCTTCTGGACGACCGACGGCACATCGAGCGCCAGCTCACCCACGCCTCTGGTGAGCACCATCGGCGCTTGCTTCAGCAACAGTTGCAAGCACTGGAACAGCAGTGCCGTGTGCTCCTCCAGCAGATAGAGCACCACGCTCGCCACCACTACGCAACCGCTCTGCGGGAGCTGTGCACCGTTTACGTGGAGGTAGAGGATATGCCGCTTGCACAGCTCATTTCGCTTTCCGCCGAGCAGCGGCAGGCATTGGAGGCGGCAGCACGCCGCCTTGTTGAGCAGCTACGCACGTGCCCGACAGGGGAGGAGCTACAGAAAGCAGCGCTGATTGCAGAGTATCTCCGCTTTTTGTCCTCGTGCTGTCCCGAGGCGGAAGCATTCTATCAGCTTTCGCAGCAGTTGCGTCAGTGTGTCGAGGCAGTGCTCCGCGAGGGCGAATACCAACTGTCCCAGCAGCGGGTGCGGCTCAACCGTGCAGAGCGGCGTCTGCTGGCGGTGTTGATAGCTGCTCCCAGGTTCTCGTTCCGGCAGGTGTTCCGGTGGCTGTCGGTACGCTATTGGTTGCGCTTGCTGCTGGTTTGGTTGCGCGGGCTCCGCTGGCGGCGCCGATTGCGGTTTGGGTGATGTATTCAACAAACGAGTGAGCTATGCAGTGGCGAGTTTTCGGGGCGCTCTTAGCATTCTACGGTGGGATCCTCCTGTGGGTTGGGGCGCTGGTTGTATTCGGTGCAGCGGTGGCGGGAGTTCCGTTCGCTGTGCTCTCACGGGATGTCGCTGGGGTGGTTAACCGACTGATCCTGGCGCGGCTTCACCTGCTGGAGCTCGTCGGTGCAGTATTGGTAGGCATTGGGCTATGGGCATTGAACCTCCGAATCAAGGGTTGGCATTGGAGGGTGCCCCTGGTGCTGTTTGTCGTCATGGTGACGTTGCTGGGGGTTTACGCGGGGCTCCTCGAGCCCATGATGAATGCCATTGCGGATGCAGTCAGCTTCGACAATCCAACGCCCGAGACGGCTGCTGCTATTGCCCGCTTTGAGGGCTACCACCGGCTCTACTCCTTGCTGGCGGGGTTCAACGTTGTGGTGGGGCTTGTTCTCTGGGCGTGGCAAACGTGGCTTGTCAGCCGGCTGCTCCTTGTGCCGGAAGCGCCAGCTCCGAAGACGGAACCTTCGGTGCCCCCTACGCCGTAGAGGACGAGGTGGCCTTTTTCGGTGGTGTACGAGCTGGCTCGCTGTCCTCTACCGGAGGCAGCTTCAGCGCCGCACGAACAGCGTTTTCCAGGCGGAGCCGCAAGGCTGGGTCGTCTTGCAGGAGCTTACGCAAGCCCTCGCGTCCCTGGACGCGGTCGTCGCCGTAAGCAAACCACGAGCCGCTGCGTGTGATGATGCCGTGTTCTATGCCGAGGTCAATCAGCTCGTTGAGGCGGGAGATGCCTTCGTTGTAGAGGATGTCAAACTCGCCCTCTTTGAACGGTGGTGCCACCTTGTTTTTGACCACCTTGAAGCGGATGCGGCTGCCGACAATCTCGGTTCCTTCCTTGATAACGTCCTTGCGTCGCAGGTCAATGCGGACGGAGGCATAGTACTTGAGCGCGTTGCCGCCGGTGGTGGTTTCTGGATTGCCGTAGAGGACGCCGATCTTGCTCCGGAGCTGGTTTGTGAAGACGACCACGGCTTGCGAGCGTCCAATGGCGGCGCTGAGTTTCCGCATCGCCTGTGACATCAGGCGTGCCTGCAGCCCTACCTGGGCATCACCCATTTCGCCCTCAATCTCTACCCGCGGGGTCAGGGCAGCAACGGAATCAATGACAACAACGTCCACAGCGCCGCTGCGGACCAGCGTCTCAACAATTTCCAGTGCCTGCTCGCCGAACTCCGGCTGCGAGAGCAGCAGGGCGTTCAGATCCACCCCCAACCGCTGGGCGTACTGGACATCCAGGGCATGTTCGGCGTCAATGAATGCAGCGATGCCTCCCCGTTTTTGAGCTTCAGCGATGATGTGGAGGCACACGGTTGTCTTCCCTGAGGATTCCGGACCGAAGATTTCCACAATGCGCCCGCGGGGGACACCACCAACGCCAATGGCAGCATCCAGAACCAGGCTCCCGGTGGGAATTGCCTCAACGGGCACCACCTGCGAGTCGCTCAGGCGCATGATAGAGCCCTTGCCGAACTGTTTTTCAATCTGCTCAATTGCCAGCTGGAGTGCCTTCTGCTTTGCCTCCGGCGGACGAACCTCGGCCATGATGTGGGAAGTGGGTTGTTGGACTTCCTCTCTTCAGGGGTGCCCGGCAGGAGAGACGCCACGGCTCTCCAAAGCTCCGGACAGCGTCCTAGCGACAGCGTAAGACGTTTGGCAACTGCCTTTCATGCGTGCTGTGCCACAAAGGGGCTCAAGGCTTTTTGGCTAACTTTGCGCACAAGTGCCATACGGATGGGCATTCATGGAGGTGAACACGGCGGCATATTGGTCTGAACGGTACCGCCGTGGCGAGACGGGCTGGGACCTTGGTGCAGAAACACCGGTGTTTCGGGCGCTCCTTGCGGAAGGACGCTTTCCTATGCCCCCACTTTACGAGGGGAGGCAGACGCGCGTGCTGGTCCCCGGCTGCGGTTACGGGCACGATGTGCTCCTGCTGGCACGGTATGGCTACGAAGTCATCGCCGTGGATTTTGCCCCTGAGCCCCTGCACGTCTTGCGAGAACGTCTGCAGCGCGAGGGGCTCTCAGCAGAGCTGCTCTGCATGGATCTCTTCCAGCTCCCAGAGCACGTTCGGACGCCGGTGGATGTTGCTGTGGAGTACACCTGCTACTGTGCCATAGACCCGAAGCGGCGTCTGGAATACTTTGCGGTTATGGCACAGCTTATACGCCCGGGTGGATGGTTGGTTGGATTATTCTTTCCGCTGAGCTCGGAGCCGCCTGCCGTGGGACCCCCGTTCCCCGTTAGCCGCGAGGAAGTGCTGCAGTTGGCGCAGCAGGTAGGCTTCCACTTGGTCTGGTCGGAGGTGCCGGTTACATCGCATCCAGCTCGGCTGGGGCGAGAAGAGTTGATGGTGTTCCATAAGTAGTAACGTGCCCATGCGTGCGACCCTGGAGCTCACCGATGGTGCCATGCGGCTTGAAGGGCAGAATGAACGGGGACAGCGTACGGTCTTCGATGCTGACCCCACCGTTGGTGGTCACGACACAGCACCCCGCCCGCTGGAGGTCTTCCTCCAAGCAATGATGGCATGCACGGCGATGGACGTGCTCAGCATCGTGCGGAAGAAGCGCCGTACGGTGACAGCCTTCCGGCTTACGGCAGAGGCAGAGCGTGCACCGGAGCATCCGCGCGTGTTTACCCGCATTCACTTGCGCTACGAGCTGACCAGTCCCGACGCAACGGAGCAGGACCTGCAGCGGGCGATAGAGCTATCGCAAACCACGTACTGCAGTGCCTCCATCATGGTGCGGCGGTCAGGCTGCCACATCACATGGGAGGCGCGTGTTGTTCGTCCCGAGTTTTCCGATGAGAGCAAGACAGAGAGCGGATAAGCCATGACAACTCGCCAACTCCTGGAACATTGGCACGATGAGGCAGAATCGGCTCTGATTTACGACACCCTGGCTCAAACCGAGCCCGACCCACAGCGGCAGGAGCTCTACCGCCGGCTGGCAGACGTTGAGCGCAGGCATCAGGCATGGTTTGAAGAGCTTTTGCGTGAGCGTGGGGTGACGCCGCGTCCGCGGCCGTTGAGTCTGCGCACACGCTTTCTGCTGTGGATGATTCGGCGAGGGAATCGGCACTACGCGGTTCAGGCACGCATCCGCGAGGAATCCCGCGAAGTACAGCAGTACTTGCGGCAGCGGCGGCAACTCCACGGTCCTATTGCACGCGTGACTGCCCGCGTTGCCCGCGACGAGGCGGAGCACATTGCTGAGCTGAGCCGTCTCTTGGGGCAAGATGGGGAGCCGTGGCACCAGACGGAATCGGGCGGGTTCCTGCGCAACGTCGTCTATGGGTTCAACGACGGCTTGACAGCAAACTTCGGACTCGTCATGGGGGTGATTGGGGCGGAGGTAGCCCCGCAGATTGTGCTACTATCGGGTCTTGCAGGGTTGGTTGCCGATGCGCTCTCGATGGGCGCCAGCGGCTATTTGGCTGCTAAGAGCGAACGGGAAGTCTACGAGCACGAAATCCAGCTCGAGCGAGAGGAGCTGCGGTTGATGCCTGAGTTGGAAAAGGAAGAGCTGGCGCTCCTCTACGAAGCGAAGGGAATGACACCGGAGGCGGCGCGCCAGATGGCTGAGCAGGTGATGGCAGATCCCGAAGTTGCTCTGCAGGAGAAGGTTCGGGAGGAGCTGGGCATCGGGGAATTTCGGGTGTCTCCGCTGCGGGAGGGTGTCGTCACGGGCATTGCTACGGCGCTGGGCGCGCTGGTGCCGGTGGTGCCGTTCTTCTTCGGGCATAGCACGGCGATAATCTGGACCTCGTTTGCCGTCAGCATGCTCATGCACTTCGTTGTTGGGGCGGCGCGGAGTGTCTTTACTGGGCGGGATGTTTTCCGCAGCGGGCTGGACATGTTCCTGGTGGGGCTCGGTGTTGCCGTCGTTGGCTACGTTGTTGGTGACCTCATCATGCGGCTGTTCCAAGGGGCGGGCATCCCGTAAGCGTAGCTGTCTGCTGGAATGCCACAGGTACTGCCCCCAGAGCATGGGACACGAGGCGGATTCTATCGGCGCTGGCTGGCGTTCGTTGTGGGGGGAGTGTTGACGCTGGGCTTTATTGGAGTATGGCTGCGGTTGGTGCAGCTCCATGTCATTGCTGCGCCGGAGCTGCGAGAGATGCTTGCACGGCAAGCATACGTTCGGCTGCAGCTCTTGCCAATGCGGGGAAGTATTCTGGACCGTCGTGGCGAGCTCTTAGCGCAGAGCGTTCAGGGGGTTTCGTACGGGGTCGATCCTGCCATGGTGCAGTGCCTTGACTGCCTGTGCCAGCGGGCTGAGGCGGTCCTGGGCATTCCAGCCGAGCAGTGCCGCAAGCTGGTGCGGACAGCACGGACGCGCTTTGTATGGCTACGGCGGGGAGTTTGGGGGCAGCCCACGCAGGCGTTGGACACACTCCGGGAACCTGGACTGGTGCGAATTCCAGAGCGGGTTCGGGTGTACCCTCAAGGCGAGCTGTTTGTACCAGTGCTGGGCAGCGTCGGAGTGGACCAACAGGGCTTGTCGGGGTTAGAGCTTGCGTACGATTCGCTCTTGCGGGCAGAGCCGGTGACAGTGCTCATGCGCCGGGACGCCCGCGGACATCTCGTGCCGCCGGTTGAGCAGATTGTCAGGCAGCCAGCAGCCCCACCGACGCTACAGACAACCCTGGATGGGGAACTCCAGCGGATTGTTGCCTATGAACTTGCCCAAGGCGTAGAGCAGGCGGGAGCTTCGTCGGGGATAGCGGTGGTGATAGAGCCCGCAACGGGTGCGCTCCGTGCTGTAGCGGCTGTGCCGACGCCTCCCCGCGGGAGCGCCCATGCACCGGTGGTCGGCGACGTATACGAGCCGGGGTCGGTCTTCAAGCCAATCATTGCAGCAGCAGCGCTGGAGCAGCGTCTCGTGCATCCCGATGATGTTCTCGATGGACGCGGTGGCGTATGGGATATTGGCGGGCACCGGATTGTGGATGAGCGTCCTCTGGAGTACATGACGCTCAGGCAAGCGCTGGCGTATTCCAGTAACATCGCCTTTGCTGAGCTGGCACAGCGTCTACCGCGGCATGTCCTCTACCGCTCCGTGCGAGA
>VAPR01000136.1_pt1 | contig 51572 bp, 47 predicted proteins | sample 3380701 | NCBI WGS metagenome assembly VAPR01 (sample SAMN11536904, study PRJNA540576) | hot springs metagenome | isolation source: hot spring wet sediment | place: Spain: Lobios | collected 2014-01
CCTTTTAGCGATTCTCCAACAACAAGAACAGCCGGCGCTTGGATCGATGAATCAAGGGGGTGCGGGCTGATGGATTGGGCTTCTCTAGGCGTATTCGGCGCCGCGCTCGCCGGTGTATGCGGAGTTTTCGTTCTAGGACTTGCTTTTCTGGACTTGAGGAAGTCACTCGGCCAAGAGCGCAAGGCGATACTTCCAGTCAACAAGCAGTCGAAGTTCTCGACTTTTCTAGCTGAGACGATGCCTGCTTACACGGCTAGGAATTGGGGCCGCCGGGGATCCGATGCTTTTATTACCGTCGTCCGCACAGTTTTGGCGCCCGCCGGCGCAGCGGCAGCGCTGGGATTGACTTTGTTCATTCTCACAGGGGTTCCGGCGCTGGGAATCGTGGGCGCAGCGGCAGGTGCAGGGCTTCCTCATTCGCTCAAAAAAGCTGCGGAGAACAGGCGAGCCGAGCGAATTCGCGCGGCCTGGCCCGACGCATGCAGGCACCTGGTCGCGAATCTCCAAGCGGGAGACTCCTTGCCTCATGCCATAACGTCGCTTCAGGAGAGTGGGCCGGCAGAGCTGAGGCCGTATTTTTCGAGGTTTTCGCGTCGCTATACAGCCACGGGGGATTTCGAAAATTCTCTCGAGGCTCTCGGTGCGGAGCTTTCGTTCGCCGGAGTACAGCGCAATCTTGCGGCTCTCTCTTTAGCTCACAGGTCGGGCGGTCCGGAGCTTGTAAAAGTGCTAAAGACCGCTGCTGAATTGGCCTCACAAAAGCTTGCGACCGAGCGCGACATAGCGGCCCGTCAAGCCTGGACGATAACGGCGGCGCGGGTATCGGTGGTCGCCCCGTGGGTGATCTTGCTTCTTCTCTCGCTTAGACCGGCCACGGCGGCTGTCTTTTCTACCGCACTCGGTACCAAAGTCGTTATAGGCGGTGCTCTTGCCACGGCAACGGGCTATTGGCTGATGCTCAGGATCGGAAAGGTGCCGAGGTGATGTTGGCGACGGGAATTCGATTGGTTTTGCCCGTACTGGGCGCGCTGGTGGGCTCCTGGCTGCTATTGAAGCAACCTTCGAACAAAAGCAGCTTGATCGACAGGGTAAAAGGTGCTCTTCCGGATGGGGTCGAGCGGTTTTTGTTCTCAGAAGATCTCGGGGTCGACCTGGAGTTAGCCGGTTCTCTCCTCGGACCCGCTCGCTTCCGGAAGCGCCAGTTGGCCCTCGGCTCAGGAGGCGCTTTTCTGGCAGGAGTCGTATCCTCCGGCGTCGCTGGTGTCGCAGATGGCCCCTGGGGCTACGGATCGGCTTTCGGACTGCGACAAGCTGTGGCGCTTTGTATCGGCGCATCGGTAGGCCCCGCCGCTATCTACGAGGTAGTCATCAGACGCCGCGCCGAAAAGGCGCGCGATCTCGCTGCGAACGAGCTGGCGGACCTCGCCGACTTGCTCTGCATAGCGATCTCTGCAGGAGAGAGTATCAGAAGCGGACTCGCCCGGATCCATGCGCTTCTTACACGACCGCTTCGAACGGAAATCGAGTCGGTAATATCGGCCGTCTCGGCGGGAATCCCCTTCGATAAAGCGATGCTTCGCATGGCAGAGCGTATCGACCGGCCGCCTGCATTCGTGATGGCCGAAACACTTATCGGTGCGCACGAGAGGGGGGTCGGCCTGTCGGATCAGCTTCACGCCCTGGCTAAAGACATTCGAGACACCCAAAGGTCGGCCGTGATCGAGGCTATGGGAAAAAGACAGATGTTGATGATCGTTCCGGTGGTGTTCCTCGTGCTTCCGACAGCTCTGGTATTCGCTGCGCTACCCGGTTTCTATACGTTGCAACTGGTGGTGAGCTAAAGGCGAGCTAAAAGCCGGTGCATACGAGACCGAGCAGAGATTCCCGTTTTTAGCAATAGAAGGCCAGGTCAGATAAGGAGGGGGGATGAACCGAATATGGCGTTCGAAGCGCCCGAATCGAGCCGGAGACAAAGCTGCCGGTCGGAGGCCAGCTCTCAGGCTCGAGCGCCTTTCGACTCGACTTCGCTTAGCGATACTCGAGCTGGTCGCCCTGGCGCTCGCTGTCTCCACTTATCCGAGCGGGATCTGGGTGAATCGCCTACGTAGAAGGCGAGGCGAGGAGGGCTCGATAGGCGAGTGGGTGATGATTCTGGTGATGGCTGTAGGCATCACGCTTTTTATCTGGTCGATCGCACAGCCGATGCTGGGGTCGATTCTCAGGCGGGCTCTCGGAAAGCTCTTTCGCTGAAAGGCGCCCCGGGGTGCGGTATGTCTGCAGCGGCCGGCGACGAGAGAGAATTCGGCTGGGCAACGGTGGAGTTTCTGGCTGCGCTGATCCTCTTGACGACACTGTTCCTCGCTTCGATGGAGATCGGGCTGTACGTATATGTCCGCAATCTCGCACAAGCGGCCGCCGTAGAGGCGGCTCGTTATGGCGCCCCTGTGGGGAGAGGGGTACGGGCGGCGAGCGAACGCATCGATGAGTTGCTCCCTGCGGTGCTCGGGGGATACGCAAAAGGTGCAAGGGCGAGGGCGACGAGCGCCGGCGGCTTGATTTCGGTGGAGGTGCAAGGCCGAGTAACTCCATCTTTGCCGCTTTTACCGGAATTGCCTTTCGAGGTGGAGGGATGGGCATTCGAAGAGGAAGCTGCGATCGGCCCGTGAATTGCAAAAGTTTACGGGTCGACGGAGACGACGGGACTTCCTTGATCGAGGTCATGGTCATCGGAGTGGGGATTCTGCTCCCGCTGATCCTCTCGATCGCTGCGATGGGGGCGGTCCAGCGCGCGGCTCTTGGTGTTTCTGCCGCCACGAGGGATGCTGCAAGGTCCGCTTCCGTCGCAAGTAGCCGATCCCAAGCGGCCGATGCGGCTCTTCGAACAGCGGCAGCGACGTTGGCCGCATACGGATTGGATGCCGGGTCCGCCTCGGTGAGAATCGAAGGGGAATTCGAGCGAGGCAAGCAGATCGGAGTGTCGGTCGGCTATCCGGTGGTAGTGAGTCTAGCGGGAGTTTTCGAATTCTCCCTTCCTCTTCGAATTACCTCGACCAGTCGCTTCTCGATCGGTCTTCACTACCCGATGAGGCGATGAGCGAAGACAAGCGCGACCCCGGCCAAGCATCCGTGCTGATCGTCGGAATGCTGATGGTGCTGCTGGTCGTGGGCGGCTTGGTCTTCGACGGGTCGAGAGCATTCCTTCTGAGGCGGAATCTGCAGAACGCAGTCGATGCAGCGGTTCTGGCCGGGGCCGAGAAAATAGACGTCGAGCTCTGGAAACGATCCGGGGGCGCGGTGATAGACATCGATCGTGAATCTGCGATAGCTGCCGCTCGGGGTATTTTCAGAGAACGAGCGCCTTATGGGTCGGCCGCAGACTTCGACGTCTCCGGTACCCGAGTGTTCGGCAGGGGGCGATGCAGGATCGACTTTTTCCTTCTCGCGCTTGTGGGAATCTCGGGCTATGACATAGAAGCTGGAGCATCGGCTTCGCCGGTCTTCCTGGGTCGTGGGTAAGCTTGATGTCCGAACAACGTTGGGCAGAGGTCGAGCCCTGAGTAGCTAGGGCGAAGCGCGGCCGGCGCAACTTGACGAATGCCCGGCCGTCGGGGACCTGCCGGGAAGTCGTAGGACCGTCGCGATCTATGAAAGAGACAGAAAAAGACGACTCGCCAAGCCGCGAGTCGACCCATTCCAAAGCACAAACGCATTCCGGAATACAGCTCCGGCTGTTCTACCGCCCGGATGACATAAAAGATCTGAATTACGACCGGGATCTGGGAGACCCCGGTCATTTCCCCTATACAAGGGGAATTTATCCCACCATGTACCGTGGCCGGCTGTGGACCATGAGGCAGTACGCGGGATTCGGCACCGCAGAAGAAACCAACCGTCGATTCAAGTATCTGCTCGACGCGGGACAGACCGGTTTGTCGGTGGCATTCGATCTTCCCACTCAGATGGGACTCGACTCGGACAACCCCAGGGCTGCAGGAGAGGTCGGCAAGGTCGGGGTTGCGATCGACACGGTCGACGACATGAGGCGACTTTTCGACGGCATACCCCTCGAGAAGGTAACCACCTCGATGACGATAAATGCGCCGGCCTCGCTGTTGCTTCTCATGTATCAACTGGTTGCCGAAGAGCAGGGCGCCGACCCCAAAAAGCTCGGGGGGACCATTCAGAACGACATTCTGAAAGAGTACGTTGCGAGGGGCACCTATATCTTTCCGCCCCGCCCTTCCATGCGGATCGTGACGGACACCTTCGATTACTGCCGTCGTCACCTACCTCGCTGGAACACGATTTCGATCTCGGGCTATCACATTCGCGAGGCGGGCGCCACGGCGGTGCAAGAGGTCGCGTTTACGCTGGCAAACGCCATCGAGTACGTAAAGGCTGCCTCCGAGGCCGGACTCGACATCGATGATTTCGCCCCGAGGCTGAGCTTTTTCTGGAACGGTCATAACAATTTCTTCGAGGAGATAGCCAAGTTTCGCGCGGCCCGGCGCATGTGGGCGCGAATCTGCCGCGACCGGTTCGGCGCGAAAGATCCACGCTCCTGGCTTATGCGTTTTCATACCCAAACCGCAGGATCGATGCTCACAGCTCAGCAGCCGGAGAACAACATAGTCCGTACCACCATCCAGGGCCTGGCGGCGGTATTGGGTGGCACTCAGAGTCTCCATACGAACAGCTTCGACGAGGCTTTGGGCCTGCCTACCGAAAAGGCTGCCAGAATCGCGCTGCGAACACAGCAGATCCTCGCATACGAATCGGGAGTCGCCGATGTTGCGGATCCCCTCGGAGGAAGCTGGTACGTAGAGTCGTTGACAGACGAGATCGAGCGAAGGGCCCAGGAGTACCTGGACAAAATCGAGGAAATGGGCGGCGCCGTGGAGGCGATCGAGGCGGGGTACATGCAGAGCGAGATCGAGCGATCGGCTTACCGCTGGGCTCAAGAAGTCGAGACTAAAGCCCGCGTCATAGTAGGAGTCAACGAATTCGTAGAAGAAGATGAAGAACCGGTCGAAGTACTGAGGGTCGACAAAAAGCTGGAAGAAAGCCAGATCCAGCGCCTCGAGATGGCCCGAAAAGAAAGAGACGCTGCCGAGGTCGCAGAAAAGCTCGAAGCCGTGCGCGAGGTTGCCCGAGGATCTGGAAACCTCCTGGAGATCATGAAAGAGGCGCTCAAGGCGGGGGCTACCATAGGGGAGATTTGCGACGAGTTGCGAGCGGTGTTCGGCGTCTATCAGCCACGCTTCTGAGGTTTCGAGGCCCGACCAAGCTCAGCCTGCTTGTAACTATGCGATGAGGTGGCCTTCCCGAATGCGTCCCTGCCGATTCTGGCTAGCTCTCGGAATCGCCGGCTCTGCGGTCTATGTGGGTTTCGGCATCCTCTCGTATCTTCCACGATCGCCGATCGTTCCTGCTTACCCTGAAGAGCTGCACCGCATGTCACCCTATTCGCTGCTCGCGAAAGCGTTTCACGGATCCCCCAGCCTTTTGGTGGTGGCATTCGTAGTTCTTTTGATCTCGGCGTTTGCGATTTTCTGGCTTGGGCTCCGAATGGCTCGTGAGCGCCCTCAGCAGGCGCTTATCCCGGGGCTCTGGGCGATCTTGTTCGCGCTGCTTCTGGTACCCACCCCCCCGATCGCCAGCCAGGACGTTTATTCGTACGCCGCATACGGTCGGATGGCGGCTGTTTACTACGAAAACCCCTATCTTTCCGGTCCCTCGAAGATCGCTGAAGACCCCTCAGCAAACTTCGTGGGACGAATGTGGTGGGATATGCCCAGCGTGTATGGTCCGGTCATGCAGGCGATCGCTTGGGGGGCGGCGAAGCTGCTCGGTGGCATCGGATCGATCGTGCTGGGATTGAAGGCAGTTGCCGCAGCAGTCTTCGGTCTTGCGCTCTGGCTTTTGCAAAGAATCGGAAAGGATCTCTCCCGGCCGGCTTCGGTGGCAGTCGTCGCCATCGGGTGGAATCCCCTGGTTTTGATACATATAGTCGGCGGAGGCCACAACGACATCCTGGTCGCAGCCGCATTGTTGGCCGGCTTGTACTTGCATCTGAAGGGAAGACGTCTTCTTGCTGCAGTGGCCATCACGCTCGGGGCGCTGGTAAAGCTGACTGCGCTCGTCCCTCTAGGTCTCTACCTGCTGTTGGTATGGAGAAAGAGGGACGAGATCGGTGGCTGGTGGAAAGCGATGGCGGTCGGGGTGATCTCTGCGGGAACGTTCATACCCGCCTATGCCCCCTACTGGAAGGGGCTGGCGACCTTGCGCTCGCTGGTCAGGGTTTCGAGTCTCGAGACCACGATATCGGTGCCTGTGGTAGCCGCTCGAGTCATACATCTCGGACTCGAAAGCATCGGACTGCAGCCACTCAAGGTCTCCTCTTGGACGGCAATCATTCGAGTCGCCATGGCGGCAGGATTCGGAGTCTATGCGCTGTTGCTTTGCAGGTACCTCGGGCGGGCGGAAGAAATGCTTCCGGAGGTGTGGGGCAAAGCACTGTTGGCTTTCTGTCTTACTACGGCATATCTGCTTCCCTGGTATCTGGTTTGGCCGATGCTCGTCCTGGCATTGGTGCCGCACGGAAAGACCTTCCGCCTGGCCATGGCCGCGGCTTTCGTTTATTCCTTCACTCAGCTACCGGGCGGCTACGTGCTTCTTTCTCCCAACGTACGGGCAATAGGCGAAGGAATAGGAAAGGCCACCTTCTTTGCTGCGGTCCTGGGGGTAGCGGCTTGGATCTGGCTGTCTCGAATCGGCGCCGTGTTCGATCCTAACTCGAAAGTAAGAGTTGCTGCATCGGCCCGAAGGTGACAACGTCGTTGCTTATGCCGGGGACGTATGCGCTTGTACGCCTTCGCTCAGGAAGCGAAAGACGAGAAGTACTCGTCGAAAACCCGGTTGCCTACTTCTGCGACCGCGGCGATCGCTGCCTCTAGTTCGTTTGGTTCCTCCGGAATAGAGGGGCCGTCTTTTTGGTAGCCGGAATCGAGAGATTTCGGAAGATGCGGCGACCACATCGAAAAGAGATTGCGGTCGACCTCCAGATGAAACTGCAAGGCCAGCACCCCGTCGGGTCCGCAAAACGCTTGATTCGGGTAGAGTTCGGATTCTGCCAGACGTATACAACCATCCGGAATGTCGAAAGTGTCACCGTGCCAGTGAAAGACGGGTATCGCCGTATCGGAAGCTGAAGAAGCTGAGGCGCCGGAGGGCGAAATCGCAGCGCCGAGTATCCGATGTTTACAGCCCTCCTCGGTCAGTTGGACTTTGCCGAAACCGATCTCGGTTCCTCGATCCCCCTCGTACACTGCAGCCCCCAGTGCTCCCGCGATCATTTGGGCCCCCAGGCACACGCCCAAGACCGGTGTTTGCGAGTCTGCAGCGCGCCGGATCAGATCGAGTTCCGCCGTTATCCATGGGTAGGAGGCATGCTCGTAGACACTCATTGGTCCGCCCATGACCACAAGCCCTGAAGGCAGATAGCTTTCTCCGGCTTTTTTAGAGGCTGTATGCAAATCATCCCCGACTTCTAGATCGGCGGAGTTGAGTTGGACGACTCGGAAGCCTTGGCGTCCGGCCGCTGACGCGATGGTCCCGGGCCTTTCCCACGGGACGTGGACGATCGAAAGAAGGTACGGCGCCTCCAAAGCCGTCCTACTCCAATATCACTAGAGTCTCTCCGGCGCCGACGGTATCACCCACTTTGCATTTGATCTCTTTTACTCGTCCGGAGATGTCGGCGGATATCTGATTCTCCATCTTCATCGCTTCGAGTATGCAAAGGGCTTGACCCGCCGAGACTTCCTGACCTTCTTCTACGTTTATCTGAACGATCGTTCCCTGCATCGGGGCGGTGATCGTGCCTGGTACCGCTGTAGCGGATTCCCGGACCTGCTGCCCGATGGGCGGTTTGGGCTTGTATCTTCCTAGAGCGCTTGCTGTCCGGGGTCGAGCTGCGCCTGCGCCTGCGCCTGAACCGTCTGCGCTTTCGGGAATATACACGTTCACATCGAAGCGCTTCGATCCGACCTCTACTATCACTCGCTGCCGGCTTAGCGCTTCTGCAGCTCGGGAAGCGGACGGCCGCGGCTTTGCGAGGGCGTTCAAGTCGAGATCTTCTTCGATAAATCGGGTGTAGTGCTTAGCCTCTATGAATTCGGGGTGAGTGAGGATGGCCTTGTGCAGTGGAATGTTCGTCGATATTCCCTCGATCACTGTCTCGTCGAGGGCTCTCAGCATTCTCGCTCTGGCCTCGTCTCGAGTCCTCCCGTGCGCGATGATCTTGGCTACGAGGTTGTCGTAGAACTGTCCTACCTCGAGGCCGGCTTCGTAGCCCGCGTCTACCCTGATGCCCGGTCCTTGGGGCATTCTCCAGGCGGTAATCAGCCCGGGGGTGGGCATGAAACCCTGGGATGGGTCTTCTGCGTTTATGCGGCACTCGATGGCATGACCATCGGCTACCAGGTTCTCCTGGGAAATCTCCAGAGACTCTCCAGCGGCGATACGAATCTGGGTGGCGACGAGATCCAGGTCGAACACCTCTTCGGTCACGCAGTGCTCCACCTGGATCCGGGTGTTCATCTCTAGGAAATAGAAATTGTCGGACTCATCTACCAGGCATTCGACTGTCCCTGCGCTTACGTAGCCCGAGGCCCTTACCAGTCTGAGCGCAGCTTCGCCCAGGGCTTTTCTGGTCTCTTCGCTGATCGATGGGCAGGGCGATTCTTCGATCACTTTCTGATGCTTGCGCTGACATGAGCAGTCTCGTTCGCCTACCCAGACGGCGTTGCCGTGTAGATCAGCGAGCACCTGTACCTCGACATGCCGGGGTCTTTGGATATAGCGCTCGAGGTAGACGGCGTCGTTTCCGAAATAGGAGGCCGCTTCCCGCCGGGCCGAAACGAATGCCTGCTCTGCTTCGTCGGCCGAATGAACGATCCGCATGCCCTTTCCGCCGCCGCCGGCCGACGCCTTGATTGCTACAGGCCAGCCGTACTTATTGGCGAAGTCGACGATTTCCGCAGGGGACTCGATCATCTCTAGGGTACCCGGCACCGGCGGGAATCCTGCAGACTCGGCCATCTTTCGGGCCGCGACTTTGTCGCCCATAGCTGCGATGGCGTCCGGGGAAGGTCCTATCCAGGTCATCCCCGAATCGATGACCGCAGAGGCGAAAGAGGAATTCTCGGCCAAGAAGCCGTAGCCTGGATGGATAGCGTCGGCGCCTGAATTGCGCCCGACTTCGAGTATGCGTTCTACTGCGAGGTAGCTTTCTGTAGCCGGGGAATCGCCGATGTAGTAGGCTTCGTCGGCCAAGCGAGTGTGCAAGGAGTCTCTGTCAAAATCGGAGTATACGGCGACCGACGAAATGCCCAGATCGCGACACGCCCTTATGACACGCACGGCGATCTCACCGCGGTTGGCAATCAAAACTTTCTTGAACATCATCCTCTCTAGAGCAACCTTGCCGGCAGTATAGGAGTTTTCGGATGGACGAACGATCGCAGAATCTTAGCCGCGTCGCAGGCGGGCGCGAAACATACGATGCCCGCCGCCTGAACGATACTCTCGCCGGCGCCCGCTTCGGGCGCGCGCTAGCGGTGGGGGTCATTGATTCTACCAATACTGCGCTCTTCGAGCTGGCCCGATCCGGCGAGCCGGAAGGACTGGTGCTCGTCTCCGAAGAGCAATTGGCGGGACGCGGTCGGCTGGGAAGGAAATGGGTGTCGCCCAAAGGGAAAAGCATTTTGATGTCGATGCTCGTAAGAGCGTCGGTTGAGCCGCAGCGAGCGGGTCTGCTCAACGCCGTCGCCGGATTGGCGGTCGTCGATGCAGTGCAGGCCGAATGCGGTATAGAAGTAGACCTCAAATGGCCGAACGACATCGTGGCTTATGGTAAAAAGCTCGGTGGTATCTTGACCGACGCTGGCACCGATCGCGAGGGACGCCAATTTTGGGTGGTAGGGATCGGGCTCAACGTCAACTGGTCGGCCGGCGATTTCCCGCAAGAGATCGCCGACACGGCCACATCGCTGTCGATCGTAGCCGGCGCCGGGTTCGATCGCACCGCTCTTGCGGCTTCGATAGCTCGTTTCTTTGGCGATGGCGTCTCAGAACTGGAATCTTCCCGAGAGACGCTTTTGGCCAGATATCGCAAGGCGCTGAAGACGTTAGGAAAAAAGGTCAGAGTTGAGCTCCCTAACGAAACGATCGTGGGCGTCGCAGACGACATCGACGACTCGGGTGACTTGATAGTCATCACCGACCGGGGTGAGCGGCGACTCGTTCTGGCGGGAGACGTCTTCGAGCTTCGCCCGGCATGAGATCTCTTCTTGCCATACGGTATCCGTCTCGATTACGGCATCTCTCGACGCCGGCGAGCGATCGATAGGCGCCGCAGCGAGACTCGGTTTGCGGGCCATTGCTCGGCCCAAGTTTGTTGTGCCCTCCCAGCACAGCGCCATGCCCGCATGAGCCTTAGCGTGGGGGGCACTGCTTGGCCACGGTTTCTCTGTAGAGCCGGTGTAATTCGGCGGTCATCGGCCCCGGTTTACCGCTGCCTATTTCATCGGCATCGACTTGGACCAGGGGCATCAATTCTCTTGTCGACGACGTGAGGAACGCTTCGTCGGCGTCGGCGAGGTCGATGGGAGAGAGGGCTTTCTCAAGCGGTTTCAGTCCCGCCTTGGGCGCCAACTCCAGGACCACTTCGCGTGTTATTCCGGGAAGACAGCCAGAGGCGACATCGGGCGTGAACAGGTTTCCGTACTTGATGATGAAAATATTCGAAGCGGTACCTTCGCAGAGGTCGCCTTCGGTGTTGAGGAAGAGTCCCTCGTCTGCGCCCGCCCGCTTTGCGATACGCCGGCCGATCACGTTCTCTGCATAGCTTGTGGTCTTGATCCCGGCAAGCGTGGTCCTGGCCGACTTCCTGATGGGGAGCGTTATTGCCTTTACTCCTTTGCGGTAAATTCGCTCGGGAACGCCCTCGAGAGGATGGGCGAGGATGATTACGGTTGGCTCGGTCGGACCGGAAGGGAGCAGACCGGGGCCGCCGGGGCCCGAAGTGATCGTGAGGCGTACCCTGGCATCGCGCAGCCGGTTGGCTACAAGAAGCTCGTCTATAGCGTCTTCGATTTGCCGTAGAGGCGGCAAGGGGATGCCAAGCGTCTTCGCGCCTGCTTTCATCCTCCTGTAGTGGCGGCCGAGACTGAAGACCTTTCCGTTGTAGGCGCGCATGGTTTCGAACAGGCCTTCGCCTAAGAGTAGGCCCCGGTCGAGCACGCTCACCTTGGCCGAACGCTCGGTTACGAGTTTTCCACCGAGCCAGCAATATCTCGGCACCCCACCTCCCGAAGCTACTTGGCCTTATTTGTATATAGCTCAAGGAGCATAACCGAAAGCTACCGTCCCTCCTCTGACCTGTGCTCCCAGTGCGGGATCCGCAGCGAAGTACATGGGTCGCTCTGCTACAACCGGAGGTCCTGAGAGGACCGTAAGAAGGACAGAGACTTCCCTTCCTGGCCCTACATCGGAGTTGACGTTGTAGGTCGAACGGGTCGAAGGAGGAATCGCTCTGTCGATGATCAAAGGCGCTCCACCGTCCTGGAAGACGTACTCGAACCTAAGGACTGCAGTCTCTGTAGGAGACGGGTTCTGGACGGTGAGGTACTCGACAAAGCCTGGCCCTGTATAGCCCTCCGAGAAGATCCATAAAGAAGAAGGAGAGGAAACCCCCGGGGCGTCGTGTCCTGCAGCAACCGTAGTACCGAGGGCGGGATCCGAGGAGAAATACATAGGACGCTCCACCACCAAGGCGGGCATATCCTGAGGGACAGACACCTTGGTCGACACCTCTCTGTCTGGTCCTACCTCGTCGTTGACCCTCACTGTGAATCTGGAGTTGGCAGGGATCGTATAGGTCTTTGTCTGGGAGGGGATTCCTGCGTTGAAGTCGTAGCGCACTGTGGCCTCAGAGGGAGAAGAAGAGGGGTTCTGGAAGGTGAGGTACTCTACGAAGTCGGATCTGGTAAAGCCCTCTGCGAAGAAGAAGTCATGTCCTGGAGAAGAAGCTCCCGGTTTTGCATGGCCTCCTCTTACCTGGGCTCCAAGGGCCGGATCCGCCACAAAGTACTGGGATCTCTCTGCTATGACCCCGGGTCCTGATGTAAGAGATACCTTGGTCGAGACTTCCTTTCCTCCCCCTACGACCGAGTTCACATTTACAGTCGCACGGGAGCGTGCGGGGATGGATACAGGCACAGAGAGAGGAGGAAGTCCTCCGTTGAAGGAGAAATCGAGCTGTGCCTGGGAGGTTCCCTCCCCTGAGGGATTGAGCAAGGTGAGATACTCTACGAAACCTGCCCCTGTATATCCCTCTGCGAAGTACCACTCGCTCCTGGGAGAAGCTACCCCCAAGGCGTTGTGTCCGTCCGCTAGTGAGGCTCCGGTCCCTGGATCTCCTGCAAAATACATCGGTCGCTCGAGGAGTACTCCGGGTCCGGATCTTGCTGCCACACTGACTGCTACTGCCTTGCCTTCACCTACGACGGAGTCAGCTACTACGGTCCGCCTCGATTTTGCAGGCACTGTTACGAAGCGCTCTGCCTCGGGAGCACCTTCCAGGTAGAAGGTGACAACTACAGAGGAATCTGCCGTGTCGTTGTTCCCCAGGGTCAGGTACTGGATAGAGGAGAAGGAGGGATTGCCGGTATAGCCTTCTGCTGTAAAGAAGGCATAGGGAAGACCTGTATGAGGACCTGGCACCTTAGATGCTGCTGTCGCAGGGGCCGAGTACTCAGGGATCGCATTGTGGGAGAAGAGGGCATATGAGTATGGGGTTCCGTTGGTGAGGCCGTAGTCGATGTAGGAATGAGCGGATCCGTCGTAGACGACTACTCCGTCGTTGGGATCCGAGGGCGGGGTCGGACCCTCTTTTCTTACAACCCGGACGCCGGCGAAGTTGCCCGTAGTGGAGTAATCCCAGAACAAAAGCACCTGCCCGTCTTCTTCTCTTACCATCAGGTTCGAAGGCGGAGGTGGAGGCGGCGCCGGTGTGGCCATCGCAAATGCCGGAGAGGAGAATTCACCGCTGCCGTCATCGAAGAAGGCTCCGTAACAGTAAGTGGTGCCGTTCGTGACGCCCGTGTCTAGAACTTCGTTGCCGCTGCCGAGGTAAACCAAAGTGCCGTCGGTCGGAGAAGCAGGACAAGACGGCGCTGTTTTCCTCAATATCTTCGTAGCAGCCGCGGGTGTAGAAGAAGTGAACCAGCGAAGCCTCACCTTGTTGTTCCCCGGCGTGGCTTCGAGGACGTAAGCGAAGGCTCCGAACTTATTGGACTGACGCTGGGCGTCTTTTTTGAATTGCGGCCATGGGGCGGGCCAGGTCGGATTCGACTTCATGGGCTGAAGGAGCCAGGCGGCCCCCCTGGCGGGGTTTTCATGAGTTCCGGAAGCTATGAAGATCTCAGGCTTTCCGTCGCCGGTGAGGTCACCTACTGCAGGGGAGTTTCGGAGCTGGCGTCCGTAGGGCTCTCCGGGAACGTTCCAGGCATACAAAGTCCCCTCGATGCCCCAAGATGCGCCGATCGCATGTATATGCGAGTCCCCCCCTCCGAAGAGAGCCTCGGGTCGGGAATCGCCCAAGACATCGGCGATGATGGGCGAACCGGTGAAGGGATAACTCTGGATGGCGCCTGGGTCTCCTCCTTCCTGTTCGGCCACCCGCACGCCTGCCTTGTTGTATATCGACATGGTGCCGCACTGCCAAACGTCGGGTGGATCCCACGGGCATTGCCTGATGTCTGCGATGGCGACCTCGTCGAAACCGTCCCCGTCGATGTCGCCGAGGGCGGGGCTGGCGAATGTTCTGGAATTGGTAGACGAAAGATAGGCAGGCCAGCCCGGCAGATACACGATCGACCTATCGTCGGCCCAGCCTCCGCCCTGGAAGCTGCTCCACAAGTCGATGGCATGAACGAGCTGGGCGGCGCCTACGTTTTCTCCGTTTTCCTGGTAGTTGTTGGTACCGAATACGGCATCCGCCCTCCCGTCTCTGTTTATGTCGCCGATTGCCGGCGAGGACCAAATGGGCGTGTCCATGCATTTAGGAAAGCCCGGGATGGGATTTCCGTTCGGATCCAGGGCGAGCAAGAGCCCGCGCACCAAATAGCCTGAGTAGTACTGGGGGCAACCCAGATGCCCGCCTGGATTGCCGCCGCCTAGGTCGGTTCCTATCACCGTTGCTAGATAGGGTTGTCCGGGGATTCGGACGAGTGCGGGAGAAGACCACACAGTGTCGGCTATGAACACCGCCCACTTGAGTTGGCCGTTCCAATGCAGGGCCCGCACCCACATAGCGAAGTCGCCAAAGACAATTTCTTTGGATCCATCGGCATCGATGTCTCCGATAGCCGGAGTGGAAAAAACGCCCTCCTTTATTTGGTAATGGCTGCGGGCGGCGGCATCGCCGTTCCAGACGATCCAGATACCGCCGAAGTCCTGCCTCCAGGTATCCGGATCACCGGGCTGGTACAGTTTCCCGGCGCCGACGACTATCTCGGAGACTCCGTTGCCGTCGAGATCGCCTATTGCAGGGGAAGATCCCATGTAGGTCCCCACACAGGCGGGAAACCCAGCCAGTTCTGCAAGTTGGGAAGTCCCGTTGTAGACGAAGGCATGTACACATCCGTCGTTGGTCCCCACAAAGGCGGCAGCGGGTAAAGGTCCCTGCCCGTCGAGGTCCGCTATGACCGGACTGGAGTGATCGAAGTTCGAACCCAAATCCGTGCCCGGGAGGTTCGACCAGGCGCCCTGCATCGGGATGATGGAACTGGAGGCGATCACCGAAAACTGCGGCACACCGGTGATATGGCGAGCCTCTGCTCTATAGGAGCGGGCCAAGGGGAGCACTATGGCCGACAGAGTCGCGATGAGAGCGACCGCTGCGGTCCATCTTCTGCGGACCATTTCATTTTGGTTATCGGCGGAAGACTCGATGTCGTAAAGCCTCGGCGGTCACCCAACTGAGAGCTTCGATCACAATCCGCCCGGACATCTTGGATTTACCGACCCTGCGGTCGGTAAAAGTGATGGGAAGTTCTTGGATCTCAAAGCCTAGTCGCGCCGTTCGGTAGGTCATCTCTACTTGAAATGCGTAGCCGTTGGTGCGAATCGACTCGAGGTCGATAGCCTCCAGAACCGATCGGGAATAAACTCTGAAGCCCGAGGTCGCATCTTTCACGCCCAGTCCAAGCGCCAGAGAAACATATGCGTTTCCTCCGCGACTCAGCATCTCTCGCCAGCGAGACCAGTTTTCGACCTTGCCTCCCTCGACATATCGGCTCCCTATGACCAGATTCCGGCCGTTAGAAGCGGCCAACAACGAAGGAAGCGATGCAGGATCGTGAGAGAAGTCGGCGTCCATCTCGACAACGGCGTCGAAGTCTCGCTCTAGAGCCCAGGCGAAGGCCGTCTTGTAGGCGGACCCCAGGCCGAGCTTTTTGGGTCGATGGAGTACGCCGACCCTTGTGTCTCGGGCGGCCAGTTTCTCGGCGATCTCTCCAGTGCCATCGGGGGAACCGTCGTCGATCACCAAAATGTTCGCATCGGGAACCTCGCCGAGAATTGCCGGCACGATTACCTCGATGTTGTCTGCCTCGTTGTATGTTGGCAGCGCAATGAGTACCTTCATGTCGGTACCGAAAGAAATCGGCGACCGCAATTGAGCGCGAAATCCGGCCTGATAAATAAAGCGAGGCGCGCCGGCGCTCCGCTCCTCAGGGCGACACTCCTGACGTTGTTGCTATTGGCTCTAGCAATCTGGCTGGTCATTCCTCATCCAGTCGACTTCCGTCATTCGTTCCTGGAAAATCCCGGCGACCCCGCTTTATACGTCGCTACCTGGAGGTGGCAATGGCGCGCGCTGACGCAAGGCTACATACAACAGTTCTGGCAAGGGTGGTTCTTCTATCCGAACCGCTGGGTTATGGGCTATACCGAGCACATTTTGGGGCTCATGCCCCTTTACAAACTCTACGAGTGGGTCTTCCAGTCGCCCCAGGCGGCTTTGTGGTCGGTGGCCGTCTCGCTCTTCGTCTTCGACGGCTGGGCAGGTTATCTCGTGGGGAGACGGATCGGAAGGTCGTACGCGGCCGGCCTCGCCGCAGCGGTAGTCATGTCGTATTCGACGTTTCACTTCAACCAGATCGCGCATATGCATGTAAGCGCCTTTTTCACCGTGCCGTTGACTCTTTTGGCTCTGGAAGATCTGTTACGGAATCCGACCCGGCGCCGAGGCGTGGTCCTCGGACTGATATGGGGAGCGACGCCTCTGGTGAGCTATTCCAACTGGGCGACCGTCAGCATAGCGATTCCACCGTTCGCCATCGCCTGGCTCGCACTGAATTTACGTAGGAACGTCGAGAAGGCGGTAAGAAAAACTGCTCTGGTACGTATCGCGACGCTATTGGCTTTCTCAGCTCTGATCTCGCTGCTCATGATCGCGCCTATGTCGATCCAGTTCTTCAAAGCTCGATCTGAAATCGGTGTGGTCGGACGATCGCCTGAGGAAATCGCGGCCCACTCGATACAGATCTCCGACCTGTTGCGGCCTGCCAACCGATCGATCGCCTACCGTTATCTGCCTACACCGTTCGGCACCAACGACAAGATCGAACGAATCAGCTATTTGGGGGTATCAGGCGTATTGCTCGGAATCGCCGGGTATTTCTGGCCTATTGGGAATGTGGCTGTCGATTATTTGCGAAGTCGACGCAAAAAGGCGCATCGAAGTGGGAATCCAGGCGAAGGCGCCGCAGATGCTCGTCGATCGGCGGATTCGGAACTTGTAATCGAGCTGACCCCGTGGTTCGCAGCAGCCTTTTCGGGATTTTTGTTCATGCTAGGCCCCGAGATCCGGATACGTGGAAGCTGGCCGGCTATTCCGGGGCCGTTCAGGCTACTTAGCCTTATTCCCGGCTTTTCGCAACTCAGGGCGGCCGGCCGATTCTCGCTGCTTATCTTCATTTTCGTTGCTTGCTGCGCCGCGGCGGCATGGAGACGATTTGCGCTTCGGTCCCGTCTCGGCGGGCCGGTGATAGCCGCGATTTGCGCGATTTGGGTCTTCGAGGCCGCAATAGCGGTCGACCAAAGCGGCGCGCTTGCGGCAAATCTCGCCGAAGCGCCTTCGTACGTGAGATGGCTGGCCCAAGCCGAGCGAGGGCCTACCGTTTTGATTCCGATGTACAGACCGGGAACGCCTTCGAGTTCCGAGCCCGAGGCCGTAAGGCTGTACCTTTCGACATTCGATTGGCAGCCTCGCATAAACGGTTACTCCGGTTACGAGCCGATCGGCTATCGGGAGACGGTGGACGATATCTCGTACTTTCCGTCCGAAAGGGCTATGGAGAGGCTTTCGTATCTGCGGGCCCGATACGTGGTGGTGGAATTTCCGCAGACGGCTCGCTACCGGCGGGGCGGTCCGGATGCGGCCTATTATTCATGGGAATACCCGGATCTCCCCGCCATGATCGCCGAACTCAGAAAAGAGATCGCAGCCCGCCCCGAGCTCGTCATGCGCGCCGACTTCGGCGATGTGGGCATCTACGAGATCGTGCGTTGATCCGGTACTACTGACGGAGAGACGTCTCTGCCTTATGGGCCGGTCGAATTTCGGCCTGGGTTTTCGACGCGGCGCAGCTTTACTTACGCCTCGCTGGAAGCGGTGACGACGGATTCTTTGCCCTCGGTCACCGAAATCTCCTCACCTTCCTCGTGATATTCCTGTTCTACGTTTACCGCCCAGACGTCGTAGGAGGCGCCTGCGATGTTTCGTACGGTAAGCAGGGCCGTCAACATCGAATGGTCTTGATTGTTGTACTTGTGCATTCCGTTGCGCCCGACGGGATGGAGACCTTCGACCGAGTCGATGAATTCCCGAAGAGTATCGATTCGATCCTGGTATTCGGAGTCGTACATAGGATAGGCCTTGGGCATGCGCACCACCCATCCGCGCTCGACGGTTCCCGGACGGATAAGCCCGAGTTTGAGAAGCTCTTCTTCCCCGAGCTTTATAAGTGCATCGTCGGACATAGTCCAGAGGTCGTCGCCTTCGAACACGAAATACTCGAGCCCCAAGCAGGTTTTCGAGGGATCCGGGACCATCTCGGGACTCCAGTTTTTGAAGTTCTGAATTCTTCCTAGCCGCACATCGGGCGAGTGGATGTAAATCCAGTTGTCCTCGAAGAGATTTTCTTCGTCTATGACCAGGGCGACGGTGAGAAAGTCGCGATAGCGGAGTCCTTCTGCGGCCTGCCGTACCTGCTCGGGAGGGGGCGGATCCATCTTGGCGATCAATTCTTTGATCGGCATGGAGGATATGAAATCAGTCGCCTCGATGGTGTAAGGCTCTTTGCCTAATGGCCTGACTACGGCACCCGAAATACGCCCCTCGTCCCAGAGAATACGCTCGACTTCTGTGTTCATTCGCACTTCGATGCCGCTCTCTTGGACTCGCTCGGCGAATCGCTCCCACATTTGCCCGGGGCCGAGTCTGGGGTACTCGAAGCGCTCGATGAGGGTCTTGATGCCTTGCTTTTTCGGCTTGAAGACCGCGTTGATCACCGCTGAAGTCAGGCTGAGACCCTTTATCCTCTGTGCCGCCCACTCCGCTCTTATCTCGGTACAGGGGACACCCCAGACCTTTTCGGTGTACGTCTTGAAGAAGTGGCGATACAGGCGCTCGCCGAATTTGTTGATGATGTAGTCCTCGAACGATTCCTCGTTGGGTCGCGGGGCAATCCGAGCTTTCAGATAGGACAAGACGCAAAGGATAGCCTCGACTATACCGAGGTTGAAGAGCGCATTGAAGGCCCTCAAGGGGTAGTAATAAAAACGTCCGTTGTAGTAAATGCGGCTGAGTCTCGGGCGGACGATAAAGTCCTCGCCCATCATTTCATGCCAGAGATCCTCGACTTCTTTTACCTTCGTGAAAAAGCGGTGACCACCGATGTCGAATCTCCAGCCATCGGCATTGACTGTTCGGGCGATGCCTCCGACGACCGAATCCTTCTCGATCACGACACCTGCGATTCCGTGCTTGGTCATTTCGTAGGCTGCCGTCAGTCCGGCCGGGCCGGCGCCGGCGACCACTACGAACCGGGAGGATGGATCTTTACCGCGCTCGAAGCGACTCTGTGACCTGCCGTCGTTTTCGCTATGCACTGGAGTTCTTTCTAATTGATCCGACACGCGTTGCCCTCGCTTTCGACCCGTCGATGCTGCGTGAGATTCGCTCGATCGAGCGGATGGCGCGGAGCCCGCCTCTTTGATGGCCTGCCTTGGATGAGCATTCTATACTAGGCTTCACTCCCGTCATTGCCGGGCATTTCGAGCGGGTCGCCAAGACCCCAGGTGCGCATTAGAAATCGGAGGATCGGAACCAGGACTCTCCTTTGGATGTGAGTCGTGATTGGTCCGAGCTCGGTTAGCGGATCTACCAGAGCGGCTTTTATTCCGACCCGGTGCGCACCGTAGACGTCGGTGATGAGCTGGTCTCCTACATGAAGCGTGCTTTCTCCTGTAGTGCCACCGCTTTCTTCGAGCACCTTCAAGAATCCGGCCTTCCGTGGCTTGGCGGCCATTCCGACATATCTGATGCCCTCGCCGTCTAGTACCTCAGCAACCCACGATTTGACCGAGTTCGATACCACGCTCACTTCGATGCCTTCGGATCTCATTCGATCGATGACGCGGCGGGCTTCAGGGGGGATGGAGGAAGCCCGGTACGGAACGAGAGTATTCTCCAAATCAAAAATGATGTGCCTGGTGCCGAACCGCTCCCGGAGCATGGAGGCGTCGAGGTCTTCTATCGACCGCAACCTGAGATCCGGCTGGAACTTTCGAAGGAAGTTTCTGAACCTTCCTTCAGTCATAGGGGATAAGCTCCATGGAAATCATCGTCCGGAGTGTCGCATAATCTCTCATTCATGCGTCCGCATACAAGACTCCAAAGGCTGAAGGAATCCGCCCGATCGCGCGACCCGCAAGGGTCGCCTTCGGTGGCTGCCGATTCTGCCATGCCGGTCGACGAAATCGTCGAGGATACCTCTACGCCCGTAGAGCCGGACGACCCCGAGGTATCGCAAGAATTGCGCGCCGACGAGGAACCGGCGTCTGAGCCTGGGGATGCAGGGGCTGAACGAAAGTCAAAAGATCGGAGCAGCGGTTCGCCTCGCAAGAGACGACCGAAGGTGCTGGTTCTCCTCGTTGCTTTGCTTTGCGTAGTAGCGACGGCAGCCTCTGCGACGGCGGGATTTGCATACTACCTCGCCTGGCAAGCCGTCGAAGATATCCCCACCGTCGCAGTAAATCCCGATACCCTCGCGCCGGTCGTCGCAGGTCGACCGCAGAATTTTCTCGTACTTGGAAGCGACAGCCGGGAAGGAGAGAATTCCGAATTCGGGTCTCCACAAGAGGTCGGTGGGCAGCGATCGGACACGATGATGGTGCTGCAGCTCGACCCTAAGCGGCTAAAGGGCGTGGTGCTGTCGATCCCCAGAGACACCCGTGTCGAGATTCCCGGGAGAGGCTTCGACAAGATCAACGCGGCATACGCCTACGGTGGCGCCGATCTGGCGATCAAGACGGTCTCGAAGCTGACCGGACTGGAGATCCATCACTACATAGAAATCGATTTCACCGGCTTCATTTCGGTAGTCGATGCATTAGGGGGCGTCGAGATTTGTTTCGATGCTCCTATTCGCGATGTAAAGACCGGGCTCGATATCAGAAGTTCGGGATGTCATAAGCTGTCCGGTGAGTACGCCCTCGCCTACACGCGCTCTAGAACCCCCGATATCTTCGAGAACGGAAGGTGGGTTCCCGACACGAGCGGCGATTTTGGACGTATACAGCGGCAGCAACAGTTTCTAAAAGCTCTCATGCGACAAGCGATCAGCGTCAATGCGATCGCCAGGTGGCGGGAGCTCTCCGAGGCGGTGTCTCGGGGGGTCAAGGTCGACGACGGGGTGGAAGTCGAAAGCTTCATTCAGCTTTACCGGCGATTCGGAGACATGAGCCCCGATCGGGTCGAGATGGTGTCGATCCCCGGCGAAGTCAAAACGATCGGAGGGGTTTCCTATGTGGTTCCAAAACAGCCTGATGCCAACAACCTTTTCTACTCGCTCGGAGGAAACCCCGAATCGGGCGATTCGGCGCCTTCTAAACTGCCGCGCGTAGTTCAGATAAAAGTGAAGATCCTCGACGCATCCGGCAAGTCCGGCCTTGCGGAATCCATCGCCCAAAAGCTCACGGAGCAAGGTTTTTCGGTGGTCGACATCGTCGAGCAGAAGGCGGCGCCCACCAGCGAGATCAAGTACGAAAGGGGCGCCGAACAGTATGCTCGGACCGTAGCGTCGATCGCCGGGACCGGCGTTCGCACTGTCGAGACGACCAGAGCGCTGGACGCCGACGTCGTGTTTCGAATAGGTAGCGACATCCGATGAAGGCACTCGTTCTAGCCGGTGGTGAAGGAACCCGGCTCAGGCCGATAACGCATACTTCGGCAAAACAACTGGTTCCCGTCGCCAACAAGCCCATTCTTTTCTACGGCCTCGAGGCCATCGCGCAAGCAGGGATAACCGAAGTCGGCATCGTGGTGGGGGACACCGCCGATGAGATAAAAGCAGCGGTCGGGGACGGCAGTCGGTGGGGAATCCGGGTTACGTACATTCGCCAGGAAAAACCTCTGGGACTCGCCCATGCGGTTTTGATCTCGAAGGATTTCTTGGGATCGGAACCATTCGTCATGTATCTGGGCGACAACATTTTGAAAGACGGGATCGGTGGGCTAGTTGACGAGTTCGGCCGGGCGGGTGCAAATGCGCAGATCCTTCTCGCCAGGGTTCCTCAACCCCAGCGATTCGGGGTAGCCCGGCTCGACGTCGAGGGAAGGGTAGTCGAACTGATCGAAAAACCGAAGGATCCGCCGAGCGATCTTGCGCTGGTCGGTGTGTACATGTTCGACTCTCACATTCACGATGCTGTGAGGTCGATAAAACCTTCCTGGAGAGACGAGTTGGAAATCACCGACGCGATTCAATGGATGATCGACGAAGGACTGGACGTCCGGCCCCACATAATCACAGGTTGGTGGAAGGACACCGGCAAGCTAGAAGATCTGCTGGAGGCGAATCGCTTCGTCTTGGAAGACATCGAGCGATCTGTAGAGGGATCCGTAGACGAAGCTTCCGAAATCGTGGGAAGAGTCGTGGTACCCAAGAGCGCCGTCGTCGAGCACTCCGTTATTCGCGGCCCGGCCATAATCGGGGAAAACACCGTCATCTCTCACAGTTTCATCGGGCCGTTCACGTCGATTTACGACGGTTGCCGGATAGAAGATTCCACCGTCGAACACTCGGTGGTGATGGAGTACGTCACGCTCTCGTCGATTCCCCGGATAGAGGACAGCCTCATCGGTAAACAAGTCGTAATAGAGAAGGACTCACACAAACGACCTGCTGCACTGCGACTGATGGTGGGCGATCACTCTCGGGTCTCTCTGCCTTAGTGGCGGCGGTCGGAAGGATTCTCAGGTGAAGGTTCTCGTCACCGGCGGCTGTGGCTTCATCGGTGGACATCTCTGCAAGATGCTTCTCGCCACCGGTGATTTCGAGGTCACGAACCTGGATGCCCTTACCTATGCCGCGGATCCCTCGGTCCTAGAGGAGTACAAAGACGATCCTAGATATCGCTTCGTCGAGGGCGACATTTGCGATTGGGATCGGGTAATCGAAGCCATGGATGGGTGCGAAGCCGTTTTCCACCTGGCGGCCGAGAGCTTCGTAGACCGTTCTCTACACAGAGCGTCGGAGTTCGTTCGCACCAATGTCGAGGGAACCGAAGTGCTGCTTCGTGCGGCTCGGACCTTAGGGGTGGATCGATTCGTCCATGTCGGGACCGACGAAGTTTATGGATCGCTGGACTCGCCCGAAGACAAGGCAACCGAGGAGTACCCCCTGCGCCCTTCGAGCCCTTACTCGGCATCTAAAGCGGGCGCCGATCTCCTGGCGATCGCCGCTTACAGAAGCTTCGGGCAGGACGTGGTCGTCACCAGGTGCTCGAACAATTACGGCCCCCGTCAGTTTCCCGAGAAGATGATCCCGCTCTTCATAACGAATCTCATCGACGGCCTGGAGATCCCTATCTATGGCGATGGGAGGCAGATCCGGGACTGGCTGTTCGTCGAGGACCATTGCAGAGCCCTGCTCGTGGTCCTGGAGCGAGGGACCCCCGGCGAGGTCTACAACATCGCTGCCGAGCAAGATCCCGAGTGGACCAATCTTGACATAGCAATGAAGCTTCTCGAATTGACAGGACGGACGGCCGAGTCGATCCGGCACGTCGACGATCGACCCGGACATGATCGTCGCTACGCGATGTCTTCGGCGAAGCTGCGAAAGCTGGGGTGGTCTCCATCGTTGTCGCTCGAAGAAGGTCTGCGACGTACAGTCGAGTGGTACCAAAAGAACCAGGAGTGGTGGAGAGAGCGGGTACCCGAGCAAAGAACCGTGCCGGCGCACAAGTGGGCGGGCCTGGAGCACAAGTGAAGATCTTGGTCACAGGGGCCAGAGGCCAGCTCGGGACGGAAATCGTCAAGTCGCTCGCAGGAAGAGATGTAATAGCTCTGGGCCGCTCGGACCTGGACGTCACCGATTACCATGCGGTCATGCAGTGCGCTTTTGAACACTTCCCTGATACGATCGTGCACGCTGCGGCTTACACTCATGTCGATCGTGCCGAGTCGGAGCCGGAGGCCGCCTTTTTGGTGAATGCTTGGGGCGCCCGAAACGTCGCCCTTGCCGCCAAGGCGACCGGTGCGCATCTGATCTACATAAGCACCGACTTTGTTTTCGACGGGGAAAAAGACTCCTACTGGGAGTGGGACGATCCGCGACCGCTCAATATCTACGGACGATCGAAGCTGGCCGGAGAGAGGGAGACGGCGTCTCATGCGCCTTCCTGGGCGGTGGTGAGAACTTCCTGGCTTTGCGGATCGGTTGGAACGAATTTTGCAAAGACGATTCTTTCCTTGCGCACCACACAGTCGACAATTCCGGTGGTTGCGGACCAGCGCGGCTGTCCCTCGGTGGCCTCCGATGTCGCATCGGCTATAGCTAAGCTTTGCATACGAAGACTCGAAGGGATCTTCCACGTAACGAATTCTGGAACCGCAACCTGGTACGACCTGGCCAGAGTCATCATGCAGGCCGCCGGAGACGATCCCGACAGGATAGTCCCTGCTACGAGCGAGGAGATTCAAAGGCCGGCCAGAAGACCCAAATCTTCGGTTCTGAAAAGTTCGTGTCTGGTTGCCGCAGGGCTGGAACCGTTGCGCCCGTGGAAGGTGGCCTTCGAGGAGTTGGTCGCTTTACTGACAAGTGAGTCGCAATCACAGGAGGAAGCGTGAGATCGGGCGATAAGGCAGAAGATTCATCTTCGATCGAAGAGATGATGCAAGAAGTGAGGCGGCGCGCCGGGGAACGCAGGCGAGAGGGTCTTTATGCGGGATTGGACGACGCTCTTCCTTTCGCGGAAGAAGCGCTCAGAGACGATCTGGCTGCAGCCGCCAACCGGGTGGCTGCAGCCGCGCGCATCCCTTCGATTGTGCCCGAACTTCCTGTTCCCGCTCCGCATGACGGCGGGGACGAACTGCCGGGCAGACGTTCCCAAGACGCAAGCGAAAAGTCGGAGACGATCGAGCCGGTCGCTTCTGCATCGCAGACGCCATCGGCGTCGGATCTGATATTCAAAGCAGTATCCTCGGTCGGGAAGAAGGCCTTCAGGGTTGTTGTAGGCGATCGCGTCGAGCGCTTCATCGAAGGGTCCGTAGAGTTTTTCCAGGCTACCGCCGGTTTCTCCAGAGAAGTCGCCGAGCGCATTCTGCTACTGGAGCGACGGATCGAGGAGCTCGAAAGAATGCACGAGCAGACGATTCCGTCTGAAAATCAGGCTTCAGGCCGGAGAAAATCCACTCCCCGATCCTCGACTGCAAAGTCGACGGCTGAAGCTGAGCAAAGCAAAACGAAAGGCCCGGCTCGCCCCCGAAAGCAGGAATCGAGTCGTAAGCGGCAATCCCGGTGAAGATAGCTGTCGCCATCCCCCGGTACGGTAAAAACGTCCTCGGCGGGGCAGAAGCACACGGCGGGGCATACGCGCAGAAGTTGCAGTCGCTGGGGCACAGCGTCGAAATCGTCACTACGTGCGCTGAGAGCCATTACAACTGGAAAAACTCGCTTCCGGAGGGAGTCTCGATCGAGAACGGCTTGCCGGTCCGAAGATTTGAGGTCGATCCCCCTCATCCGAACTTTGCCGTCTATGAGTGGCACATACAGCGAGGCGTGAGAATCCCTTACGAGGCCGAACTCGAATGGGTGCGCTCTAAAGGCTACTCGAGAGGGATGATCGAATACCTCCAGGATGCCGACCACGATTGCGTGATTTTCATGCCGTATGTGTGGGCCGGAACGTACTTCGGAGTGAAATCGCTGGGCTCTAAGGCGCTTGTTCATCTGCTCTTGCACGACGAGCCTTATGCAAGGCTTCGAACGACCGCCGAAATCGTGCACGGCGCCAGGGCGCTTCTGTTCAACAGCATTCCTGAGTGGAAGCTCGCTCAGCGTCTTTTCGGAAAACTGCCGACCTCGTCGTTGGGGGGAATGGGTTTCGACGATATCCCCGGTACCGGAATGAGCGGCGCTGCGTTCAGATCCAGATACAAGCTGGAGGGCGCGCCGTTGCTTTTATATGCCGGCCGATGGGAACGAGGCAAAGGGGTCACCGAACTCGTTCGCTACGTGCAGCTTGCCCGAAGACGACGTCCCCGTTACAAGCTGGCCCTAATCGGAGGAGGCCCCGACGTCACCAAACGAAGAAGCAGGGGGATAGTACCGATAGGCTTTGTCCCCGAAACGGTAAAACACGGCGCCTTCGACGCTGCCGATATCTTTTGTCAGCCGTCCAGGAACGAGTCTTTGTCGATCGTTCTTCTAGAGGCGTGGTTGCACGAGCGGCCGACTCTCGTCAGCGGGCATTGCGCGGTAACCCGCTACCATGTCGAAACCTCCGGCGGAGGGCTGTGGTATACGTCGTTTCCCGAGTTCGAATCGGCAGTCGAGGTGTTACTAGAAGACCGGCAGCGGGCAGAAGCCATGGGGAAGGCCGGCAGGCGATACGTGATGGATGTTTACTCCTGGGATGCCGTGCTCGGGCGCGTGAGCAAAATTCTCGAGGAGGCGTTCTCTTGATGGGATTGCATCAGTTTCTGGAGTGCGCCGTTCCCAACGATGCCGTGACCGCTACCGCTGTAGTAGCGTGGAAGGCATTCCGAAGCCGCGATCCCAAGTCTCGAATTTGGGCGTCCGCTTACGACTGGGACACTTTTAGAGGATTGGTCGGCCATTTCTCCAATTACCGGGAAGTGGCGAGGCCCGAAGACATCTGCCTTTATCACGTTTCCTGCGATTCGCCGATCGCCGACTTCTTGCTCGGGCGCAACGAGACCCTAGCCGTCTTTTATCACAACATCACGCCGGGTTCGTATTTTCGGCGGCTCGACCCCGACCTCGCAGAGCGTCTGGATTTCGGGAGAAGACAGGTCGCGACGCTGGCATCGAGATGCTCGGTGGCGTTCTCGGCCTCGCGATATTCAGCGGAGGAACTGATCGAATGGGGCTTTCCAAAACCGATAGTCGTCGGTGCATATCAGGAATCCGAGAGCTATGAACTAGAACCCGATAAAGCCGCGCTTGCGAGATTGGAGGCTTCCAAAGGAGAAGGCCCCGCCGTCTTGTTCGTTGGAAGGCTGACCCCGAACAAGGCGCAGCACAAGCTGATCGAAGCTATGGGGAAAGTCAAGAAACGCTACAGGGACGCGCAGCTTTGGCTGGTGGGTGGAAGCCACCTCGCAGCTTACACGTCGATACTTTATGAGCTGGCGGATCGATGGGAACTGGGGAGAGTCTTCTCCGGCAAAGTTTCCCAGCCTCAACTTATCGCGTATCTAAAAGCAGCAGACATCTTCTGTTCGGTCTCCGAACACGAGGGTTTCGGGGTGCCGCTACTCGAAGCGATGCGCTTTGACTGTCCGGTCATAGCCTACGCTGCGACTGCGGTCCCCGAGACGACCGAGGATGCAGCGATCTTGCTGGATACCAACGATCCGGATCACGTAGCTGAGGCGATCATCGATCTCTGGGAGAATCCCGACCTTCGCAAGGATCTGACCCAAAGAGGGAGACGCAGACTGGCGCGATTGCCGAGCGAGGAGGAATTCGGCGCGACCATTCTCGAAGCGCTCTAAGGTCTATAGAGCTTTTCTTCTTTACAGCTCTTCTTGAACCCAGTTTCCGTCCATATAAAAAGCGCCGTCCCCCTGTTCGAAGTCTCCGGGAATAACACCGAATTCGAACGCTTTCTCTCTCCAATCGTATGTGGTAGCGCCCATGTCGTCGCCGAGTCCCACCGTCACCAGATATCGTCCCCGCCACAAAGACATTCTCGGGCATCTGAATTCGAAGTATCCCTTCCCCGGCGATACCTCGAAGGTTTTTGGGTCGGCATTGGTAAGGGAGTTGATGCCCGTAAGGCATCCTCCGGTTTCCGCAGAAAGGATTCTGATCGTGGGCACGACTCTGTCGGCGGTGATGTCGGATTCGTATGCGATTCGAAACCGCACTTCCTGACCGGTGATTGCGGTCGAAATCGCTTTTCCGCTCTCGTCCAGCAAGTCGAAGGACTCGAGACGGATTTCTTGATTCCCCCAGCGGTTCTCCGATACCGCAACTCCTTGGGACTCCGCTTGAGCCCGCCTCACGTTCGCCTGATAGAGGGCTACGACCTCGTCGGTGTCTCCAAATGCCCGCACTATTCCTTTCTCGAGCCAGAGGACCTTAGAGCACAGCCGTCTTACCGAACTGAGCGAGTGGCTTACAAATACGATGGTCTTCCCCGATCGCCGCAGTCCGGATATATAGTCGAAGCATTTGAGCTGAAAAGCTTCGTCTCCGACCGCAAGCACCTCATCCAGTAAAAGTACTTCCGGGTTGATGCTTATAGCTACCGAGAAGGCCAATCTCGCGGTCATCCCCGACGAATAGTTTTTCAGAGGGGTGTCGATGAACTCTTCCAACCCCGCGAAATCGACGATGTCCGAGAGCTTGAGGTCGATCTCCGACCTTTTCATGCCCAGGATCGATCCGGCCAGGTACACGTTTTCCCGCCCGGAAAGCTCGGGATGGAAACCGGTTCCCAGTTCCAGAAGGGACGACATCGATCCCTCTACCGAGATTTCTCCGCTGTTGGGCGAGATGATCCGGGCAATGCACTTTAGAAGGGTCGACTTTCCGGATCCGTTAGGTCCTATGATACCCAGCATCTCGCCTTTGCCGACTTCGAAGGAAACATCTTTTAGGGCCCAGAACTCTTCGTATTTGGACCGCCTGGCGAGGAGCGTTTCTTTGAGAGTGTGCGCCCTCTGATGGTAAAGGCGAAACCATTTCCAAACGCTGTCGACTCTTACCGGGGGTCTCGAAGCTCTAGTACTCATTAGGCCAACTCGGCGAACGCGCGCTCGTACCGGTTGAATACCAGCATTCCAATCAGCACCGAAAATACCGCTACGCCGGCGGAATATCCCAGGAGTGACCAATTCGGCCAGGAGTCGTACAAGACGAGCCGCCGGAAGCTGTCGACGATTCCTACCATGGGATTGGCGCTAAAGATGGCGTATGCGGTTCTGCCGTGATCCCTTACCCATGAGGTGTCGAAGATCACACCGGAGAACCAAAACCATGCCAGTAACAAGATCGAGACGAAGTGTTCCACATCCCGGAAATATACGTTGACAGTCGCGAGTAACAAGCCGATCCCGTACGCCAGGAGCATTGCTATAGCTACAGGTACTACAGCCAGCGACGCCTTTGGTCCTGGAACCCGATAAAAGATCGTGACGGCTAAAACCAAGACAATCGCTTCGAAGAGAAACGTAATTGCGTTGGACAACACGATCGACATCGGAAGGATTTCTCTGGGAAAGTAAACCTTTTGTATGAGGTGGCGGGAACCGACCACCGAGCTCGTCGAGCCTTGAATCGAATTAGAAAAGAGATTCCACAGTACCAAACCGGTAAAGAAGAACACTGCGAAAGGTGCGCCCTCGTTTCCTTGTGGCGCCGCTCTCAACACCTTGAATACGAGGGAGAACACAGCCACCAACAATAAGGGATTGAGAAGTGACCATAGAAAGCCGAGAAACGAATTGCGGTGCTGAGCTGCAAAGTCGCGTCTGACGAAGTTAGCCAGTATCTGGCGGTCGGCAATCACCTCTTTTACCGACTCGATCAGGCCGCGTCCGCGGGGCAGTCCGCCCTTTTCGGGCTCATGAGTGGGTGGATCGGGAATGACGACCTTCAGTCGATTCGATTCCGATTCTGACGACGTATCGAAGCTCATGCCCTCAGAGCTTCCAACCTTTCTTTGATAAGTGCGCAGGTCGCATCCCAACTAAAACGCTTCGCGCGAGCCGCAGCTTCTTTAGATTTCCGATTAAGCTCTTCAGGATTGGAGACCGCGCGCCTCATCAGTTCCCTCAGGTGTTCGAAATCCGGAAGGGCCCACCGGAACCCTTCGTAGTAAGGGCATTTTGCTATTGCAGGCTCCAGGTGATGCACGTGGATAGGGTACCCTACGGTCTCGTCGAAGAACTCCAGATGCCCGGACCAATCCGTGGCAATCGGCGGTACGCCACACGCCATCGCTTCGAGTATCGGAAGACCGAACCCCTCTCCTTTTGTAGGAAGCACGAATACATCGGCCGACTTGTACAGCGAGCCCATCTGGTATCCCTCCAGTTGAGGGTTCACATAAAGAATTATCGGGGCTCGCCCTCTGCGCAAGTTCAAACGATCGAGCGCCGCTTTGATGCTGACGGCAGGATCCCAGTTGCTACAGGCGATAACGAGCACGACATCGTCACTGGCCGAGAACTCTTCGTTGAAGGCCTTGATGAGAATTTCCGGTGCTTTTCTCTCGCCCCACTCGAATAACGAGAGGAAGGTAAAGCGGGAGAATCGCCGGTAGGGCTTTATATCTGGGTGAAAGTAGTCGGTATCTACGCCGAGCGGAATTTTGCAGATCGGGCGTTTTACTCCCGAGGAGGAAAAGGTCTCGACGTTGAATTGCGAGGGGACCCAAACTTCGACAGCGCGGTTAGCTTCTTCTACCCAATCTCGAGGAATGCCGTCGACTTCGAGCATCGTATAGCCGATGCGAAAACGGGAGGACTTCCGGCGCCAAAGATCGGCGGGGCCGGACATAACCACCGGAGATCCCGGTCGCCTGGGAAGCCGCCGGATGTCGTCGATAAGAGGATCTCCTGTGTTCGTTTCGGGCAGGTCAGAGTAAAGGTGGTCGTAATTGACGTATACGTTTTTGGCCCAGAGCTTCTTTATGACATTGCGGGTCACCGAGGCATATCCCACAGGTTGGTGAAGCGTAGAGCACCAGACCACCTCGGGATTCCGGTCGTCGAGAATAGTCTTGCGCCATTTGCGTATAAATTTTTCCTGTGAATCTTTGAAGACTTTCGAAAAGTCGTACTTGTTTTCTCTCAGCGAAGCGCTGCCTGCGTGTTCGAGAGTTAGCTCTCCGCAGTAAAGAATTTCCATACCTTCTTTTCTGGCGCGATAGCAGAGGTCTGTGTCCTCGAAGTACGAAAAATAATCCTCGTCGAATGCTCCGCCCAGGCGGTCCAGCGCTGTACGCTTCACATACAGAACAGCGCCGATCACTGCCTCGACAACGCGGTTGGAAGTGCACTGCCGGATGTCATCTTCCAGGCCGCCCTCGTTTTCCCCGAAAAGCTCATACGGACGGATGTATGCGCCGGTGTGATTCAGGGTTCCGTTGGGAAATACCAATCGGCATCCTACGACGCCGATCTCCGGTTTAGAGTACGCCGCCTGCCTGAGTTTATCGATCCATTCGCGGTCGGTAATTCTGATGTCGTTGTTTAGAAAAATCACGTCGGAGTCGGGCTTGGTGTGTGCCAGCCCGATGTTTGCCCCCTTCGCAAAACCCAGGTTTTCGCGGTTCTCGATTACGGTCAGGCCTTCGATGCTCTTCAAGTACTCCACAGTACCGTCGACAGAGCCGTTATCGACTACGACGACGTCGAAGTCCTCATAGGCCGTCTCCGAAAAAAGCGACTCTATGCATGTCCTGGTGTGCTCGAGTGCATTCCAGGTAACGATCACAATCGAAACGGTCGATGAAAGCGGTTCGGGAGGCGGGCTCATCTGGGCAGCTTTGTGTCAGCGGGATCGATCGTCGGAACGGCGGGCTTTGTTCCCCAAAGACGACTCCAGCTCCTCTATAGCGTCCTCGAGGGCGACGACGTTCAATTCGAGGAGTCGTACCTTTTGTTCTAGAGCAAGGATGCGATCGGCCGTAGCGCCGGTAGGCGAGCGATGCTCGCGGACGAGTGCCGCAACTCTGGCTTCGAGACGGCGGTGAGACTTGGACAGTCGTCTGAGCGATTCCGCTAAGGCGCCGGTTCTGAGGCCGATGGAGTCGTTGATTCGGTCGATAAGCGGGTTCATGCGGAGAGCGACGGTGCGGTTGATAAGTCGGCGAATAAAGGTGAGGGGATCGCGCAGCGGGGATGATTCGAGGACCGGCTCGATTGTCAATTTGGGAACCGGGGCAACTGTGGCTGCCATCTCTATTCCGAATTCCGACCCGGTAGGGTCGATAAGATACACGGGGTCGCGGTCGGTGAAATCCGGCTCGAAATCTATGATGGCAGCGATGTCATCGAGAAAGTCGGGAACTTTGTTTACGCCTTTCATTGCCTCTTTCCGCCCGCCGAGCGCGCTGTGTTGGCATGATACCAATTGATGGCGCCGGTCCGCGAGCGCCGGGTTCTACCTGGGCGGGTCTTCTCGCCCGGGCGAGGTTGCGCGCCTGGGATCTAGAGGATGCAGCGAAGAGCCTTTGTCGAATCGAGGATGTCGTGCCCGAGAGTGAGCTGAGCCGTCTTCAAGATTTGTTGGAAGAGTTTCGACCCTCGTCGGTACGGCGTCGCCGTTCTGTGCCAAGAGGTTCGATCGTTCGGTCACTTCCCGGGTTGAGATCCGTGTTCCGGCTGCGAGAAGAGCTTGCGGCGATCGCCGAGTTTTGCGAAGTCGCCGCTACAGCTTTCGGCGATCTTGCAAGGCGGGTCGAAGAGCTCGAGCGCCGGTTGGAACAGATAGAAACGCGTTGAAATGCCGCTCGTTCATCAAGCGGTTGCTTCGTTCGTACCGCACGACGCAGTGTCGAACGCAGCCATTAGATTTCGACGAATGCTCGACGAGATCTCGGCCGGCCGACACGACACAGCCGGATTCCATAGCGGCCGGATTCTGGCAGAGGGGATTCACAGATCGCTTCGAGCCGAGGCAATACCCTTCGAAGAACTAGCGCCCGGAGCTCCAGACGACGTGATCGTATATCACGTCTCTACAGATTCCGAGATCGCGGATTGGCTGACCGAAAGGCCTGAAAGGATAGTTCTCTACTACCACAACCTGACGCCTTCGCTGTTTTTTGCTCCTTACGACCCGATGGCCGCCCGGCGTCTGCAGACGGCGAGGGTCCAACTCGAACGACTGGCCGAAATCGCCGGGGCGGCAGCGGCACCTTCGGATTTCAGTCTCGAGGAGCTGCGTCGCCTAGGAGTTCGGAACCTTCACAAGGTCTCCTACCCAGTCACGCCGCTCACCGATACCTCACCGGCGCCCAGAGATCTGCGCTCCGGCGTCGGGTCTACCGGGGATCCAATCAAACTTCTCTTTGTAGGTAGGATTACGCCTAACAAGGGATACGACCAGCTCCTCAGGCTGGCTGCGCTGGTGCGCAAACAGGGGGTCGACTGTGACCTCCGGCTGGTGGGCGGCGTGCACCTTCCTCTCTACAAGCGATACCTCGAGGAACTTTCGAGAAGACTAGGCCTCGAAGAATCGTCATTTATCGGGACCGTCTCGACGAAACGGCTGCGCGCGCACTACGCAGAAGCGACGTTTTTCGTTTCTTTCTCCAATCATGAGGGATTTTTTGTTCCGGCAGTCGAGGCAATGCAGCAAGGGCTACCGGTGATCGCCCTGGCAAGAGCAGCCGTCACAGAAACGGTGGGAGATGGGGGAGTGCTGATCCCCGAAAACGACATAGCGGTCTTCTGCGCTGTCATCCTGGAGTTGATCGAATCGCCCGATGGGTACCGTTACCTTTCTTCTGCAGGAATGGAGCGGGCGAAGTCACTTTGTGACAAGGAACGCCTGAAGAATCAATTGCTGGAATTTCTTAGATCGATTCCGAACTGAGATCGTTCGACGCGGCCCTGCGAACACTAATCACGCACGGCGTCGAGCCATCCCTCGATCGTTCGGCGCGCCGTCTCGGTCCAAGTGAATTCAGCCGCTCTCGTTTCCCCCGCCGACACCAGGCTTTCCGACAAATCTCTATCCCGAAGCAAGGACTCGATTGCCCCGGCGATCGAGTGCACATCGTAGGGGTCGACCAGCATGGCCGCACTAGAAGCGACTTCCGCCGTAGCGGTTCGATTGGAGGTGACAACCGGCGTCCTGCAAGCGAGCGCTTCGAGCGCCGGTATTCCAAATCCCTCGGCCAGGCTTACATACGCGAATAGGTCGGCCGCTTGCAAAAGCAGCCGCTTTTTCGAGTCGTCTATATATCCCAGTTCGACGATCCATCCCCCCTCCTTTCCTCGCTCCAGCCACGCCCTGGACTCGGACGTTTTCCAGCCCGTCTGTCCCGCTACCGCCAGCAAAACCTTGCGGTCGTCGATACGATTTCTGACCATGTCCACCGCCATCGCCAACCTGGGGAGGTTCTTGCGGGGTTCGATAGTCCCGACGAACGCGATCAGCCATGCGTCTTCGGCGCCCAGTTCTTTTCGAAGTCCGTCCAGCTCGCCGGGCGACGCGGGTTCGAAGAGGTGCTCGTCGACTCCGTGATAGACGACCCGAATCTTGCTCGGATTCAGCCCTAGGATCGAGACGAGCGATTCTTTCGACCAGTTGGATACCGTGAAGATCAGACGGGAGCGCGCTGATGCGATGCGGCCCATGGTGCGAAAATAAGCCACCTTCGAGGGACTGTGAAGTTCTGGGTGGGTCCAGAACGTCGGATCGTGGAACACGACGGTCGAGGGGACACCCGATGCCACAGGGATGGAGTAATGGATTCCGTGAAAGAGGCGAGCCTTTATTCGCCGCAGCATCGCCGGCAGTACGGTTTGTTCCCAGACCAGCCTTTCGGGCCGCCCGAATCTAAAACTCCCGACGTCGACCACCTCACCTGCGGGAACCAGGCTCTGTACCTCTGAGACGTCATCCGTTTTTGCCAGACAGATCAGATCGAGCTCATTCGCTTCGACATACGGGGACAAAGCGCTCAACAAGCCGAATGCGTATCGCCCTACTCCGGCTTTCGAAGGGGGAAGAGGTGACAGGTCGACCGCTACGCGAAGACGATCTCTCCGACTCATAGGTCTATGGCGGCTTGATAGGTGCGAACGTGGGATGAGGCGGATTCGTCCCATGTAAACTTCGCTGCCCGTAGGAGACCTGCATCACGAAGGCGTACTGTCAGCTTCTCGTCGGTGAGGATGGCTTCCATGGCGTCTGCAATCGATCCGACGCGTTTTGGATCGACTAACACTGCGGCTTCTCCCACGACCTCTTTGATCGGATAGATGTCCGATGCAATTACAGGGGTTCCGAGAGCCATCGCTTCCAACGGAGGAAATCCAAAACCTTCGTCGAGAGATGGGTAGGTCAAAGCAATCGCTTTTTCGTACAAAGATCTGAGAGTGGCGTCGCTGGGGTCGTCTACGAAGACGACTCGGTCTTTTAGACGGCTTGCGAGCGAACCGCCAAGCAGGGCTTCCCGGCGCATATTCCAGCCCCGTTTTCCCGCCAGTACCAGCGTTACGTCGCTGTAAGCGCCGGAGACAAGGGCGAAAGCTCGTACGAGGCGGCTCAGGTTCTTTCTGGGCTCGATCGTACCCACCCACAGAAAGTACGGGCGGTCTGTAACTCCGACGGCGTTCGAATGCCGGCCCTCATCGCTTGGTGCATCGGAGGCAATACAAAACGACGGGACTCCGTGGTGTATCGAAACTACCCGGCCTTTGAATTCGGGATGACGCTCTTCTAATTCGTTCGCTACAGCTCGAGTCGGCGTGATTACCACCTCAGCCTTTGCGGCAGCCATACGCAGTCCTCTTTCGTGAAAAGCCACTCCCCACGCGGTGAAGCACTGTGGCCATTTCTCGAAGGCGAGATCGTGAATCGTCACTACCAGAGGCTTGGTGACGGGGGGAATAGCCAGGCTCGTCGCATGGACAATGTCGGCCGGGACTTCGATCCGGGGGAATTTCAAGAACTGCCAGGCTGCGGCGCCTACCGAGACGCCGATACCCAGGCGAGGCGGCGCGACCACTCTCGGAGGGGAATCGAGGCAGCGGCTGAGAGCAGCTGCCAGCTCAGAGGAGTACCGCCCGATACCTCCGGGGATAGAAGAAACAAAGCGGTCGGACGAGATCGTGACGTCGATGTGGTGCACGGTTTCAGCTTAGGTCGAGTCTTCGATGGCTCGCTTGTAAGTCGCCGTCATCGACTCGGCGGCAAGATCCCAACTGAATCGAGCGGCTCTTTTCTTTCCTCGTTTGGCCAGGGAGGCTCTGAGCTTTGCGTCATGACATACCTCCAGGATCGCATGAGCGACTGCGTCGGACAGTTCTTCTCTGCGGTCCGGTTCAGGGGGGCCCTCCACCAAATAAGCGCCGTCGCCTAAGATTTCGGGAAGGGCCGATAATGCGGTCGCCACGGTGGGTACACCGTGGGCCATAGCCTCGACCGGCGGCATGCCGAATCCCTCGTAGATAGAAGGGAAGACGAACAGCGCCGCGTTTTTGTACAGATGGGCCATGGTCGTGTCGGGGGGTCGGCGTAGCAGCTTGACTGAAGACTGGTCGAGGCCGGCTCTGAAGGCCTTCTCCAAGACTGCTTCGCCGCCCAGTCCCAACTCTCCTGCGATGACCAGGCAGGGTATGTCGGGATCCTTCGACCGTGCTATTCGATACGCCTCGAGCAATACATCCGCGCCCTTGCGAAGCTCGAATGTTCCGGCGAAAAGGATGAATTTTCGAGGAAACGAAGGACCCAGGGGAGGTCCGTCCTGGGGAAGCTTTCTTACTCCGTGGTAGATGACGTCGATCTTGTCGGGATCGGTCCCGAACACCGAGCAGATCTCGCTCTTGGTGAACTCGGAAACGGCGACGATTCTGTGGGCCTTCTCAATCGCCCGAGCCGCCGTATCTTTCAACCCGAGCTGGCTGGGGGAGTGAAGCTCGGGATATCTAATGAAGCCCAAATCGTGAATGGTAAGTACCCGTGCCGCCCGGAGGGACGACGGTACGACGAAATTCGGACCGTGAACTACGTCGCATTCTCCCGAGAAGACTTCGACCGGCAGGACCGAAGTGCGCTCCCACGCGAAATTGACCGGGCGAGCCGGAAGCGGTATCGCCTGAGTCTTTCCGTAGAACTTGTACTTGTGAATTTCCCTCGACCGTCTCGCGGAAATCGCAAGAAGGCTCAGTTCCACGTCTTCCCGCTCGGCCAGGTGGGCGATGAGTGATTCGAGAGATCTACCTACTCCGGTGAGGTGACCGAGCAGGGAGCGGGCTTCGATGACCACCTTGATCCGGCTCTTGCCCTTGTGGCTGCGGATCGGCTTTTGGGTGGTGAAGCTCTTTGTCGAGAGAGTCTTCCACTTCCGGTCGAAGGCCATCCAGGACCGCAAGTGATGAACGAAGGCGCCGGCGTGGCGGGAACTGGCCCGTTGTTCTTCGTGATAGACGCGAGCCTCCGGTACGTACCAGACCTCCCAGCCCTCCATCCATGCTCTCAGGCAGATGTCGACGTCTTCGAAATACAGGAAAAAACGTTCGTCGAATCCGCCCAGCCTGGAGGCGAGTTCCTTTCTGATCGCCATCCCGGCGCCGGCCACCCAGTCGACTCTGCGAGGGGTTCGTTGGCCCCATTCGAGCATCTCGAACTCTCGAACCACACCTGACCCCGGCGCCAGTCTCCTGCCGAGCAAACTCGTCAACGTATAAAAGCGCCGCGCCGAGACGAGAGTTCTTCCTTCGGCGTCGAGGAGTGCGCATCCCGCTATTCCCGCTTCGGGGTGTTCGGAAAAAAATCGGACCAGGACCTCGCGCACGTTCTCCGTCACCCAGGTGTCCGGGTTGAAGATGACGACGATATCTCCCGACGCTTCCGCTATGCCGGCGTTAGCCCCGGCGGCGAAACCGACGTTCGCTTTGTTGCGCACGAGCTTGACCGCCGGAAACGCTTCGGCAACCATGGATGCGCTTCCATCCGTAGATGCATTGTCGACGACTACGACCTCGGGCCAGCCCGCAAGTGATTCGAGGCAGCGCTCGAGTAGCCTTCTGGTGTTGTAATTTACGACGACCGCTGTTTGATGAGCCATTGGTCGGTTCGGTTTCTACAGCCTTTCTAGGCGGTCTTTAGCAGGGAAGATCATAAAGAAGGACTGAGAGATGCCCGGTACATTAGCGGTAATCGGAGGGGGATACGTAGGGCTTGTGACGGCTGCGTGCTTTGCCGACCTGGGTCGTCGTGTCGTATGCGCGGAATCCGACGATTCGAAGCTCGCGATGCTGAGCCGCGGCGAGTGCCCGATCTACGAACCGGGTCTGCAGGAACTCATCGCCAAGGGTCTCGCTTCGGGTCGCCTGTCTTTTACCAGAAGCGCCGCCGATGCGGCCGCCGATGCCGAGTTCATTTTCATCTGTGTACAAACCCCGGCCATGCCCGACGGCACCGCCGATATGACTTTCGTCGATGAAGCGGCGCGTCAGATAGGTCGGGTACTTTCGCCGAGGGCGGTTGTGGTGAACAAATCGACGATGCCGGTGGGATCCACCGAACGGGTGGCCAAGATTTGCGAGGAGGCGGGCGCCTCGGAAGTGCACCACGTCTCCAATCCCGAGTTCCTGCGGGAGGGATCGGCGGTCTACGACTTCATGCATCCCGACCGGATAGTCATAGGCTCTTCGGAAACAGAGGCGGCGATCAGGGTATCGGAGCTTTACAAGCCGTTGAACGCGCCGGTACTCATCACCGATTCTGCCTCCGCCGAATTGATCAAGTATGCATCCAACGCTTACCTGGCGATGAGGATATCCTTCGTCAACGTGCTCGCCGAGCTGTGTGACGCCGCAGGCGCCGACATCGCCGATGTCACCCTCGGCATGGGCTACGACCGCCGCATCGGCTTCGAGTTCTTGAAGCCGGGCCCCGGCTTTGGCGGCTCGTGCTTCCCCAAGGACACCCAGGCCTTGCTGGCGATTTCCCGCAGCTACGGAATCAATTTTCCGTTGCTGGATGCCGCGCTCGCCATAAACCAAGAACAGCTCGATCGAGTTTGTCAACTGGTGCTCGATGCAGTTCGAGAGGTCGACCGGCCTCGTGTCGCTATCTTCGGACTTGCTTTCAAAGCCAACACCGACGACGTACGGGAATCTCCCGCATTGGGAGTTGCCGGAAAATTGCTCGCTGCCGGCATCGATGTGGTAGCGACCGATCCGAGGGCTGCAAAGAAAGCCGCAGAAGTTTTGCCGGATCTCCAAATAGCTCCTGATCCGTTTACAGCCGCCGAGGGTGCTGACTGCATAGCGATTCTCACCGAATGGGACGAGTATCGCTGGCTCGACTATGCAGCGATCAAGAAGTCGATGAGGGGATCGGCGATCGTAGACGCCCGGAACATCTTGGATCCGGCTGCGATGCGCAGGTTCGGTTTCATCTACAAGGGGATCGGTCGCTAAGTGGGCGAGGAGTTCGCCATAGATGTTCCTGAAGCGGTCCTCATCTCCGGGGGATCCGGATTCATAGGATCTCATGTCGTAAAACGTCTGATCCGGTTAGGTTGCCGTGTAGTCTGCATCGACAACCTGATCACCGGTCGACGCAAGAATCTCGAGGACGTCCTTTCTTCGCCCGATTTGGTCTTCTATGAGATGGACGTCTGCGATCCTCTCGATCTCGAATCCATAGGCGAAGTCGAATGGGTCCTGCACCTTGCAAGTCCTGCGAGTCCGGGGCGCAGTCCCTATTCTTACACCTCGCTTCCATTCGAGACATTGGCCGCAGGGTCGAAGGGAACCTGGAATTTGGCCGAATACGCTCGCCTGAGCGGGGCGAAGTTTTTGTTCGCTTCCACGAGCGAGGTCTACGGCGATCCGGAGATAAGTCCACAGCCCGAAAGCTACTGGGGAAACGTGAATCCTGTAGGGCCCCGCTCGGTTTACGACGAGGCGAAGCGCTTCGGAGAGGCTCTCTCGATGGCTTACCACCGCCGCTACGGTCTCGACGTAAAAATCGCACGGATATTCAATACCTACGGACCCGGGATGCGGCCCGACGACGGCCGTGTGGTATCCAATATGGTCGTTCAAGCACTGAGGGGGGAGCCTCTTACGGTCTATGGCGACGGAAGTCAGACCCGTTCGTTTTGCTTCGTGGACGACCTGGTCGAAGCACTGATTCGGCTCGCGGCTTCCGACCACATCGGGCCTATGAATTTGGGAAACCCTGAAGAATTCTCGATACTCGAGTTGGCAGAGCTTATAAAAGAGCTTGTTCCTGGAGCTGGAGACATACAGTTCTCCGAACTACCTCCAGACGACCCGAAGCAGAGGCGGCCGGATATCACTCTCGCCCGAGCCGTGCTCGATTGGAATCCGAAGGTGCCTCTGCGAGAGGGCTTGGTGGAAACTATCTCGTGGTACAGACGCGAGCTCGAGGCTTTAGAAATTGACTGAGACGACCAAGAAAATATCGAAGCTCAGCGTGGTGATTCCCGTCTACAACGAGAGATCCACGCTGCCCGAAATCGTAAGACGCTGCCGGGCGGCAGAGCTCGACTGCGAGAAAGAAATAATCATCGTCGACGACGGATCCACAGACGGAAGCGCTGAGATAGCCAGAAATCTGGGGGATTCGACCGTCAAGGCGATACTGCTTCCAAAGAACTCGGGTAAAGGAGCAGCGGTCCGGCGGGGGATCGAGGAAGCCACCGGTGACTACATCCTGATTCAAGACGCCGACCTCGAATACGATCCTGCCGACTGGAAACGCCTGATAGCGCCGGTGGAATCCGGGAAGGCTACGGTGGTCTACGGATCCCGTTTTACGGGCGAGCGCAAGAACATGCTTTTCTGGCACTGGGTAGGCAACAGGTTTCTCTCTCTTTGCACCAACATCTTGTACAACACCACCTTGTCCGACATGGAAACGTGCTACAAGCTCGTGCCTGCAGACATCATGAAGAGCCTCGGTCTGAAAGCGAAGCGATTCGAATTCGAGCCGGAGGTTACGGCGAAGATTCTCAAGCGAGGCATTCGAATTTACGAAGTCCCGATCTCGTATACAGGGCGCGAGTTCCACGAGGGAAAGAAGATCACGTGGAAAGACGGATTTACAGCGCTTTGGACTCTTCTGAAGGTGCGGCTCGGATTCGATTGACCGTAGAGGTCTTCCCTCTAGTCGCTCTTTAGCTTCAAGATAGCTGCGCGGTGGGTCTCGTTTGCCTCTGAGGGACCTCCGCTGACGACGATCGCTTTTGTCTCGAAGGCTTCAGGAGGAAGTCCGATCGCCCCTACGACATCGGTAGGCGGGGCGGAGTCAATTTGGAGGATCAAGTACTCGACGCCTTTAGACCGTAGCGCTTCCAGCCTCTCCTGCGGAGTGCCGGGCCCGACCTTGTCGGGATCGAAACACGCGATCATTCTCCTGCATGGAACCTCTCTGGGATCGAGATGCCGGAGGGCATCTGCTGTGTACTGCGGCAGAATGTCGACGACGTGTTTTTGTGCATAAAACTCGGTAAGCGCGCCGGCGTTAGATGCGAGATCGCCTTTTAGTTTTCCTCCAATTCGGGAAGCCTCGACAATGGCTCTGCCACCTCCCCGGTTCAGCAGCGACATATGGAGATTGGCAAGATCTTCTCCTTCGGAATCGAGCACCACGCCGGTCGCTACCAGCGCGATGATCAACCCGATCAGTAGATATCCCCGGCTGAATTTCTGGTGGAAGTGTCGCTCGTATTCGCCGAGTGAAGCCAGCGCGCCGATCAAAGAACCGCCTGCGATGGCCAGCGCCGGCACCGACGCAAGCGAGAATCTGTCGTATCGGTAGTACCAGAGGGAGTGAATTCCCGTCATCGATATGATCCAGGCGCCTAACAGAGCGGCTGCGCGCGGCGACTTGCCCAACAGCCACACCAGACCCAGATAACCGAGGGCGGCGACGAAAGGTTGGCGATAACCCGGCCAGGAATAGTAGTACGCCCCCGACAGCAGATTGCTTAGTCCCGACCCGAGGTTGGCTCGAAGCTCGGAGACATAAGAGAGCTGAGGAGCGGTCTTGCTCGCGGACCACAAAAGCCAGATACCGAACGGCCCTGAAAGCAATACCAGACCTGCGACCGCTTTGATCGAGGAGCGAGGCCCCGCTCTGCGGGTGTTAACCCGCCCGCTTTTTGCGTCTTTACGGCTCTTCAGGAGAAGCCATGCGGCGCAGACCAGGTAGATTGGAAAGAGAGCGACGCCTTCGTTTCTCGTGATCGCCGCGTATCCTCCGGACGCTCCGGCTAAAACCAATGCGGTGAAGTCACGGTCCTGGAGGGCTTTCAGCATAAGTGCGAGCGACGAGTAAGCCGCTAGCAGAAAGAGTCCTTCTGCCATCGGAAGCATCGTCCATTCGATTGCTACGGGGTGGAAGAGGACCATCACGGCGGCGGCGATCCCTGCGAACCATCCGGCCAATCGGCGAGCGGTCAGATAGCACACCACGCCCACGAGCGCCCACGCCACTGCTGAGACGGTCACGGCAGCAGCTTCCGGACCCAGCATTTTTACGAATGGCGCCACGGCTATCGGATAGCCGGGGAGGAAGCGGGTGTGGGGACCTCCGCGCCAGTAATACCCGACGCCGGCGGCGAGGCTTTGTGCTGTGCCCATGTAGTAATAGGAGTCGTAGGGGTAGATGACGGCCTGCATCCATAGCTGGAATCGCACGGCCACCGACAGACCGGCGAGGACTAGAGCTGTCGGCAGTGACGCAAGCGACAGTCCTTTTTCAATGGAGGATGCACCGATACGATTGCGCGGCGGCCGGCGCGCCGACTCGCCTCTAGAAGAGGTCCTGTCGGCGACTTCGGTATCCGGTCGTGAATTCAACAAAGCAGGCTGCACGGGTTGTACACGTGTGGGTGAGATATCCTTGAGGTTATCTGATGTGCCGCCGAAATCCGGCGCGTTCGAGTAGAGAAGTTGGCGCCTGACGCTGTTGGAAACCGTGGAATGAAAGCTATAGCCCTAGTCGGTGGTCAGGGTACGCGGATGCGACCGCTTACCTTCAAGACCCCCAAGCCGTTGTTGCCGGTCTGCCAGAGGCCCTTGATATGGCACACCGTCGAACGATGTGCATCGGCGGGAGTGGAGGAGTTGATCCTTTCCACCGGCTATATACCCGATTTGTTCGAAGAGGTGCTCGGAAACGAGCTAGAGGGAGTCCGGCTCAGGTACGTCCACGAACAGGAGCCGCTGGGCACTGCAGGCGGCGCCAAGAATTGCGAGAAGTTCCTGGACTCGACATTTCTGATATTCAACGGCGACGTACTGACTTCGCTCGATATCTCCGGGATGATCGAGTGGCACAAAGAAACGGGTGCAAAAGTCACCATCTTTTTGACAGAAGTGGACGATCCCCGCGCATACGGGGTGGTGCCTACTACAGAGGGGGGCGAGGTGCTTGACTTCATAGAGAAGCCCGCGCTGGAAGAGGCGCCTACTCATTACATAAACGGCGGGGTATACGTTGTCGAACCGGAGGTGCTTGCAAAGGTCCCTGAGGGCCGGCCGTATTCGTTCGAAAGAGAGCTGTTCCCGATGCTGCTCCAGGAGAGGGAACCCGTAATGGGGTATAAGAGCAGCGCTTACTGGCTCGATGTGGGAACTCCGGCCAAGTACTTACAGGCTCACGCCGATGTGATGTCAGGAAGGTTGCACATCCAGCCCCCGGGACGCGAGTCCGATGGTCTTTTCCTGTTAGGTGAAGTGGACATCTCGCCCGATGCCGAAGTAATAGGGCCGGTCGTACTGGGAGAAGGGGTCAGAATCGGGCCGGAGGTATCGATCAAGGGGCCGGTCTCGATAGGTCCGAAGACTCGCATTGACGGGCCGACTCAGATCACGCGATCTGTTTTTCTCGGTCGAAACACGGTGTACGGCGACTGCGTGATAGAGGATTCGATCGTCGGAGAGGAAGCCGAAATCCACGAACGATGCATTGTCACCGATCTCGCGGTTATCGGCTCGGGCGCCGTCATAGGCGCCGACAATGAGCTGAGGCGCGGAATGAGAGTGTGGCCGGACGTGGACGTCGGCGCCTCAACGATCAAGTTTTGATCGGATCACGTAGGACAGTACGGGTCGGAGATTCCGCGTTTTGCGAAGTACTTCTGGTGATATTCCTCGGCTCTCCAGAATTTTCCTGCAGGGGCGATCTGGGTGACTATAGGCCTCGAGTAGCGCCCTTCGCTTTCCAGGCGCTTCATCGATCGCTCTGCAGCTTCGCGCTGGGCGTCATCGTGATAGAAGATAGCCGACCGGTAATTGTCGCCGATGTCGGGTCCCTGGCGATTCAACTGAGTGGGGTCGTGAATTCTCCAGAAAACCTCCAGTAATTCCTCGTATGTGATTCTGGAAGGATCGAAGTAGACCCTAACGGTCTCTGCGTGCCCGGTCGTATGCGAGCACACTTCTTCGTAGGTCGGATTGTCTTTGTGTCCGCCTTCGTAGCCGACCTCGGTGTCGATTACGCCCTCCAGAGTGCGAAAGGCCTCCTCGACATGCCAGAAGCAGCCCGCGGCGAAGTCGGCGATGCGCGTTTCTCGAGGTGGGCTATCCGTGGACATCTAGCCCGCCATCCGACGGCTTTTAGCGATATCGCTAGGCCTGCTCGGCCCGCTTTCGGCTTCTTCCGAGGGCGAAGGCTGCCACACAAGTGATTACGAACAGCGCTATGATCAGCAGCCATCGCACTGCATAGCCTGCGGTCCCCGTTAGAAAGCCGCTCTGACCGGGGCACGGACATGTGTCGGCGCCACCGGCTTGCGCTAGGATTCCGAGCGGTCCGGTCGACGCCCACGCTGAAGCTGTTACGCAGAGAGATACGAGCATCGCCGCTGCAGACACAAGCCAGCGACTATACGAGCGGTGCTCAGGCCTATTGTCGATCGTGGGTTTCACCAGCGAGCTCCCTTCGAAAGTCGTAACTGCAGATTACTACAAATTCGGCGGATATCGCGTCTTGCTGGTTACTCTGATCGAGCTTACCCTAATGTTTTCTGAAAGCAGGTGAGATGAAAGCGGTCGTAACCGGCGGCGCCGGATTCATAGGTTCCAACCTTGTAGACAGGCTCGTGGCGAACGGCTGGCACGTACTGGTCGTCGACGACTTCTCTACCGGAAAGAAAGAAAACTTGAGCGATGCACTCGGCAGCGGGGCTTGCAGGGTAGTAGAGGGCGACCTGTGCGATCTCGATCTTGTAGAGCTTTTCGGCGACTTTGGATGCGAGGTGGTTTTTCATCTGGCAGCACAAGCCGACGTGCGAGTCTCTGTACGGGATCCCCTCGCCGATGCGAGGACGAATATCTTGGGTACCATCACTACTCTCGATGCGGCGCACAAGACGGGCTGTCAGAGATTTGTCTTTGCATCATCGGGCGGGACGATATACGGGGAACCCGACACCCTTCCCGTCAAAGAGACACATCCCCAACTGCCCCTCAGTCCTTACGGCATCGCCAAGAAAGCCGGTCACGACTATCTTCGTTACTACTCCGAGGTGCACGGTCTGTCGGGAGTGACGCTCGCCCTGGCCAACGTCTACGGCCCTCGCCAGGACCCATCCGGCGAAGCAGGAGTTGTGGCGATTCTCGGTGGGCTGATGCTCGAAGGTCGCCGGCCGACTCTTTTCGGCGACGGCACTCAGACAAGAGATTTCGTCTATGTGGATGACGTTGTGGACGCATTTCTGGCGGCGGTCGAGAAAGGAAGCGCCGAGGTGATCAACATCGGCACGGGAATCGAGACGAGAATTATAGATCTCTACGACTCGATCGCCCGCCTGGTCGGGTTCGAAGAAAAACCTTCCTTCGCACCGAAGCGAACGGGCGAACTGCTGCATATATCTTTGGACAACTCCAAGGCCCGGGATGTGCTGGGATGGCGCCCCAAGACTCCTCTCGAATCGGGCCTTCAGAAGACACTGGATTGGCTCAGAAGCGAGTTGTAAAGGTCGAAATATCGCCGCGCTGCCGCTTCGGCCGTGAAGTGTTCTTCGAAGCGCTTCCGGCCGGCATTTCCGAGTCGATTTCTAAGCTCGGGCGAGAGAACGAGCTTCTCGATGGCTACCGACAACTCGAGGGTATCGCCGGGGCGGACAAGAATACCGGTCACGCCGTCTAAGACTTGTTCGGGAGTGCCGGCGATTCTCGAGGCTACGACCGGCTTGGCGTTAGCCATGGCCTCGAGCACGACATTGGGGAAGTCCTCGTCGAAGAGCGAGGCCAGGACGACGATGTCGGAAGCCGAATAGAGGTTCCACACATTCGGCTCGGGATCGATGATCGAAACCTGTTTTTCGAGTCCGAGTTCTGAGATTTGGTGCAACAGACGTCTTCTTTGAGGACCTTCGCCGTCGATCACCAGTCTCGCGCGAATATCGGGTCTGCGGGAGAGAGCAAGTCCGAATGCTTCGATTAGGATATGGTGACCCTTTCTGGTCTCGAGGGCGCCGACCGACACAATCAGAACGTCGTCGGGCTCGATGCCGAGTCGGCGACGGGTCTGTTCCGGAGTCTCGTCCCTCTGTCGTTCGGCGATACCGTTGGGAATAGCGATCGCCTTTCCAGTCGGTAAGCGGAGGACCTCGGTCAACCTTTGACAGGCCGCAGTCGATCCGGTGACGAATCGACTGACGCATCTTGCGGCTACTCGATCGATGGGATAATCGAACAACCTTCGCAACGAACCGTATCCGTACGCCTGATTGTTCACGACGTATACCACATGAGGCACTCCTGCTAATTTGGCGGCGATAGCGGCGGCATTGCAGGAGCCGGCGCCTGGAAATCCTCCGTTGTTCACATGGACTATCTCCGGAGCGCGGCGCCTTATCGCTCGCCTCAGAATGAAGATGTCATAAATCTGGAAAAACTGTCGTATAGGAGTCAGCGCCGCAAGAAGACGGACAAGCCAACGGGCTACTTTAGCCGGGCCTGAAGGGAGCTTTTTGGATGTCGAGGCGAGGATCGCCTCGACGTCGGGAAGTCGCAGTCCCTCCCTTTCTATCCCGGGAGGTATTCGTTTGCGTACCCCGTCCTCGTAACCGTGAGAGGCTCTGTATGTGAAAGACGGAACGATATCGCCCGTTCTCAGAGCTTCACCGAAAAGCACGACCAACATTTGCTCGCAACCCGCAAAGGACGAGTTGTCGCTGTGAAAGTGGACTCGCGGCTTCACGATCCGCCGGCCCCAAGGGTCGCTCGTAGCCCGTCTATCAGTGAGACCCGCGGCGCCCAATCTAAAAGCTCGATCGTTTGCGACATGTCTACGACGTAATCGAGAATCTCCCCTTGCCTCAGCGGGAGTTCCCCTAGCCCGAGCAGCCCCTGGCGGCCCGCCAGCCTCTGGGCCGTCTCTGCGACCTCTCTTACGGGAATCGATTTCCCGCTTCCGAGATTGAGAATTTTTCCGGCTGCTCGAGGCGCCAAAGAAGCGCGTACCAATCCCTCGACCGCATCGGAGACGTAGATGAAGTCCTTGCGTTGGTTTCCGGAGGTCATCGGAATTCGCTCGCCTTTGGCCAGTGCTTCCACGAGAGCGCCTACGAGCATGTCGGTGCTCTGCCCGGGGCCGTAGACCACCGTCGCTCTGAGAACGGTCACGGGCAGGCCCGTGAATTCGCCAAAAGCGATAGCGAGTCTTGTCGCGGCCAGTTTCGTTGCCCCGTAAGCATTATTGGGAGCTTCCCGATCGGTCTCTTTGAATGGGGGATCGATGGGTCCGTATTCCTCGGCGGTTCCGGCTACGACTACTCGAGAGCAGCCGACCGAATTGGCGGCATAAAGTACGTTGGCCGTGCCGCCTACATTGGTCGCCACTAGATCGGGAAACACATCCGGCGCCGGATCCCTGCGTCTGTCGGCGGCTAAGTGATAGACCACATCCGGCTTTACTTCTTCGAAGGTCTTCGCCAGAGCGATCCGATCTCTTATGTCGACATCGTAGACGTCGTCACCGGTGCTGTTGCGGGCGATCCCGACGGTCGGCACGCCTTTTTGCCGGAGAAAAGCTGTGAGATGGCTGCCGAGAAATCCTGTGGCCCCGGTGACCAAAGCGGTGCGAATCGCCTCGATTTCCATGCTCGATCAGATGACTACTATCAGCGAATCGAAATCCAGTTCGGGACGGCGCCTTGGTTCATAAGCAGGATCGGGCAATCCCGCCACGAGGAGGGCTTGAGGAATCCAGTCGGAAGCCAAGCCCAGCGCATCTCGGGCCTCTTCGGGAGCGAAGATAGGCGCCGCCACCCAGCAAGATCCGAAGCCTTCTTCTGCAGCCGCGAGCATGAAATTCTGAAGCGCAGCTCCAAGGCTTTCTAACGCCATCCCCCACTCGGCTCGCTGTCTGCGTTCGTCGGGGTATCTATCGAGGCCCTCTTCCACCAGACAAGCCAGAATCAAGACCGGGGCCTCAGACAATCGCTTAATTGACCGTTCGGCAAGAGCCAGAGCTTTAGATTCTTCGATCCCGTCGCCTTTCATATCACCCAGCCAACGCGATGCCATCCGCTCTGCGAGCCGTTTCTTGGCGGCTGCTTCGACCACGACGGCAAATCGCCACGGGACGGTGTGGTGCGGCGCCGGTGCGAAGAAGGCGGCTTGGAGGAGGCGAGCAATCTCTACGGCATCGATTTCGACCGGCTTGAATCTTCGAATCGATCGGCGTGCTTTTATCGCTTCGAATACCGGTCGGGCGGTCACTTCGATTCGACTATCGGAACAAGTCCTCAGAGGCCGGGCGAAGGAGTTCTTCGATGCTGCCCTCGCCTAGAACCAACTCGGCCTCGAGACCGCGGACTATGGCAGCAGGGATCGAAAGCGCCTTTCCCATGACCAGTTCGGCAGCCGATGCAACTTCGTCGGCTATGGCGATCTGCGTCGTTTCCAGCATTCTTCCAAAAGTGTCCCGGGATCCCATGTAGTCGATAATCGGCTTTATTCCGCTTACGCCTATGGCCACGTTGGTCTGCCCGCGTCTCCAGGGCCGGCCGAAGGTGTCGGATACCACGACCGCTACGTCGACCCCCGCACTCTCTCGAATCTCGTTCCGGATGCGATCTGCGGAGTGATCGGGATTTTTCGGAAGAATCGAAACGAATCCTTCTTCGACGTTAGATGCATCCACGCCGGCGTTCGCGCATACCAGACCGTGGTGCGTCTCTGCGATAACCATCTCGCCCTTTTTTCTTAGAATTCGCTTCGATTGGTCCATAACTACCCGGATGCGTTCCTCCTTGCTTGCGCGTACCAGTCTGCCCTCGGCTTTGGATACCGCTTTTTGAGTCACAACTACCACGTCGCCTGCTATCAATCCGGCGCCGCAGTCGGCTGCTGCAGATGCGATCAGCGCTCCAAGGCGATCCCCGGCGCGGATCTCGCCTATACCTTCGACGGGTAGGATCTCGATCGAACTCAACTCGTCCGGCCCGGGCGTTGTGTCATATCTCTACTTCCAGTGCTTTCATTACGCATTTGGCCAAGACTTTCGCTTGCGGAACAGAGCGCATGAGTGTCTGAGCGGGAATAGGCTCCACTTCCAAAGCCTCTATCTCAGGAGCAGCGGACGCGTCGGCGAAGTCGATCACTATCGAATGAATGAAGTCCCGGTAAGCGTCGGCTACTCCTATGCAACTTGCCTCCAGGCCGACCGCTTCCATCATTCGGTCCGCGGGACCTCTGACCGGCGCTCCCTGAATTAGAGGACTGATCGCCACGATTTTGTTCGGAAACGCTCGGAGCGCTTCTCTGATCCCCGGTACGGCCAGAATGGGCCCGATAGAAGCGACGGGGTTGGAAGGGCAGATGATTATGCCTTTAGCCGCCTTGATAGCATCCAAAACCCCAGGCGCGGGCGCCGCCTCTTCAGCGCCCCGGTAGTAGATGCCTGCGATTCGGTCGCTCGCGCCCCTCTCGACTAAATACTCCTGGAAATGCAAATCCTCTCTTGCGCCGGTACCCGGTTCGTCGACGACCACCCGCGTGGTTATACGATCGTCGCTCATAGGGAGAATTTTCGATTTCAGTCCCCAGGCTTCGGTGATCTCTGCAGTTACCTCGGACAGGCGCAAGCCGTCTCGCATTCGCCACGACCTATAAAGGTGCGTCGCCAGGTCGGAATCACCCAGTTGGAACCAGGAGGGCCCGCCGTATCGCTCGAGGCCTTTCAGGCATCTGAACGTATCGTCTTGGATGCCCCACCCGCGTACAGGATCGTTGACTCCTGCGAGTCCGTAGGTCACCGAGTCCAAGTCCGGGCTAATGTAAAGCCCGTAGAGATCGATATCATCACCGGTGTTGACGATGACGGTGAGATCCTTGGGGTCGACGAGTTCGACTAACCCTCTAAGAAAGCGGGCGGCGCCCACGCCGCCTGCAAGGGCTACGAACATCAGACCTCCCTTGTAGAAATCCGGTCGCAAGCGTAATAGACAAAGTGCAAATACAACCCGAGCCGCAACAGATAATATCGGCCGCCATCGAATTGCGAGATCGGTTGGCCGAGACTCCGGTAGCTCTTAGAGTTCCCTTCCCCGACGCGCCCGTGGGCGACTTATCCGAGTACATCTCAGGGTTCGAATCCGACCTGCATGCGAATTCTGAAGCAGACGCCCTGGTAGAACAGCGGATGCGTGTCGCTTCCGATCTGGCTCGTCTTCTAGATCCCGCCGTCGAGGCCGGCGATCTGATCGAAGAGGCAGGACGGCGTCGCGACGCAATCTCCGGTCGAATCGTTTCATTTTCACCCAAGGTTTTCATCGATCTCACCAGGCTCTGCAGAGACCGTTGCACCTATTGCACCTTCGTCCGAAATCCGCTCTCGGCTGTGGCTCGTTCCAGAGGCTACGAAATTCGCTACTCGCCTGATACCCGGTTGTCCGGGGCAAAAAAAGATCGCACCACAATCCCCCTAGGCCCCGGCGCCTCAAGAGAAGCAGCACCCTATCTCTTGCCGGAAGAGGTCCTGTCGATCGCCGAGGCCGGCAGAGAAGCCGGTTGCAGGGAAGCTCTTTTCACGCTCGGCGATCGGCCCGAAGACCGGTATCCGGTCGCGCGACGTTTCCTTACGAAAATGGGCTACGACTCTACGCCGCACTATCTGATCGACTGCGCTCGATTGGTGCTCGAAGAGACCGGGCTTTTGCCGCATCTCAACCCCGGCGTGATGACAGCCGAAGAGCTGCGCGCGTACAAAGAAGTATCCGCGTCTTGCGGCATGATGCTCGAGACCACGAGCTGGCGCCTCTATGCAGACCCATCGGGATGTCACTACAACTGTCCCGACAAAGCTCCTCCAGTAAGGGTGGCTACGATCGAGGCGGCAGGCGAGAACGGGGTGCCTTTTACAACGGGATTGCTGGTCGGGATCGGCGAGGGACTCGAAGCTCGGGCCGACACCTTGATCGTGCTGTCGGCTCTCGCGATTCGGTGGGGTCACATCCAGGAAATCATCGTTCAGAACTTCAGAGCCAAGTCCACCACCCCGATGGCTGAGCATCCCGAGCCCTCCTTTGAAGAGATGATGCGAGTGGTCGCGCTGGCGCGGCTTCTTGCGCCGTCCGGTGTCGCGGTTCAGGCGCCACCTAATCTCAGCCCCGGTATCTACGGATCGCTCCTCGGCGCCGGGCTTTCTGATTGGGGCGGCATTTCGCCGGTGACCCTGGATCACGTCAACCCCGAGGCTTCATGGCCGCAAATCGCGGAGCTCAGGCAGGTGACCGAATCCGAAGGCTTCGAGCTGAGGGCCCGACTCTGCGTGTATCCTTCGTTCGCGACGAGCGAACACTGGGTTTCCGAGAGCGTGAGGCCGTATCTGCTGCGGGCGTCCGATGAAAATGGATGGGCTATACCTTCCGGAGAACTGGGTCGTTTGCTCCGACACCCTTCCGACGAAGTAGTGTCGTCGAAAGGACAGGAGGGCGTCCTCGGTATGCGGAGATGATGTGGTGAGCGGAAAAGCGAGAAGACTGGTAACCAAACCCGGAGC
>VAPR01000137.1_pt1 | contig 51520 bp, 47 predicted proteins | sample 3380701 | NCBI WGS metagenome assembly VAPR01 (sample SAMN11536904, study PRJNA540576) | hot springs metagenome | isolation source: hot spring wet sediment | place: Spain: Lobios | collected 2014-01
GGGGCGGAACGGGCAAACTTGCTTTGGTGAGCGGAGGCATGTGCCGACACCTTCTTTTTGCCTCAGTGGTTTTGTCCGCCGTGCTTTTGAGCGGGTGCGTGGCAAAGGGGCAACCCGTTCCACCTGCCCGTTCCCTTACCGTTGTTGTTTGCGATGGGTTGACTTGGTCAGATTTGGAGGGTATGGGCGAACCTATTTCGTCCCTTCTTCGTTACGGGGCGATTGGGTTGCTTAGCGGCTCCTCCCTCGATTTGCAAGGGCGACGGGGGGTTTGGGTGTCTTTGGGCAGTGGGCGACGGGCAAAAGGCACCGATCGTTCGCCCCTCGGGGCTTGGTTGCAGCAGCACGGTAAGTCGGTAGCAGCCCAAGGAAATGGTTTGTTGCATGCGTTGTTAGGGCAACCTCCGCCCATCCCCCAGCAGGGGCAAAAGGGGGAGGTGACTTTCCTTGCCGTTCCCCCCCACCGATTGCTGCAAAACCTTCAACAGGTCTTGACAACTCTTCCAGCTGACGGCTGCTTGTGGTTGGTGGTGCCCAATTCTCCGAGGGTGGATTGGCAGCACCGTCGCCTAACACCTATCGTGTTATTTGGGTCAACTGTTCCACCCGGGATGCTGACTTCACCCACAACTCGGCAAATTGGTTTGGTCTCTTCTGTGGACTTTGCGCCAACCCTCTTGAGCCAACTAAGGTTGCCTTCGCCTCCAACTGTCACAGGACGCCCGATGCGCATCGTTGCGCTGCACGATAGGGAACAGCGGATCAGTTTTCTGCGTTGGTTGGAACGGCGAGCCCAAACCCCTTTGCAAAACCTAACCGCTGTGGTGATCGTTGCTGCCGTAGCGATCGGCGCAGCGATACTCTTGACAACTTTCTCTGTCGTCGTTTCCCTTTTTGAGCCTCTGCGCAAAAGCGCTGTGCCCCGGGTGGTTAGCAAATTTGCCCTTGCAGCGATCGGAACGGGCATGATGATCCCCACTGCTTTGTTTCTTGTTGGCGGTGCGATGGTGTCCAACCATTGGGTTGGGGCAGCGTTGATTTTTTCCGCAGCGTTAGGGCTGAGCGGCTTCGCTTTTTTGGCGGCAAAACGCTGGGTTGCAAAAAGTCAAGCACCCTTCTCCTTTCGCTGGATTGGCGTTTTGTGCGGCATAACTGCGCTTGTGGCTTTGTTGGGGCTTCCGTTGTATTGGGCAACCCCGTTGGGCTACTTTCCCACAACAGGTTGGCGCTACTTTGGGATCACGAACTCTGGCATTGGGTTGGCATTGGTGGGAACGGTTTTTGCTTGGCGGTTGTTGGGTATTCCTGCACGGTGGATGTTGGTTTGGTGCTTGGTTGCACCCCTGTTGATGGGGTTTTCCCTTTGGGGTGCAAATTTTGGCGGTGCCTTGACTCTCGCTGTTGGTTTTGCTGTTGCTTGGGAATGGTTGACGATGCCCCAACCTTCGTGGCAAAGAACCCTTCAACGGGTAGCTGCAGCACTGATTGCGACGGTCGTCGGATTGGTGGTTTTGGAAAGTTGGCTTCCCGAGGAACAACAAGCTCACCTTGGTCAGCTGGTGCACCGACTGAGGGAACAAGGTTGGTGGGTCTTGACCGACATGGCGTATCGCAAATGGCACCTGATGGGCGAATTCTTCGGTCGCACTCCCCTCAGCAGCCTCGCACTGGCGCTTTTTGTTGCTGGGCACCTTGGGTATCCCCGGTTGGCTTCTTGGTTTGACCTTTTCGCTTGTTTGCAACCTGCTTTCCTCGCTGGGGCGGTTGGGGCGTGGGTAGGATTGGTGGTCAACGATAGCGGGATGGAAGTTGTCGGAATGGCGTTGGCGATAATGGGTGGAGTCTTTCTGACTGCGGTAGTAGAAGCAGTGAAAGCGGTCGCTCACCAAACAAAGGGGACTGGTAAAGAAACTTCCCGTTAGGACGGAGGGGAGCCAAAGAGACTGCGCTACAATCTTGGGCGAGGACGCACCACTCTGGGGTTCTGTGGAGGGAACAAACATGGTGCGCAGCGATTGGAAACTGGCGGTGATGTTCCTCATCGGCATGGTGGTGAGTTTTCTGGTGGGGATGTATCTGCTGGGACCGCTGTTTTCAGAGCGGAAGATGGCTTCGGAAGAGGAGACAAAGATAGAGCCTCCTTCCAAGACGGTAGAATCGCCCTTTATAGCGGAACGAGTGCCCAATGGAATTGTGCGTCAGGATATGGACACTGTGCCCAGTTCCACGACAGTTGTAGTGGAACGGGTGCCCCGACCAGTGACTGAACCGCCGCCAGCAGAAGTTCCTGAATCGCATGTCCCAGAGATGTCAGTCCCTAAGGTAGGCGGAGAGCCGGCGGCATCGCCTCAGCCGATGAAGGCTACTCCCCCTCCCCGAACTGCCCCGGTCCGTCCTTCTCCCCCGACAGTGGAACCAGAACCCAGCCCCACGACAACACCCGAACTGCAACCGCCAGTCCCTCCAACGCCCCCGCCACCGCCTGCAGCAGAGGAAGCGAAGCGTCGCTACAGGGTTCGCATCGGTGTGTTTCGTGAGGAGGAACGGGTCGCTCGCCTGATGGAAACACTCACCGCCCAGGGCTACCATCCGTTCGTAGAGGAAGAAATGGTGGAGGGACAAAAGCGTTATCGGGTTTATGTTGGCGCTTTAGACAACCGCGAGAGCGCTGAACGGTTAAAGCAAGAGTTGATCGGCAAAGGATTTCCCGCAATGGTGGAGGAAAGGAGAGATTGAACCGAGATGGAGCAATGGTTGCCCATAGTCGCTTGGTGGGTGCTGATCATCATCCTCTTCTGGTGGGTGTTCATTGTCCCTCAACAGCGGCAGCGGCGGGCGCGGGAAGAGTTCCTCAACTCCCTCAAGCCGGGTGAGGGCGTTGCCACGACCGATGGAATTTGCGGTCGGATCTTAAGCATAGACGATACGATGGTGACTTTGCGGATAGCGGATGGGGTGGACATTTGCGTGCTTAAATCGGGCATCCAAAGGCGATTGACTAAAGAAGAAGACCTCAAGTTGCGCTCACTTTTGCGGAAAGGGGGCAGATAGGCTTGTCCGAAGAGGCGGTCCCACTGCTAACCCCTGTTCCCCTCGTGACGGCAGAAGAAAGCCGTCAGTTTGACCACCTTGCCGAACAAGCCGGACTTCCCTCTCTGGCGCTCATGGAAAACGCTTCATTGCGTCTCGCTGAAGTGCTCCAACAGCATTTCGAACTTGACCCTCCTAAGCACATTGTCGTTGTTTCCGGGCGGGGCAACAACGGGGGCGACGGGATGGCGTTAGCCCGTCACTTGCATAACATCGGCTTTTCCGTGCAAGTGTTTTTGCTGGCGGAACCAGACCAACTGCGGGGCGATGCTGCTGTCAACTATCGGGTTGCGTCCCAGTTTGGGGTGCCTATTCACCCCGTAAAGGACGCCAACGAGTTGAAGCAACTTCGGGAGCCTCTTTCCCGCGCCGACTTAGTTGTGGATGCTTTGTTGGGCACAGGCATCAAGGGGGAAGTGCGGGGACTTTCAGCAGAAGCCATCGCTCTGATCAACGACTACGCCCCTCGGGTTCTTTCGGTGGATGTCCCGTCCGGCATTGATAGCGATACCGGTGAGGTTTGTGGGATCGCTGTGCACGCTGACGCAACAGTGACTTTGGGTGCAGTCAAGGTCGGATTGGTGCTTTTCCCAGCTGCCGAGTATGTTGGCGACTTGTTTGTGGGTTCGTTGGGAATTCCGACGGAGTCGTTTGGGCGGTTAGGGGTGAAGCGCTTCGCTGTTACGCCAGAGTTGGTCAAGCGCGTCTTCCCATGGCGTCATCCCAACACCCACAAAGGCGACTATGGGCGTGTGCTCATCGTCGGTGGCGCACCGGGAATGACAGGTGCCGTGCTCTTAGCTGCCAAAGGGGCTTTGAGGTGCGGAGCAGGTTTGGCGCAGGTTGCTCTCCCTCAGGGGCTTAACTTTGCGGTAGAAGCCGCAGCCTTGGAGGTCATGAGTTACCCGCTGCCTGAAACCGAAGCGGGAACTATTGCTCCTGAAGCCTTGACAACCTTGATGCCCCGCTTGGAGTGGGCAGATGTGGTCGCTATCGGCTGCGGCATCAGTCGTCACGAACGAACCCAAGCCTTCGTCCGCCAATTGGTAGCGCAAGTGGACAAACCCATCGTTGTGGACGCTGATGGCCTCATTGCGCTCAGTGGGCACACGGAGCTACTTCGGAAGCGTTCGGCTCTAACGATCCTGACCCCCCATCCTGGGGAGATGGCGGCGTTGTTGCAAACCAATGTGGCAGCCATCCAAGCCAATCGCCTTGGCATTGCCCTTCAGGTCTCCAAGGAAACCGGTGCCATCGTCGTTCTAAAAGGTGCCCGCACAGTGATAACTGCCCCCGATGGAACCACCTTTGTCAACTTGACAGGCAATGCGGGAATGGCAACAGGTGGTAGCGGAGATGTGTTGACAGGGATGATCGCTGCGTTGGTGGCACAAAGAATTTGTCGTTCCCTTCCCATTTCCCCAACAGAAGCGGTAGCAGCCGCTGTGTTTCTTCATGGGTTAGCAGGGGACATCGCCAGCTGGGAGAAAGGGGAAACAGCTTTGGTTGCGGGAGACTTGTTGGACCACTTGCCCCGCGCCATCAACGAACCGGAATTGGCTCAACCGTTGACCCTTCGCCCTCTGAGTCCCTTTGTCCGTTTTGTGGTTCGGTGGCGGCAGTGAGGGAAAGTGGGTTTGTCCGCCATTGCAGGATTTTAACCACCAACCGCCCATTTTTGCGGAAGGGTTGTCCGATCCCTACGGGGCGCCCATTGCACCAAATTAGGCAAGGGCCTCGCAGGGGCAAAACTGTCCCCACTTGCAACTGCGCCACTTGGGGGAACAAAAGGGGCTGCCCTTGCCAGCCGCAACGGAGGGTTAGAGACACCTGTGTAGCCAAAGGGGAATGGTTGATTGGTTTTGGCGAAACCGATCGGCTCCGTTTTGCCCCTAACTGAGAAAGGCTTTCTGCCGGCAGGAGCCATTGCAAAATGCCTGTTTCTTCCCTGACTTGGAAGCGATGGGAGATCAACAATGCCCCCCCTGAGCCCATTAAAGCCACGGCTTGATCACTCAAGTCGCCGATGAACAGTTGTCCGAAGCGCAAGGAGAGGGAAGGACACAAAGACCGCCATGCCTCAGCGTAGGCATCTCCAAAGAGGGCTAAGATGCGGCAGGCAATGGAGCGTTCCATTGGCGTCCATTCTTGCCGCTCCACGGCAACTGGTTTACCCGGTCCCCCTAACCAACGGTCAATCAAGAGCAAGGCTAACGATTGGCTCAGGGCTAAGATCCAGAGGTTGCTCCCGGTTTCTGTCTTGACGGTGAAAGTTGCTGCCACACTCCACTGGTAATCCCGTTGGAGGAAGTTGACGAAGGTATCTTTTTCCAACCGAGGCGGGAGGAGGTTGAGGGGCAAGCGGCAATGCACTGCTACCTGTTGGCGCACGATATGTTGGTAGCGTTCGTGCACTTGTTGCACCAAAAGGTAAGCCATGCGCCCCAATGAATCGGGATTGGCAAAGTCGCAGCGGATGATAGAGCGTTGAGGCTGAACAATTTGCTGGGCGATGAAGGAAGAGAACCCACCAACCCCTTGCTCTTCCTTGGCGGTGAAGGTCACCCCTAACCGCAGGTCACCCACCTCTGAATGCAACGGGATCATCAATTGCCAGAAGTCGTAGATAGAGAGGAGCACTCCTCGCTGCATCAAGAGTTCCGGCAAGGAGATGACGCAGGAATAGCCTGCTGTCTCCAAGTGGGTGGCAGCCCGTCCCGCCAAGATGTTGGCTAACTCCCGCAGCGCACTTTGGGCTAATTCGCTCTCCCTCAGAAAGTCGCTCAGGGGCAAGTTGGTGTTGAGTTCCTCACCCAACATTGTTTGCAACAGGTGGAAAGCGGTGCGGTAGTTGAACCCCAACAGAATAAGCCCTGTCAAATTGCCGTCTACACTGATGGCAACAGTGATATCGTCTTCCGTGTAAGCGGTGCGTTGAAACCAAGGGCGACCCCGATTGACCGAAATCCCCACCATGCCCTCTAAGGTTTCAACCGCCGCTTGGAGGATCAGATTCGCCACCTTGGCATACCACTCAGACAACCCGACAGCGTTGGTGGGCACAGAAGGTTCTTGCGTCTCCAGCAATGTTACAGCCACCTCTCCTTCGGCTCCCTTGTGGGGAGGTCGAGTCAAAGGCAAATTGTTCGCCTCACTCACTTGGATGACGGGTTGGGTGAGAGCCAGCGGGCAACCATTTCGCGCACTTGGCTTGGTCGGAACGGTTTGGTGAGGAAATCGCAGGCTCCCGCTTTCAAGGCTTCCTGGACAATGCTGGGCTGCCCCATTGCGCTGACGATAACTACCTTCGCATTGGGCGAGAGGGCTTTGATGGCTTTCAAGGCTGCGAGACCGCTGACACCAGGCATAGAGATGTCCAACAGCACCAGATCGGGATTTTCCTCTTGGAACTTTTGGACAGCTTCGCGCCCGTCTACGGCTTCCACTACCGTGTGCCCCTCTGGGACCAAAATTTCCCGCAACACCTGCCGAGTGTAGAGAGCGTCATCAGCAATCAGCACTTTAGCCATGCTCTCCAACCTCGTTTTGCAAAACTTGTTGTGACCTTGCTGATCTGGTTGCCTTCCACAGAAAAGTATCGGCAGCCCGACACCTTCATCTTTAAATGCCTTGCCCTTCTTGCAAACTTCGGTCATCCTTTATGGTGCCTTCGTTCAGTGCTTGAAAAGCGGTAACGACGGAGGTGCCATGTTTGGTGCGTCTCAGGTGGTTGCTGATTATTGGCACCTTGCTTTTTTGGGGAAACCTTCAACCCACACAAGCGGAAGAAATCGCTCTGACTGCCAAATCAGCATTGCTGGCTGACTTGGCGACGGGGAAGATTTTGTGGTCTCGTTCTCCTGACCTGCGTTGCTATCCCGCCAGCCTGACCAAGATCATGACGGCACTGATCATTTTGGAACGGGGCAACTTAGAGGATTGGGTGACGGTGACCAAAGAGGCTGCGTTCACGGGCGAGTCTTCTATGGCGCTGAAAGAAGGAGAAAGAGTTCGCTTGAGCGATTTGCTGAACGCCATTTTGGTGCGATCAGCAAACGACGCTTGCGTTGCTGCCGCCATCCACCTGGCAGGTTCGGTGGAGCAATTTGTGAAGTGGATGAACGAAAAAGCACAGGAGTTGGGGATGGTCAACACCCACTTTGTTAATCCCCATGGGCTGCATGATCCTCAGCATTACACTACCGCTCGCGACTTGTTGGTGCTCACAAGCAAAGCGATGGAAAATCCTATCTTCCGCCAGATTGTGACCCAGCGAGAGATCACTATCGCCCCAAATGAAAAGTCGGCGCTCCGCCGATACTGGAACCGCAACAAGTTGCTGGAGCAATACCCTGGTTGTGACGGAGTGAAAACGGGTTACACGGGACCGGCAGGGCGATGCATAGTAGCAACGGCTACCCGCAACGGATGGCAGTTGGTGGCTATCGTGTTGGGAAGCCAAGATCACTTTGGCGATGCTGCTCGGCTGCTGGATTTTGGGTTCTTTCATTTTGTCCGGTTGACATTAGCGGAAAAGGGAGAACCGATTGGGCTCTTTCACATCCCGGGCGGCACCCCTTCGTGGTTGCAAGCCGTCGCAGCAGAAACGGTGCAAGTGATCGTGCCCAAAGCGATGGTGGGACGAATCCGCAGCACGGTCCGACAAGTGGTTGCCCAACCCCCTATAGAGCAAGGCGCTGCTGTTGCCGAAATCGTTTGGGATGTGCCCGGAGCCTCTCGCTACCGCGTCAATTTGCTGGCTGCCCAACCTGTGGGTTGGTCCTTAGCAGCCAAAGCCCACATGTTTGGGGAGCGGGCATTGTTGATCTTCTTCCTCTCTTTTGTCGGTTACTTCCTCTGGACCAGATGGCAAAAAAAGCGGAAAGGAGGGCGACGATGGTGAAGATTGGGCTTTTCTCCGACAGCCACGATCACCTAACTAACCTGCGGCGTGCTGTGCAAGTGTTCAACGAGGAAGGGGTAGCTTACGCGCTGCATGCGGGCGATTTCGTTGCACCCTTTGTGGCAAACGAGTTGCAGAAGCTTAACTGCCCTCTCCTCGGCGTCTTCGGCAACAACGATGGGGAACGGTTGGGGCTTCAAGCGCGGTTCAAAGGGTTTGGTGCAGAAATCAAGGTGCAACCTGCGTTCATAGAATTGGGCGGCAAGCGATTTGTCCTCGTCCATGAACACGAGGTCGTGGATGCTTTGGCTAAGAGCGGGTTGTTTGATGTAGTCGTTTACGGTCACACCCACAAACTTGACCTTCGGAGAGAGGACAACGGCACCTTGATCGTCAACCCGGGAGAGGTATGTGGTTGGCTTTCGGGGAAAGCAACGGTCGCTGTGCTGGACACGGAGACGATGGAAGTGCGCTGGGTAGACTTGTAAACCTGTGTGTTAGAATTTACGGCGGTCAGAAAAAGGGCGCCGTAACCGAGTGGCACAGGTGCGGGATTGCAAATCCCGATACCCGGGTTCGATTCCCGGCGGCGCCTCCCCTTCAATCCTCCCCCAGTAGGAAACGAACAAATCGGCGAAACGAACTCTCAGCTGCCTGCTCGGACACAGGGACAGGGGCGCGGAACTGTTCACCCGCTAACAAAGTCGCAAGGCGGAACAGGCTCTGCGAGAGAGAAGCGGATGGATGCCGCAAAACAAAAGGAACCCCTTCGTTAACAGAAGTAACCGCTAACTGACCGTCGGAGGGGATGCGAGCAACGATAGGGATCCCCAAAAACTCCTCCACTTGCTCCGGTGTCAGTCCGCTAAACCGCACATTGGATCGGTTCAACACCAGTTTCAAGCGCTCTGAGGGATACAACTTCCGAAACATCTCCAGCACCAACTGAGTGTTGCGGATAGCGAGGAGGTCTAAAGCGGTAACGATGAAAATGTATTCGGCGAGGTCCAAGGCGGCGAGAGAGGTGTCTTGGAGGACGGTTGGGGTGTCAACCAAGACGAACGCAAAATGCTGCCGCAGCACCTGTAACACCCGTTCTACCAAGAAAGTGGTCACCAACTCCGCTAACTCAGGACGAGAAGGGGCTGCCAACACCTTCAGGTTGCTCTCGTCGTGGGTGAGGAGGAAAGGTTGGAGAAACTCAAAGTCCAATTCCCCTTGGAAGCGTTGGGCTAAGGAAGCGATGGTTGCTTCCGGTCGCAAACTGAGCAGCGTCGCAATCGCCCCAAACTGCAAATTCAAATCCACCAGCACAACCGGGGCAGGTTGGTAAGCGGCTAAAGCAACCGCCAAGTTGGTGACCAACAAAGAGGTGCCCACGCCCCCTTTAGGACCGTAGAAGATCACCACTTGCCCCGTTTGGAAGGGGCGGATAACTCCTTCTCTGGACAGTTTTTGGGATCGGCGAAAGGCATTAGAAAGGCTCAGGGGCAATTCCTGAGACACTTGAGAAAGGGGCAAAGTGTCTATCGCCCCCGCCCGAATGAACCGCCGAGCAAGGGTAAAGTCCTCCTCTCGGAGCAAAACGATCACTTGCACCAATGGGGAGGAGGTGAGCCGTTCTACCAACGACGCAGTCGCCTCTTTGGCAAACTCGGACGAAAGAACTACGATGCTGGGCGTGGGTTGGAAGGAGAGGCGAAAGAGTTCATCGGGATTCTCCACCGAACTGACTACGAGCTCCCTTTCCCGGACCGAGGTGAGGGCTTGTTGGACCAAATTGCGTTCTTGTTCGCTGCTCAAAGCCAAGACTACCGAGACAGGCATCTCACTCTCACCTACCTTGCGAACTCCTCACGGTGCTGTTGGGAGGCTTCCACCAACAGCAGGGGAGACCACGCCAGCCCCACCCAATCCCTGCAGGGCGCCTGTGGGCAAGCCAAAAGTAGGGCGTGGCAACACGGGTCGCTTCTGGTAATCTTGCATCAGCCGAAGGGCTTCTTGGGTCGCTGGAATCTCTTCCATGTGGATAGTCACTAAAATGACCAACTCCGTTTGCTGCCGCACGAACTCTCGGCTCTTGAACAATTCGCCCAAAACAGGGATGCGCGAAAGGAGGGGGAAGCGATTGATTTGCTCCCGCACTTCGTCTTGTAGCAGCCCGGAGATGATCACTGTGTCTCCACTTTTCAGCGTCAACTTGACATCGTCTAAGCCACGAAAGCGGAACCCGGGCACTGTGGTGCCCAAAACCTGAGTGGCTAAACCATAATCGGGAGCGGTCACCTCTACCCTCATCTGCAAGAAAATCTCCCCTTGAGGGGTGGCTTCTGGGTGGAGGGTCAAGGTGATGCCAAAGGGGAAGAAGACTACGGTGGCTGCCCCCGGTGCGGCTGCCCCAGCACCTATCCCAAAAAAGCCAAAAACAGGAATAGGGATCAAACCGCCCACTAAGAAGGTGGCGTCCGCACCCTCTATGGTTCGTTGTTGGGGATTAGCTAAGAGCCGGGCCAACCCGTTTTGGATCAAGGCGTTGATCTGAACCCCCAAAGGAGAAAGACGCCCCAAGGGTTGTTCGGCTCGTTCCTCACCAAACACCGCTTGACCGGGCGTAACAGAAAAAATCTTGGTCTCCACAGCCCCTGTTGTTGTCCCCGTGCCTGTCACCTGCACAGTGCCCCACGATGCCCCTAACTTCCTTAGAGCACTGCGGGAAATCTCCAACACTTGCACTTCTGTCAAGAATTGGCGAATGGTTGGCTTTTTGACCTCTAAGCGATTGATCACTGCACCGAAGGGCTTCGCCCGTTCCTCCGCCAGTTGCTTTTCTGCCAACGAAGTTACCTGTCCATGCAAGATCACCTTGTCATCAGCGGTAAGAACACGCACTCCGGGTAAGCCAATGGCTTGCTCTATCAATAAAGCCTTTCGCTCTTCTGGAGACAAAGTGGGTGGCGCAGGGGCAGGAGAAACCTTCACCAGATTGACCACCTTGGGGGTGAGGAGTTGAGCTAACGACTCTATGGCTTTCGCTTCCTCCACCGTTGACACTTCACCCCGCAAGAGCACTACGAGGGTGTCATCGGGAAGGGCAAACACGACGGGCTCTACAGGCAATCCTGTCAAGGCTTGCTTCAACAACTGTTCGGCTTCTTCTTTTGTCAAGCGCTTTGGCGGGGTTGGTGGTGGCTCTTCTTTGGCAAAGGGGCGAACTTCTACCCAGAGGACATGGGGCGGCATCCCCTCTTCCCAAACCACCAAGTTCGTGATGCCTTCGCTCTTAGCGTTGAGGACCAGCTCTCGCTCTGTCAACACGGTCACCGCAAGGAGTTGGGGATCACCCAGAATGAAGCGACTAATAGGGCGCCGGGCTGAAAGGACTGCGCTGGTTCCCTTGAACAAGCGCACCCAGCGGGGACCATCAGGGACAAGGGACACTACAGGGGACAACTGGGTGTCAATGACTGCCCCCTTGGGCAACTCTCCAGACCCTGATTGGGCGGCGACGCACCATCCCCAAAACCCAATGCTCATCCACAAAAGTCCCCACAACCCTCTTCCAATCCTCATCGTCCTTCCCCTCCATCGGTCAAGGGAAGTTGAAAGGTAACCTTTTGATCACCCAAAACGCCAATTACTTGCCGCTCTCGCGGGGTCGGCTTCGGTCTAACAGGAGGAGGGTGCCTCTCCAACTGAGTCACCCGAGCTTGAAGATGCTGAACGGACTGACCTAATTGCTGCAAGCGGGCAACCATCGGTTCAACGACCACTGGTTGGGGTGATGGTGGCGGAGAAACAGGTTTCGCTGCAGGAGCTGCCGCTTCCCCATGCTGTTTGCGCAGCAGCAAGGCTTCAACAGTGGGTGACCCCACTACCTCGCCCAAAGTCATGTCCCGCTCCAAGCCGGGCGGCAACAAAGGAGGAAGGGGAGCGGAGTGAAGGGTGTAGTAAAGCGTTGCGCCCGCTTCCAGCGCCAACATCACCCCTTTCGCCTCTTGTGGGCTCAAACTCACAAAGAGCACAACGCTCTCCTTAGGAGGGGTGGGTGGCTGTTGGGCACCAGTTGGGCGGGAAGGAGGTTGGCTCTCCTCCTGTCCTGCTGCAGGTAGCACCAAATTCCCAATACGATTGTCTACTGCCAGCACCAGAGCACGGGGCACGATGGTGCGTACCCGCAGCCCCGCAAAACTGGCATGGATAGCAACATAGTCGCCAGACCGCAAAGGGGGCACTAAATCCCGGCGAGTCACCGTCAACGCCATACCTATCTGCCCCGAAGGGATTAAATAAGCCGCACTCAAGGTCTTCAAGGGGGGCGAAACATGTTGCTGAAAGAGAGGCTCGCCCCTGCGAATCAGCGTGAGGGCTAAACGAGAGACAACCGCCTCCTTCGTAGTGAATGCTCCTTCTGGCACCGCAGGAACTTCTCGCTCTTCCAGCTGTTCGGGCGTGATCAAGGTTCGGGGCAAGATGTCTTGAGCTGCCACGATAACATAGGAACGCACCCTTGCAGGTTCGGTGGTGGAAGGCACCTCCTGAGGCGATCGACGGACTCCAAAGTAGATCCCCAGTGCGATAGCGAACAAGATACTCATCAAACCGAACAACCGAAAGTAACGCCAACGCCGGCGCATCGCTCTTCCCCCCATTCACTGGAGAAAAGGACAGACCGAACCAAACCGCCACTCTAACCAAAGGGCAAGGAAAGCACCCAATCCCAACGGGATCCCATAAGGCATAGGAACCCGCAAGGGGGATGCCTCCGGAGCGGGCAGCGAACGGGCACCTCCCAACAAAAGACCCAAAAGCGCTTTGGTGTGTTGCCACCCTGCTGCTCTCGCTCTGCTTGTGACCAATAAGAGCGAGGCAATCACTCCCCCAAAGAGCGCCCCATAGAGGAAAGCCCAAAGGGCAAAAGATTGCCAAGCGGGTTGCCCCAAACCTTTAATCGCCCCCCAAGCCATTACAAGTTTAACATCACCTGCTTTGAAAAGACCCAAGGCAAAGAAAGGCAAGAGAAACAACAGCGCCATCACCAATCCGCCTAAAGAGCGTAAGAACCCTTCCCATCCCGCCAAAGCGTTGAGGACTATCCCCGCACCCATTGCAGGGAAGGTGAGCCAATTGGGAATGCGATGGTGCCGGGCATCTGTCACTATCGCTACCACACAGACCAACGCAACTATTCCGCTTGCCCACCAATCCAACTTAACTCCCCCTTCAAAAAATTCGCACCAACTTCGGGCATAATTATACCAGCCTTTATTACCCTGTTTAGCGATCTGGTCTGTCGTTCTCTGGAGGCAAGAGGGATGGCACGGCGTCGGAGTAAATTTGTTTGTCAGCACTGCGGATACGAAAGCGCTCAGTGGTTAGGGCGATGCCCCCAGTGTGGGACCTTTAATGCGTTGGTGGAAGAACTGGAGGAACCGGAGGCACCCACTCCCAATCTCTCCATAAGCTCGGAAGGACAAAAGCCAGTCCCTGCCCCTCAACTGCGCCGCCGCCGCTACCAACGCCTCACTACAGGGATTCAAGAACTGGATCGGGTGTTAGGGGGCGGGTTAGTAGCAGGCAGCGTCACCATCTTGGGAGGCGAACCCGGTATCGGCAAGTCTACCCTCTTGCTCCAAGTCGCCAGCGCTATGGCAAAGCAGCATCACCCCACCCTCTATGTCTCCGGCGAAGAAGCGTTGGAACAAGTCGCACTGCGTATTGATCGCTTGAGGGCGGAAGATGAGCACCTCTTTGTGCTCACAGAGACCGATGTGACGGCTATCGGAGCGGTGATGGAAGACCTCAAACCCCGACTTGCTGTGGTGGACTCTATCCAAGCTGCATACCATCCTCTCCTCACCTCTTCGCCCGGCAGCGTTAGCCAAGTGAGGGAGAGTGCTGCCTACCTGTTGCGCATTGCCAAGCGATTGGGGATTGCTCTCTTTTTGGTGGGGCATGTGACAAAAGAAGGGTTTTTGGCAGGACCGAAGGTGCTTGAACACATGGTGGACGCAGTGCTGTATTTAGAAGGGGATGCCAATCACACGCTGAGGTTGGTCCGAGCAACGAAGAATCGCTACGGACCGACAGGCGAAGTGGGGGTTTTTCGGTTGGACGAACAGGGGTTGGTAGAAGTGCCAAATCCGTCGGAATGGCTTTTGTCTAACCGCCGGGAACCTGTAGCGGGCACAATTGTTGCAGCTGTCATGGAGGGTCATCGCCCCCTCTTGGTGGAGGTGCAAGCCCTGGTTGCTCCCAATCCTTTGGGCATGCCCCGTCGGGTCGTTACGGGTGTGGACATGGGACGGGTCCTCATGCTCTTAGCCATCTTGGAACGCCACCTCCATTGCCGATTTAGTGACCGAGACGTGTTTGTCAACATCGTGGGGGGCTTGAGGGTCACTGAGCCAGCTATTGACTTAGCAGTAGCCTTGGCAATTCTTTCCAGCCGCTTTGATGTCCCCATTCCCAAAGAAGTGGCAGCCTTCGGCGAACTGGGGCTCACAGGCGAAGTGCGTCCCGTGCCCCAAAGCGAAATCCGAGTCCGTGAAGCCAAGCGGTTAGGCTTCATCCGCTGCCTTGGACCGTTGAACGGCAAAGGGAAAAAGGACTGGATTGCTGTCTCCACCATCGCTGAAGCGGGACGGTTCTTAGGGCTGCTCCGAACCAGCCCATCTAACGAACGCCTTTCCTCTGAGTCAACCTAAACGGGTAAACGATGGAGGCTCTTTTTTCGTCCTTTTTTCTGCGGGGGTGAGAAGATGAACAACTTGCAGCAATGGAGTTATCGGCTTTTTCTGGTTGTCATCACAACTGCCTTAGCCTTTTCGCTTGGTTGGGTTGGCACTGTCGCTGCCGAGCAATACACTTTGTGGCTGAAGCGGATTTACCAAGTTACTCTCACTTCCCGGCAGCAATTTCTCGTGGACATGGGGTTTGTGATGATAGGAGTGCTTTTCGCTCTCTTGCTTAGCAGTTGGCTGACTCAACGCTTGTGGACCCTTTGGGAAACGATTGAAAACCTCCCACCCAGCGACAAGATTGCGGTGCTTTTAGGGATTTTGTTGGGGTTGGCACTGGCTTACATGGTTCTTTTGATGCCCTTGATGTTGCTTCGGGGACGCTTGCCCACTGGTCCGATGTTAGCTCTTGCTGTCGCCATCACTTCCATCATCGTTTACTTCTCCGTGCACACCTTGCTCAAAGTGCGGGACACTGTCTCCGTTTCCTTCCTCGCTCAACAATTAGCTCAGATCCTCCAGCAGAAGGAAGTCCCCGTTTCCTCCGATCGGAATGGGATCCATTTGCGTGCCAGAGACAAGGTGTTGGACACCAATGTCATCATTGACGGTCGCTTAGCAGACATCGTGCAGACAGGCTTCATAGAAGGGCGACTGCTCATTCCTGAATTCGTGTTGCGCGAACTGCAAATGATTGCCGATTCTGAAGATGAACTCCGCCGTGCAAGGGGGAGACGAGGTTTGTCCATCCTGGAAAGCCTGCAAAACCTCCCCAATGCAAGAATAGAGATCGTGGATGACCTTAGCGAAGAGGTGCGAAGTGCCCCCGACACGGACATGAAACTCATCCGCTTTGCAAAAGAACGAAACGCCGCCATCATCACTAACGACAACAACCTACAAGCAATCGCAGAATTGCAAGGCATTCCCGTTCTGAATGTCAACGCATTAGCCACTGCCCTGAAACCCGTGGTGCTTCCGGGTGAAGAGTTGACGGTGGTCATCCAACGCCCGGGCAAGGAACCGGGGCAAGGCGTGGGCTACTTGGACGACGGGACAATGGTCGTCGTGGAAAAGGGACGACACCACATCGGACACGAGGTGCGCATCAAAGTCACGAGCGTCCTGCAATCGCCCGTTGGGAAGATGATTTTCGGCGACTTCAAAGAAATCGTGCGCCCCAATGTTAGTAAGGGCGAAAATGAAGGCAAAAGCGAAGGCGGTGATCTCTTTGACGACAACTTCAGTAGTTCCCGCCGCCGGTAAGGGGCTTCGGTTAGGCTCCTCCTTGCCGAAAACACTCATCCCTTTACAGGGACAGCCAATCATCCATTGGACCGTCAAGGCTTTGGAACAAACCACCATTGTAGACACAATTGTTCTCGTAGTTCCCCCAGACACCCTTGACACATTTGAACGCTTGTGCCGAGAGGCTAAGTGGCAGAAGGTCACAGCGATTGTGCCCGGGGGCGATGATAGACAGCAATCGGTTTGGAAAGGGCTACAAGCAATGCCTTCGGAAACAGAATGGGTGATCGTGCACGATGGAGCCCGCCCCTTGGTCACCCCTGAACTCATCACAGCAGTCTGGGAAGCTGCTGTAGAAATAGGCACCGCTGCTATCGCCGCTCTCCCCTGTACGGAAACAGTCAAGCGTTCATTGGATGGAGCCATCATAACTGAAACGGTCAACCGAGAGCAAATTTGGATTGCCCAAACCCCTCAAGTATTCGCTGCCGAATTGCTCAAAGAAGCCCACCAAAAAGCCCTTCAGGATGGCTTTGTGGGCACTGACGATGCGATGTTGTTGGAACGATTAGGAATTCCCGTCCGCTTGGTTATGGGTGATCCCAAAAACCTGAAAATCACCTATCCCGTTGACCTGCTGTTAGCAGAGTTGGTGCTTCGAATGTCTACTAGAGCAACTACAGGTGTTTAAAAAACGAGTGCTGCCCCTTGCTACTTTTCAGGGCAGCACCCGATTGTTGTTGGTCCTCTTTCCATCACTTTACTTCTTTCCATCACTTTGCTTCTGGCGCAGGAGAAGGTCCTGGCACACCGATTGGAGCACCCTTCGCCTTGCCGTGAATTGGTTGGGATGGCTCAAAGGGTCGGGCTCCTCGTCGCCCCGCTAAGGAGTAAATGCCCGCAATTATTAGCACAACGACAACAATGATAACAACTGCTACCCAAGCTGGCACTTGTTTCTGCAAGGCTATCGCCCCCTCACTTTCCGATACTCGTAAAGATAAAGGGCAGCGTGGGAAGCAACACCTCCTAAGGTCCATAAGGGAAGGTTGGGTTTATCTATCCCCACCTTCCCTGCATCACTTCTCACTGCTGCAGCCGGAAGCGGCTCAGTTGGTCCAAACCCGCCAATTCCAGCGCCCGAGCCCGGATTAGGCTGTGTTGGATGAATTTCGTGTGCCCGTCCAGAAAAGTGAGGATGGAACCCCCGTGGTGGCGGGTGTTTTCTTCTATAGCGTTCTGTGGATTGCATGCAACACCGCAAATATTAGCATAGACGATCCGAGGGGCGATAATGTCAGGGCTCGGCCACCATTGGGCGAAGACCACTTGTTCTGGAATGCCGTCCTTGTGTGCCGAGTCCGCAAACGCAAAGACACTGGCAGGACGCTGCACTTTGGCAATAGTGCCCGCATTGGCGGCGTGGGCGGCGACCAGTTGGTTGTAACCATAACTGAAGCGAATCATGTTGAACATCGGGTGCCACGACCAGCACCATCCTATCAGTGCCCGTCCACCAGGCAAGTAAGCCGCCATCGCCTGCTTGCACCCACCCGTGAACCAATCTTCGTAGCGGATGACTTCTGTCCCACCGCTGGGATCTGAGAAAATTTGCACATTCCTCATGTAAGGTTGGATGCGATGAGCCCACCTTTGAAAGGGGTCGCATGCTTCACTGATGTTCGGTCCCAGTCGGAATGTGTCACCGCCCGCATACACAACATCTTTGCAACCCGTGAACCCACCCCACATCTCAAAGGGGGTGACCCGCTCATCGTAGTCGTTGAGGTATTGAGCCATCGCCATGCTGATGTTGCGGAGGTTGTTCATACACTGGGCTTGCCGCGCTTTCTCTCGAGCTTGGCTGAACACGGGGAACAAGATGGCGGCCAGGATCGCAATAATCGCAATCACCACCAACAGCTCAATCAGAGTGAAGCCTTGTCGCTGACAGCACTTCTTCATCTTTACCCCCCCTTATGGTTGATATTGTTTGCGTCGCTACTGCCCTGTAGAAGGTTGAGACTTACCCGGAAGGGATGGTTGTCCCATCCCCGGCATCCCTTTACTTTTGCCCGGATAAGGTCCCATCTGTTTCGGCTTGAATCCTTCTGGAGGTTTCGTTGGTGGCGGCATTCTTTGCTGTCCCCAAAAGATGTATATGCCGACAACTACAGCAACAACCACTACGATAATCGCTACAGCCACCCATGTCGGAATCTCCCGATGCATCCCCCTTCACCTCCTAAGCTTTACGGAAAGCGCTGACGATATCGCGCCATTGCTTGACGAGCGTTCCGCCGCTGACAAGCCGACCATGAAGGCTCGTGCTCGCCCCCACCGCAGACATCGCGCGGGTTGTAACGCATCCATTCCCACACAGGGTCAATGGTATTCTCAGGCAGTTTCCACTTCACATGCCAATCCAAGTAGCCATACACAGCCCCGCGAAAGTGGGGGGTCAAAAAGCAATACCATGGCCATCGGCTCAAACCAGCATGACACCAAATGGAAGTATCTGGGATGCGGCTTTCCCCAGACACAATCTGCAAGGTGGGTTCCTTTATGTTGACGATGGGTTGCCAGTTGCGAGTTCCACAGCAACCGCAAAAGCGGTTGTTCATCCCGTAAGTTCCAAGGATATCGCCCCGCAGAGGAGGGGTAACTCGCTCCCAATTGCTTCCATCTTCGCGATGTGCCACTCCGACAGCTGTAGGGCAGACAAAAATTTGCTCGTTGCGGATATACGGTTGTGTGGTGACCCGCCAAGAAAAATACCACCCTGTCCAACAACCATTAGTCCACCCATCCCTTGTCCGAGGGTTACCGGTTCGAGGGATTGGGAGGCGCTCATCATAGTCTTGGGTGTATTGGGCGAGGGCTTTCAGGATATTCGTCGTGTTGCTGATACACGAAGATTGCCGCGCTTTCTCTCGAGCTTGGCTGAACACGGGGAACAAGATGGCGGCCAGGATCGCAATGATCGCGATCACCACCAGCAACTCAATCAGCGTAAAGCCCTTATAGCGCCGCATCGCTAATCACCTCCGAAGAATTAGTAGCCTCTTCGGAATTTGCTGAAGACCAAAGGAAACCGCAAGGGCAAATCTTGTTTTCGCATTGGGTATTTCTACCATTTCTCTGTAGACTTAAGGCACAATTTTGCTAAGAAGTTGAGCAATTTTGACATCAGGGAGAGCCTTTCCCTTTGCTTTGCTGGGGGAGACCCCAAACTGCTTGCGAAAGAGGTTGCAGAAGTGTCGGTAGTTAGTGAACCCCACCATACCAGCAACAGCAGTGGGGGAGAGTTTCGTCTCTGCTAACAGTTGCCGAGCCACTTTCAGGCGCACCCGCAGAATATAACTGACAGGAGGGAGTCCAAAGTGTTGGCGAAAACAACGACAAAGATGGAAAGGGCTAAGCCCACAGAGCTTCCCTAACTGGCTCAGACGCAAAGTTTGGTCATAATGACAGAGAATCCACTTAACGACGCGTCGTAGCGGCGGTGGCACCTCAGGCATCTCCACAACTAGCTCCGCCCAAGCAACCAGGGGAAGAGCAGTGGCTTCCCTCAAGAGACGAAAGAGCCCAATCAGAAGCCCTCGGCTAACGGAAGAGTTCTGCCTCCCACGGAGGAGTGTCTCCCTCTCCCACTCGCGGAACAGCCAAGCGACCCGTTCGTCCACTACGATGTAGATAGGACTTCGGTAGTGAAGCTTTTCTGTCACCCTACACCGGTGAACAGCAGCCCCAAAGGGGTGGATGCCAACCCAAAGCCACTGTCCCTCAAGTTGACCGTTGAGGCTCCCGTGAGGAAAGTAGAGGCTACTTTGAGGGATAAAAACGCCCTGCCCTGCCCGCAGGGTGAACCAGGTTCCCTGCACAAACACAGCGCCTTCCCCTTCCAACAGGAAGAGGAATTGAGGTGCAACGGAAGGATAGGGGCGTTCCCTTTTCTCCATGTGTCCTAAAGACCCAAAAGGTAAGACTGAAGGGCTTTTGCTTGTTTCTTCCTCAGGCTGCCAAACGGCGTTTCCTCTCCGTTCCACCACAGGAAGCACCTTCTCAGCAATCAATTGGCGCAAAACTGTCCAAGTTCCCTCCCAACCATCCATGGGTAATGTAGGCAAAAACTTCATGATCGCTCACCCCTTACACCTCACCGACTTGGAACTGTTCCAGCATGAAGTGTTGGAATTTGCTCCGCACCCGGCAGGGATGGGTTTTGAACTCCCTGACAAACTGCTCCCTAAAGTGGTTCCAATCCCGGTAGCCAAGTAAATGAGCCACCATGATGGGTGGGAGGGAGGCATGTGTCAGCAATTGCCATGCAGCACTCATCCGCAATCGCCTTAAGTAACCAAGGGGGGTCATTCCTGTCCACTTCCGAAACAACCGGCACAGATGCGTTGGACTGGTGTGGCACCACCGGGCAACTTCCCGCAATCGGATAGGGCGCAAGTAAGCAAAGTGCAGCATCTGCAGGGCTTGCTGAAGGTAGGAAGGCATTTCCGCCATTCCCATGGGCAACAGTTCCCAAAGCGTAGACAAAGTCGGCTGCATTCTTGCCAAAAGGCTTAACAATCCCAACAGCCGACCCTTAGCGTCAAAAGTTGCCTCCGTCCAGTCCTCTACGAAAGCAGGCAAACCGGGGTGAAGGAGCAAGTAAATCGGACCTTCCCAATGCACTTTAGGTCCCATGCGGCATCGCATGACGAAACAGCCGAAAGGTGTAATCGTGCATACTAACCAATCGCTGCTGCTCGAGATGTCTTGAGGGATTTCGTGAAAGAAGCAGGGAGCGGTTGGCGGAACCCAAACATTTGCTGGTGCTTCTAAAAAGATTTTCCCCCTGTCCGTTTCCGTGAAGACCCTCCCCTGAAGGAGCCAGCACAGGTGAACCGTTACCCACCGGGGGGCTACCGAAAAGAAAAGATGAGGAACGCAAGCATTTGCTTCAGCTCTACTTGCGGGAGCGAGGACAAACCGATGAGGTTCCTTCTGTTGCTCCAAATACGGAAGCAATTGGTTCTCTATCGCTTCTACGATAGCCGCCCAGTTCCCCTGCGACTCTGTCCAAGGGACAGTTGGCACAAGCATTTCAAACTTCCCTCCCTCTGCTCCGAGACCCAGTTATACTATAGCAGCGTCCTTAGTGTCTGGATCTGAGGTTGCTGCTTTGACCGCTTCGGAAGGTGGTAGTTCAGCCCCCAGATTTTGCCCTCATTGGTGACAACTTTGTGAAGAAGAGGAAAAGCGAAGGAACAATGGGAGTGCAGCGTTGAACCAAAGGCTGCATCAGTTTGCCTACAAGTTGTTGCTTGGTTGCCTTAGGAACAAGGCGGAGGTAGTGGGGATGCCGATGGTTTTTGCCGACTCTGCTTACACATAAGCGTTGTCACTGTTGCGAAAGGGTAACATGGATAGCTTTAGAGAGAGGCATAATTTTCACTGGCTGTTGTATCTTTTCCCACGCTGGCGTCAAAGCGGCGTGGAACATTCTATGCCATGCTGGCAACATACTGCTTTCGGATTGTGCGGAGGTAGTGGGGCTCAAGCCTGATGTCCTGGAAGCCCGGGCGGGTTTTGGCTGCTGCGGGCAAGTGCTATTGTCTAAAGGTGGCGACTTAGGTTAATTCAGTGGCGTTTTTGTCGGGATTGCTACACCTTAAAGGGAGGGATAAAGAAGCGTTGATGAGGCACAAGAACATGAAGCGAAAAACCTTCTTGCCTAATTTGCCTTTGCTGGGAGAGGAAGGTTCGTGGACAACCATAAGGGACATTGTCCAAAACCGACTTCTGCCCAAGGTGGAAGCGATGGGGGATAAGTTCTTTGCTCATTCCCTCCTCCCGCTTCCGAAGGAAGCAACGATCGTGCCCATTGTTAGCGAGACATGGTCTCGCCCTCGTCGGGACGGCACGCCCCAGTTCCTCTTTGTCGTCTCAGGCACGGGAATGATGCTGGTGGAAAACCACCTGTTGTCCCTGACGACCCACCAAGGGGTTTATCTTGCCAAGGAAGTCCTCTATGCCCCCTACCTAAGGTTGGGGGAGCAAATCTTGCCATGCGATTGGCTTTGGTTCAAGATTCACCCTTTCGGCGTCGTTGTGCTTCGGGCGAAATTAACCCCTACCGCTCACTACCAAAGCGCTCATTTTGTTGTTGCTGAACGGCGGTTAGCGGATTTGTTTGGTGAGTGGGAGCGGGAGCGTCTGCAGCCGCAGCCCAACCCTCACCTAACCAAAGCGCTCCTTGTCGCTTTGTTCGGCCTGCTGACGCGCCTAACTCCCTTTCCCCCTCCAGAGCCTCAAGAACTCTCCAGTAGGGTGCAGTCCAACGACCTTCCCACCCCCTTGCAGTGTGCCCTTGTTGCTCTTCAACGGGCTTACAACAAACCCCTCAATCTCAACCAGTTAGCGGCATACTGTGCGGTCACCCCTGCCTATCTTTGTCGCCTTTTCCGTAAACACTTAGGCATTACCCCCTGGGAATACTTGAAGCGGTTACGGCTAAGGGTAGCCTACTACCTACTTCGGGAGACCAATTTGAGTGTTGCCGATGTGGCTTTCCTTGCAGGGTTTAACGACATGCGCCATTTTCATCGGCTCTTCCGTCAAACTTTTCAATCTACACCGACAGAGATCCGGCGAAAGCGCGTGCGCCGCCCCTCTTTGCTACGGGTTTGGGATTAGGTCAAAATATGCCGCCTTGAGGTCAATACATACCTGTCCCGCTCTATAACCTTCCGTCCACTTTTTCTGTAGGGGTTTTCCCCAATCTTTGAACGAATAGCCAAATAAGGAGGGAACCATGATGCGCAAAGCCTTCACGCTTATTGAACTGTTGGTCGTCATCGCAATAATCGCCATTCTGGCGGCGATTCTGTTCCCCGTCTTCAGCCAAGCCCGCGAAAAAGCCCGCCAAGCCGCTTGCTTAAACAACATGAAGCAACTGGGTCTGGGTATAGCCCAATATGTGCAAGACTACGACGAACGAGTGCCACCCGCACCTTGTGGCTGCGCAGCGGTTCGGGGTGGGCAGCGCGGTTTCTGCTTCTTTGCTCGCTTAGATCCCTACACCCGCAACCGTCAGATCCTAATCTGTCCGAGCATCGGTGATGTGCCGACGGGGCAGGAGACTTGTGGCAAGAACCAAGAGATACCTCGCCTGAACTACGGTATAAATCTCGCAATCCGCACCTACCCTGCCCTTGCTCAGTGGCCAAAGCCAGCCGAAGCCATCGTCATAGGAGAGGTGGGTGGTATGATGGAAGGAGCCTACTGGTCTGTGGGCTATATGGGAAATTGTAAGAATACAGCTGTGGAGATCAATGTCAGCGGCGGTGACGATTGGGAGAGACACCCTGACTATCCATGGGGCAATTGCCCCTGGTTCTGGGTTTGGTCGGCTCGCAAGCGCCACAACGAAGGGCTTGTTTTCGCCTACCTTGACGGGCACGCTAAGTGGACGAGGCTGACCCAAGTGATCAGCAAGCGCTACTGGCAACCAGAGTGGCAACGGTAAACCTTGAGCGCATGCATCCACGAGGGGGCATCTCCAACGATGCCCCCATCTTAGTTTGGAGAGGGGGAGAAGGAAGCGATGCGACAACAAGTTAGTCCAACAATTGCTATTCTCGTGATTGTTCTCGCCATTGCTATCGTAGCCGGCATCTACTGGGCCTTAGGACGACCGCGAGGCGAATCGATCCCCGGTGGCGTTAAGCCACAACCACCGCAGTTCAAGTATAAAGAGGGAGTTCCAAAAGAGTCGCCTACCCCACCGTAGGGAGCCATTTGGCCCCCTTGTGGGCAGCTGTCCATTGAGTCGGCTTTTTGCATGCTAACAGAGACGCATATACTGCGGTGTAAGGCTAATTGGGCTTGCCTGCAAGCCCTGTAGTCTGCACCGCGCTTTCTTCTTCGAGAGCATGCCCCATCTCGTTCATGGAGAGACAACCACAAAAAGCGTCCTCTACCAATATCCCCTTTGGCGAGCAGTTGTAAAAACACAAAGCTGCGATTGTTTTGCTCTGGCAAGTGACAACCTTTTTCCAGAGGCAGGTAAAGCGCCCCAGCCTTGGAAAAGTGATTGGCGAAAAGCAAGCGCAAGGGGGAAAGCAATCATGTTGGTTTACGAAATTGTGCGCAAGAAATTGGACGGAGAGGCGAATACAGAAGAAGAGATTCAGCATTTGGTCATGGGCTTTGTGCGAGGGGAAGTCGCACCAGAGCAAATGGCAGCTTGGCTGGCAGCCGTTTATGTCCGAGGGCTAAGTGACGAGGAGACTTGGTGGCTCACGAAAGCAATGGCAGACAGCGGACGGCAAATTGATCTGTCCGCTGTTGAGGGTATCAAGGTAGACAAACACAGCACGGGCGGCGTCGGCGACAAAGTAAGCATCGTGGTCGTGCCTCTTGCAGCAGCAGGAGGAGTGCCTATTGCCAAACTCACGGGGCGTGCGCTGGGGCACACAGGGGGCACTGCCGATAAGTTGGAAAGCATTCCAGGAATGCGACTGGACTTAAGCGAACCTGAGTTCATCGCTCAGGTCCAACGCATTGGCTGCGCCATAGCTGTGGCAACCGAGGAAATTGCTCCCGCCGACAAAAAGATTTATGCGCTGAGAGACAAAACCGCTACCATTGCTTCTATCCCCTTGATCGTTAGCAGCATCCTGAGCAAAAAGTTGGCGGGCGGCGCGGATGCCTTCGTTTTTGATGTCAAGTTTGGCGACGGAGCGTTTATGCAGTCTTTGGACAAAGCCCGTGCCCTTGCCGAAGGGTTGGTGCGCACTGCTCAATTAGCGGGTAAGCGGGCGGTGGCTGTCCTATCCAGCATGGAACAACCCCTCGGGTATGCCATTGGCAACGCTGTGGAAGTCGCAGAAGCCATAGAAGTGCTTAGAGGACAGGGACCTGATGATGTTCGGGATCTTTGCGTGACCATTGCTGCCTTGATGCTTTGGTTAGGTGGCACCGTAACAAATCCGCAAGAAGGTCGCTCTAAAGCAATGGAACTCTTAGGCAAAGGGCTGGCGTTGGAGAAGTTTAGGACATTGGTTGCGGCACAAGGAGGCGATCCTCGGATTGTGGATGAGCCCCACCGATTGCCGCAACCCAATTACAGAGCAACCGTGACAGCACCAGAATCAGGCGTCATCACTCGAATTGCTGCTCGCCAGTTAGGATTAATTGCTGGTCGGCTGGGAGTTAGCCGGCTTGGCACTGGAGAGGTGGACCCTGCCGCTGGGATCCTCCTCCACTGCAAGGTAGGGGATAAAGTCGCCCGAGGTTATCCCTTAGCGGTCCTACAAAGCAGCCGTCCCATAGACCCGCCGATAGTTCGGGAAGCCCAGGCATGCTTTGACACTGGAGAGGCAGCCGAAAAATTGCCGATTATTGCCCAAATTATCGGCTAAATAGCGGCTTCTGGGAGGGTTCGTTTCAGCAAAGTTGTTTTTTTCGGCGGAACGGGATATAACATACAGTGGACCTAAATGTGCCCTTCCAAGCAAGCGCCTCAAAGGCGCTGAACCAAGGGCAGAGGTGATCGTGCCTTATGGCCCTCACACACCGCAGCAAGGCAAAAAGGCGCCGCTCTCAAATCAGCGAGGAGTGGCTGGAAGAAGGATTGATTGAGCCGCTCCCAACGGAGGAATCGTTCTTGATTGCAGAACCGGAGGACGAACTTTATGAAGAAGAGGCTGAAGAAGTAGAAGAGCCTTATCTGGAGGACTGGGACGAATTTTGGTATGAAGCTGAACTGCCTGAGGAACTCCCAGAGGACCTACGGGTCACTCCAGAAGAGATTGCGGAACGGGAGGAGCACGCAGCCGTAGAAGACCCGATGGCAGCATGGGCGCGGGAACTGCGCCGCCGACCGCTGTTAGATAAAGAGCAAGAGCAGCAGTTGGCAAAGCGCATGGAACGAGCCACCCGAGCACGCCAGGAAGTGCTCCGACGGTATGTGAAGAAGATGTTCGCCATCACTTTGCGAAAGTGGAAGGAGAACGAGACCTTTGACGACTACCTGTTGGTGCTCAAGGAGCAACTCAAAAAATTGCCACCCGAGCAATTGGAACAGATAGCCCGCCAGTTGCAGGTTTCGGAAAGAGAATGGCGCCGGATGAGTGTTGAGCGCCGTCCCGGTTACCTGACAGAGGTGATTGCCCAACGCTACTTAACTGAGGCAACCCCCGAGGAGATGGAAGCGATCAAGGACGGCGAGGAAGCTCGAAAGGTCATGATTGAATCCAACCTGCGGCTGGTGGTTTCCATTGCCCGAAAGTATCGGGGCTATGGGGTGCCTCTCAACGACTTGATTCAAGAGGGCAACATTGGACTCATCCAAGCAGTAGACCGCTTTGACTGGCGCAAAGGCACGCGGTTCAGCACCTGTGCTACCCTTTGGATCCGACAGGCAGTGATCCGAGCTATCCAAGCCCAAAGCCAGTTAGTTAAACTCCCCACCCGAATCAGCGAGCAGTTGCACAAACTCAGCCGTGCCCGAGAGATCCTCACCCAAGAGTTGGGTCGCGAACCAACCCCTCAAGAGTTAGCCCGGTTCCTCCGAATGCCTCGCCAACAAGTAGAAGACTTGCTCAACTACCCCCACCAAGTCTCCTCTCTGGACGAACCGGTGGACAGCGACGAAAAAGTAACCCTACTGGAAGCCATTGAAGACACCTCCTCCCTAAACCCTGAGGAAGAGATGGTGCAACGCACCCTTCGGGAACATATTGAGCGTGCCCTAAACGAACTACCAGAGAACTACCGTGTGGTTATCAAACTCCGCTACGGTTTGGAAGACGGTCAGCCCTACACCTACGAGGAGATTGGGCGTCGGCTGAACCTGTCCCGCCAACGGGTTAAACAAATCGCTGATGTGGCTCTGAAGCGGCTTCGCCAGCACAAATTGCTCCGTCAAGCCCGGTTGGATGCCGCTTCGTCTTAGCCCCTTCGGAACACGAGGGTGGGAGCCTTACTCTTGCGCTCCCACCCCTACCTTCTCGCAATAGGGCTCCAAAAGGCAAGAAGCACACTGGGGCTTTTTAGCTGTGCAAACATATCGCCCGTGCAAGGTCAAAGCGTGTCCAAACCAAGTCCACTCCTTTTGGGGCACTAATGCCATCAAGTCTTGCTCTATCTTCTCTGGCTGTTTGTTCTTCGTTAGCCCCAACCGTTGTGCAACCCGTTGGACATGGGTGTCTACGGCGATGCCCTCTTGGATCCCGAAGGCAGTGCCCAAGACGATGGAAGCGGTTTTGCGCCCCACTCCCGGCAATTGGAGCATTTCCTCCATGCTCTTAGGCACCTCGCCCCCAAACCGTTCCATCAAAACTTGAGCGGTGCGAACAAGGGTGCGAGCTTTCTGGCGAAAGTAGCCTAAGGGCTTGACAATCGCTTCCACTTCCTTCACATCTGCTGCTGCCAAGGTTGCTGCGTCAGGATACTTGGCAAACAAGTTCGGCGACACCTCGTTAACCTTCTTGTCCGTCGTCTGAGCAGAAAGGATCGTCGCAATGAGGAGTTCAAAAGGGGTGCGCCAGTTCAACTCAGTGGTGGCGTTAGGGTAGGCTTTCTTGAGCCGCCGCTGAATAAATCGGATCCCTTGTGCCCCTTTCGGCTTCTCCTTCCTCATTCTCTATCCCTCCTGCAAAATCTAAGCAAAGTTGCCGCCACCTTGTTTTCGGTGCAAAAATGAAGGCGGTGACAGAAAAGATGGCACAGTGTCAAGTTTGCAACAAGCGTTCCTCGGTTGTCGCCAGCGTCCTGCAGGTTTGCGGAGTGTGCTTGCGCACTCGCTTTGAAGAGGCTGCGCCTCAGATTCAACGAATACACGCTCGGTCTCGCCGTCCCTTTCTCCTGCCTGAACAGCCCCCTTCCGCTGCCGATGGCACTCCGTGTGCCCTTTGCGCTCAAACTTGTCGCATCCCCCAAGGAGGGGTAGGGTATTGCGGGCTTCCTGCTGGCAACCGAAAGCGAGAAGCCCTCGTCAGTTGGTATTACGATCCACTCCCAACCAACTGCGTGGCAGACTTCGTTTGTCCCGCTGGCACTGGTTGCGGTTACCCCCAATACGCTTATCGCCCCGGTCCTGAGTATGGCTACAAGAACCTTGCGGTCTTCTATGAAGCCTGCTCGTTCAACTGCCTCTTCTGCCAGAACTGGCACTATCGCTACGGACCACAGCGGCGTCGGCGATTGACTGCCCAGCAATTAGCCGATGCGGTAGACGAGCGCACGGCTTGCATTTGCTTTTTCGGTGGCGACCCAACGCCCCAATTGCCCCATTCGTTGGAATCGGCTCGGATTGCTATAGAGCGTTGCTCCCGTCGCATCCTTCGGATTTGCTGGGAGACCAATGGCACCATGCACCCGAAGTTGCTGGATCGCATGGTAGAAACTGCCCTTCTCTCTGGGGGGTGCATCAAGTTTGACTTAAAGGCGTGGCATGAGTCCGTCCATGTTGCTCTCACAGGAGTTTCCAACCGCCGAACCTTGGAGAACTTTGAGCGCGCTGCTGCCCGAATCCCCGAACGCCCGGAAGTGCCCCTGCTTGTTGCCAGCACTTTATTGGTGCCCGGCTATGTGGATGTGGAAGAGGTCAGGGAGATCGCCAAGTTCCTTGCTCGCTTGGACCCGAACATTCCTTACTCCTTGCTGGCGTTCCACCCAGACTTCCTAATGGACGACCTTCCGCCTACCTCTTGGGCTCACATGCGTCGCTGCTACGAAGCAGCAAAGGAAGCAGGGCTAACAAAGGTGCACATCGGCAATCGCCACTTGCTCTGGCACGGCGATTACGAAATGCTTGGCGAGCGGCAGACATTAACCTCTGATGGGAGCAGCGATATGATTTAACCAGTTGTGCTAATCCAAACGAAAGTCAAACTTCCGCCAATTGGGCAGGAAGGAGCGTGAGGCGATGTTGGTGCATCCTTATCATGGGCACGGGCGCTGGCTTCGGGGCAACTTACACGCCCACACAACGGAAAGCGATGGCAAGTTTTCCCTTTCCGAACTGGTGCGCAACTACGAATCCCTCGGCTACGATTTCCTTGTGATCACTGACCACAATCGCATCACCGTCCCCGAAGGGGTAGAGACCGACATGGTTCTGCTCACAGGAGCTGAGATTTCTTCAGACAAAGGGCACATCATCGCCATCCATTTAAAGGAACTCATCCCTGCTGGCACCGAAAGTCAAGCAGTGATCGAAGCGATCAACGCCCAAGGAGGCATAGCGATCGTTGCTCACCCAAATTGGGGAGAAGAATTTTGTCATTGGCAACAAGACCACTTGACAGCATTAAACGACTACGCTGGTCTTGAGGTGTTCAACGGGAACATCCTACGGGATGTGGGCAGTCCCCTTGCCAGCGATCGTTGGGATAGGCTTTTGTCAAGGGGCGTTCGCTGTTGGGGTTATGGAGCGGACGACACCCATAACGAATGGGACTTAGCCAACGGGTGGACAATGGTGCTGGCAGAAGACAAAACGCCCGACGCCATCGTCGCTGCCTTGCGAGAAGGGCGCTGCTATGTTTCTTCGGGAGTTTTCTTTGAGTCTCTTGAAGCTGACCAACAGGACATCCGCGTGGTCACTCGCAATGCCGATCGCATTGCCTTTGTGGGACGGCACGGACGATGGCTCAAATGGGTGAATGATCGCCGTGCCAGTTACCGAGTGCAAGGCACCGAAGGCTATGTGCGCATAGAAGCTTTCGGTCCGCATGGGAGCATGGCTTGGAGCCAACCGTTCTTCATCGCCGGTTGATCTCACTCAGCAACGGGAAGTTCCTGCTGTGTGGGTGCCCACGCTTGCTTGGCAACAAGCCCTTGCTCTACCGCCTCTTGCACCCGCTCAACGCAAAGGATCAACAAGGTCAAGAACAAAACGGCACCTATGGACACCACCAATGCTATTCCCAAAACAGCGTTGAGGAAAGCACTGAGCCAACCGTTATGCTCCCGCTCCTCCCGAAGGTGCTGACTGAGAACATGGATCATGCCTACCCAACTCTCCAACGCTATGGACCAATCGGCAGCTGTGATGTCAGTTTTTGGGCGCATGGTCGGTCACGCTCCTGCTTTTTTAGACAGCTCGCCCAAAAGCCAGTTCTGTGACCGCCGTTAAGATCGTGTTAGGACAAACCACTACTGTTGACCGATCAAGGTCACCTTGACCTTTGCCCATGCTCGTAAGGTTCGCACCAATTCACTCCAAGGGCGTGGCTTTCCCTCTGTCTCTTGCGCCCCAAACACCGCCACGATGGGTTCAGGTTCTTTCGGTTCCCACCGTTCTTTCGGTTGCAACACCATTTCTAACCGACGGTGACAATCAGGATGCTGCCCATCACCTTCATCTTTCCAGAACCAAATGCTCAAGCGTTCATCGGCTTGAAGCGGGATAATTCCGTAGTGCACTCGCAACTTTGGGTCACGCCACGAAGCAAAAAAGAGCCAGTAGTTGGGCACATTTGCTCCACCCACTTCATCGTCGTTCGCATCGCCACCAATGCGAGAGAGCGCGTAGTGGTAATAGCCACGCCACTGCCACGCCTGTTGACCGGTGTTTTCCACCCACAAGCATTGCGACAAGAAGAACGGCTGATGCGGGAAGAAAGTGAAGCGGTAGGCGCAGCGGAACGGCTGCGGTTGCGCTTGTAGCGGCGCAAATTGCCCTTTTTCGCCCACTTCCGTGATCACCCGTCCCTTGTCCCCTCTCCCTCGCCCCAAGCCAAAAGCGAAAGTGATGTCCATGACCAACCGAGCAGGTCCTTGCTCCACAACTTCCACTTGCTCCACCCGATCAGGATGAACCCAAAGGTTCTGCCCTCCCACAACTTGGAATATCAGGGGCGTAAAACTTCCCAACTCTATCCACGCATCTCCCATCCCTTGCTTCTCAACCCGCCAATAAATTCGGTCAAATGCATCTCCGTCTGGTTCGTCCTTGACTAAACGCAATACGCCCGTCGTCACTTCGTAGCGTGTTCCTTCTTGGCGCACGGTGAACGGTGTTTCTTGCCTAACAGGTGATGCTTCTCCCTGCCGCACCCCTAACCAGAAGGTGACAGCACCGTAGGGTGGCAGTTCCGAAACTTGTAGCGACAGCGTTTCCGCATTGCCTGCTGTTTGGAACGGGACAGGGACAACCTCAGCTCCTTTGACTTGCCAGAGCCGTATGTTCTTCAAATGCAGTTTCGGTGCACCGAGGAAAAACCGTTGCAAAGATGGATCGCTCACCGTCACGGGAAAATCTTTCAAAGGTTGATCAGTCGGGTTCGCAACGATCAAGCAAAGGGGACGAGTGGATGGGCTAAAGCCCTTCGGCGGGTTCTTCGGCGGCAACACTGCTTCTGCCCAATTGTTCGCCTCGTTGGGTTCCAGCACTTCGTCCTCAGGATCACAAGCAACCCGCAAGTAGGTTGCTTCTGAAGGCGAAACTTGCTGAGCAAAGCGGGCAAGCGAAATCAAGCGACTGGCATTCGGTCTCAGCGTCACCCGTTCGTCCAAGCGATTCCCGTTCACCCAAATAGACAAGGTGAAAACCGCTGTCGCTTTGCCAGTATTGCTCACAAGGAATTGCATACTCTCCCTAACAACGGAAAGTTCTGGCGTTTGTCCTGAGTGAAGGGCAATCGCTTGAGCGTTCACCTTTGTCGCCATCGCTGTTAGTTCGGGATAGGGTTCATCCGCTTCGCTTACCAAACCGTAGTTGCTATCTTCAGGGAAAGTGCTGGCAATGCCCAAGGCTGGTTCGTCCACCCACATGAAGTAGTGCGAACCCACGATGAAGGGCAAAGCGAATACCGTGCGTTGGAAGATGGTGTAGCAGCGCGCTTTTTGCTCTTGAGTGTCCACTCGCATCCCGGCACCGTGTTTGCAGGGGAGGGGACGCCCTTCGCTGTCCTTAGCGTCCAGCGCAGGAAAACTCCACTCGGTGATGATCATTGGCTTTTGGCACCACTCGTAGCGACGGCGCAAATGTTCCTCCAAACCGATAATAACACCCCTCTCCAAGTCAATGCGCGGGTAAGTGTTGACTGTCACGATATCGCAATACTTGCCTGCAGCACGCCACACGACTTCAGGGACATCCCACGCAAATCGGCAACCCAAATTCAAATGATTTGGGTCGTGCTTTTTGATGGCTTGAGCCGTGATGCGAAAATAGCGCTCTGCCGCTTCCGCCACAAACACCATCAACGCTTGTTGCCCTCGCTGCGTGCGAGGTTGTGCTGGTTCGGTAGAAGACAGCAACTCATCAAAACTGGCGAAGTTGGTGCCAAAGTCAGCGTTGAAGGCGCTGATATCGTTACGGTAGAATTCCCGCAAAAGGCGCACGAAGGCTTGCTTGCAGGCGCGGTCAGGCGGTTTCTTCCACGCTTCTTCTGCCATACCCCACGGCCGTCCCGATTTGCCCCACCACTCCAACTCGTTATCCAAAAAGTAGCCAAGCAGCCAAGGGTCATCTTTGTTAGGCGCGCAACGCTCCCTTGCCCGCAAATCGCAAAAGCGTTCGAAGCGTGGGTCAAACACATCAGGGAAGCCCGTCCAATGCACTTTAGGCACGATGTCCGCAACACTGGCAAAGTCAGCACCGAAACTGATGAACTCCGTGTGCACCAAACCTTGGTAGCGTGCCTTAAGGGAGTTGTTGGCCCCCAACACATTGAAGTTCCAACTCAACAACCGCCGCACCGCTTCTTTTGCCCACGCTTCCTCGCTGCCATACTTGCGAGCAACGAAGCGGTGGTAAGGTGCGTAGCCCAACTTTTCGCACCAATGGACAAAGTAGTTGACATGGTCGGTGCCAACGCTCAAAGTCAAGTAGCCGTTGGGGTCAACAAGCCACCATGTCTCTCCCAGACGGACGATGCGGAAGAACCCTGTGCCTTTCAGACGGGGAACAAGGGGCGAGGGACGGGAGACGAAAGGCGGATAAGTTTTCGGTTGCCCTTTCGGTTCAGGCACGGTTTCACTCACCTCCACTCGCACATCGTCAAAGGAAGCGAGAAAGCCGCCACAAGTGAGCATCGGTCGTCCAACAGTGACCGCACGGTTGTCAAAACGGCGGGCGCAACGGTAAACCCTTTCGTTGGTCGTCAAGTCCACGATTTCGCCCACAATTCGTTGGGGCTCAAGGGTCAACCGCAAGCGGTAAGCACGATTGTAATGCCAATCAAACCCACCCGTGTCTTCCTCTGTTGTCAGACGAGTAGCGGGTTCGTAATTGGCGAGCCAAACCCCATCCAACATTTCAATGAGTTCCGCGAAGTGGCGCTTGTCTTGTTCCTTTGGGGCTTCCACCAAAGCCAGATGCCAAAAGTTGCGGTTGTCCAAGTAGAAGCCGATGCCTGCGATTTTCCACCCTTCGCCAAGGCTTTGGTGAACCACGACGGTGGTTTCCAAAACGGCGCGGCGGGCTAAGGGGGCAACCCGCAGCCACATGATCCCTCGCCCTGCAGGCACTTCAGCGCGCAAGACACCGTTGCGCACCGAAAAACCGATATGGTCAACATCCCAATTAGGCTCGCCAACACTCCCTGCGGGATAAGCGGAGAAATCGTCGGCAAAGCGAAAGGGCTGCGAGGGCGCAGCAGACAAAAGCAATGCGATGCCCCAAAGACTTGTTGACAACCATGCCACTCGCCAAAACATCTTTGCCACCTTCCTTCTCGTAGTCATCTAAAGGTAACCCTTCAGGCAAAGCCATGCTTTCTCTCCTATGCTGCATCCCAAAAAGCTCGTCCCAAATTTGCCAAGCGGTGGATAAGTTCAATGCGTTCTGCCAGTCTAAGACTTTCCTGTTTTTCTTTCGGCATTTCTGGCTGCTGACCTCCTTTGCTTGATGCGGTCAGAAAGCCAAGTTCTAAGGTGGCGGGCGTCATCCCGCACAAGGATTTCCCATTGGGCGTCGTCTAAGAGGGATGCTGTCTCCATTCCTGTTTTAGCGCGGATGATGGGCATCAACTCCAAATCAATCTCGTAGCCGATGCAACTTCTCCGCCATTGGCGGGCGACTTTCATCGTCGTCCCGCTGCCCAAAAAGGGATCCAAAACCACTTCCTCGACATGGGAAAAGAGCAAGAGAAGCCGGCGAACGAGTTCTTCAGGGAAAGCCGCAACCCCTTCTTCCAACCGCTGAGGCAACGGCAGGACATTCGTGATAGACCAGACATTCAAATACCACTTCTTTTCCTGAAACTCCCGCAAGTCAAGGCGGGACGCTTCTTTGACCTCTTTTGGGACACTTCGATAGTCAAAGCGCCCCTTTTGAAAGATCAGCACGCTTTCCTGCACATTGTCGGGGTAGAAGTAAAGAGGATAGGGTTGTTGCAACACAACCCCACTGCGGCGGCTGATACGAATATAACCCTCTGGCTTAAGCCAAACGAGACGATCTCGGTAGCGGAAACCAACATCCAGAAAAAGGCGGGTCAAGTCAGCAACGATAGGGTAGCGCTTGCCGTCCACCAGCACATCGTCGCAGACGATGCAAGCAACCCGCCCAGGAGCTAAAACCCGAAAGAGTTCCTGAGCAACCTTTTCCATCATTTGCAAATACGCCTTATAAGAGGGGAACAAGTCGGGGTAATCAAAGGGAGCGTTAAAGTAAGGCGGACTGGTGATGACAAGGTGGACGGACTCGTCCGAAAGTTCGGGCATATGTTGAGCGTCGCCGAAAATGACCTGATACCTCAGCGCCATCACTCACTCCCCATTCCTTTCGTCAGGGACTTGAATTTCCAATGCAGCTTTTGGAACACCTTACGAACTTTCATTAAAGAGCGAAGCCGTTTTTCACCTTACCGCCCTGCATTCTATCGCAACCGTGGGGCAGACTGTCGTGTGCTATACTCTGTTGCGAAAAGAAGTGCACAAGCGCGGAGGTTTCCCACATGTTACCCGTGCGTAGCACCACCATTGTAGCGGTTCGCCGAGGCAAGCAAGTGGCAATGGCAGGCGATGGTCAAGTTACCTTGGGCGAGACAGTGATCAAACACTCTGCCCGAAAAATCCGACGCCTTTACAAAGACCAGGTGTTGGCGGGGTTCGCTGGCTCCGTTGCCGACGCTTTTGCCCTCTTTCAACGCTTCGAAGAGAAACTGGAAGAGTTTCGCGGTGATTTGAGGCGGGCAGCGGTGGAGTTAGCTCGCGATTGGCGCACCGATCGCATCTTGCGCCGCTTGGAAGCCCTCATGATCGTTGCCGATAGGGAGACTCTGTTGCTCATCACGGGTGCAGGCGAAGTTATTGAGCCCGATGAAGACAGAAACGGAAGCGTTCTGGCGATTGGTTCTGGTGGTCCTTACGCCGCTGCTGCTGCGAAAGCCTTACTCCGCTTTACTGACCTGGATGCCGAAACCATCGCTCGCGAAGCCCTCAAGATCGCTGCTTCCCTCTGCGTGTTCACCAACGAACACATCGTCGTGGAAACCTTACACGAAGCGCCGTAGGGCGCTTGGGAATGGGGGAAGGACGACCGTGACAATGGAGCGACAACGCTTAATGCGGTTGCAAAACCTTTTGGCAGAGCGCAAGTTATCTGCTTTAGTGGTGTTCAACCGCGCCAATGTTCGCTACTTGACAGGTTTTACAGGCAGCGCAGGCGTGTTGTTAGTGCCCCAACAAGGGCGACCATTGCTCATCACCGACGGGCGCTACAAGCTGCAAGCAAAAGAGCAAACTCAAGAAGTCAAAGCACGCATCGCCATCACCCGAGAGACAGCAAAGGTGCTCGCCAAAGCGCTCCCAAAAGGTCGGTGGAGCCAAGCCGGCTTTGAAGGGCGTTACTGCTCCGTCGCTTTCTGGGAAAGTTGGCAAGAGCAAATGAAAGGTTCACGCATCCGTTTGGAGAGCGTGACCGGTCTTGTGGAGCAACTGAGAGCCGTCAAGGATGAGCAAGAACTGCAACACATCCGCATCGCTGCCCAGTTAGCCGATGCCGCTGTGGAGCATGCGTTGAAAGTTGTGCGCGAAGGCATGACGGAAAAGGAACTGGCTTGGGAGATAGAGTCCTTCCTGCGTTCTCGTGGTGCGGACGCTCTTGCTTTCAACCCCATTGTCGTTTTTGGGGAACGGACAGCGTTGCCTCACGGTCAACCGTCTGACCGTCCCTTGCGCAAAGGCGATTTGATCACCTTGGACTTGGGTGCGATGGTCAACGGCTACTGCTCTGACATCACCCGCACCTTTGTGTTCGGTCGCCCCAATGCAGAACAAAAGAGGCTTCACCAAGCCGTTTGGGACGCTTTGCAGCGTGGCGTAGAAGCCGTGCGTGCGAAACAAAAAGGCAGCGCTGTGGATCGCATCGTGCGCCAAACCTTAAAGGAACATCAACTGGACAAATTTTTCCTACACGGAACGGGACACGGCGTAGGGTTGGAAATCCATGAACAGCCTGCATTGGGCAAACGCTCCAAAGATGTGTTGCAGCCCAATATGGTGGTCACGGTAGAACCCGGCGTCTACCTTGACCGCTTTGGTGGCGTGCGACTGGAGGAGATGGTTTTGGTGACGGAAGGTGATCCAGAATTACTCACCCATGCGCCGAACCCGCCGAAGTTGTTAAGCGTTTGAAGAAATGAAGTGTCGCAAAACGAAAGGAGGTTTGCCCGTGCGTTGGCTTGCCCTTCCCCTCGCCATCACTTGGGCCCTTGCTGTCGCTGCAGCGCAAATTGAACTGCCAAAGCAGTTAGCCGCCATCAAAGGAAAAACGGTGCCCGACTTTGTTTTGCGGGATTTGGACGGCAAGCAGCACCGATTTGCTCAGTTTCGGGGCAAAGTGGTGCTGATGAACTTTTGGTCCCCCTACTGAAGTGGCTGCGGTGTGGAGTTGCCACACCTAAACAGTTGGTATCAGCGCTACCGAGACAAAGGGCTTGTCGTGATGAAATTGTCAACAGCGTCGCCGCAAGAGCAAAAGGAGTATGCCCGCACCCGCAGCATCACTTTCCCTCTTTTCCTTTGGGAACCAGAACGGATGCCCCAACTGTTTCGCCCCATCGTCATGACGCCTACATCCGTGCTCATTGACCGCAACGGCAAAATCCGCGAGATTTTCCTTGGCATCCTTTATGGCGAGCAGAAGGAAGCGGCTGAACGGCTACTCCGCAAGTTGTTGGAAGAGAAGCCTAACGCCACTAACCAAAAAGGTGCGCCAAGGCAGAAGGAGCCGTCAAGCAAGGAGTCCAAAGGAACCGCCAAGCGTTAAAGTAACGAGCAAAGAATTGAGGTTTGCAACAGCAACTTTTTGCCTCTCCTGCTGCGAGCTTATGGTCGCCATTGGTAGACCAAGTTTTTCCCTCGCCAGTCTTCCTCCACGACGATTAGGTAATCATCAGCTGAAGTGCGCAAAGCGTGGATGCCATGCACCATGTCAATCCACCCGCTGTTGCCTCCCACTTCTGGTCCGGGAAAAATCACGCCTACTTTTCGCCCATCTTCGGTCCGGTAAACATGCACCACCGCAGGAACACCTTTGGTTGGCTTGACCATCACTGCAAAGAGGTAATCACCTGCCACATCAAAGTCTTTGGGGAACAATCCATCGTCGTCCGTCGGCATGGTGATTGTCCAGCGCAAGGTGCGATCGCCTTTCAGCCAGCCGTCGTAGCGCCCCAACACGCCTCCCATCAATCCCCACGACGGCGCCGTCACTTCCTTCGTATAGCCGCCGATATACAGCGTGTCAGTCTCAGGCACATAGTTAAGCCTCATGACCTCGGTAAAAGGAGGCGGAACCGACCATTTGTCTGGGTTGCTGCGGTCGTAGACAGGATCGCCTTGGGCGTTGAATCCCAAGAAGCGGTAGCGGTAAATTGTCCTCCCGTCACTGATCCAAATGTGTCCGTGACGGTCCACATTGCGTGCCCAAACTTCAGCATTGGGAAGGGTTAGTTCGCCTGCATAGCGAGCCACCTGACTCGGTTGTGGTTCAAAGACGAAGAAGCGGAAGCCACCACCCATCTGTGGTGTGGTGAACAGCACTCGCCTCCTTTGCAAGATTCGGATGAGCGCTCCGCTTTGTGGGTCTTTCAAGCGCGGATCGTTAGGGTAGCGGATGTGGTCGCGAGTGATGGCTTTTAGCCACCAGTTCTTGCCCACCGGTTTGCTCGGGTCAAAGCCGATGATTTCGTTGGTGCCATAAATCTCAAACTTTCCTGGCGCCACCTCTATTGCGTCAAAGCAGTTGACAAAAGCAAGGCCCATCACTTCCCAGACCAACTTGCCACTGGGGCTGAACTTGCGAAGGACGGTTTCGCCCTTAATAACTCCCTCGCTATCGCCTCCCATTCCGACATAAATGTTGCCTTGCGCATCTGTGCCTGCGCCGCGCAATGCAAACAATTTCAGTGGCATCACTTCCCCCGGAGTGCCAGAACGCAATCCCCCTTTGACCCCAAAGGTTCGCACCAAACGCGGGCGTGTGGGGTTGGCGATATCGTAAAACAAAACTTGCTGCCTCGGTCCATCATCGCATACAATCAGTTGCCCTTTATCGTGCCCGATGGCAATTGCCGAAGGTCGCCAACCCGCTTCAACAAGGCTCCCTGCTAACTTTCTGCCGTTAGTGTCATAACGCTCTATGTGATTGCCCACAAGCATCCACAATGAACCGTCCCAAGCCACAGCGATGTCCCGTGCCTTCGGGATGTTGAAAACGCTTACCAGCGACAAATCTTTGGTGCTCCGCTTTTGCACTTCCCCGCTTTGGCGGACAAGGAACAAAAAGCCGCTGCGTGCAGCGGCTGCAATGACCCGATCTTCCTTAACGCCTCCAATGTCTGTTTGGTCCACATATGCCCACTCGTGAATGTTGTTGGGGTTCCAGCGGAAGCGGAGTAGTTCGTTTTCCGTGTTGACGAGGAAGATGAAGTTGCCTTCAACGGCAACGGCTCGGCTGGCAGTGCCCCAACCCCACGCTTTGTGCCCACCTTTGCCACCATACTGCTTGAGCAAATCTGCGTTAACATCCCCGTCTTTGTAAATCCCTGTGCAGCGTCCCGCTTCGTCCCACTCTGAAGCAGTGATGACTGCTCCATCAGGGGTGACTTCCAACTCGTCAAGGTAGTTTTGCACCCACCGTCCGTAGCCGTTAGGACCTGCACCTTCAAAAGTGTTGCCCACCCAATGGGTGGTGTATCGCAAAACCTGATCCTGAAGCGGTGAGCTGTTGGGTTGCCCTGCCTGGTAAGCCGCCGAAACAATCACCACGACCGCCAAAAGCCACAACCACCAACCCATGTCGGTCACCCCGCACTTGCAGCGTTGCTGCAAAGGTTCTGAACTTCGGTAAAATTGTGGCGCTACTCATTTTGTCTCTGGTCGGTTCAATCGCTGCCAGAAGGTGACGATGCCTGCTTGCGTCCAATCGGGGGCTCCGTAGCGACTGGTTGCTTTGAAGATTTCGTGAACCACCGTAGTGATGGGAAGAGCGAGTTTGTATTCGTGCCCCAGCGCAAGGATGTAGCCCAAATCCTTGTAGTGCAAATGGAGTTGCCCTGTGCCGCTAAAATCGCTTGACAAGACTTCCTCAGGCAGGGGCAATTCCAACATCGTGCGGATCCAATAGGGATCCAAGCCCAACCCTTTAGCGAACTCCGCTGCCTCGCACCACACTGCTCGCTGACAAGCACCAATGAGTTGGTTGACGGCTTTCAAGCGTTGACCGTAGCCGATTGGACCGACATGAACGACTTTGTAGGCGATCGCTTCCAGAACGGGCTTGGCGCGAACAAAGTTTTCTTCGGTGCCTCCCACCATCACAATAAGCCCTTGCGATCTCCAAGTCACAGGTGCGTCCACATAACCGGCACCCCGCTCAGTGCACATTCGCTCGTAACGAACATCTGTGTCGGGATGGGTGGTACTGGTGTTGATGACCAACTGCCCCGACCGCAAATTTGTCAAGACACCATCTTCGCCTTCCATTACTTCCGCTACCTCTTTGCTCCCAGGCACGGCTAAGAGCAACACTTCGCAGTTTTCTGTCAGGTGCCGCGGGGTGAGAGCAACAGGAATACCTTGGGCTTGCGCCCACGCTCGCTTCTCCGATGCGACATCAAAAACTGTCAAGCCCCAACCTCGCTCCCTGATTCGCTGCGCATAGTAGCGCCCCATTGCCCCGACGCCGATCAAACCGACCGAAGCCATGCTCCCTTCCTCCTTGACAAAGGATGCCTTTGTCTGTTGGCTTACATGTTTTGCATCAAGAGATCGAGGGATAGGTGCAGAGGAGGCGTTGAAGAAGGTTTTGGAAGTGGTGATTGGGTCGTTTTCGCCTTTTAGGCTTTTCCGCTACCAACAAGCTTCGGAGTATTGAGCGGCTAAGATCACAACCCCAACAACCAGTTGCGGGCATTGGTTTCAACGATCATGACTCGTTGTCGCTCTGCTAACTCGGCCTCCTGCACCATACCGAGGCTACAGGCGGGATGCACCCTTGTTAGTCCGCTGCCCCACAAGACTCTTCGGTCGCCCAATAGGGCAATGGCTTGTTCAATGATGCCCCGTTCGGTCAAGAGTCCCGAAATGACCACGGAGATGTTAGCGACATCCTCTATAATCTTCAATGCTGCCCACCAATCGCTTCCCTGCAAGGGGATCATGAGGAAGTGGAGGTTGGGGAAGGACTTGGTGAGTTGGACAAGGGCTTGAGCATCTTCCGAGGTTTCCACGAAGGAAACGAAGGGGCAATCGTAGCGGCGTGCCATCTTGACCAATTCCAAAGTGCGCCACGACTGAAGGGGATGGGCTAAACTGGGGGGCGGAAGGACAATCCCCAAAAAACCCGAACGGGTCAAATAGCGCTTCATCTCTTTAGCCGAGGCTTCTGGGTGGTTGGGGTTCACCACGACATAACCTCGGAAGCGAGGGTTCTGGTCAACAACTTCTGCTACCCTCTGATTGCCTGCCACCAAATCGCCGTAGAGGGCTTCCGCTGAAGCAAGACAAAGGGTCGCAATGTTGTAACGCTCTGCCAGTTGCTCCAACACTGCCAATTCATCACCGTCTCGGTTTTGGATTGCCCACCAACCCAACTCTGCGTAAGCGTCTACTAAGGGCATGGATAGGAACCTCCTCTCACGCTAATCACGCTTGCACGATGCGCCGCAAGTTTTCTACCAAGATCTTTCGTTTGTCCTCGTCGGAGAGCCCTGAATGGATAAGGGGGAAAAAGGCGCGGGCAAAGTAGTGCAAGGGGGCACCGCTGCCGAACACTAACCGATCCACACCCACTTCTGCTGCCGCTGTCTCGTAACCGTTGGGGGAAATCAGACAACTGGTTTCCAGATGCAGGTTGGGAGCAAATCGCATGACGCAAAGAACCTCTCCTAAGTTGTGGGAAGTCACATCGGTGAGGATGATGGGGACAGAACTCCCTTGGCTAAGTTCGGCAATTGCTGTTGCCCAACCGATTTGGGAACAGTCAATGAGGAAGGGGACCCCTCGCTCCCGCAACAGGTCTATGAGTTCTCGAAAGGGAGCGATGGTAGGATGCCAGTTTTGCCATTGGGGAAAAAAGCGGAAGAGCCGAAACCCTTGTTGCAGCCGCCGCTCTACTTCCTCTACCATGCCCCGATACTGCAGGGGATTAAGACTGGCAACAGGAAGCAAGTAGCCACCGCTCTCCCGAGCCACTTGCAACGCTATCTCGTTACCCATCCGAGCGTCATAAAAGACTGCTGTGGTGTGGACAAAAAGGGCACGGGCAACCCCATAGCGCCTCATCAAGGCAAGGAGGGAAGCGGCGGAAAGGTCAATGGCTTGCCGAGGATAGAACCCCACCCAAGTGTTGCAGTCCACAATAGGTGCGCTCGGTTGCGCTGACAAGGGTGTCACCTCCGTTTCCGCTTTGTGCCTAACACTTAGCAAGGCTTCGCTTACGTCTCTCGCGCTCCCGCTTCCTTCAGCAACTGAAGCAACCGCTTCAAGCACTCCTCAGTGGCGACATCCCCCATGTAAGAGAACTGGTCGCCCTTGGGCATTTGAACAATGTCTTCAGGTAACTGGGTTGTAGGACGCCAGTGGGTTTCCAAAGACAAAAAGCCCTGATATCCGTCCTGCACCAGTGCTCGGAACTGACCAAGGTAATCCACTTCTCCTTCGCCAATGGGCAAGGGTTCAAAGCGTTGCTCCTCGGCGTTCCATCGCCCATCCTTCAGGTGGATGTGGACGATCCATGGCTTGAGGGTTTCGTAGCCATCGGGATAGGGCACTTCCCGATCAGGGTCAAAGATGTCGTTGCCGGGGTCCCAGACAGCTTTTACCTGTGGGTGATTTAGGCGGGTGAGCACTTCTACCACTTTGTGAGCATTGGTCGCCATCGTGGACGGCTCGTTTTCAATGCCCAAAACTAAGTTCGTGCCTTCCACCATTCGAACAGCAGGCATCAGTTTTTCTACAATCTCATCCCATGAGGGAAAAGGGGGCTTGCGCCAGAAGGTGAAGATTCGGACGAGAGGTGCTCCCAATTCGTTTGCTAAGTCAAGGCAACGACGCAAAATGTCCAAGTGCTCTTGATACTGTGCCTCGTCCCCGTAGTCACATTTGAGGAAAGGGGAAGCGATGGAGCAGACGACCATTCCAAAGTCAGCAGTCAGTTTTTTGATCTGCGCAATGTCTGAAGCGGTCAGTTCGTGAGGTCCCTTGTTCCAAACCGAGCGCACTTCGATCCCGTCCACCTCAAACTCTCGCACCAACGCCAAAACTTTCTGCAAGTCTTGCGAGACTTCATCCGTGATCACAGCCAACCGCACACTGATCGCCCTCCTTTCCCCTTGTCCTGTCAATTGTAGCGCTTTCTCCTTTTTGGGTAGAGGCTCCCATTTATCTTCCTTCGGTCCTTGAAACCAAGTTAAACTTAGGGTTCAGTAGCCACCAAGCTGACCGAGAGGAGGCAACAAAGATGGCTAAATACATGGGCGTTTTTGCGACAGCCTGCTTGACAAGGCGCCAATTGCAGGAGTTGATCGGGCGGTTGAGCCAACCGGGAGAGGTGCGATGCGAAAAAGCCTATGCCGGGTTGGTGGCAGGCGTGTTGGTCTGCCTTTTCGATGCTCCTGCCCGAGAGGCTCTGGAAGGGTTTCTTCAGCAGCAAGGGATGGTGGCAGAACACCTGTGGCGGATTGATCTGGAGAGCCGAAATGGGGAGTTGGTCTCTATTTGAAAACAGGGGCTAAAAACCAAAAGGGCGAAACTGGCGGGAAAATCCCTTGTTTTGCCTCTTGCCTTCCAGTAGGGGATGGGCTATCCTTTAGGCAACGCTTTCGGTGGTTGTTGCCGCACGCGGCACCGAACCGAGGAAGGGACGGACGCCGCTGTTGAGGACGCCCCAAAGCGAACTCAATTTCAAGGAGGTTCGGTGCTGCTATGGCAAAGCACCAAGGAACAGTCAAATGGTTCAACGAGTCCAAAGGGTTCGGGTTCATCGCTTGTGATGATGGGACGGAAGCGTTTGTCCACTACTCTGGCATTGAGGGACAAAGCGGGTTCCGCACCCTCAAACAAGGCGACCGCGTGGAGTTAGAGGTTGTCCAATCACCCAAAGGACCCCGGGCTCAAAAGGTTCGGTTGCTAAAGAGCGAAAACTGGCTCTAAAAGCGATCCGTTAGCCTCCAAAAGCAACCAAGCGCCCTGAACGACCAACAATTGTTGGGTTCAGGGCGTTTTTCTTTCTGCTCAGCGAAATTCCCTCTTTCCAATCGGGAGCAACAGAGCTAAACTAAAACGCTGGAGGCAAAAGGTGTATTGGAAGGTGGGTGGTCGTCGCACCCACTTTTTCTTTTGCGCCGAACAAGCAGACAAAGCGAGGTGTTGTTAAGTGAATGTGGACTTGGTTGCCCTTGTTCAACAGATTGCTAAGGAAAAAGATTTGCCGCTGGAAGAAGTGTTGGGGGCTTTGTGCGAGGGGATCCGCCACGCCTATGAAAAGCAATTTATGCGCAACCTCTCCCGGCATCAACGAAAGCGGTTTCGCCCCCGGGTGGTTGCCATTTTAGACTTGGAAAAGAACTCTTTGCAACTGGCTTTGGAGAAAACAGTGGTGGACAATGTCACCAATCCCCACTTGGAGATCAAGTTGGACGAAGCGCAACGGATAGACCCGGAAGCCAAAGTGGGGGGACGGGTTCGGGTGAGCCTTCCCCTTCACGAGTTCTCTCGCTCCGCTATGCTGTTAGCCCGTCAACGGATGCAAGAAAGGATCCGAAAAATTGAGCAGCAGCGCATTTACGAACTTTACAAGGACCGCCTCCACACCGTGGTAGTAGGACAAGTGGCTCGGAAGGATTCCTACGACAACATCTACATTGCTTTGGACCGAGCCGAAGCTCTCCTACCCCGCCGCGAGCAACTCCCGTCGGACAAGAACCTCCCCAAGGGAGCTCGCATCCGCGCTTACCTTCATGAAGTCCGGGAACCAACAGGAGGCACTGAGCCTATCTTGTTCACCTCTCGGACCCACAAGGAATTGCTCCGCAAACTGTTAGAACTGGAAGTGCCAGAAATCCGCGAAGGATCAGTCGTCATCAAGGGACTGGTAAGGGATGCTGGCTTTCGCTCGAAAGTAGCAGTGGCTGCTAAAGACCCTACGATTGACCCCGTTGGCGCCTGTGTCGGTCCCCAAAGCAAACGCATCAACGCTATTTCCCAAGAACTGGGTGGGGAGCGAGTGGATATCATCCTCTGGAGCCAAGACGAAGCGGAGTTCCTTGCTAACTCCCTTAGCCCCGCAAAGGTGGAAACAGTGATCATGAACTTTGATGAACGGACGGCTACTGTAGTGGTCTCCGAGGATCAACTGTCACTGGCTATTGGAAAGCAAGGGCGCAATGTGAGTTTGGCAGCACGGCTGACGGGTTGGCGGATTGATATCCGCATAGACAAACAGTTAGGACGGGAAGTGGTGTCGCAACCGGAGGAGGAAGTCGCTCCTGCTCCTGAACAGACAATCCCTGCTCCTGACGATGTCACTCCTTCTGAGTCTCCTTCAGTAACTTCCTTGCTTGCACTTTCTACAGAAGAGGGGGGAACGGCATATGAGGGAGCGGCGGAAGGGGGGAAATAAAGAACGCCGATGCTTGGGATGCTTCCAATTGCGGCGAAAGGAGCAGTTGCTGCGGATAGCAACATTTGCTCCTGAATGTGTCATCATTGATGAAGCACAGAGGTTAGGTGGGCGTGGGGCTTACCTGTGCCCTATGGCTGATTGCCTGATTGCATCGGTGAAGCGCCGTCAGTGGGGGCGTAGTCTCAGGCAACCTATATCAGAACAAACATTGACCGATCTCTTGCGTCAGTTAAAACGGCATACCCTTTGGCTTACCGGTGATTTACAGCGCCTCTGGCAAAGGGAAGCCGTTAAGAGGTGATTGCCTTTGGCTAAAGTGCGGATTCATCAGTTGGCAAAGGAATTGGGAGTTCCTTCCAGTGAATTGATAGACCTACTGCGGGCATTGGGTGAGGAAGTTAAAGGGCATTCCAGCACGGTGGACGAAGCAACCGCCGATGCCCTTCGGGAATTGGTGCGAGAACGGGATCAGACTCGCCCCAAAACAAAGGTTGTTTCGTTGCCTCCCCAACCCATCTCCCCTTTGGAACTATCTCAGCGCTTGGGGATAGATTTGGGGACCGTTACGGCGCACTTGATGAAGATGGGGGTAATCGTTAGCCCCTCCCAAAACTTGACTATAGAGCAAATCGTTTCCTTGGTCAAAAGTTTGGGCTACGAGTTCCAGTTTGAGCGCGATGGAGGGAAAGAAAGTGCAGGGGACAAAAAAGAGGTCCCAGAAACCCCTCCCTCCAGCGAAGAACAACCAGAAGTAAAGACGAGCACGATTTCCCCAACAACTAAAGTGGAGGAAGAACAACCGAAGGAACCCGAAGATGGTCGCAAACACTTGGTGCCCCGTCCCCCGATCGTTACGGTTATGGGGCATGTGGATCACGGGAAGACGACCTTGTTGGACGCTATCCGCCAAACCAACATCGCCGAACGAGAGTATGGGCAAATCACCCAACACATTGGCGCCTACGAAGTGGAGTGGAATGGGCGCACCATCGTGTTCATTGACACCCCCGGACACGAAGCCTTCACCGCTTTGCGGGCTCGGGGAGCGATGGTTACGGACATTGTGGTGTTGGTGGTTGCGGCGGATGACGGCGTGATGCCCCAAACCATTGAAGCCATCAATCACGCCCGGGCAGCTGAAGTGCCCATCATCGTCGCTATCAACAAGGTAGACCGACCTGATGCCAACATAGACCGCGTTAAGGTGCAACTATCAGAACAAGGGCTTATCCCTGAAGAGTGGGGCGGTGATACCCCTTGCGTTCCCATCTCCGCCCTTAAGAAACAGGGGATTGACGACCTATTGGAAATGATTTTGCTGGTTGCTGACATAGCAGAACTCAAAGCTAACCCCGAAGCACCTGCATGGGGCTATATCCTCGAATCTCGGAAAGATCCCAAACGCGGTCCTATCGCTACCGTCATCGTCAAGGAAGGAACTTTGCGCAAAGGCGACTGGGTGGTTGCAGGGACCACTTATGGGCGCATTCGCGTCATGACGGATTGGAAAGGCAATGAAGTGAAAGAAGCCCCACCCGCCAAACCTGTAGCTGTTTGGGGGTTAGAGGATTTGCCAGAGGCCGGTGATAAGTTAGAAGTTGTCGCAGATGATCGCACTGCCCGTGAGATTGCTGAGCAGCGGGCTGAAGAGAAGCGCCTCCGCCTTCAACAATCTACCCGGCGCATCACTTTGGAAGATCTCTCCGCTCAATTACAGGCAGGTCAACTCAAAGAACTCAACCTCATCATCAAAGGAGATACGCAAGGCTCAGTGGACGCTATCGTCTACTCCTTGAGCCGATTAGAACACCCTGAGGTGCGCATCAACATCATCCACAAAGGTATCGGAGATGTGTCGGAAAACGATATCATGCTCGCTTCCGCTTCCCATGCAGTGATCTTGGGCTTCAATGTGCGGATTGACCCCTCCGGACGACGGGCGTTAGTCCATGAGCAGGTGGATGTTCGGCTCTATCGCATCATCTACGAGTTGATAGACGATGTTAAGAAAGCCGTTGTCGGTCTTCTGGAGCCAATCCGACGAGAAGAAATCTTGGGCTTGGCAGAAGTTCGGGCGACTTTCAAGACCCGCATCGGCGTCGTAGCAGGATGCTTTGTCCAACGGGGTCGGTTGGTGCTCAATGCCCCTTGCCGTGTCATCCGCAACGGACAGGTCATCACCACCACTCGCATTATCTCCCTACGCCACTACACCGAAGACCGCACCGAAATCTTGGAAGGTATGGAGTGCGGCGTAGGTTTAGAAGGCTTCTCCGCTTTTGATATCGGCGATTTAATTGAAGCCTTCCAAATCGTAGAAATCAACCGCAGCGTAGACGAAATCCGCGAGCGCAAAGAACCCGTTAGCGCTACCGTGTAACCTGCCCGTTTATCACTCAACCAAAGCATTTTGCTCAGCCCTAATTGCAGCGAAGGTCACTGTCAAGTCACGTAACTGTTTGGGCTTTCGAAAATCTCCTAAAGGGATAACAAGAGCTTTTTGAAAAGTGCCTTCAAGAGGAGCCTTTCTACACTGTGCGAGACTGCTTTCTCCTCCGTTCTGTTGACGAAGTGTTTCACCTTTACGAACTAAGGATGCAACTGGCGGAAGCAGAAGCCCACTTCTTTGGTAAGCCAACCATCCGTAGATGACTCAACCTCAGTCAGCAGAGCCGTTCTCTGCCCGATCTTTGTCCTCAGCGCCTTCATGCAACCTCACCTAAAGTAACTTTGTATCCACCAATGGACACTTCGAAACTGCCCTAATTTTAGTGACAAAGGGTGGTGTGCAAAGCGATGTCAATGTCCAAGGCTTCCGCAGCTCGTTGGCGGCGATGGATTTTGTTGGTTTCTGCTGCTACAACCGTTTGGTTCCTCGCTTCTTCTTTCTTGGTGGTGAGCGTTGCCAGTTTATTTACTGGACGATCTTTCGCAGGGGTTGGCATGCTTGGAGAATATCCTAAGCGGAAACCTCTGGTCATCACTGTTGCAAAAGGGGAGCAACCATCCAAGCCCCATTTAGTTGCGTTGGAAGTTCATCCTACCTTGGGAGCCGACCCTGACCTTTCGGACGGTTGGCAGGGGTTAGCCCTTTACGAAGTCGCCGAATTCCAGCTGGTGCCTCGTTGGAGCGACGGACAACCTGATCCCCAATGCACCCGTGCCGGAGCCCTGCCGAAATGGACTTGCACCTACGGCTGGTTCGAAGGAGAAAAGCAGGGCTTGGACAAAGTTACTATGGCTGTGCCCGGCTCCGCAATTGCTGTCGCTAAGGAGCGACCTAAAGAAGCGGTTGGGAACAAAGTGGTGTGGAGCGCAGAATTTCATCCACACCGCCTCACCCCTGCAACAGGCACTATCACTGTCACCTATGGCGACGCTACGATAACTTTCTCTGTCACTGCTCACAATCCCGATCTTTTGCCTCTGCTCGTTGGACGAACTGGCTTATCTGTCACGACGGTGCCTATGGTGGAGCGAGAAATGGCTGAGATGCTAAGCCGCTATTTCTTGGGCATTGACCGTAACTATCCTCGCTTATTCCGCACGGACGAATACTGTGCTAAAAAGCGGGAACGCGTCCGAGCTATTTCTCGCTCGTTGGAGTGCTACATTCGGGATTGGTTGAGCGGGAAAGTGCCTGCTGAGATTCCACCTTCTGTGCTTTTGAACGAACCAGGGCTTGTCAACTTGACGAACGCATGTGGAGCATGGGTCTTGTGTCGTCCCGAAGAAGTGACACCCGAGGAGCAATGGATGGTGCGTCCTGCTATGGAAGCAGGACCGCCGTTCAACGAACTTTACTACATGTCGCCCGACCCTCACTGCACTTACTTGCTGATTCCTTTCATAGCACCTTTAGGCAGCAAGTTGGTGATAGAAGGCGAGTTTCCCTATGCGCGCTTCATGGAGTTTCAAATTCCTATCCCGTATGACCCTCGCTTCCCTGCCTTCTCGGCAGCGGGCGTGATGGAAGTGCCTTTGGTAGATGGGGACATAGAGCCCGAGCCAGGGCATGTCAACCCTTTCCGAGTGGGGGCTAACCGTCACGCAACCAAGCGCCGCTACCGTGTGGAGTTCCTGCTGACAGAAGGAGACCCTGTTGTTCTTAACGAGCAAGTTGCCCCTGGTAGTATGAAGGATCGCCCCGTTGCCTTTCGGGGCAAAGGAAACTTGCGGGTTGGTGGGGCTTTTGTAGAAGCAGGGGCGTATGGCAAAGGCGCTATCTTGCCTGCCCTCTTGTGGTTGCGTTATTATGCGCCTGACAAAAAAGCGGGTCCGTTGGGTGGCGTGCCTCTTCCAAAAGCCTACCTTCAATTGCCAACAGGGGAACGCTTCTGGATCAAGCACGATCTTCGGTTGGTGCGGCGTTTGTGCAACTTTCCCATCCCAGCGCTCCCTCGCCCACCCGAAGATCACCGTCCCTTCGACTCCCGCATAGGTTGGATAAAGATGAACGACGGCTTCATCATGTTTGCTGATGCTTTTGGTTTCCACTTTGCTGAAAACCCCCTTTTCCGGTTTCTATTGGGTGGCGAAGAAGGCATCAAGCGAATGATTTGCGCTGCTTACAAAGATTTCTTCGGTCGTGGTCCTGACGAACCACCGCCAGCCAGCTATTGGACGGGTTCCACCTATTGCGCTTACATCCATTACTTGGGTCGGCTAATGTCGCTCCCGAAGGGCAAAGTGTTGGTTATCACGGGGCGATTGCCTCGAACGCCGGAGACGCGCAACGGCGAGCTTTACATGACTGGCGGTCAAGCCCGCTATTGGTCGCTCACCCGCTACGGTGCCAGCCCGATGCGAACTGTTTCTTTAGGACTTTGCTATGACAGCGTGATGGACGACGAACTCATCACGGATGAACAAGGTTGGTATTGCCTTGTCTTCTCTGCACCCGAAGATCGCCCGCGCAACGCGTTGCCAGAAGCAGGTGTGACTTGGCGCGATTGGGGACCTGATCGAGGGAAAATGTCATTAGTCATCCGTTGGATGATTGTGATGCCCGAGTGGCATGACCCAAAGCATTCACCCGATGACAACAATGTGCCTTGGGACAAAGGTTCGTGGTCTGGAGCCAACTTTGATCCAACACTGCTCAGTCAAAACAAACCTGGCGTGTTAGGAGATTACCATCCTGTTCTGCACTTGATGACCAAGGAGCAATTTGAAGCCCTCGGCGCCAAGCCTGACCCACGCCGCATTCCCCACACGGACGATTGGTAGGCACAATTCCCAACGCCGACTTGACAGCAACGGGATCTTGATAAATTTGTTCTCCGCTTTACACCGAAGCTCGTTTGTGGCGGAAAGCTTCACAAACAACCCCGTTACCACTTCCAAAACCTTCTTCAATGCCTTCTCTGCACTCATCCCCAAAGATGACTTGGTTGCTTTTGGTAGGAAGGGCAAGAGATGCCCTTAGACCAATGAACCTGCTGAAGGAACTTGACACAGAGCTACTTAGAGCCTAAAATCTGCAGCACAGGTGGCATAGTTCACCTTGTTGATTTTGCTTTCTACCATTTGCTTTTTGCCTGTAGGTTGTGCCACCAACATACTTGGCAAGGAGCGATCTTGGCAGCAGGAGGTTGGGGGACGATGGAGCAACCCGAAACCACTCAGAAGATCGCAGAGTTATTGGCGCGAGCCGATCTCTTGCGTTACAACGGGCACTACGAAGAAGCTGAACAACTCTACCTTCAAGTGCTGGAGCAGGATCCCAACAACCCTGCTGCCCTCCACGGTTTGGGATTGGTCTACTATTTGCATGGCGGCGAGTTTGAAAAGAGCCTCGCTGCTTTCCAGCGTGCTGTGGAGTTGGACCCCACCAACATTACCTATCGTTTGGATTGGGCAAAAGCCATCACTACCGTTGCCCCGTTGGAAGAGGACCCGGAAAAGATGATGGCGCTGTTGCAGCAAGCCAGAGCGGAGTTTGAAAAGGTGCTGGAGTTAGACCCTGAAAACCAAGAAGCTATCAAGCAACTCAACTACCTCGCTGAGTGGGGCGTATGAAGGTCGTTCCTCGTTTAACGCTAACGAAGACCATGGTCACTTTAACCGAAAGGAGGAAAAACGGATGCGCTTTTGGCGTTGCTGCGTCTTGACCCTGTTTGTTGCAGTCCTCTCCCTCGCTAAGGGGGATATTGCTTCCCATAAAGCGGTTTCTTCCGTTGCTATCACCGCTGCAGAGTTGCAAGAACATGTGCGTTATCTCGCCTCCGATGAGTTAGAGGGGCGCGGGGCTGGCACGGAAGGAAGCCGAAAAGCCCGCGAGTATATCGCTGCCCTGTTCGCTGAATGGCACCTGCGCCCTGCAGGGGAGAACGGAAGTTACTTCCAAACCTTCTCCTTCCCCGGTCAGTTGCGGTTAGGGGAAGGTAACGAGTTAGTGCTTATCCTGCCAGACGGGCAGCAAAGAACTTTTGCACTTCGTCAAGATTTCCT
>VAPR01000140.1_pt1 | contig 50943 bp, 63 predicted proteins | sample 3380701 | NCBI WGS metagenome assembly VAPR01 (sample SAMN11536904, study PRJNA540576) | hot springs metagenome | isolation source: hot spring wet sediment | place: Spain: Lobios | collected 2014-01
TAGCAAAGGGTATAGGATGCACTAGGGCTGGTGTTATAGAGACTACATTCAAGGAGGAGGTTGAGACTGATTGGTTTGGAGAACAGGTTAATCTATGCGGGGGAGTACATTCACTTATATTAGCAGCATTTGAGACTCTGGTTGAGTCAGGTTACAAGCCAGAGGTTGCATACTTTGAGTGCCTCCATGAACTTAAACTTATAGTGGATCTTATCCAAAGGTATGGGATAACTGGTATGTATACTAGGGTTAGTGAGACTGCTAGATATGGTGGCTTAACAAGGGGACCAAGAGTCATAGATGCAAGTGTAAAAGCAAGGATGAAGGAAGTACTTAAAGAGATACAATCTGGTAGATTTGCTGAGGAGTGGGTTAGTGTATATAATAAGGAGGGTAGAGATGCATTCGAGAAGTATATGAAAGAGTTAGAGAAGCATCAGATAGAGCAGGTAGGTAAGAGGCTAAGATCTATGATATGGAAGGAAGAGAACTAACATCTATGGATAATTTATAACTGAATTATAATAAAAATAGATATAGAGTAAATTAAATAATTAAATAAATTAGATTAATTTTAATTTAATAATTAATTTAATTTAGTTAATTATTATAGCCTTGAATTTACTCCAGATCTCTCTGAACTCTTCCTCGCTTATCTTATCATCTTGTAGTGCATCATCTAAAACATCTATAGCCTCTCTTACTTCCTTTAATTTTCTTTTAAATAGTATGTAGCATACAGAGTACGTACTTACACTAGTTATAACTAAAGGTAACCAAGATAATATAGATGATATAACTGATATTATATCCATAAAATTATAATAGTTTATATTGTATAAAGTAATATGCTTATTTAATTAGGATCTTTATTGAATCAATTACGCTAAACATCTTTTCTTCATTTTTTATCTTTGAAGGCTCTGTAAAGGAAGAAGAGCAATACTTATTATTTTAACTCCCTCCTCTTCTTAACCTCTCCTCTTATAAAGTCTATTATAACATGTAAAGGTGTGCCAGGACCAAAGTTACCTAGCACTCCTTCCTTCTCAAGCAATGGTTTATCCTGCTCTGGTATTATGCCTCCTCCCAGAACAAGTATATCTCCTCTTCCCTTCTCTCTTAACAATCTAGCAACCTTAGGGAATAGAGTTAGATGAGCACCATTAAGGAGGCTCATTGCTACTACATCTACGTCCTCATCTACAGCCATCTTTGCTACTTGTTCTGGAGTGCAGAATAAGCCAGAGTATATAACCTCCATTCCAGCATCTCTGAACGCTCTAGCAAGTACTAAAGCACCTCTATCATGACCATCAAGCCCAAGCTTAGCTACAAGTACACGGATTGGTTTATTAACCTCTTTCTGTTCTTGCTTTTGCATAATTTCAATCTTGTATAGATATTATTTATTTATATCTTTTATTCTTTAAATAAGCTTAATTTTAGATACACAAAAGGCTTAAATCATAATATGAGTAAGGTTAATTATGCTATATCTAGTAATAGATAGGGTAAAGATGAACTTTGAGCCTACAGATGTATCTCTAGCACAATTAAAGATGCTTGCGCAAACATTCAGGATGTATGAGGATTATAAAAATGGTGGTAAGCTAAAGGTAGCATACGCATTCGCTGATACCCCTGGTGGAATAAGTATATGGGATGTAGAATCTAATGAGGAGTTGCAGAGAATATTATTCTTGCTTCCTACAATGCCATTCATGGATAGAGAGGTTAAGCCATTGACTAGTATAGAGAGTGTTAATGCTATAGTTAATGAACTTATAGACATAGTAAAGAGTATGCCTAGCAAGCCTAGTAGATAATAGCAGTATATAAATGTCTTTGGTTAACAATTAAAATTTTCTTATTTTTATTAACTAATTGGTTACTAAACTATAATTAATCTAGTTAAACTTATCAGCTATATTATATTATCTAGATTATTTATCTATTTAACTTCAGGAAGTATATATGCCAATAGTCAATTATTAGCCTTACATCCAATGCTACGCTAGTCCTAGCATTCCTTACTGCAAATGCAGGTAATAATGCTCTGCTAGGTATCACGTTACTGTTATTTATACTATGCTTAAGTATTCCATCTATATAAAAATCAACTTTATTAACACTCCATACTATCCTAACCCTATGTTCATTACTATCCCTTGTTAAACCGCTATTAACTACTGTAACACTACCATTATCATTACAATATACTATCTCATAGTTATCCTTAGGCATAGTATAGTTATCTCCTCCATCGTATCTTAATGCTATCATTGTATTGTTTGAGAAGGCATCATCGTTACCAGAGTAACTTGTTGGAGTACTGCTGAATAGACCTATACTTACCTTCTCTCCTCTTTGCAAACTATTAAGTTGTTTAAATAAACACTCAAATACAATAGTATCTGCATCAATAAGCATTGTTGGAGATACATAATAATGCCTTGCACCAATAGATGCTATCCTTTGAGGATACATACCCCCATTGCTTCCTGCCCTGCCTAAGAATAATGCATGGTATCTGTAATTATCCATATCATTGTGTATCCTTACTTCAGCATAAGCATCTGTAGTATAAACCCGATACATCTCAACTAGGTTTATATTCTCTCTATTGAAGTGATCTATTGCACCATAATAGTTATCAAAATATGGGTAATTGCCTTCAACATCTAATATAATGCTCATCTTAGATCACATTAGCAATAAATTATTAGGTTCAAATATTAGCAAACCAGTACTCTTCATGTTCATCATTACTAGAATGTAACGATCCATTTTCATTACCATGGTTATTACTGTTATTGTTAGTATTATCATTAACAATCTCAATCAACATGTTAAAGTTCTTTAAGAGTAGATTGATAAGTAATACAAAAAGATCTTCACTCCTATTTATACTATATTCCTTAAGCAATTCTTGCTTAACATCTCCATCACTTCTATAAACCTTTATCTTAACTATACCCATAGTATCACCATTTATTGAATTAATTAAGTTAAATAATTCTATAATGCCAATAATCTACTGTGTTGAATACACTAGTACTAGCTCCTGTAAAATTGTATACTGCTGAGAATATGTTAAGTGCAGATGTTGGTACGTTAGATGATATATTTGCTCTTTGGATATTATCAATATAGAATATAACATTATTATTATACCATTCAATCCTTAGTATATGCCATAGTGTATCACTTGCTATACCTGTATCAACTATACTCTCACTTACTCCATTACTTACTCTAGCAGCAAAATTACCCATTCCATCCACAGTTAAACATACTTTCCTTACGCTTGATGTGAATGCATCCATGCTAGTTAAACCATCTATTAGTCCAAATGCATGTCTAACGTTGCTTACTCTAGTAACAAGTCTAAATCTTAACTCAATGGTTATACCATTTATAGTTCTATATGCATCTTGCATAGAAGGCCTTAATGTATAGTTAGTTCTAAAGAAGGCAGATGATCCATTTGCTATACTACCCCCATTAGTTATTGCATGCATTCTAACACTACTATCATTATTACCATTCTCTATTGCTGCTATTGATGTTATGTATAATTGGGGCGCATTTGTAACATTAACCTGCTCTCTATTAAAGTGATCTCTTGCCTCATAGAGTGAGAAGAACGGGTAATCACTACCTTTAGAGCCTAGTAAAGGTATCCATCTTGTATTACTACTATCTCTAACAAGTATATACCTTAGATCTGGATCACTAACTATAAGCCCTGCTCTAGGCTCTAACTTATCGTATGAGCCTATGAACATATATGTTAGATCTCCTAATGCTCTTCTATCTACTATTGATATTACATTGCTAGTATCAGTTGTAACCTCTGCTATCTTTATAGCATCCTGTGGTTTTGCTCCAGTAGTGTTAACTACAAACTCCCAGTCTAATGGTCTTCCTTGGGAATCTTTGATTAATCTAATGAATATATGGTTTACAGCATTTGCTTGCATAGTTAATTGCTCAATAGCATCACTCTCCAACGCTATACCTTGTATGTATGCTCTTCCATTACTCACGTTAACCTGTAGATTACTTGCACTAGTTACTGAGAAGCCGTAATCGATATAGTCTACAGCAAATGCACCTATATACCTGTACCAATCACTGCTAGATATTGCTCTTCCTACCTTTGGTATTGTATATCTAGCCATTCTACCACCTCATATGCTCATACATAATCATTTATCATACCATACTTTACTGGAATGTTATACTCCAAGAGATAGTAGAAGTATTGCTGTTTGTCTTGTTTATCTCATTACTAAGCAATGTTCTTGCAACTAGTCTGTTATCGCTGCTTATTAAGCCTACCTCTCTCCATGTTCCATTCATTTCATATGTATCAAAGAATGTATCAAACCTTGCCTGATTACCATTTGTACTCTTCATAGTTATACCTTTTCTACCTATCTCTTGTTGTAATGCTGTATCTCCTTGGGTAACTTGGCTAGTTCCAGAGCCTACTGCAACATAAGCAATATTTACACCTTTCTCAGTTATTATATCAGCAAGTACTTGTTTACCTATGTTAACAACTAAATTATCAATGTTAATACTCTTTACAAGCTCATTTCGCTCATACAACCTTATCTCAACCCTTCCTCTAATAGTTACACTATGAGTATGATCCAAAGTCATGTGTTGTTGAGTCATATACATACTCACCTGTTAGTATGTTAGTTGAAGTATTATCAATTGTATTAACAGAATCTTCTTCTCCATTTGTAACATAGATATTCAGTATGTAAAGTACCTCTCCCCTTCTACCATAGCGTTCTCTTGCAAGTTCTTCACTTAGCCTCTTTATTATATCACTTATACCTGATACACTTCTGATATCCCTAAAGCTCATAATCAAATACTAACATTAACATATTAAATGAACCTTACACCCTTTACTGTGAACTTGTAATTATAATCACCAAGTCCCTGATCAAACGAGTAACTTATGTTAGTTACATCAAATACAGCATCTAACCCATTTATGCTATCAACTACTCTAATAGCATCTCCTAATCTTAGCATTGTATCTGCTGGGATACATGTTAATGTTATGAATTGCTTCCTCTTCTTTGCTGTTTCTAATTGCCCTTTTGTTAATGCTATAAGCTCAACATCTTCTATAACTGTAGGCCATGATACAACAGCCTCTCTTCTACCATATGCATTTATACTATTATTATCTGCTATTGGTGTTAGTAATCTTTGAGAATAATATAACCTATAGTTGAACTGATAACTGTTATTATTCACAATCCATGATACACCATCGCTTGATCTAGCATTAACACCGATTGTAGAGTTATCATGATACCATGCATACGTGCTATTGGCATCACCTTTCTTGTATAGAATAAGCCAATGTGGTGTATTAACATCTAAATTCTCTTCACCAACATCGAATAGTACCCATTGCCCATTACTTGAGCCTACTTTAGCATTTATAGCCTGATAATCCTTCCTAAATGCCTTTATCAATGCCCCCTTAGGTCTGTTGTTACCATCATCTAGCCTTAACTCACCTTCTAATGGTAATGTTAGATCATCTCCTACTTTTGCAACTCTAACTGCTATATATTGTAACTCTCTCTCTATTCCAACTAGATTTATCTTAACAGCTTTATACTCTGTTAACAGTTGATACCCATTGCTAACAGTAACCTCTTTGCTTATCTTTGGTCTATTCCCTCCTAATCCATATATAACATTCTTAACTTGTTCAATACTATCCTCTAACTCATAATCTACTATAAGCCCAGTTGTGCTAAGATTATCATTTGTATTTATACTATCCTTGAATGTTATTATATTTGAGTTGATACCAGGAGCATGAAAATGCAATTTGCCATCAGCATCAACAAAGAATATATAACCAGAGATCTCTGCTAACTCTTGCAAGGCATCTATTGCAGGCCTATATTGTAGTATATATACTGGTAATGTTATTCCAGATCTCTTAACATACATGTATGGATCTATACCTTCATCATACAATGTTTTAACTTGCATAGCATCATTAACCTTTGGATATGCAGTTATATCTGCTATAATCCTCTTAACCAGATTGCTTACCTCAGTACTCTGATCATTGCTATCTGGTAACCCATCCTCCTTTATCCTTTGTCTAGCAACTATATCTATTATCCTCTCACTTAGTTTATAACCTAGACTCTTTGCTTTATACTCTGTAACTATATGATTGTTTCTATTATAACTTCTCTTCTTAACATCTATTGTACCAGAGAATATCTTATCGTTTATGTAAGGTACCTTTCCCAACCATATATCTATTCTATAGCCTAGATCTATAGCATTGGAATCTTCAACAACAAACTTGGCTATACTTGGACTGGAATCTATATTGAGTTCAATATCAAGTGATATAAGGTTAAAATCGTATATTCTGTTAACTGGATCAAATGTTAAAGTAGTATTATCTTTGCTTATAATAACTTTAGGTAGCACCGCTCTTAAATTATTCATAAGTTGATACCTAATAAAAATAAAATAATAGAATAAATGAGATAGAGAGTATTAATGATAACCAATTATATTAGAAATGAAATATACCTACTTTACTTGCTATTTCTCTACTTATAATATCTGCCAATTGTTTTATTGCTTGTCTATCATTACCTATGAATGATCCAATATTAATGTTAACTGTTAGATTTGGATTAACATTGCTGGTATGGAATGAGGTTGTATGTTGTGATGATAGTAATGATTTATGTAATGGTTGTACATAAACGTACTCTGCTCCTGCCTCACCAGCAAGGAATAATGTTGGTTTATTTACTATTCCCTCAAACCCATGTTGAAGAGGTATAGCAGGACCTTTAGCTGGTCCGCCACCCTTGCTAGATGATTTAGATGTTGTTGCAGTTTTTGATGATGATGAAGATGATGACGATGATGAAGAATATGCTGTGTAAGAATAACTTGTAGTAGATATGGAAGGTGTCTTTATAACTAACCCTAGTACTGAATTTATTGCGTTACTAACCGAATTTATTATCTTCATAACATATCCTACTATACTATCAACTGCACCTGCTAAAGATGATATAAATGATGAGATTGCTTGAGGTAGCACATTTGTAAATATGCTAGTTATAAACTTTGCAAAATTTGATAATGCATCTGGTATTACTGTTGTGAATATATTGATTATAACATTTGCAACAATCTGTAATGCACTAGGCATTATGCGTGTGAAGAACATTACTATGCTAGAGCCTACGTTATTCAATACATCAAGCATATTAAACATATTTGATTGATATGCATATGCAAGTAAGCCTATAGCTGCAATAGCACCTGCTATAACTAATCCAGTAGGTCCTAATGCACCAAGCATAGTAAGTATTGAACTAAATGATGGTATAAGTGCTGCTAATACCCCCCTTAACCCTGTTAATGCACCAGAGAATCTTCCTAAGCCCATAACAGCAAATCCTAAGGAACCTGCTATATTTGCTATACCAGATAATGATCCTACTATGGAGTTAAGTTTATCGCTCTCTGCATCCTTCATAGCTTTGTTAAGTTTATTTTGTGCTTCACTTAAATCTTCCAACGCTTTAAGTGCTTGGGGACTATTTGCACCAAATTGTTCTACTGCTAGATTATAATTTCTTTGTGCCTTCTCTAGCTCATCTTGTGCTTCAGTTAATGAGTTAGTCCTTCCTATCATAACAAGTTGTATTATGTTAACCGTATCTAGAGTACTTAATACACTCCTAGCAACACTGCCAAGTCTAGAGAAGGATCTCTCAAGCATAGCAAGGTTTGGATGCATAGCTCTCATTATGTTACCTTGTAGCCTCATAGCTCCACTTAGTGTATTAGCATCTCTATTAAGTTCCCTTAGCTTTTGAGCATATTGATGGGTTGTAAGTTCTCCTCTAGCAAACTGCTCATTAACCTCTTTTAATCTTGCCTTAACATCTTCTGCTCCTTGAACCTGAAATCTCCATACCAAAGGGAATTCCATAGTAATTAATCACCTTATGAAGAAAGAAAATAAAATAATAATTAAAAATTTTTATAACTGTTCATTATTCCTTACAAGTATATCAGTAAACTTGCTTATCTTATTATTTATTATAGTACTAAATATAGGGTGTGCCTGTTGTTTACTTGTACCGAACTCATGGAATATTGAGTGTTCTGCCTTAGCACCTAAAACAACATAGTTCTTGCCCTGCTCTTTAAATATACTTGCAATCAACTCACCACTAACTATATGTCCATGTCTTGCATTACCTTTAGCATCAGTCCATGAATCATTTACCATATGCTCTTTAATCTCATACATTATCTCATCCACTAATCTATTAAGCGTATCCTGAATAACATTGTCCATATTTAATACTATGTGATTACTTCTTGTTACTGCATTCCTTATCCCTATCTCTCTTAAAGATATCATTTGTTAGGTGCACCCTGAATAAATGCTATACCTTTGCTCTTAATCTCTTGAGCACTAATATCTGCCTCTGCTATAGTCATCAAGTATGCAATATCTCTTTCATTCATATTCTCATAATCACTATAAGTTATATTTACTATCCCTGCCTTTATTAAAGAGTATAGTCTAAGCATCTCAGCTAAGTAAGGATCATTTATAATAAAGTTATCGGTTATGAACATCTTAACTATCTTCATCTTCACTGTAAAGGGACACTTCTATTCATCTCTAACACTTTAATATATAACATCTCAGCATCTTTATAATGCATGTTCTCTAACTCTTCTAAAGTTAATCCTAGACATTTGTTTAGTACTTCACTCCATAACTCAAACGTTGGGTCAAGATTACCTTTAGCAGCTTCATTTCTAGCATATTGTTCTCTTTTTATAAGTTCTTTAACCTCTTTAACGGTAAGATAATGTTTTATTTTGTACTCTTTACCATTTAACTCTATAACATCATTGCTCATAATGTAATCACCTAACTATAGTAAAGAAAGAATAATCTTATTTTGGTTAAATAAAATAAATAATAATTAAGTAGTGTATATTGTAGCACCTTTTGCTCTGAATCCTAAGGTCTCAAGAATAGCCTTATTATCGCTAGCATTGAACTCCCTTTTATCTAAAGATGTGAATACTGTATTTGTAAGATCAAGTACTGCGCCTCCTGCCCCTTCTTTCAATATCCATCTTAATGTATATGCATTACTACTCTTTAGATCCACCTCTCTACTTGTGCTAAGATAAAGTAGCGTTATACTTCCTGTTATATCTCTATTTGTTGCTGGCAAGAATGTTATCTGCTGACTACCTAATGTTCTTATGGGATCCAAGTTTCTATTTATCTTTATTGTTAATGAAGTACACGGTAGTATAGTTGTAGATGCTCCTGATACAAGTCTTACAGGATCTGTTGCATCAGCAAAGTGCCATGGATTATTGGTAAGATCAGTAGCATGTGTAGCGGTACCAGATACATAGTCTGTTGTGTTAGGGGTAGATATCTCTTTACATATGAACTCACTTGTAACTTCTATTAGTGAATCGGCATTTGCCTTTAACTCTATACTATTCATTCTAGCGCCCTTGATCCTTACAAAGTGTTCTACACCATTAAGCATGTATGAGAATCCTAATGCTAATGACTTATCTATACTATTACTTGAACCTTGTGAGTTTATCCCATATTTCAAGAACTCTATATCCTCTATAGCATAAGTTACAGTAAACCTATAGTTCTCTGCTAATTTTATACTCTTGTATATATCTTCTGAACCTAACCTTCTGAACTCTTCAAGTACTATCTCAATCTTTGGATCAATATTCTTTATATGTCCTGCAGATTTTAATGTACCGGATGAGATATCTATTCCTTCACCAAAAACATTCTCTTCTCTATACTCTAATTGTCTCTTAATTAAACCTGCAAATGTTGGTATTCTTGTAGACATTCTTACTCCCTCCAGTTATCATTTAATTATGATATCAATAAGAACTAAACTTATCTGATTCATCTATGCAACAATTTACTTTCTTTTAATTGTTCATGTGTTATATCTACTTTATTATTTGCTTATATTTTACACTATTACCTTATAGTATCTTAGAATAACGGTTGCTATGCTATGTTCTATGCTCTCATATGCATCTTCTTTGGGCAAACGTTTAAAGTCCTGTAGCAATGCTAACTGTATACCTTCTGGCATATTAAGCATATTCAATGCTAATATTCTTTCAATCTCTTTCTCTAACTTCCATATCTTATCTAGAGCATTTTTACCTTTAGCAAATATATGTATTGCATGATAAGAGTTATGCTCAAGGTACCCTTTTGAGCCTAAGGTTATCTTATTTATAGTTGTATTTAAATGCTTGACTATTATCTGATACCATGAAGATCCATTGAACCAATCTACAGAGAACCTTACTCCAGTAGTAGATGCATTATTAGCCTCATCTAATACCTTTAACTCTGAATCATTATCTGCTCCATTAGGATTCCAATTATTCTTAAGCATATTAAGTAAATGTATGTTTGGATCAGTAATGAAGTCGCTATCTCTTCCTGCTATATGTAAAGTCATAATCATCACCATGAATTGTAATTGTAAATAATAATATTTACATTATATCATTTAATAAGATTTCAATTGTTCTTCATCTTGTTCTTCTTTTAATAATCTTGACTTATACTTGCTGCTTGCTATAGTGAATGTTACTGGAACTGAATCACTCTGTCCTTTGTTTATAGATCTTATCCTATTATAATATTCTTCAAGTAGTAACTTTGCTTTGCTTTCCATTGTTGCAGATGGAAAGAATTGCATAATATAGTATGCTGCTCTAATATTCTGTGCATATATAATATCATGCCATTGTTTATCACTACTATTCCAACTCCTACCAGTATCTGTTTTTATGCTAGAACATGCCTTTGCTAAAGCAGAATCTATTAGTTCATCACTAACCTCACTAGTTGGAGGATTGCCTACCAATCTCCTAACCTCCTGCCTATTAGTTGTTATATCGCCAAATACTTCAGACATAAATAATTAAGACAAGATCTACTTTATCATAACTAATTATATTATACAAATATAGTTAGGTTAGTAGTAATCAATTAATTAACCGTATCTAAATCTTTTATTGAATGTATTTATAGAATCTGTTAGGTTATTTATGCCTTTATTAAGCTCTCTAGCATTATTACTTATCTCATCTAGCATCCTACTTATCTCGCTTAACTCTCTTTCTATGTTAATTAACCATCGCATAATGGTGAATAATATTATTGCACCAAAACCCATCTGTGTTATTTGAGGCAATAATATGTTTAATATTTCATCATTCATTATACGATATTAATATTAAAATATAGATAAAAGATTAAATAAGATCATGAATAATAGTAATTACTACATTTAATTAATAAACTTCATTAAAAAATAATAAAAATTAAAGTTAGAGTATATTTGTTAATCTTACTCCAGCATCCTTACTAGTGAGTAATGGTTGTACCCATTGTCTTATAACATACTTATCCATGCCTTTGTCTATATCTCTACCTTGCTCTATTACAGTTGGTCCTTCTCCTAGCAAGAAGGTCTTCTTATCATACAATGCTGCCTGTCCTTGTGTAAATACGCTATCTACAATAGCAGTTATCCCTGGCCAACCTGGTAATGGGAATAAACCCATACCTAAGCGCTCTGGAGTTAATATTGTGTAACCTTTAATGAATGTATTACTCTGATATGCAGCCCATGTTCTAGGGTGCATTACTATGGTATCAACATCAAAGCCTTTATCTGCAATATTAGAGTACTCTGCTGCTATATGATCCAATGGATTGTATGCTGAGAAGTTATCACTTGCACCTAGAGCACTCCATGATTCTTTTGCTACATCATCAAACTTGCTTAACTCTTCTGCTATCTGTTTTGCTACTGCTCTACCTAATGCAGTAGCAGCTGTCTTTATCTGACTTGCAAATGGATCAACAGATGGTCTTAACCTAGCTTCATCCTCAACTGCTAGAGCAACTACATTCTTCCATAGATTGAATTGAACCATAGTGAACTTTGTGTTAAGTACATTAGGCTCTACCATTGGAGGTACTTTCTCACTAGCCTCATACTTGTTTGCTATTGGTACTCTTAACTCTAACTTTGGTACTGGTACTCTAGTACAACCTTCCTGTAAATAGTATTGCCTATATTCTTCACCAATTATCATATTAAGTATCTGCACAGATGTTAATGTTTGAACATGTGGAGTATCTAGTATTCCTGCCTGTAGATGTCTCTCTGCTTGTCTTATATATTCTGCATAAAGTACCTCATACCTACCTTCACCAAGCCTCTTATCTTTGTTTACCTTTATCAATGGTATAAGATTAGCATCTCTTCTAAAGTCCTCGCTTGCTAAAGAGCCTAGATATATCTTGCTTGTATATGGGGAGTAAGTTAATGCTACTCTAGAGTTACTTGCACTCATGCTTATATCACTTGTTGAGTTATCTATCACTACCATAAATATCACCTATCATTACTCATTATAACTTGATTAGAATAACTTCTCCTTGATGAGCATCACTTACTGTTAGATGCTCATTCTCTTTGCCTATGTATACACCAACTCTCTTCCAGAATGTATTTTGCAGTTCCTGAATCTCTTGCTGTGAGTACTCATTGCTTATGGTTACCCTAGTATCTTCAACAACCTTGCCTGGGGAGCCTACTTTAACTGGTCTGAAAGGTCTTATAGTTCCATCTGCTATAACATAAACCAACCCTGATATACATGCTCTAACATATTTAACATCATTGCTACTAGTTGTAACACTCTCAACTGCTATAGCAAATGGACCATCATCGTTACTGGTAGCCTTCCTAGCCTTGCCTTCTACTATTACTATAACATCACCTCTATCTATGCTTTGATTAGCATCAACTTGGAAGGATCTTACTATGAAGTTAGTATTTGCTATATCTCCTGCTTGAGCCATATCACATCACCTCAAGAATAGTCTATCAGCATAAATAGTAGTATCCTTAATATCTACTGTCCTCTTAGCGTTAAGCATGTAACTTGCATTATATGATGGTTTATGCATGTACATGCTTGCGCTCTTGTTAGATAACATCTCCTCATAAACAGAGGCAAGCTCGTTTAGCAACATCTCACTATCTGCTTCTGCATACTTTGTTCTTTCATTCTCAGCATCTTGCTCACTTATCTTACCTAATGCTAGCTTTGTTGTCACTATTCTATCGATGACCTGCTTTAACTCTGCTAACCTTAGTTTGCTCTTTAACTCTGCTATTATATTTTCATATTCTACAATCTTGTTATTCTCATTTTGATTTGAGTTAACATCTTGCATAGACATCAGTTTAGCATTTGGATGACTTGGACATAAAGAACTACTTTTTGCTTTATCATTTTTATCACCTTTAGAGCATTCATTTAAACATATTGCTATTGATTGTTTATCTATAGCAATATTCATTTTTTTCTTCCCGTGTAAACACTCTCTTAAACATCTATTAATGTTCTCTTTATTATTGTGATTAGTTATTTTCTTATCATTATTACTAATCTCTTTACTTGCCCTTCTTAGAATACTCATACATGTATACTCTGTTCCATGACACTGAGCAGTTATCATTGCTTTATCTATACCAAACGCTGGATCCTTTACACCTGCTACATGTGCAACTACAAAGCTCTTTGCTATTTCATTACCATCTTGATCTCTAACTATATCCTTCTCATCTACTATTATTGAAGGAGAAACAAACCTTACTATTCCATCCCTTATTGCTTTTATAGCTTTAGCATCAAATATTTCTGCTATAAACCATGCATAACCATTATTGTAGTTAACATCTATTATTGTTCCTACTCTATACTTCTCTTGCTCCTTAAGCAACTGCTCTATGCTTTCTGCCTTAGGATGTGAAAATGTGTTAAAGTCTATTATAAATGGTTTACCTATCGCACTTCTTATGCTCTTTATTATTGCATCTTTACTAACTCCCCAACGATTTGCATTTATACTATCATCTATGAGGAACGATTTTATGAAGAACTTTGAGCCTGATGTAAAGTATTTTATTTTATTCTCCACAACCATATGGATCACTATCAATCTTTTATGCAATATTATCCGTACATATCTTGTCTCTTACAATTTTCTTCATCTAGAGTAGTTAACATCTTTACAATATCAATCTTTGTTAGCTCTAGATAATCTTTTATAATGTCCTGCATGTAAAGTGTATGAAGTTTTTGTTGCAATTGAAATAAGGCTAAAAACATCTCACCATATGATGGTTTGTATTTACAGAATGCCCTATAAAGTGCTTCATCAAACACATTGAATAACTCTCTGACCTTAATGTGGCTAGGGAGCTTATCGCTACTGATCTTTGGATAATTACTCTCTGAATTATTCTCTTGCGAAGGTAGAACATTAATTATATTAACATTGGATTTACAATCTTTTTCATCAGTACTGTTAGTATTACTCTTACAATTACATTTGTTGCAATATTGTACCATAGCTAAATAATAACATAATAATAAAAAAGATCTTTATATAACTAGAGGGATATCAAATGGATTAATTAAATAAATTGATGATAAATGATATAATGTCTGATTATTGATATATTGACATTTTATTTGCTATCATGCGTAATTGACATATCATTCTTTAAATATTCTAAACCAAGCATAGTAAGAATAGCATTTTCACTTAGATTTGGTAACAGTTCCTTTAACTTCTTAACAGCATCTACCATATCAACCCAATTACTTACTATAAATGGTTCAAATTCTGCACTTATGTTTAATTCATTCAACGCATTAGGTTCTATCCTTTCAACCAGCCTCTGATACCATTGCCTACTAACCTCTCTAACTATTGCCTCTCTCTCAGCCCTTATAACACCGTTCATGAAGAATTCTATCTTGCCCTTCAGAGTAGCCATGTTCTGTTCCTCTTCTCTTCCAAGTAATGCTGATGGTACAGTTGAGTTGCCTATTATGAGTCTTTCATAAGCATCTATTAACTGGACTAATTCTTGAACTTTAGGATCAAGATCTAGAGTCTTGAAATCCACATCTTCTTTCTTTGCTGCTATAGCATTAAATGCTCCAGGTTTGAGGCTGTTTACTAGAGCATTGAGCATAGCATCAGCATCTTCCTTACTCTTATTCGCTGTATTTATTATGAATAATCCATAACCAGCCCACATACTCTCTGCAATCTCTGGTGCATCATATTCTATGAATCTTTGGAGTGCTTTTGCTGCACCAACAACCCTTTGGAGTTCTGAGAATCCATACCAATCACTATTTGATACTGGTGTATATGGTAGATTAACCAAGTATATCATCTCATCTATAGGCAAATATTCATTCTCTGCTAGCATAACTTGGATATGTGTAGGTTTCCATGTAATATCATCAACAATTACCATGCCCAGATATCTAGGATGCACTATCTTCAGTGTGCTTGGTATCTTGCTATTAGTATCATTATAATCAAATAACATACATGCTCTGCCAAACACTTTACTGAGTAGTATAGATATCTTTAACTTTTGATTGAACTCTACTTGTTCATCTATATCAATGAGTCTTTGCATAAGATCATCATATCTTGCTATCCTTGCCCTAACTTCTTGTTCATTTAAACCCTTCTTTAAGTTTCTCTTTAAATCAAATACAGGTCTTATTCCTCCTCCAACTATGAACTCAACCTTCTTATCCAAAGCAGCCCCTGCTAGAGTAGTAGCCCATACTTTCTCAAAATCTCTATAATCTTCTTGAGTATATGGAGGCATTATTGAGTAATGATTGAATCTCTTGATATGAGCAACTTTAAATATATCACTAGTATTCTCAGCATAATAATTACTGTAACCTCTAAGGCTTCTTCTATATATATTTAATGCTCCTGTAAATATCTTTCCTATTCTACTTAACACCTCATACTTGCTCATATTACTCACCATCTAAAGTATATAGCATCGTACTTACCATAAATATTCTCTTGCTGATAGAATTTTTTACTTGCTATCTTCATGTAAGATTGATTTAGCATATCTTTACATGCAAAACATGCTAAGCATAGAGCCCAGAACAGATCATCGTTCTTATTACTTGGATGTCTATACTTTATACTTGAGCTATCTGAAATTATCCTCTGCTCAAGCATCTGCTCTATGAGTCTTTTATGCTCCTTTGGTATCCTTATCTTCTTATTTGCCACTAAAGTTATAAGGTTAGATACCATCTGATTCTTTATATTATTTGTAAAAACAATAGCTTTACAATCCATGTACTTCCTTAGTATATCATATGCAATGGCACCTCCAAATCCAGTTGCATCTATAAGAAGTGTAACCCATTTATACTTCTCATACTTGCTCTTAATCATCTCTGCTAACTTATCTAATGTCATATGAGGGTATTCTATAGCATCAATTACAGTTATTATCTTATTGTTAGAATCATTAATATTATCTTTATCTTCAGTTATCTCAACTACAACTAGTGCTGAGTGATCCCTTATCCTTGCTAGATCTAAACCAGCAAATCTTAGCAGATGATTATCACTCATATCCATTCACTTCCTTGCTATTATTATTATGAACGTTAATACTCTTAACTAAATGATCTAGCATTACAAGCATGTTAGTATGATGTGATGAATTATATGTCCCTACTTGTCTATATAATCTTCTTAGATCATGCTTTATTATTGCAAGCCTCATATCTAATGTTGAATATTTGTATCTTAAATCATTTGTATATTTACTCATACTCTTAAAAGATAAAAATAAATAAGATAAAATATTTATTTTAGGTTAGTTGATTTTGTTACTAACTAAACTTTTATTTGCTGCTATACGCTTAATCATCCATCTTAATGCTCTCTGCTGTTCCTTAAAGCGCTTTGCTCTTTCAGTATTGTACTCTATTGCAGATATCTTTTCGTCCCATTCATTTCTATTAGCCTGTATGTATAAGTATGCCTTTAAGAAAGGATTACCTTCTGCACTGCTAAACTTGATATTCTTACCCATTATTATTAATTCTATTTATTAGACAATAACAGTAGAATTTATCTTGATTCCAAGTACTAACATTTTAACATATGAAATATTCAATATAAAGCTTCTATTTATAATTATGATTTGTTTAAAGATTTTTGCTCATTACTATCTATTCTCTAATTAGGCTTAATCAGTTAACTTGCATCTGTTCAATTGCTATCCTTTCAATCTTTATATAATCTATCATCTCATAGGAACCTAAGATCTTTAAAGGTATTGATAATGGGTTTACCTTTACAGTTAACTTTAATTCTGTTAGTTTACCTTGCATCTCTCCTTCTCTGCCATATCCATGGTAATAATGTAAAGTTTGGTGAATTGCTCTAGCAATTAACGGATTATTATTTTTATAACAATATTTATATATTGCAATACCATGTATAAGTTCATGGCTAATAACCATACAGTTAATAACTCTTGCTAAATAACCCTTTGAATCCCACAAGTATACTCTTATACTTTTGGTACCAGTATCACCATATGGCATTTGTTGCGAAGCAACCATGTAAATATCAAATATCTTACAGAAGTCTTCGAATTCTTCATCTGTAAGGTATAACTTTAAATACTGTTTCCAGATGTTCTTATAGACTATTTGATCTATCTTATTGTGATTTGTACAAGTATAGATGAACATATTTATTATTTCTTTAACACTCTTATGAGAATTGAGATTTAGTTAGATAAATATAATTATAATAAGGGTAATAGAAGACAGACTAAATTTAAGATATCTTAACCAAATCTAAATGATGTAGTTTTCTAAAGGTTTTATGCTAGGCCTATTGCTAACAAGCCATTCTAATGCTTTAAGGAACATATTCGCACTCTCAAGAGTAGTAAATACAGGTATACCCATCTCTACAGCCTTCCTTCTTATCATATACTCATCATCTAACATCCCAACGAACTTCTCAATAGTTAGAGTGCTTGGTATATTTATTATGATATCAACCTCTCTATTGTATAGAAGGTCTATTATGTTTGGTTTTCTATCAGGCTCACTTATCTTATACACTATAGTAACATCCTTAAACCCGTTTGCTATAAGAAACTCTGCAGTATGTTCAGTAGCATATATATTAAAATTCAATGCTTTGAGAAGTGATACTATAGGTAGTATTCTTCTCTTCATTAAGCCTCCAACTGTTAGTAATGCACTTCTTTTACTATTATTAATATTTAGGTTGTAATTTGATGCTAGTAATGCTTTAACCATTGCGTCATAGAATGTATCCCCAAAGCATGCAACCTCGCCTGTGGATCTCATCTCTACACCTAGCACTATATCTGCTCCTTCTAACTGCATGAAAGAGAATTGGGGTGCTTTAACAGCATAACCTTTAGCATTAACCCATGGTTCTTCAATCTCTGGTAATGCTTTACCTGCTATAACTCTAGATGCAAGTGATATAACATTAACTCTAGTAAACTTTGATACATATGGCATGGATCTGCTTGCCCTTAGATTACACTCTATAACGTAGATATCATCACCTTTTACAATAAACTGTATATTGAAAGGACCTCTTATCCTTAACGCTCTTGCTATATTCAATGTATACTCCCTTATCATCTTAATATGCTTCATACTTAGTCTTAATGGAGGTATAACCATCATAGCATCACCTGAGTGTATTCCAGCACTCTCAATATGCTCTATGATAGAACATATTATAGCATTTGACCCATCAGCAACACCATCAACCTCAACCTCTAATGCATCAGTTATAAACTTGCTTATAACTACAGGGTACTCTTTACTAACCTCAGCAGCTAGTGTTAGATACTTATCTAAATTGCTCTCATCCCATACAACCTTCATAGCAGAACCACTAAGTACATACGATGGTCTAACTAAGACTGGATATCCTATAATCTTGCAGAACTCCTTTGCTTGTTCTATACTCTCAAATACTTGCCATGTAGGTTGCTTTATGTTAAGCTTATCTAATAGTGCACTGAACTTTGCTCTATCCTCTGCCCTATCAAGGTCCTCTGGATCAGTGCCTAGTATCTTTACATTATGCCTTGCAAGCTTTGGTGTTAGATTATTTGCTATCTGTCCTCCTACACATGTAACTATACCATCTGCCTTCTCCTTCTCATATATATCCAGAACCCTCTCTAGGGTTAATTCCTCAAAGTATAATCTATCAGATATATCATAATCAGTTGATACAGTCTCTGGGTTACAGTTTATAACTGCTACTTCATCAAATCCATTACTCTTAAGACCCCAGATCATGTTAACTGTAGCCCAATCGAACTCTACACTTGAGCCTATTCTATATGTACCTGCTCCTAGCACTATAGCCTTTCTCTTCTTCTCTCTTCCATCATTTATGTTGTTATTATTATAGGTTATATCATCGCTTGAGCCTCCGTATGTAAGGTATAAGTAATTGGTCTTAGCAGGCCATTCAGCAGCAAGTGTATCTATCTGCTTAACCACTGGTACAATACCATGCTTCTTTCTAAACTCTCTAACAGTATTCTCACTTATGCCAAGGTATCTTGCTATCTGTGCATCTGAGAATCCTAACCTCTTAGCCTCTCTTATTAACTCTTCATCAAGTTCCTTAACCTTTAACAGAGTACTCTCCATATCTACTATATTCTTAAGCCTATAGATAAACCAAGGATCTATAGGAGTTAATCTAGATATCCTCTCAACACTCCATCCTAACCTTAATGCATCTATTATATTCTGCATTATCTCATCATCTGGATTAATTATAAGCTCTTCCAACTCTTCCTCACCCATAAACCTCTTAACCTCTTTCCTTAATACTCCATCTAACCCAATATCTAACATCCTAAATGCCTTCTGTATAGCTTCTTCAAAGCATCTACCAATAGCCATAACCTCGCCCACAGACTTCATCTGTGTACCCAGCTTTCTATTCACTCTATCAAACTTCTTAAAGTCCCACCTAGGGATCTTAACAACAACGTAATCCAGAGATGGTTCAAAGCATGCTGTTGTAACCTTTGTAACCTTGTTTAATAACTCATCCAATGAGTAACCTAATGCAAGCTTTGCTGCCATGTATGCTATAGGGTATCCTGTAGCCTTGCTTGCTAGTGCTGATGACCTTGATAGTCTAGGGTTTATCTCTATAACAGCATACCTTTCAGATGTAGGCTCTAGGGCAAACTGTATATTGCATTCACCAACAACCTTGCATGCCTCAACTGCTCTTATGCCTACGCTTCTAAGCATATGATACTCTCTATTATTTATCGTTTGAGATGGTGCAATAACCATGTTATCGCCAGTATGTACTCTCATAGCAAGGATATTCTCCATGTTACATACAGTTATTGCATTACCTTTGTAGTCACGCATTATCTCATACTCTATCTGCTTCCAGTGCCCTATATACTCCTCAAGCATAACTTGGTGTATCATACTTGCTGCCAAACCTCTCTGTACTATCTCATACAACTCATACTCATTATGTGCAATACCACTACCTTTGCCACCTAAGGTGTATGCTACCCTTATCATAACAGGGTAACCAAGTTCTTTAACTATATCTAATGCTTCTTGCATACTAGTTGCTGCTTTACCTTTAACCACTGTTATTCCATTCTCAACCATGGTCTTCTTGAACAACTCTCTATCACTTGCAATGTTTATACTCTCAACAGACGTGCCTAGAACCCTAACACCATACTTATCTAAGATACCTTGTTTCTTCAATGCCACACCACAGTTAAGTGCTGTCTGTCCACCAAATGAGAGCATTATACCATCTGGCCTCTCCTGCTCTATAACCTTAGCAACCATATCTGGTGTAATAGGTAATAGATACACCTTGTTTGCTAACCTTGTATCTGTCTGTATAGTAGCAACGTTTGGGTTTACAAGTATGCTCTCTAAACCTTCCTCATTTATAGCCTTAAGGCATTGGCTACCAGAGTAATCAAACTCTCCAGCCTCGCCTATCTTTATACCTCCACTCCCTAAGACTAGAACCTTCTTTATTCCATCAAGTAATGGCATTGCTACTTCTTAACCTCCTTATCAATAAATTCTACAACCATTATAACTACTACTAATCATGCTAGACATATCTTTCCTGCTACCCTCCTTCCATCAACTCAGCGAATGTATCAAATATGTATTGGCAATCATAGGGTCCAGGTGCAGCCTCTGGGTGGAACTGTACTGCTATTATGGGCTTATCTTTATGTATTATACCTTCAACTGTACCATCGTCTGCATTCTTGAACCATATATTAAACCCTGTACCTTGCAGAGAGTCTGGTTTTACACAGTAACCATGATTCTGACTTGTTATATAACATCTCTTATCTATAAGGTTTAAGCAAGGCTTATTCTGACCTCTATGTCCATACTGTAACTTATATGTATCAGCACCTGCTGCTAATGCAAGTATCTGATTACCTAAACATATACCAAGTACAGGTATATCCATATCAAGTAACTCTTTTGCAAGATCAATTGTATCCTTGCAATGTTTAGGATCACCTGGTCCATTGCTTAGCAACACGCCTTTAGGATTATAGGATAACACTTTGCTTATGCTTACATTATATGGTAGCCTAACAACATTGTAACCAGTCCTTAGTATATTCCTTATTATGCTATACTTTGTACCAGTATCTATAAGCACTACATTACCCTTACTGCTCTTCTTAATGCTATTATCTACCCTATACTCTATAGCATTCATTGTTGATACTTGCTCTACAAAGTTTATATCATCATATCTTTCAGTATCCCTTAATACTCTTCTTAACTCATCAATATCAATATCCTTATCATGCCTACTGCTTATTGCTAGTATACCCATCATAACACCCTTGACCCTAAGCCTCTTGGTAAGCTCTCTAGTATCTATACCATATATCCCAGGTATACGCTCATTGTATAGCCACTCATCTAATGTGTAGTTAGCAAGGTAATGGCTTGCATATGGGGATAGTTCATGTATTATTAATGCACTAGCCTTTATACTATCTGACTCAAAGAACCTTGGTAGATTATAATCATCCTTTACATCGTATGAAGGGACGCCATAGTTACCTACTAGAGGATATGTTAGGCATAGCATCTGTCCCTTGTATGATGGATCTGTTAAAGCCTCAGTATAGCCAACCATCCCAGTGTTAAATACAACCTCACCTACTACAGTGCTTGGATACCCAAATCCAATACCCTTGAATATGCTACCATCCTCAAGCATGAGTATTGCCTTGTATCCATCGTACATTTTACGCCTGAGTGGAATCTTGAACCCTCAAGAACTCTTGAGTATTGCATATTTAAACTTTTTTTAACATTAAATTTTAACATTAAAAGGCTATGCTAACTTTAGTGCACCATAAATGTTTCTATTCTATTGTGAGTCCATAAAAAGCAGTAATAACAACAGAGTTTTAATAATAACTGTACTGTTAATTATTAATAAAAATAAGAGGTATTAATTCTTCATGCTTATTGCATTCTTACGCATAACCCAATAACCAAGCACTGCTAAAGATGATGATATCATTGCTATTATGCCTATTTGTGATTCTGGTATTACAAAGGGCGTACAGAATTCTGTTTCTTCATCTTCTAGCTCAGGAAATACATGAGTATACTCTGTTCCTTCTATATTACTATCTTCTCCCTCAATCCTTATAGACGGATTTCCACATACCCTGTACTCTGCACCTGCTGGTAATTCTTTACTCCCAACTATAAGATCAACTCCTGTCTTAGGCGGTAATGTTGTTTGAAATGTTGTCTTTCCACCTTTAATAACAGTTAGTATGACATTACCGTTAGATAATTCGTTATCTACTTCAACTCGTCCTCCAGTGGGTACAGATGCTTTAATTACTCTCTTGCCATTAGCATCTTCCATTATTACTTTCTTTTTACCTTTCTCCTCTACTTTCTTTATCACCAAATCAGCTCCCTTGCCTCCATATGCCTGAAATGGTACACTCAGTATTACTATACCTGCTAGGACTACAATTACTGCTATAGCAGTTAATTGCTTCATTAAATAGAATTAGTATGCTAGTATATAAATATTTGTTATATTTTCTTATTATCTGTGGTTAATATCATAAGTTAAAAAAAATATAAACTAATTAAATCAAATTATTTTTATGATATAACAAGATATCAATAAAAACCCATATTTTATCTGTATGAAGACTCAAGTAATGGAGGGGATGAAAAGCAAGATGAGATAAGACTCAAGACTGAAGTAAGGTAGGGAGTTACAGTAGTAATAACAGCAGTAGTAGCAGTAATTCCATAACTAACGAATTGCCTGGCATATCTTAAGAAAAGAAGTTGCCTGCTCTCGGACGCAAGGTTGTTACTCGTTGAACAAGTATGAGCAGTGAAGCGAGAAGCCTTTGCCTTACATAAGAAGGGGATGGTGTCACTAAATACTCATATAATATACGAGGAATAGTGTGAGTATATAATATAATGCTATTCAAAGCAATCCATTATCCACAATGGTATCAAGTAATATGCTAAGTGTAGCAAGCATATCCTTCTTACTTAACCTTAAGCCATCACTAAACTTTAACAGCATAAGTAAAGCAAGCATATCGTAATCTGTATGTGCCCTTCTAACATATGCATTAACTATACCTAATCTATCCTTGTTGCTCTCTATGAACTCTTTCCATCTCTTTATCCCTTCAATAGCACTGCTTAAATTATATAGTACCTCATCCATGCTATAATCATCTTCATTACTTATGTTGAATCTTACCATAGGTATGTAAAGTAAACCAGAGTATACTATATCTCCATGCTTAATCATCCTCTCAATAATCTCATACTCTCTCTCCTTAGGTTCTATCTGCCCATAATCTGGTTGGAAGTATGCTATTATACTTCCATTGCTATCGTATATCTTAAAGTAATACTCCTCTTGCTCTAAATCCCATCTCCTTATCAATACTTAATAAAATAATAGTACGGTAATTAATTTTTATTTGATTTATTTATTTATCTTTTATTCACATTGTAGTGTCATTAATAAGCCTTATGCTAATGTTACAATGCCTTGAACTGTTCAGTCCATCGTATGTATGCCTTGATCATCTCTGGACTAACACTTGGCTTCCTATTCTTAAGGATCTCCTTGAAGTCACTCATAACTATACTCCTAGTCTTAGCATTACCATCATATGCTTTACCACTCTCAAATAACTCATTTACAACCTTTAACTGCACCCCTTGACATATATCCCTTATATCACTTGCTGAGTATCCCTCTGTTATCTTTGCTAACTCCTCCAATTTCAAAGAAGGGTCTATGTTCAACTGCATGGTATGATACTTGAAGAGTTGCAATCTTGCATTGTAATCTGGTAAACCAACATATATCCTCTTCTGGAACCTCCTAAGGAATGGCCAATCTAAACTCCATGGCTTGTTGGTAGCCCCTATAACGTACAATGGTAACTTACCAGCTTTATTGGTTATACCATCCATCTCTGTAAGGAACTGGTTCTTGACTCTAACCTCTCCTCCTATCTCATTACTTCTGGTCCCAAGTAATGAATCAACCTCATCTATGAATAATATTACTGGCACATTCTCCTTGCTTGCTATCCTTCTTGCCATTGAGAATAGTTTTGCAACGTTCTTCTCAGCCTCTCCTAGCCATTTGCTCATCATAGAAGCAGCATCTACATTTATAAAATAACCCTCTATCTCACTTGCTGTTGCTGCTGCAAGTAATGTCTTACCATTACCAGGGGGTCCATAAAGCAGTATACCTCTAGGCCAACCAAGAGGGAATAGATCTGGTCTCTGGGTAGGGTATATTATGCTCTCCCTTAATGCTCTCTTTGCATCCTCTAAGCCTATAACCTCATCCCACTTTACATTTGGTTTATCTTTTAATACTAGATCATCAAAGTCTGCCTTTAGTATCTCAACACTACTAGCATTACTACTACTGTTGCTGTTATTATTACCATTCCCACTATTATTGCTAATGTTAGTGTTGATACTCTCATCTCCTCTACTACTTACCTTGCTCATTCCATTACCTTGATCCTTGCTAGAATTATCAAACTGAAGCGATGGAGAAACGTTATCGAATCCCCTAGCCTCTTGTAACGCCTTTATCCTATTTTGATAAGCCTTTGCCCTCTCTATGTATATCTTGTTTAATTTGTAGTCTGGGTATAGACTAACCAGTTTTAGTAGTGCATCAACAGCTCTTTGGTAGTGCAATATTGCATGTGGTTTTGCACCTTGTGAGTCTAGCCTTATAGCCTCTGCAGCATGTCTACTTGCAATATTCTCTAACTCTTGGGGTGCCAATGTCAATTAGCTCTCACCCTGCATTATAAGTAAGGATTTACCTATAGCATGATGTTAAATATTCTAATAAAATAACTCAATTAATATTGACAACCTTGCAGAGAAGGAAGCTCGTATATGATGCTATTACCATCTATGCATGGAAGCTCAATAGTAACGTTTGAAGGAGTAGTATATTCTATATTTACATTTATAAGTTCTAATCCTATGCAATTCAGTATATTATTCATTGTATCACTTAGATGGTTCACATCTTTCTTGATGGTATTTAATGTATGTAGTGTTCTCTCAAGTAAAGATAAGGTTTCATTTAGATACACTAATGTCTCCATTCTTAGTTTTATATTGCTTAGTATTATCCTTATCATATCTATTAATGTTAATATTATAAGATCGTCATTACTATTATTAGTATAAGTGTAAACATGATCATCTAATCTATCATTAAGATTGCTAATGTAAGTAGATATGTTGTTGTGATTATTACTATGAGTTAATCCAAATCTATTAATAAAATCATTCTCTATTCTATTGTGTATTGAGTTTATTGCTCTTATCTCAAACTCAAGTTCATATAATGCATTTATAATCCTTCTTTTTGGATCGTTCTTGAATAACATTATAATCACCTTAAGCCAACATAAAAACAAAATAATAGGGATATTATTTAATTTTTATGCTATGATCCATAGTATGGCTATACTCGGTTATGTGCATCACTATCACTATCATTATACTCTCCTTTACAACATCTCCTCTCTTAATATTGTTGTTCAGCATAGTAGATCACATCATTAATATTACATTGTTTATTCACAGCCAATGTATTAACTTACCAACTTTGTATCCTCACTACTCATACTAGGCAAGTCTGGGAACTTCTCCTTCATCTTGCTCTCAACTACATTAGCTGCCTCTTCAAGTATCTTGCTTGCTTCCTCATTGGCATACTCAAAGTTTATATTGTAGCCTCCTACCTGTCCAGCATCCATTAGTATTCCTCCTAAGAGCTCTGATATCTCACTCATCTCATTATCTACCTCTGGCATCATGCCAGATAGACCAGACTTTACATTCTTTACTACAGCCATTGCTGGACTTAATGTTACTACAACATCACCCAACTCAGTTACAGTGCTTAATCTTAACTGTATCTGTTCTAATGCAAGCTTTGCTTGTGTAACCATCCTATTCAACTTCCTTATCTGTGCTAACTCATTTGATAATACTGCAGAGTATTGAGTATCATGTGTCTGTATAGCTTGAACTATCCTCTTAAATAGAGATTGATCCTTCTCTCTTAACTTCTGCGCTATTGCATCTAACTTCATTATCTGCATCTGCAGCTTCCTCTGAGCCTGCTCTATCCTAGGCTTTAATGGACCTGCTGGTTTTACTGCATTCTGTAACCTCTCTCCCATACTAGGCTCATTTGATTTTGCCCACTTTGATGCAAATGACATAGCCTTACTTGTAATCTAATAACTAATACTGTTATGTGCCATCTATTTGATCAATGCTACAAATAATATTAACTTGTTACTATTTGTATTAATAGTCTGATATTACATAATTAAGAGAGTTCTCATCACCTATTATTGAACCGTTTAATGTTAGTATTGCTGCTTTTACTATATTATTGTTATTATAGATTAACCTTCTAAACAATGGTACTGCTCTCTTGCTTCTATCCTTAATTGCTGTTATATATCTATTAAATGATGGCATTACTATTATATCAATAATGTTATTATCATAACTAGTGTAATGACTGAGATTATTAATATTATAACCATTACACTCATCAGTGTTTACTCTAACCTTCATGATAACCCATACCCTCTCCCCACGAATAATGCTGTCTCTCTTCAATAGTATAGGATGTACATGACCCATAACTACCCTCTTAAGCCTATCTAACCTTATTCTTGGCATAGTATGTCCATGGAAGAGCAGTGTATCATCAAGGATAAGCATGGTCTTACTAGCATATCTAATATCAGTAGGAAGCAACTTATCTATGCTTGAATCATGGTTACCCTTTATGATATGTATATTGCTAGAATTGATATGTTTAAGCAACTCAGTGAAGAAGTATGGTATGTTTAACCACTCTGTTCTACTTACCTTGCCTATACTATCCTTAATATCTCCAAGCAATACTAGATCTGTGCATTCTAGTCTATGAAATATACTAATTATATCATTAAGCATCTCTTGCATGTAAGAATTATCTAATTTTATTCCTTTAGCATTAAAGGAGGATTCAAACCCTATATGTAGATCAGATATTACAAGATATCTCTTATAATCATTCTCATGCTCAAGTATAAGCATAGGATATGGATATACTATCCTTACCTTCATATGTATTAGTTAAATGGTAGTAAAATTTATTTATTCAATATACGCAAGAGAAGTGATAGATATTTAATTAAAATAGAATAAAAGTAAATAATAGATAAATAAAATTGTAAGGTTGATTCTTTATATAATTTCTATTTTTATTAACTGTTGTCTATTAAATTTATCTTATTTTCATATTTAAACTTTACTTAAGCTGATACCCAATCTCCTCCATCTATCCTATAGAATATCCTTGCTACACCAGAGCCATCATCTGTTGCAGTTATAGTTATTACATCACCGTCCATTATAATTGCTCCATCACTTATGTTAATGTTTAGACTTGGTGGAGTATTATCTAATCTAACTTGAATACTCTTTGTGCTTCCAAACTTATTGCCTGAGAATGCTCTGTAGTATATTGTATATGAACCATCGCTTAAGGTATTTGGTACTGTGAATGTTATAGAGTTATTATTAGAGGATACCCAATTGCCATCTACTGGAGCATTACTGCCTTCAACTATTTGGTACTGTACCTTTAATGATGTGTAAGGTGTACTTACAGTTACTGGTGTCTTAGAAGATATGAAGGTTACACCATTACTAACTGCAACAGGATTACCAAACTCTATTGCAACAGAGTCTAATGATATCTTTGCAAATCTTAGAAGTCTAACAGTACCCCTATTTGCTATATTGTCTACAGCATAGAACTCAACTGTATGATCACCCATTGCTAGATTGTCTGTAGGCACGTTAACTGACATAGTAGTTTTTATATTATCTAAGGAATAAAGTATTATTGTTATTAAATCATATATTTAGGTTATTAATTAATACGGATTAATTAATAAAATTTATTTATAAGATGCTTGTAGTAGATCTTGGAGTTAATAAATATGAGTATGAGTATAAACATAAGAAGGAAGAAACTTATAATAGTATTACCTATGCTTGCAGTAGGAGCCATATCTTTACTATTTTCATACATATATAGTTCAATGATACTAACTATCATTGGGCTAGGGCTTGTCTTCTGGGCTTCTGTATTATACTATACTGTGTCATCTTACCATATACCTAGAGAGTTCATAGATGCATACTCTAAATCCTACGCTGATACTATAGAGCATCTAAGGGCTAGGTTAGGCCATACTAGAAGCAAGGCTATATTCTTCTACCCTAAGAGCCTTAAGGGTATAATGCATGGATATGTAGCATTCTATGATAGCAATGGAAGCGATGATGTAAGGAATCTGTTAAGCCTTTACATTAATAATGTAGAGGATAGCAACGGTATGAGTTCAATTACTCTTGAGACGGGAGATACAAAGCAAAAGTATATTATACTTAAGGCTTACTCTCAGGGTATAATAGATCTTATAGAGGGTAAGATAGAGAAGAACCTTGCTCTTGTAGATATTGAGGAGTTAAAGCATACTCTTTATAAGGTTATGGTTGAGGATCTCATGCTTATGGATGATATAATAATTGAATCTAGTGATAGCATTATTAAAGTAAAGATAGTAGGCAAGGATAGTGCAACTTTATGCTCAAGTATAGGGGATCAATCTCTATGCCCATTATGCTCAAGCATAGCATTAGCAGTAAGTAAGAGTACAGGTAAGGGTGTGGTTATAGAAGAGAGTATAATCAAAGGGAAGAGTGTTAACAATACATTAAGATTGATCGATTTATAGGGGTGTGAGCAATGTACTCCTTTGCTGTTAGTTTATGGGATATAGGTCTATGGCTAGGGATATCAGCAATAATACTGCTTATAACATCAGAGCTCTTAGCCCCATACTATGGGAGGAGTAAGATAGCTATAGATGTTAAGAGGCTTAGAACTGTAGCAATAGCATCAGGGATAACCTTCCTTATTATAGCTATAGTTAGGATATCAGCAATAATAGGGTAGTTGGCTATGGTGAAGAGGTTAATGGCAATAACTACAGATCTTATAGTTATAGTTGTAATATCATTAGGATTGTTATCATACAATGCTTATGCTATGCTAGAGGATAAGGTACATGATGCACTTATTGCAATAAGAGATGCTGATAGCGTTGGTGCAGATACAAAATATCTAGTAGATAGGCTTAATAACATTTTAAATTTAATAAAGGAGGTAGATGATGGTAGTCTTAAATCATGCTTAAGCAAAGATGAGTGTATAGCAAAGGTTAACAGCGAGATTGATGCATTAATAAATGACTCAAGGATTCTTAAGGAGACAACTGCTAGTAAGAATCTTAATACCCTTGCCATGAATATGCTAGTATATGCACCTATAGCAGGGTTCATATCCTCGTTAGTAATAACTATCTTATACACAAACCTAAAGGATTACCTTAAGAGGAGGATAATGGAGATGGAGGTGAGGAGGGTTGAGGAGGAATGATGAATAGCAATACTTTTCTTAATGTAATGAAGTCAAGGCTCTTCCTACTTACACTAGCAGTATTGATAACATTAAGCATGAGCATAGCCTATGTAGCATCTGTACCTAGGGAGCATGAGAGGTTCATTAGCCTTAGTACACTAGGCAGCAATATGAAGGCTAGTGATTACTATCCAACTGGTAGACCAGATATAGGCTTGAACGATAATGTAAGATGGTATATACAAGTATACAATAACATGGGTAATGCTGAGTATATAGCAGTAAGGGTTAAGGTACTCAATGCTGAGCAAGATGCTCCAGATGATAATAACCATACCCCAAGCCCTGTAGAGCATGTTTATGAGTTTAAGCATTTTGTTGCTAAAGGCGATACCCTAACAATACCATTTGAGTGGAGTATAGTATCAGTGCTTAGTATAGGTAATGAGAAGGTTATAAAGGAGATGGTTATAAATGGTGAGAGAGTTGAAGTTAATGCTAAGGCAGTTGATGGTAAGAACTTTAGGATGGTCTTTGAGTTATATCGTTACAATCCAGATAGCAAAGAGTTTGAGTTCTCATGGTTAGATAGTACTAACACTAAGAGGAGTGTGTGGAATCAGATATGGTTCAACGTAAAGTAGAATTGGGTAAGAAGAAGGACGAGGTAGGAAGGCTAAGGCTAGATGATATACTAAAGGATGCAGATAAGAAGGATAAAGATGAACTCCTTGAGAACCTTGTTCTATACTCCTTAAATAGTAACCCTAGGAGCGTTAAGGATATAATCACTACAGTAAAGACAAGCATAAATGGTAGGAGTGATCTAAGAATAGAGGATGATGAGATAATCTATGCTATTAAGAGGCTTGAGTATAAGCATATCCTACTTTACAACTCTAAAGCAGATACACTAACCAAGTTCATTAAAGACTTCTATCTTAGCATGACCCTATGGTTAGTTGCTATTTCAACTTGTGTAACGTTACTAGCAGTTTATGTTATCCCAGATGTCATGCCATGGAGTATAGTTAGAGTTATTGCTGGTGGGGTCTTTGTTCTATTCATACCAGGGTATGCTTTAGTACAACTTCTATTCCCAAAGAAGGAGATGGATATGGTTGAGAGGATAGCATTTAGCATAGGCTTAAGCCTTGCAGTAGTACCTTTAGTAGGATTTCTCTTGAACTATAGCCCATGGGGGATAAGGCTTGATCCTATAGTAGCATCTATAAGTGCTTTAAGTATGGTCTTAGCATTGGCAAGTGTATATAGAAGGTATCTTATAAATAGGGATATAATCAAGGGTAATGAGACATAATTATTATTTAACATATCTATTAAGTAAAGCGCTTATATTATCAACTCTTTTATATCCTCCTCACTGAATATACTATCATCACTCTCTATGAACTTACAGCAGTACTCTTGCATAAAGAGCCTACCCTTGATTCTCTTCTGCAACTCTATATGCTCCTCATCTAATAACATGTTTAATGCAACCATGTAAGGCAAGGTTAATGCATAGTAACTGTTTTTTCCTTCTAGTGCTTCACTGTATATCTCATAGAAGGCTCCTGCTCTACCTCTAGGGGTAGATACCCATACTATAAATGGATACGTCTTTGCTACATATCTCTCAATGGCATCCCTAACCCTATTCTGATCCTTTAACCTAAAGAAGGCTGCCTCATCCACAAATATAAAACTTACATCATCCAATCCTCTTATAGCATCTATGTTTACTGCAGGATAAACCTTGAAGAAGTATCCATTGAATAACATTATACTTGTGTGATCCTTGCTCTTTATAAGCCATTTCTGCCTCCTTGTTATTATACCCTCTAGCCTATTAAGCAACTCTCTAGCATGCTCAAGTCTAGTACCACTTACTATACATAATCTCTTATTGCCTAGATTCCATGTTAGTGCAGCATGTAACATGAGCCTTAGGGTTATCTCAGTCATACCTATTCCTGTTGCTTTATTAACTATTACTAGTCTATGCTCCTTAACCTTATTATAGTAATCAAGTTCGTAAGGGTATATATCATGCTCTTTACCATCTTTCATAGGTAAACCTAACCATCTGTTGAACTCAACAAAGTCTAATGGTATAGTAGTATTATTATAATAATTACATGTTTTCTTGCTCTCCTTCTCTACTTCCCTCTTTAGAACCTCTAATCTATTAAGTAGATTCTTTAGTCTTCTGCTCATACTCGTCTATCAACTCCTTAACCTTCATAGTTACTTGTCCTTCCTCAAGCATATCTAACCTTGCTTTGTAAAGTTGTACTATCATCCTTAATGCCTTTAATCTTAAACCTTCATCATCACTGCTGTGATATATAAGCCATGCCTCCCTTAGAGCCTCACCTAATCCATCAATACATAACTTATACTCTTTCAACAATTCTCCTACGCTATTATTATTTTCTATCTCTTTAGATATATCACATAATATATTCTCTATTATACTGCATACTCTAGCATCTGATATACCAAGTGCACTTGCTATCTCCTCTACAGTAAGGTTCTTTAATAGTAGGGTGTAAACCTTTTGCTTTAATGTGTTCTTCTTTGCATGTCTTCTTTTCATAAGAATCCATCTATATTATTTATTTATTAGATTAGGGTAATGACTATTATAGTTGTTATAGATTATTTTTACTAATTATAAAATTGTCTTGCTCTTTTGCAAAGTAATATTAATGCTTCTCCTCTAGTGCAATTATGCTTATCAGCTATTGAGTCTAATATTGTTATAACCTCTTCATATTGCTCTTTACTTAATAGTATGCTTAATACCTTTAGATTACTTTTTGTAGAAGAGGATAATGCTCTTTTTATCTTAGCCCTATCCTTGTATACAATCTTATTACCACTAATAACATTGGTTGTTACACTCTTACTTGCTAACATATCTTTGATCTCATCCTTTGTAATGTAGAATCCTTTACATATCTCATCTATAGGAATACTCTTACTCATATCAACTATCAAGTTAGCCAATTTTAGAGGTATAACCCTACCACGTATCATATTAAGATTAACCATGAGCATCTTTGCTTGGGTATCATTTACATCTAGATTTATGCATGGAACCTCCTTCATGTTTAATTGCCTTGCAGCTTTGAATCTATGCTCTCCTCCTATTATGCATCTATGCTCTAATGGTATAGTATTACACTTACATGCTCTAGTTACTATAGGTTCTATTATTCCATACTTGCTGATCTCTTGTATTAAAGCATTGAACTCTCTCTCGTTCATAGAATTAGGGTTGCTAGGATCCTCGTGAAGTAGATCTATATTAATCCATTCAATATTATATTTCATATCAATAATTTATAACGTAAGGTATGGTTATTAGTAGTTACATTACGCAGCATTATAATTAATTAATAATATTAATTGATATTTGAGTTATGCCATATGTAGTAGTATTTCTTTTCAGCAAGTAATGCTATATTTGATATAGCTTTAGCAAGTATATATTTATCATATAGTACATCGGTAGAGTATTCTCTACTCCTACCTATGGCATTCTTCACAGCAAACCTTATCTTTGATACTGTATTTATTATGTTTGCTAATTTATCATAGTTCATGCTCTCTAACATATTGTAACAATACTCTTTGCTTGCTGCTAACACTGGATTAAATCCATTCATCTCCAATTCCTTTAATGCAAGAATATACTTACTATCAGGCTCATACACTATCTCTCTCATACCTGCTTTTATGAAGAAAGGATTGTACTTACCCATTACAGCTACACTCTCTACATACTTCTTACCTACTAATGGCATTGTACTCTTAATTAAGAGCGTTGCTAAACCTATCCCTCTAAACTTTGGCAGTACTACAACCCTGCTTATGGTTATGAAATCTCTGTTTACCTCATCAGCACTAACTACTCTATTCAATGCTATATTCCTACCCTTACACGATAATGGAGGTATACTGTATACTATTACGCCAACAATTGTGTTATGATCCATAACTGCTTTAAACACATGTTTTATACCAAATGGTTTACCACTTCTGTAATGGAACTCTTCTAATGCCTGCCAATCCTTTATACTACCCTTCTCTATCCTTACTCTATCTAGTATTGAGCACTTGAATTTATGTTCATTATAGTTGCTATTATCAATATTATTAGCATTATATGTTACTGAAATATTTGAACCATAGTATTTATGTATGATAACATTAGGCTTAAGATCATGCTCTAGATCATCATGTGAAGTTGCTAATAATAAAGTATACTTATTTGTTCTAGCAATCTTTGTAAGCAAGTATGCCACAACCTTTGCTGTATCTCTATCAAGCAGCGAGCAGAACTCATCAAATACCAATGTACACTTACCATTGTTAGAGGAGAGTATCTTTGCTATCCTATACCTGTACTTTTGTCCATCACTTAACTCTTTATATCTTCTTAAGAATATATATGCATCGTTAAGCCCTACCATGCTTAAAAATCTTATCGCATCTTCAGTATCCCGCCCTATGCTATCTATGAGTAGTTCGTCATCATCAATATTTATATCTCTTTCAACTATTACCTTTCCAAATATGCTCTCGTATCTTGAGATATGTTTAACTAAAGCTTTAAGCAGTAACGATTTACCAGCTCCAGATTCTCCAGTTATATACACTATATCCCCAGCCTTTATATCAATCTCTAAATTATTAATTATCTTAAATAACTTTTTATTCAATGATATACCAAATGCCTCTGCTATATCAAGTGCCCTCTTACTATTAATTATATTAGTATAATCTTGCTCAAAACCTATATCTATAGAAAATATCATAGTATGTTATGATAAAAGATAAAAATTGGTTATTCACATAATTATTTATTATTGTCTGTTGTATAACACTATTCTATGGATTCATCAATAACACTTTTCTTCTTGTATAAGGCAATAGCATACTGTAATATATCTATCTGCTCTCCTTTCTTAACATCTTTATCAAGAGTAATGTATACACTTGGCAAGTTCTCTATGCTCCTCTCTCTAACTATCTTACTTACCCATTTAGCACTTATTCCAAATATCTTTGCTATATGTCTGTATGAGTATGTTAAAGAGAGCAAGTGTATGCATAACTCTTGTAACTCTCTTATATATGCTCTCATATCTTGATCCTTGCTTGCTTTTATATCGTCTATTATTGCTCTAATCTCTTTACAGTTATGCATTATAGCATCTAACTCTTCTCTTACTCCTTGCTCATCTTCCAGCTGCTCTGCTAGCAATGGATTATTCTTTAGCTTTGCTACTAGATCTTTTACCATTGATGCTAAATCTTCACATGTAACTTGCATATCAGCTATTGTTAATAGAACCTTCTTACCTTTGCTACTATTATCATGATTATTATTGTATGCTATGCCATTCTCATTATAGCAATTATAATCATTGTTACCATTACTATTATTACCATTCATGTTACCTCTAATTCTTACCATGAGGTACTTCTCTGGTAATGCCTTAAGTATTACAGTCTTCGCTATCTCATCAGATAGATCCCTTAATATCTTATCTGCTATCTTATCTATGGGATAGCCCATCAACTCTAATTCTTCAGCTAAATCAGCAATATCCTTTGCATGTATCCTATTGAATCTTCTATACTCTTCTAGCAGTTTCTCTTTCTTATAGTTGTATGAGGCAAGAGTTTCCAGTGTCATGCTATGATTAGTTCCTCATTGCGTATTAATGGAACTTTCTTTATTTTTACTCCGCCACCATCTCATATAGAATCTATAGTAACATTTTCTGCATAAATCACCAGCATATATCTCTTTTATGTCATTACATGCTTTACATTTCCTAATATGGGGAACGTTAATACTTTTTACCATAATATCACCTAACAATACTTCCATTCCTCTATCTTCTTGAGTGTATACACTATATCTGTGAGCGCTGCTGTTATCTCCTTATCATTCATGCTAGGCTCATTCAACCTTATCCACTCGCTAACTACTGAGCATATAGCCTTTGGGTCATCGAGTCCTTTGCCTACAAGTACACCTAGTATGTATGCTATCTGTATCTTTGTATCCTCCTTCTTTTTGTAATTACTTATCATACAATATCCCACCCCATATACATATTATCGCATTAAGCAACTCAATAAACTCACTCTCTCTAATGCTGCCAACCCATGAGGCTAGTGCATAAGCATTGCAGTCTATTAGTAGTGTATATGAGTTACTATACATGCTAGCATAACAATATGTATGCTTAAGCCTATGATATATAGAGGTAAGATAATCAATGTACGTATCTGTGAATACTATCTTATCGTCATCATCTATTCTAACTATGCCAAGGTTCAAAAGCCTGTTTATTGTATCAGGTAAGTTGCTCATGATACCCTTTCTTGTATTTACACACTCTATTAGTACCATCCTTAACATCACCTAGTAGCATACATATCTAAGATCATGCTGCTAATTACATATGCATATACTATCATCCTAATGCCTCTGATCTTATTTCTATCTGCACGTAATCTAGTATCATGTTTTGACATACTATTGCTAATAATTAGCTCTCTATTCTTAGAGTTGATATACTCTGTCATAATTTTCTTTGTTAGGTCAAAATATTTAAACTTGCAGATCAAAATATTTAAACTTTATGGTTAATATATATAAATAATATATAAAAATGATAAAAATTTTCATAGAATTTTAAAGGTTAACTGAATTATGATCCCTTTGCTTACTGATCTGAGTAACTTGTATACGCATCTTTTGATTCATGAACTCCCTTACTATGAACCTGAGTAGTTCTGCTCTACTCCTTATCCCTAACCTCCTTGCTTCATCACATGCAAGATACTTGTCCAGTTCTGCTAACATCTCTTTAGGCAATGGTACGTAATCCCAATCATGCCTAGCCATATTACAGTAAGCATACACGAAGTATATTTTAAATTTTATGTATTAGTACTATTTTCTGCCAAAATTTTTTAGATAATCCTAAGATGGTAAACTAATAACTTTATTATCATAGTTTGTATACACCACATTATCTGCATAGATTCAATTAATTAGTAACAGGGATAGTGCTAATTTAGTGAATAAGCCTATAAGCAAGATAAACCAATATAGTATATGGTAAAGAGATGCCCTATATGTGGTTGTACAAAACATTATATCATTGGTTGTCATGAGCATTGGTTAAAGCATGATAAAGAAGAAGAGCAGGAAGAGGCTATGGAAGATAAATAAATAATTAAGAGAACACACAGATAATCTATTTTATAATAATATATTATATATTTAGCTGGTATTAATCACTTCTAGCATGAGAATATCATATGAAGTTAATCCGCCAAAGATAATAGATAATACTACTGATAAGTTTAACATCTATGCATTAAGGAGCGAGCTTGAAAAGTTCTACTCTAGGATAGAGATGCTTAAAGGCTTGGTATACTCAATACATGTAACAGATTCAGTGCTAGGTATAGCAAGGTTATCAAGTGTAAGTATAGCAAGTAGTATAGTAAGCAATTATAATCAGAGGGCAAGATGCAGCATAAGGGTCAGGGATAGGAATATGAATGCTATAATGCAGTTGGTTACTGATGCTATACTAGCAAGGATAGATGGTCTGCTTATAGTGAAAGGTGATGAGCCTAGGCATAAGAGCATAGACTCTGGTCTTACTGCTAGCAGTGTAGTTAAGATGCTTAACGAGTATGGCTTTGCTGATCATATAAAGCTATTTTTATCTATAGCAGAGAATGCAAGTGAGCATGAGTTACTAAGGAAGATGAGTTCAGAACCTTATGGCTTCATAACCCAGAGTATAACAAGCATAGAGCGTATAGCAGCACTTGCAGATATAGTAAAGTCTAATAATAAGTGTATTATACCATGTATAATGATACCATCTAGCAAGAATAAGGCATCTGCAAAGAATATTAACCTAGACTGGAGTAATTATGAGAATAATATAGAAGAGTTTATAAAACAGGCATACATTATATGTGGGGAAGTAATGATCACCTCACCAAACAGCTTCAATGATGGTGTTGAGATAATTAAACGATTAAGCAAAGAGGTAATTTAATATGGTTAAAAGATCAGAGGAGGAAGGGATGAGGTATAGCAAGGATGATAAGGAAGGAAGATCTTATGTAAATTCTAAAAATGGTATTACTAGCATTATAGATAGTTATCTAAATAACAGGAGAAAAGGTCTAACAATATTCAACTATGCTACAGGCATATATCCTAGATCAAGTACGTTGATAAATGCTACTAGAAGGCTTGCTGTTGATGACCCAAAGTTAAGAGAGTTGTTCATAAAGGGCAAGAAGTCATGGATAAATATTCAGAAGCGTGCAGGCTTGAGTTACATAGCAGATCCTATGCTTGATTGGGATGATATATTTAGACCATTCTCAAGAGTTAATGGTATAGAATTAGGAGCGTTGAACAGGTTCTTTGAGACCAATACATTCTATAGAAGGTTAGTAATCAAGGATGAATTAAGGGGTTATGGTGATATAGTAGTAAAGCATCTAGCATTAGATCTAATAGATGAGCCTAGTGTTAATAACAATAGGCGCTCTAGCAAGAATAGTAATAGAAAGGATGCTATAAAGTACAAGAAGGTTGCATGTATACCAGATCCTTACACATTCTCATATATGAATGAGAATAGATACTATAAGAGTTATGAGGATTATATTCTAGCAGTAGCAGATATGCTAAATGCTGAAGCAAGGACACTTGCTGATAATGGCGTTGATATAATACACATTAATGCCCCAGCAATAGCATACAATGTAAGTAATGGTGTTGATGTTGATATTAGCATTGTAAAGCAAGCAGTAGAAAAGGTTAAGAGCAATGTTAAGAGCAAGGTGTACCTGTACCTATACTTTGGTAATGTATCTAGCATATTTGATAAACTCTTGGATATAAAGGTTGATGGTATAGGCATAGATGTTACAAGTACTAAGATAATATCTATTATAGATTACAGCATAGATAAGGATCTTATTATAGGCATAATTGATTCCATGAACACAAAGTTAGAGGATGTAAGAAGTACTGCAAGTGCCTTAAACTTCATATTGAATAAGATTAATGCTAAGAGTATAGCATTAACAGTAAGTAACAGTTTAGAGTTCTTACCATATAGATTTGCTATTAAGAAGTTAAGCATATTAGGTAAGATAACAAGGTTATTAAAGATGAAGCAGGAAAGTAAAGTCTAATGATATAGTATAAACAGTAATGATGATCAATACTAACTAATAACATACATCATTATTATTTTACTATTACTGTATCTTTAGCAAGTACAATATCTATAATATTCTTTATCCCATTCATATCCTTATCTATAGATACACTTAATGATTCTAAGGATCTAGTGTAACTAAGCAGTTTATCCTCAGCATCCTTGATATCCCTTCTAGTAGAATCTAACAGTATTTTTAATTCATGTAGCTTAGTAGTGTACTTTGCCATTCTAGAGTTTAGATCATTCAATGCATCATTATACTTCTTCAACTCAATTATATATCCATCTATACCATCTATAAGCATAAGTATATTCTTTGCATCCTTATCACTATCTTTCATCTGTATTCTACTAGTGTATAGTGCTTCATACACCTTCCTTAATATAGCTATTAGTTTATCTTTATCTATATTCATTATATCTTCTGTATTACCTGTGACTCTCTCAAGTATGGACATCTCTTCTCTACTGAAACCTATCTCGTATGAGTACTTGTTAATTGCTCTTGCTATCTTTGCTATAGCCTCGCTAAGATCATTAAGCAACATGCTATACCTATGCTTGTACTTATCTTGCATCTCCCTCATAAGTTTGTAATCATGATCATCATCTATCTCTGCTATAGCAGCAAGGATATCCCTCTCCTTACTCCTTAATTCATCTAATCTAGAGTTAACTGTTGCTATACTCTCCTCTATACCTTTATACTCTTTATATGAACTCTTTACCTTAGATATTAGGTTTATGCAACGCTCTATAGTATCTAACCTCTCCTTTATCAACCTCTCCATGCTATGCATCTCATCCTCCTTACCTTTAAGGCTAAGCAGTATATCCTTCAATGCCTTAGCCTCCTTTGGGAAGAATTCATATAGTACTCTCCTATGCGAGCCTGCAGCATCCCCTATGCTCTTTAATATCTTTGCTATACTGCTCTGCAGTGATAGGATACCTTGATGCAGATCCCTTAAAGATCTATAGTTGTACTCTACACTTAACTGCTTACTTGAACTTATAACACTTATTAGTGTATGCTTACTCCTCTCTATAGTTGCTATTATATGGGTAGAGAGCTCACTACTCTTATACTTGCCCTTACTCCTCTCCATATCCCTTGCTAATTCATGCAACTCTAGTATCAATAAGTTAACCTCATCTACTATCTTGCTTATCCTATCATGGTAATAGGATGGTGTGTACTGCCTCACACTCTCTCCATATACAGATGTAATATTAGAGATGGAGCTGTTATCTATTCTAGCAAGCAAGTCTTCAATCTCTTCAATAGTTAACCTAATGCTCTTAAAATCATTATCACTTTTGCTATCATCCACATCTATACTCTCCTTACTCCTCTTGAATATCAATGGTTATAATACTGTAAGGTGATAGTTATACATTACCTTAATACAACTATAGGTTACTTTTTCCTTATCTATTCTAAAATAGTTTATTTTAAGCAATATTATATAAAAATTATATCGTTCAATTTTACTTCCATTTCTAATTTATAAAGCCTTAAATACATGCTATGCATAAAGTAGTCATGACGTACATAAAAAATGAAAAAGAAGGTAGAGAGATAAGGTTAGAAGATATAAGCAAAGAAGAAGAGAAGAAGGTACTTGAGTTCTTGAATAAATCCAATGTAGAAGAGTTAGCAAAGGGTATAGAGATTATTGAGGTTAGAGATGTAGGGTTAAGGATAGCAGAGATGATAGTTAAGGAGCGTGAGAGACTCCAAGGATTCACTTCACTTAAACAAGTTATGGATATACAAGGCATAGGCAGTAAGAGGCTCTCTGCCATAGTAGAGTCAGTACTTGCAAAAGAGGTTGAGCATGAGAGGAGTAACTTCAAGTTACTCATGCTGGAGAACCCTAACTACTTTGGTAACCTTGCATATATATTCCCAGAGTTCAAACCTGTGAAGGTTATAGCAAACAATACTAAATATGAAGAGTTGAGATGTGTAGGCTACAACCCTTCAAGCAGGATGTTAGAAGCAGTGGTTCACATAAAGCAGTCATTCGGTTACAACACTGGTATATGTGGGCAAGGAAGCAAGGAGTATGTTAGGTTCTTCATAGACTGGGATAACAATGGTAATTGGCAAGATGTAGGAATGGTAAGCTTTACTGTATACAACATAATCGGTGCAAAGCCATTGGAGTATGCAGTAACACTGATGCTAGATGCAAAGAACGTACCCTGTAGTATAGAGAAGTTACCTAGGGTTAGAGCAATACTCTCATGGAATCAACAACCTCCTGCTGGCAATCCAAATTATACGCCTGTATGGGGTAATGTAATAGATAGCAGGATACAGATAGATACATACAGCTTATTCATACCAATAAAGGATCTCATAGAGATATACAAGATAAAGATACCAGAGCCATTACTAGAGCAGATAGATATGAATCAGCAGTTGAAGTTACTGGAACCTAAGGAGTTAAGCATTACAGAGTTGAAGAGTATATACAAAGAGAATGTGCAAGAACATAGACTCTACAGTAAAGAGATCCATAATATAATAGCAAGTAATGATGTAGCAGGAAAGTTAAGTCTAGCAAAGTTACAGAATATAGACATATCTAGTTTAACAGCTATAGCAAAGATAATACCACAACTACTCTACAACACAGAGTATGAAGAGTTAACGTGCGTAGGCTTAGACACAAATGAGAGTGCTCTAGTAGCTGTTATAAACATCAAGAAGCCATTCGGCTACCTTGGGAACCTATGTAAGAAGGGCAGTTACGAGTATGTATCCTTCTGGATAGATTGGGGGAGTGGATGGGAGTATGCAGGTACAACATCAGTTAATGTGCATGATATAAGCAGTATACCTGCAGGGGGATTACATTACGCAGTATACCTGCCTATAGACCTAAGTACAAAGAAGGTACCATGCGAACAAGGTGCAAAGATAGCAAAGGTTAGAGCAGTACTCTCATGGAATATCCCTGTGTTCAGTCCTTACTCTATACCTACATATGGGAATAGAATGGATACACATGTGCATATACCACCAGGAGTACCAGTACATGAAGGAGAGCATATACCGTATATAATTAATGTTGGTAGTATGAACGTATGCAGTATAGATCAGAGCACTGGGCTTGCTAATGGTAATAGCAGTGGTACAGCAAACTTCACTGCAGTAGATAGTCCATTCGGAGGTGTAGTAACTATCTCTGGCTATATAGCAAATCCTCCACACTATCTGAGTGGTGCCAATACTGGGGTACCATTAAAGTACAAAGTATCTGTAAGGCAGATAAGTCCTATAGTTACACAATGGCAGGCAGTAACAGATCCGTTCAACGTGCAGATAACAGAGCAGTTAGGTAGCATACCAGTAACATACAATAAGCTACAGTTGCCAGATGCCAATGGATACTTTGAGTATCTTCAGGATAATCCCCCAGGTCCATGGAGGGATGTCTTTGGTGATGTATTAGCAAGATGGAATACATCTGGACTAAATGATGGATTATGGGAGATAAGGGTAGATGTACTTAACCCAGTTACTAACCAGACATGGAGCATAGGAAGTATAACATGCATAGATGGAACTAGTAGGAGTACTGTTAAGATACGCTTGGATAATACTCCTCCAAAGGCAGATCTTACTATAGATATGGTAGCAAATGGAGACTACATAAGTAATCCAGCAGCAGTAACAACATCCCCTATGGCTATATGTGGGAAGATGAAATCAGGGGTATTCATAGTGGGAAGGTTCAAGGCTAAAGACGATGGCTTGAATGAGCACTTCTACTATTATTCATTTGCTGTACTCCCATCATCTATAGGAGGTAATCCAACACCACAAAACTTCAAACATATACCAATTGCAAGCAGTTACCCAGCAGTACCTACTACAGGTATACCTATGCCTGCTCCACCACCATATCCAATACCATTGCCTAACGGTATATGGCAATTAAACACAAATGGTATGCTCCCATGTGGTTATGTTGTACGCTTAACTGTTTATGATAGAACAATAGTGAATAGCAGTTATATAGGCTGGTCAGACTCGAAGGAGGTAGGGTTCTGCCTAGAATAATAGGCAGACCTTATTTTATTTTATTTCTAATTATTTATCTATCTCTAGATAGAGGAAGGTTTATTTCCATGTATGTTAAGCATTTAGATATGCTATTCCCATGCCAAGAGATAGGCTCGTTAAGGAAGCCATCATGGCTATTGGAGTATGTGAAGCAGAATAAGGTTAGTGAGGAGGAGAAGGAGAGGGTTAGGAATGATGCAGCATTCCTTAATATAAAACTACTAGAGGATATAGGCTTGGATATAGTTTATGATGGAGAGGTTAGGAGGGTTGAGATGTATGAGTATCCTATAAGACATATAATTGGTTTTGTCTTTGCTGGGGAGGTTAGGAGCTTCGATAACAAGTACTATAAGAAGGCTAGATGCTTAAATAGAGTAATGCTTAGAGAGAATTACCATCTTAAGGAGTTCTTGTTTGTTAAAGAGCATGCAAAGAAGGATGTAAAGATTCCTATAACTGGGGCATATACACTTGCAGATTGGTCATACAATGAGTACTATAACAGCAAGGAAGACTTTGTTATGGAACTTGCGAGGAGTGTAGTAAGACCACTTATACTTGATCTTGTTAGGCATGGTGCAAGGATTATACAGATAGATGAGCCTGCTGCTACTACACACCCATCTGAGATGCATTTAGTGGTTGAGGCAACAAATGAGTGCATTAAAGGCATAGATGCAAAGTTCATAATGCATATATGCTACAGTGGGAATGAGTATAGAGCATTAATTCCATATGCTATGGATATGGATGTGCATCAGTTTGCCCTAGAGTTTGCTAACAGGGATACATGGAGCAATGGGTTAGATGATGATGCAAGGAGAGGGTATAGAGTGCTTAAGGAGTTCAAGGATTATGGCTATAGCAAGGAGATAGGCTTAGGTGTTGTTGATGTTCATGTTAACAACATTGAGAGCCCTGAGCTTGTTAGGGATAGGATACTCTATGCTGCTAAGATACTTGGTGCTGAGAAGATATATGTTAACCCTGACTGTGGGCTAAGGACTAGGAGTAGGGATGTAGCTATCAGTAAGTTAAGGAGTATGGTGCAAGGTGCTATGCTTGCTAGAAGTGCATTAGAGGGAAGATAGATACAGATTTATGTGTTTGTAACATGTAATTTCTGTTATATAACATATGTTCAGTAATACATATTATATAACTTAAGTTACACAAATCTTAAATTATTGTATTATCTTAATAGGGTAGAGCTGGTATGATGCATAAAGGAGATAATATAAGGGTAAAGGGTATAGTTATTGCAATTGCATCTATACTGATCTTAAGTACAGCAGTTATGAGTGTAAGTGCTGATACTGCAATGATATGGACAGATAAGGATGATTATAGCCCTGGTGAGACTGTAACCATATCTGGCTCAGGGTTTAATGCTAATGCAGAGATAACCATAACCATAGTACAACCTAATGGCACAGTAGATACCATTACTGCTAATAGTGATGAGAATGGTAGTTTCACTGCTTATTATGTTATAGATAACGATGAGCCTGTAGGCACGTATACAGTAACAGCTACAGATGATACCAATTTTGCTAGCACTACATTTACTGATGCAATAAATATGAGTTGTAATCCAAACCCTGTAACACTTGGTAATAGTGTTACTTGTAATGCTACAGGTATAGGTAATAATAGACCTGCACACTGAGTGGTATGATGCTAGTAACACGCTACAAAGGAACTCAGGATCTGGCTCTTGTAACGCAGGTAATTGTTCTGATACATTTACTCCTACTAATAGTACAGGTACATGGACAGTTAAACTAGTTAAGGATAGCAACAGCAGTGTACTTGCTACTGCTACATTCCAAGTAAATCCTCCACCAGATACAACACCACCAGTAATACAACCAATTATATCTGGTACAAAAGGTAACGATGACTGGTATATTAGTAATGTTACAGTTAGTTGGAATGTTAGTGATCCAGAGTCTGGCATAGCATCTAGTAGTGGATGTGATCCAACAACCATAAACTATGATACTACTGGTGTAACGTTAACATGCTCTGCTACAAATGGTGCTGGTCTAAGCAATTCTGTATCAGTTACAATAAAGAGAGATGCTACACCACCAACAGTTAATGCTACACCAGATAGACAAGCAGATAACAATGGCTGGTATAACCATCCATTAACTATAACATTCACTGGTAATGATGCTACATCTGGCATAGCTACATGTGATAGCCCAGTTACCTACAATGGTCCAGATGGTACCAATATAACAGTTACTGGTACATGCACAGATAATGCTGGTAACACTGGTACTGGAAGCTTCACATTCAACTATGATGCTACACCACCAACAGTAAACATCTTAGGTATAAGCAATGGGCAACAGTTTGACTTTGGCGATTCATTACCATCAGTAACATGTAATGCTACAGATAATCTATCTGGTATTGAGTCATGTACAATAGATCCAGAAACATTACCTACAAGCGTAGGTACACATACAATAACAGCAACAGCAAGGGATAAGGCTGGTAATGAAGCAAGTACAAGTATATCATATGAAATAGTTGCATGGACAATAAAAGGCTTCTATCAGCCAGTGGATATGAACGGTGTTGTGAATGTAGCAAAGGCAGGTTCAACAATACCATTGAAGTTCGAGGTATTCAAGACAATAAGTGGAGAAGAGATTATAGATACTAGCAAAATAGTACAACCATTGAAGGCACAGAAGATAAGTTGCAATAATATAAATGGTTCACCAACAGATGAGATAGATTTAACTGCTACTGGTAATACATCACTCCGCTATGACATAACAGAAGGGCAGTTCATATACAACTGGAAGACACCTACCCAGAAGGATACATGTTGGAAGGTTACAGTATCTACAATAGATGGCTCAAGCATATCTGCACTATTCAGGTTAAAGTAAAGCAGTCTATAAAATCCCCTATTTATTTATCTTTTAATACAACCTTTACAAAATTAAAGGGATACAATGCAATCTAGTATAGTATATATAATTATCGGTTTCATATTACTATATACATGGGTTCATTACAATCCGATATACTAAGACTACTAAAGGAGGATGAGACATTCAGGTATGCTGTACTAGGATTACTAGGTTATGATACAATATTAAGAAGGTTAGAGGAGCATGATAAGAAATTCAATGCTATACTTGAACGCTTAGATAAGCATACTAGCATACTAGAAGAGCATACTAAAAGGTTAGAGGAGCATGATAAGAAGTTTAATGAGGTAATAGAGGAACTAAAGGTTCATAGGGCAAAGCTAGAGGAGCATGATAGGAAGTTCAATGCTATACTTGAGGAGTTGAGCATCCATAGGGCAAAGCTAGAAGAACATGATAGGAAGTTCAATGAGGTGGTAATAGAGTTAAGAGATCTTAGAAGGATTAGTGATGAACATGCTAGGATACTGCAAGAGCATACTAAAATCTTAGAGGAGCATACAAGGATACTGCAAGAGCATACAGCAAGGTTTGATAGGATAGATAAACGTCTAGATGATATAAATAAGAGTGTAGGTAGTATATCAGAGAAGTTTGGCTTTACATTAGAGGATATAGCAGTAACAAAGCTACCAATGCTATTGGCAAGGGAAGGTATATCTATAGATAGAGCAGATATAAAGGCTAGATACCCAATAGTTGTAAACGGTAAGGAGGTAGAGGTGGATATATACGTTGAAGGTAAGATCAATGGTAAGATGGTAAAGGTAGTAGGGGAGGTTAAATGTAGGATAGATAGGAGTGATGTTGAGAGGTTCTACAGGAGGTTCAAAGGCTATGATGCATTCAAGTTCATCTTTGCTCATACAATAAGACCAGCTGCTGAGCACAAGGCTAGAGAGCTAGGGATAAGGTTATACGCTACATATAGTTAAGGAGACTCAAGTACTATACTTAAGATAACACCTTGTTAAAGCTCAGGAGACCATCATAGGATGCATCACAGCTTAGCTCTGCTACCCCAGGTCTCATCATCGCCATTATCTCTTTACTATTACCAATTAATAAGTATTGAACCTTTTACAATAATTAATTAATTAAGAATACTAAATTAATTAAGAATACTAGTCTTAAAGCGTATCATATTAATCTTTTACAATATTACCATATATAACGTTAATACCTAGCTCATCTGTCTTAATTAATGCATCCTCATCTATATGAACAGTTACAATAACCTTTCTCCTTAAAGGCTTATCAAACAATTCCTTTATAGCCTCAACATTCTCATAGAACCAATCAACATCATCCTTCTCTGTATGTGTCTTAACCTCTAACACATCTGTATGATTATTGCTTATAACTATATCAAACTCATACTCTTTACCCTTTCTACCATACTTACCTTCTATGTCTATATATCTAAACCTCTTAGCTTTATCTGGATCTATGCCTAATTGCATAAGCTGATCTCTGTAAATCTTAAGTACCATCTTCTCCATATCCTTGCCTAGCCTTCTTCCTATTGTACCCATGCTTGCAGTTAACTTAGAAACATTAACACTTAACTCATTAGTAACCTTTCTAAGATCTTTAATCTCTGCTATTATCTCGTTAAACTTCTTATCATGTTCTTCCAACTTTACTCTATGGATACTTAGCTCTTCTAATATAGCATTAAACTTCTTATCATGCTCCTCTAGTCTCTCCTCAACCTTAGTTAACCTATCCTCAACCTTAATTAGCCTATCCTCTTGCCTTGCTTGGATATCTGCGAGCCTTGTTAATACTTCCTCAACCTTGCTTAACCTCGCTTCCATGTTTGCTTGTGTATCTATAAGCCTTGTTACAACGTTCTTTAACTCTATATTAGAATCTGTTAGCCTTGATATTGCCTCCTCTAGCCTCTGCAAGCCTAATAAGCCTACTACAGCATACCTAAACTCCTCATCCTCCTTTAGTAGCCTTAGGATATCATCCTTGAGTTTATTAAGCATAAGTTAAATATCATATAAAAAAATATAAATATAACTGTTAATTATCAGGTTCACTTTCATGTATTAATAGCAGTGTAATTTAGTAGAATTAAGATCTTACTTTTGGATAATAAGTAATTATATAATTTGCATTATAGTATTGAAATAACATAATGCTTATTAACAATATTGTTTTATGTTAAAATAATGAATGGTATAAACAGAGGATTTGTTGTATGGCTAACAGGGTTATCTGGTTCTGGTAAGACAACTATAGGGAGGGTATTGCAACAGATATTAAGGGATAAAGGTTACAAGGTTGAGTTACTAGATGGTGATGAGGTTAGAAGGAATTTAAGCCCAGAGTTAGGCTTTAGTAAGCAGGATAGAGAGATTCATGCAAAGAGAGTTGTATATATAAGCAAGTTATTAGCAAGGAATGGTGTAATAGCAATAGTATCTCTGATCTCTCCATATAGAGCGTTTAGAGCATATGCAAGAGAGGAGTTAAAAGACTTTGTTGAGGTTTATGTTAGATGCTCAATAGATACATGTATTAAGAGGGACCCCAAAGGTTTGTACAGGAGGGCTTTAAATGGAGAGATAACAGACATGACTGGTATACAGGACCCTTATGAGGAACCTTTGAACCCAGAGGTTGTAGTAGACACAGATAAGCAAAGTGTAGATGAGTGTGTTAATATTATACTTAATGCTTTACTTAGACTAGGATACATAAGCAATGGCAGTACTTCTAACAATGATGCATTGGACAAGATGGTTCAAGAAGTATTAGAATACAAAGAAAAGAATAGTTAGCAATGAAGATGATATGAATGCTCTAGATACAAGTTCGTTCATTTTATACACTATAGAACGCTTGATCAAAGATAACTTTAAAGATGCAATAATATGGGATGAGAAGTCTTTAACATTGAAAGGCAAGTACTTCTACATCAGCATTAAAGGTGTACAGGTAGGTATATTCTTAGGCTTTACCATCAAAGACGAAAGACCGGATAGATGCATAGTATTCTGCTTCTCAGATCCAAAAGGTAGAGTAGATAAGAGTATAGCAGAATCACTAGAGCGTATATTCATTAACTTAAGTATGAGATTAAAAGGCAAAGGGTTCATCTTTATAAAGGATGATCTACCAGCAATTGTAAAAAAGAGTGCTAATATAGCTAGTATGGATGAGAAGGATATATTGGAATTCTTTAAGGAGTCTTTATATATGCTCTTACATGAGCTTAATAATTTAAGATAACTGTTCTCATATGTAACCTAATCTCTTTAATCTCTCTTTTATATCTTTGTCCTCTTCATTATTAGTAACATCAATTACATTATTATCAACCATGGAATCTTGTACATAACTATTTAACATCTCTCTTAGCATCTTATCTATACAATCTTCAACATTATTAAATTTATATCTATTGTTCTTAACTATTCTTAATATCTCTTCATACAATTCTTTAGATATGCTTACGTTAACTCTTTCCATGGTTAATTATTAAAATATTTTATACTTATAAATTAATCGCTATACCTAAATAGATGTGCTAGCGTACATATTATATGCTCAAATACAATGTAGCCATAAGTACGTTGGTAACTATGCTAATAGCAAACATGATTGAGTACGATGCATCAGCAGAGCCAATATCTATGGATATAGCAGTAGAGCCTAAAGTAGCACATACAGATGGTAGTGTGAGCATAACATGCTTTAATGAACCAGCGCATCCATTAGGTGTTAATGGTATATTAGAGGTAACTACACCAGATGGAAGTACATTCAGCAAAGGTGAGACCTTCAAAGTTGGAGACTTCAATAACAATGGTATACAGGATAACTATCTAACGGTAAGGTTTCCTGATGATTTTCCATCTGCTAGACTTAACCATGGTGAATATATTGTCTTCTGTGAGTTGTGGAGTGGTGAGTGTGAGTGCGTTGAACCTGGAGAGCTTAACGATAATCTGAACAAGGCTTTCTGGACATTCTTCTACGTTAACTCCAATGTATTGCCAGAGTCATCTATTGGTGTAATTGCTATTGGTGTATCATCTATAAGTATATTCTCACTATACAAGTATAAAGACATTCTCTTAAAGAGGATAAGAGTTTAGCAGATTACCAGAATAGTTATTATATATTGTATTATTTTATTTTTTACTATAATTTATCTATTCTTCTATTATTAATGTTATATAACATCTATTACATAACAAAAATATCACAAATTTTATTAATCAGTATCTCATATCAATTAAGAGATGCTAAGGTTAGTTAAAGCGTTGATATTGTGTATATTGTTAACTGTATCTATCTTCGCTAGTATAATTGATGTTAGCAATAGGGTTTACGCTAGCAATGATAAATACAACTATGCACCATACTTCACTGCTAATG
>VAPR01000141.1_pt1 | contig 50927 bp, 31 predicted proteins | sample 3380701 | NCBI WGS metagenome assembly VAPR01 (sample SAMN11536904, study PRJNA540576) | hot springs metagenome | isolation source: hot spring wet sediment | place: Spain: Lobios | collected 2014-01
TCGTTTAAGCCGAGCCTGCTCGGAAGGTCTGAGGTACCGTGGACGATTCCCGCTTCTCGTTCGCTGGTGATGATTCGTTGCTTATCCGTGGCCGGCCGCGATTTGCCCAATGTGATTGGCCAGCTGTGATTCGCAGCCTGTCATTCGCAACTTGTCAATCGTCGCTAGCTGTTCACCTGCTGTGATTGGCCGCATGTCATTCGCTGCTCGTCCTTCACCTGTCGCACACCATCCATAACACACAGCCCTATAGTCAGCCGCCGCCAAACGTTGCACAACCGGTCCCCGTCGTACACCATCCGCAACATACAGCACTTCATCGCCGACCTCATAAAGGCGGGGCCGGGCCGCCCCCGTCGTACACCATCCGCAACACACAGCACCCAGGCCTGCCGCCCGCCGCTCTTGTGCATGTGCGTTTCTGCATCGCGGATGGCGCTTTATGCCGCGAACACACGCCGTGCAACCAGGAGCAGCTGGCGTAACCCAGCCGTGGTTCCCGAAACGCGCTTGCAGCGGCAACACCGCAATTGTCGCACACGGGCGATCGGCCGGTGGTCTGTGCACGAACACCTTTGGAATTCCGTTACCACACCCACGGGGGGCTGACGTCCGCCGCTCTTGGGAACGTGCGTTTCTGCATCGCGAAAATCGTTTTTTCGCCGGCAAACGTTCGCTCTGCAACAAGAGCGGGGGGCGTAAGCCCCCCGTGGTTCGGGAGCCGATTGTGCAGTGGCAAACGTAACCACTCCACGAAGATCACTCGCCGTTGCAGATGCGTTTTTCGATACCACGGCGGGCTGACGCCCGCCGCTCTTGGTTCTGTGTCGCATAGCCGCTGCACAGTGCGTGGTTTCCGCGGCACAGCGCTGGGTTCACCGTACCACGGCGGGCTGACGCCCGCCGCTCTTGATTCGGCGGTCGTCCTTCACCAGACATCGGTCGGTGTGCGCTGCAGGCGCGGCCCATCGCCGACCACGGCGGGCTGATGAAGGCCGGTCTGGACTCGGCAGTCGTTCTTCGTCAAAGGGGAGTTGCGGTCAGAGGAACGGTTGCGTCGGTGTACGCGGGCACGGTTTGCGACGAGTTGCGAGCAAGTTACAGGTGGTTGGAAAAAGTTGTGCGTCGGTGGACGCTCACGGCTGGCGGGGCGGCGATGGTAATTTTCGACCAGGCATGTTGTCGTGGTTGCGCTGGTCAGGGAGGCGACCACGGGGCCTTCAACGGCGATTGTAATTTTCCACGGGGGCACGTTGTCGTCACAGTGGGATGCTGGAAGGCAATCAGCGGCCTCCCAGAAGCGGCGGTCATTTTTGGGCGGGGCATGTTGGCGTGGTACTGGTGGTTCGGGAGCGCGAACCATCTGTCAGCACGATGTCACCAAAACCGCGCATGTTGCCGTGGTAGTGGTGGTTCGGGGGCACGCCAGAGGCTTCCCAGCGGCGATGGTCATTTTCCTCGGGAGCATGTTCTCGTCGCCGTGGGGATCCGGAAGACAATGAGCGGCCTACCAGAAGCGGCGGTCATTTTCGGCGGGGGCGTGTTGCCGGGGTGGGCGTAGAATTTGGCGAGCAATGGCAGGGGCGATTATGGCACGGTACTGCATCGGGATTGATCTGGGAACGACGAACACAGCCCTGGCGTATGTGGACGTTCGGCGTGGCCAGGACGGGAAAATTGTGAGTTTTGCTATCCCGCAACTGGTAGCGCCGGGGGAAGTGGGTCGGCGGATGTTGCTGCCGTCGTTTCTGTACCTGGCGGGAGAACACGATCTGCCAGCGGGAGCCTCGGCGTTACCGTGGGATGCCCAGCGCCGCTATGTGGTTGGCGAACTGGCCCGTGAACAGGGAGCACGTGTTCCCGGACGGCTGGTCAGTTCGGCCAAATCGTGGCTATGTCATGCCGGGGTGGATCGGCAGGCGGCGATCTTGCCGTGGAACAGTCCGGCTGACGTGCCGAGAGTTTCTCCCGTGCAGGCGTCTGCTCGGTATCTGCAACACCTGGTGGAGGCCTGGAACTGGAGTTTTGCTCAGAGCGATGCGGAAGCGCGGCTGGAAAAGCAGACCATTGTGCTGACCATTCCTGCCTCGTTTGACGAAATGGCCCGGCAATTGACGCTGGAAGCGGCGCGACTGGCCGGACTGGAACACGTCACGCTTCTGGAAGAACCGCAAGCAGCGTTTTATGCGTGGATGGCGGCAGGGCGGTGCGAAATTGTCGGCGAAACGCAACCGGTGCCCGTTCGCTCTGCCGAGGAGGCGTTGCGGCCGGGCATGCGGTGTGTGGTGATTGACGTGGGCGGTGGAACCACCGACTTCACCCTGATCGAAGCGGTGGAACAGCAGGGGGAGTTGGCCCTGGTACGCCAGGCCGTCGGCGAGCATCTGCTGCTGGGCGGCGATAACATGGATCTGGCGCTGGCTCGCTATGTCGAACAAAAGCTGGGCGTGAGTGGCAAACTGGATGCGGTTACGTTTTTCCAGTTAGCGCAGGCCTGTCGGCGGGCAAAAGAGCAGTTGCTCGGCGACAATCCGCCCGCGAGTGTGCCGGTTACCGTGATTGGACGTGGGCGTGCTGTGGTCGGCAGCACGCTGAGCACGACGTTGACCAGCGACGAAATTGCCGAGGTGCTGCTGGAGGGATTCTTTCCGTTAGACCCGTTCGATGCGGAGCCGCAAACGGCCACGCGGTTGGGCCTGCACGAAATGGGACTGCCGTATGTCAGCGATCCGGCCATTCCGCACCATCTGGCGGCGTTTCTGCGAACCTTCGCCGGCGAGCGGCCACCGGAGGCGATTCTGTTCAACGGCGGGGTCTTTCAATCGGCACGGTTGCGGCAACGGTTGCTGACCGTGATGCAGCGCTGGTATGCCGGACACCACTGGCAACCGCGGGTGCTCACCAATCCTTCGCTCGATCTGGCAGTCGCCTGGGGCGCGGCTTATTATGGCTGGTTGCGTCAAACCGGAGGCAAACGGATTCGCAGCGGGTTGGCGCGGTCGTATTACCTGGGCATAGCGGCGGGTGCGGCAAACTCCGCCAGCGAATCGGCTGGTGCATCCGACGGCGAAACGCTCACCGTGCTGTGCGTGGCTCCGCGGCAGCTCGACGAAGGAGCCGAAATCCGACTCGAACAACCGGAAATGTTGCTGGCGTTGGGCGAGCCGGTGCAATTCCCGCTGTTTGCATCGGCAGTACGACCCCAGGACCAGCCCGGGCAAATTCTCCGCTTCAAATCGGGCCAGCTCCAGGCGTTGCCGGCACTTTCCACCGTGCTTAAAGGAGGCAAACGTTCCGCGAAACGCGAAATTCCGGTGACGGTGACGGCACGGTTGACGGAGATCGGCACGCTGGAACTCGGCCTGGCCTCCCGGCTGGGCGAACAGCGATGGAAACTGGAATTTCCGGTGCGGCAAACCGGCCAGGCAATGGCGTCCCCTGCCGCCCCAGCTACCACATCCCAGCAGGAGGAAACATCCGTTCCGGCCAACCCGATCGCGGAGACCTGGTCGGAGGAAATCGTCCAGGCCGCCGGGCAAGCGATTCGCCAGGCCTTCGCCAGTGCGGAGCCCGAAAGTGTCCGGCAACTCCCGAAACGCCTGGAAGAACTCTTGCAGATGCCCCGCGAAGATTGGCCGATTACACTGTGCCGACAACTCTGGCCGTTCCTGGCCGAGTCGGTTTCCCAGCGCTGGCGATCTCCGATGCATGTGGCTCGCTGGTATCACCTGGCCGGATTTTGTTTGCGTCCCGGATTTGGAGAAGTGCTGGATAGCCATCGCGTCGAACAGCTGTGGAAATTGCTGAGCGTGCCAGGCAAGGGAGGCGGTCCGGCCACGCTTCGCAGCAACGATGGTGGGCCGGAATACTGGATTTTGTGGCGGCGTGTGGCAGGCGGTCTGGCCGCCAATCTGCAACAGGCAATTTTCGACCGGTTGCGACCGTTTCTGTTACCGCAAAAAGGCAAGTCCCCGCCTTATCGTCCGAACTCCCACGAACTGGCGGAAATGTGGCGGGCGGTGGCAAGCCTGGAGCGGTTACCGGTGGCCAGCAAACAAGCCCTCGGCGAAACTCTGCTGCGCCAGCTTTCTCGCCGACCCTGGCCGACATACCTGTTCTGGTCGCTGACTCGTCTTGGTAGTCGACAACCCTTCTACGGCCTGTGGAATACGGTAATTCCGGCCGAGACGGTGACCGATTGGCTTCGCCGGTTACTGGAACTGCAGGCGGTGATCAGCGAGGCCAGCCCGTCTGCTCCTTCGCTGGCTAAAGAGGCTGCGGAAGTTGCCCAGTCTGCGGCAAAAAGAAGCCCCTCCGGCCTGGCCACGCACGAAGTGCGCGACTGGCTGTTTTGCCTGACCGAACTGGCCCGACGTACCGGTATCCGCAGCCTCGACATCGAGGAATCGCTGCGGCAGGAAGTGCTCCAGTTACTGGAACGGCTGGGGGCGCCGGAGGACTGGCGGCAAGCGGTACGGGAAGGCGGACCGCGGGCGCAAGCCGAAGCCGGACGGCTTTTTGGCGAAAGTCTGCCGCTCGGTTTACGCCTGGCCGAACCGGGCCCGGCTGCTTCTGCGGAGCAGGCTCAGCAAATCCCGAACGCATGACCCCACCGGGGCGGAACTTGCTACTCCGCAGCCGTTATACGTCCGGCCAACCTGCGTCCGCACCTGGTGAAAGATTTTTCCACACTTGCCCTTGCCGGTCTGCCTGGTAATCTGGTAAAACATGCGGACTAGACGAGGCCCACGTCGGGGCTTATACAATGGCTGCTGGCCAGGCAGAGGGTATGTCCGTACCTTCCGCGGACCGCAGCCGGTATCGTCTGTGTGTCAACCTCGGAAAACTGCCGAGCGTCCCTGCATCGGCTTTCGCAGGAGGAACGAAACGTGGCTTTACCGAACCGTGAGGAAATCGAAAAGCGCGTCATTGAAATGATTGCGCAGCAACTCGGCGTCAACCGCGACGAAATCAAACGCGAAACCAATATCCTCACCGACCTGAACGCGGATTCGCTGGACGTCGTCGAGTTGCTCATGGAACTGGAAGAGGAGTTCCAGATCAAGATTCCGGATGCCGAGCAGGAAAAAATCCAGACCGTCGGTCAGGCCATAGACCTGATCGAACGCCTACTGCAGGAAAAGGCACAGCAGGAAGTGCAACAGCCGGCGGAGCGCTAAGACCGTGGCGGGTCGGCGAGTGGTGATCACCGGGCTGGGCACGTTTACCGCCCTGGGGCCGGATTTAATCCGCGATTTCTGGCAGGGTCTGCTGGCCGGTCGCAGCGGCATCAGTTACATTGATTTGTTCGACACCAGCCCTTTTCGTGTGCGTTTCGGTGGGCAGATTCATAACTTCAATCCCGAGGCGTACATCGAACCGCGTCTGGCCCGGCGACTCGACCGCTATGCTCAGTTTGCGCTCATCGCCGCCATGAGTGCGTTGAAAGACAGCGGTCTGGAGTTCGTTCGCACGGGGGATGACCAGCCGGGATTCTACCTGCCGCACGAAGACCCCGACCGCGTCGGCGTCGTCATCGGTACCGGCATCGGCGGACTCTCGGAATACGAGGAACAGCACAGCCGACTCCTGAAAATGGGGCCAGACCGCATCAGTCCGTTCACCATTCCCAAACTGATGGCCAATGCTGCGGCCGGACAGATTTCCATCTATTTGCGGCTCACCGGACCGAATATCGCCGTCGCCACCGCCTGCGCTTCCAGTGCCCATGCTATCGGCGAGGCGTTTCGCATGATCCAGCGAGGCGAGGCGGATGTGATACTGGCCGGCGGTTCGGAAGCGACCATTACGCCGATGGGACTCGGCGGCTTCATTGCTGCGCGAGCACTCTCCGAACGCAACGACGCTCCGCAGCAAGCCAGCCGACCTTTCGACCGCGACCGGGATGGTTTCGTTCTGGCAGAAGGTGCCGGCGTGCTTGTGCTCGAAGAAGAAAGTCGTGCCCGGCGTCGCGGTGCCAATATCTACGCAGAAATTCTCGGTTACGGTGCCACCGCAGATGCCTACAACATCACCGCGCCGCACCCCGACGGTGCCGGGGCTGCCAAGGCCATGCGCAAAGCTCTCCAGGACGGACGTATCAATCCCGACCAGGTGCAATACATCAACGCCCACGGTACCAGCACGCCGTTGGGCGACGCTGTCGAGACCAAGGCGATCAAAGCCGTCTTCGGCGATCACGCTTACCGCCTCGCTATCTCCAGCACCAAGAGCATGCTCGGCCACACTCTGGGAGCCAGTGGCGGGATCGAATTGATCGCCACCGCGCTTTCCATCAAACACGGCGTGGTGCATCCCACCATCAATTACGAAAATCCCGACCCCGAATGCGACCTCGATTACGTTCCCAACACCGCCCGCGAAATCCCGGTGCGTTACGCCATCTCCAACAGTTTCGGTTTCGGTGGACACAACGCCTGCATCCTTCTGGGCGCGTACACCGGGTAGAATAGTCGGAATGAAATGCGGCGAATCGCGTAGCTGGTGATGGTGCTGCCAGGCTGCGCGCCGCCGGAGACGAACCACCATCGAGCTTCCCCTATGAGTGCCTCACGCATCCCGGCTAAGCTGGCCCTGGAAGATGGACTGGTTTTTAGCGGCTTCGCTTTCGGAGCCGAGGGCGAACGTTTCGGCGAAGTCGTGTTCAATACCAGCATCACCGGTTACCAGGAAATCCTGACCGACCCGTCTTACAAGGGTCAGATTGTGGTGATGACCTATCCGCATATCGGCAATTACGGAGTCAACGCCGAGGATCGGGAGTCGTCCCGGCCGCAGGTGGAAGGTTTCGTCGTTCGGGAATTTACTCGCCAACCCAGTAACTGCCGGGCCGAGCAAGCCCTGGAAGAATACCTCCGCGCCTACGGCATCATTGGCATCGAGGGCGTGGACACGCGGGCCCTGGTTCGGCATATCCGCATTCGCGGGGCGATGATGGGCGTGCTCTCCGCCGTGGACCTCGACGATGCCTCGCTCGTCGAAAAAGCTCGCCGAGCGCCTCCCCTGGTGGGGCGGGACCTGGTGCGGGAAGTCCTTACCAGCGAAGTACGCACCTGGCAGGAGGGATTCACCAGCCGCTTTGCCGCCGACTTATTGCCTGCCCGTCCGGCAACGCATCATGTCGTCGCTCTCGATTTCGGCATGAAATGGAACATTCTCCGGTGTCTGGTGCAGGTGGGTTGTCGTGTGACCGTGTTGCCGGGCACTGCCAGCGCAGAGGAAGTGTTACGGCACAACCCGGACGGTATCTTTCTGTCTAACGGTCCCGGCGATCCAGCGGCTCTGGGTTACGCCATCGAAACCATCCGGCAGCTCGTCGGCAAAAAACCGATCTTCGGCATCTGTCTTGGGCACCAATTGCTGGGTCTGGCGCTGGGCGGCGAAACCTTCAAGCTCAAGTTCGGGCATCGCGGGGCCAATCATCCCGTGCTGCACTACGCCACCAACCGCGTGGAAATTACCACGCAAAATCACGGTTTTGCCGTCCGTCTGGAAACTTTACCCCGCGATCTGGAACCGACGCATATCAATCTCAATGACCGAACACTGGAAGGCATGCGGCACCGACGTTTGCCCGTCTTCAGCGTGCAGTACCATCCCGAAGCCTCCGCTGGACCCCATGACAGTTACTACCTGTTCGAGGAATTCCGTCGGCTCATGGGTTGATGTGCCGCGGCGACGGCCTGGCTTGCCCGACCGAACCGCATAGCGGCTCAGGTCTTTGTGAGCTAGAATGACGCGGGCGAAGTCTCGGCGGACTGCTGGCTGCACTGCTGGGATGCGAACATGACAGCGACGCAGGCATTGACCAGGCAAACTATCGCCAACCAGCTGAACGGTGTCTCAGCCGAACTGCTGGCGGCACTGCGAGCGATTGTCGGAGCGGACGGAGTGCTGACGGCTCCCAGCGATCTGGCGGTTTATGAGTGCGACGGTTACACCATTGCCAAAAATCGCCCCGACGTGGTCGTCTTCCCGACCAGCACCGCCCAGGTCGTGGAAATTGTCCGCGTGTGTAACCGTTACAAAGTTCCCTTCCTGCCGCGCGGAGCAGGAACGAGTTTGTCTGGCGGATGTTTGCCGGTTGGTGGCGGCGTGCTGATATGTTTGACACGCATGAAACGCATACTGGAAATCAATTACCGCGACGGTTACGCCGTCGTTGAGCCGGGCGTGGTCAATCTTTGGCTGACACGGGAAACCTCGCCGCGGGGCTGGCATTTCGCTCCCGATCCGTCCAGCCAGGGAGCGTGTACGATCGGGGGAAACGTAGCCACCAATTCCGGTGGGCCGCACACGCTGAAATACGGCGTCACCGTCAACCATGTGCTCGGTCTGGAAATTGTCCTACCCGACGCCACGGTGGTTCGCGTGGGCGGGCCGCCTGACGATTTGCCCGGTTACGACCTGACCGGTGTCCTGGTCGGTTCCGAGGGAACACTGGCGATCGTGACGAAGATATGGGTGCGACTGACGCGCAATCCGGAAAGCTGGCGGACGCTGCTCGCCGTCTTCGATTCCGTGGACGATGCCACGCAAACTATCAGTGCGATTATCGCGGCCGGCATCATCCCCGCTGCTCTGGAGATGATGGACCAGCTGATTCTTCAGGCAGTGGAAGCGGCTTTTCACTTCGGCTTTCCTCTGGATGCGGGAGCGGTTTTGCTCATCGAAGTGGACGGTTTGCAGACCGGGCTGGATGAGGAGGCGGAGCGAATCATGGCTCTGGCTCAGGCTCATCACGCTCGCTCTGTGCGTCTGGCACGCGACGAGGCTGAGCGCCAGCTTTTGTGGAAATGCCGCAAACAGGCTTTCGGTGCTGTCGGCCGTCTCGCTCCCAGTTATTGCACCCAGGACGGAGTTGTGCCACGAACACGTTTACCGGAAATGCTGCGACTCATTCGGCAAATCGGCGAAAAATACCAGATTCGCATCTGCAATGTCTTTCATGCCGGCGACGGCAATCTTCACCCCATCCTGCTTTTCGATGAACGCGACCCGGATCAGGTTCAGCGCGTGCTGCGAGCCAGCGAGGAGATTCTGGACGCCTGTTTGCAGATGGGCGGCAGCGTGACCGGCGAACATGGGATCGGCGTCGAAAAGCTGGATTTCATGCCCCGCATGTTCAGCCCCGCCGATCTGGCGATGATGGAGCGGCTCCGTCGGGCCTTCAATCCTGAAAATTGCCTCAGCCCGGGCAAGATGCTTCCCACAGCCGGTGCCTGTATCGAACCGACACGCCCGGGTCGTCGCGCTGCTCTCTAGGCGTGCCGCCTGCTGACGGAAGGGAAAGTTGGTAGTAGTCATGGGCGTCGTCGCGCTGCTCTCTGGGCGTGCTGCTTGAACCAACCGCTACCGCCATCCTCGCCGACACCGTCAGCGTCTGAGCCCCGGCAACCACACGGACTAGCAGCTGGGGACTCACTCCGCCGGGATTCTCGCCGACACCACCAACGTCTGAGGCCCGACAACCACACGGACTAGCAGCTGGCGACTCACTGCGCCGGGATTCTCGCCGACACCGCCAACGTCTGAGGCCCGACAACCACACGGACTAGCAGCTGGCGACTCACTGCGCCGGGATTCTCGCCGACACCACCGGCGTCTGAGGCCCGGCAACTCCATCACCGTCGTCAGCGCTTGTGGAAACCCGCTGCATTGCCGGAAAAGCCGTGCTACCCCTCGGCTGATATCAATTCCACCCACCGGGACCGCGCCAATGGCGTGGCTGGTTCACCCTCGTTCATAATCAACTCGGCCGATACCAATTCCACCCACCGGGATTGCGCCTGCCTGATTGCCGGAAAAGTCGTACTACCCGTCGGCCCCCTGCCAACATCGAAAACCGTCCTAATGCACACCACGCCGCGAGAGCGACTTACGGCTTTTTCGCCGGGGCTTTCCTGCGAACATCGAAAACGGTCCTAATGCAAACCACGCACCGCGGATTGCGGAATTCAGCTCCTCGCGGGATGGCTGCCAACATCGAAAACCGTCCGGATGCAAACCACGCACGCGTTTGTAGTGTGCCCGCGGAGTTAGCAACCGTTTCTGGCCACGAACTGACGCCCACCGCTCCTGGTTGTGTGGTCGCTAGTCGCTGAATGTCATGCGGCTTCCGAGTGCGTGCGGTTTTTCGGGGTGGGTTAGCGTTCGCAGCGTTCGCTCCAACAACAAAGTGATCTAGCGCAAGCCCCCATGCCGCGACCGCCAGACGGGTCAGATGTGGGTTAGCGTTCGCTCCATCAACAAAGCGATCTAGCTCCATTGATGATGACGGCACGATCGTCGGTCGCGTTGAGGTTGGCGTTCACTCCGTCAACAAAGTGATCTAGCTCCCGTCGGCTTCCGAGTGTGGGCGCTTATTCGGGAAGGTTAGCGGCCTAGCTTTGACTGGCACAAAGTTTGATAACGAAGCCGTGCGGGCGCTTATCCGGAAAGGTTAGCGGCGGAGGTGTTCGAGGAGGCGTTCAAAATCGTCGTTGTTCTGGAAATGGAGAATAATCTGGCCTTTTTCCCTGCCGCGGAGACGGATTTCGACACGCGTCGCCAGGCGTTGTCGCAATTCTTCTTCGATGGCCTGAACATGCGGAGTCTTTTCTGCACTCGGGCGGGTGGTGTACCCCTGAGCGTTGGGGTCGGAAGGATGGCTCTGGACTTCTTCCCGGACAAGCTGTTCGACCGCCCGCACGGATAAGCCGCGGGCAATGATTTCCTGGCAGACTTCTTCCTGGCGTTGCGGTGAGGGCAGGCTGAGCAAGGCACGGGCATGGCCGAAACTGATTTGTCCAGTACGGATGGCGTCCTGGACACTGGGCGGCAAATCGAGCAAGCGAATGAAGTTGGTAACCGTGGTGCGATCCACGCCAATTTTGCGGGCCAGTTCTTCATGAGTAACGCCATAACGCTGGATATATTCGGCAAAGCCCTGGGCCTTTTCGATAGCGTTCAGGTCGCTGCGTTGCAGATTTTCGACGAGAGCGGCCTCGAAAACCTGCTGGTCGTTGAAATCCACAATGCGGACGGGAATCTCCTTCCAGCCCGCTTCCCGTGCGGCACGAAGGCGTCGTTCACCGACCACCACCTGGTAGCCACGCTCGGTAGGCCGAACCAGAATCGGTTGCAACAACCCGTGCGTTTGCAGGCTCTGTTTCAGAGCTTCCAGCTCTTCCGGATCGAAATCGCGGCGGGGTTGTAGCGGATTGGCTTCGATCTGATCGAGGGGGACCTGCAGAATCGCCCCGGCTGGGTGTTCCGGGGAGTGTTTGTCCACAGCACCGAGCAGAGCTTCCAGCCCTTTTCCGAGCCGACGTTTTTCGGTCACGGCGTTCCTCCCGGCTTCCGACGGGTCGTGGGGAATGCTTGCGGCGATCAAAATGGCCTCGCGTCCGGCGCAGGTCGGCTTCCCGGCTGCGCACTTGCCGGCACCAACCACTGAAAGGCTCAGCAGCAGGCCGGCCGCGACGAATGCGCTTCTTCCGCTACCGCCTTATACCACGTGCCGCCCAGCTATGGCAACGCGAATTTACCGTGTCGCCTGGCCAGACCATTACGCCAGCGGCGCACCGCGTGCGTTTCCGTGAACGCCTGTTATTGGCACGGCCGCAATGTCGTCTAATCGGTTGCCGATACAGCGTGCGGCAGGTGTTTTTGCCGGCCATCGGTTTGGGATACAATCGGAATAGACCGCGTGGTCGAGGGCAATCCTCAGCAAGCGGAGCGTGATTGGCGATGCGCATGCGGATTTTTGCGGGGCTGATGGTGGCGGTGTGGTGGTGGGTCGGGCCGACACAGGCGCTGGCAGGAGTGCATTGTTCTGCGGAGACCTATGCCGCTTTGCCATGCCAGTGGTCCGGCTTCCTGAACGACTGGCGCACGCTCCGCACTATCGCGGTGCCCGACAGAACCGCTGGTTTGGCGGGTAGCCCCGTCGGTAGCAGCGAAAGACGCCGGCTCTATCAGCAGCGCGTCGAACGCCTGGAAGATCGGCGAAAGCAAGGCCAACTGAGCGCGGATGAGTGGGCCGATCTGGGAGCGTATTATCTGCGGCTGGGCGAAGTGCATCGGGCGGCCGAGGTGCTTCAGCAGGCGTATCAACGCCACCCGCATCACTTTGCCGTCGTCGCCAACCTGGGCACTGCCTGGCAACGGTTGGGCAATCTGGAGCGCTCGGCGGCATTGCTGGAGCAAGCCGTCTCGCTGGCCCCGCCTCGCTGGCGCAGGTTTGAGGAATACCACTGGCGATTGGTGCAGCAGCGGTTGAAGAGCAACAATGCTGGCCAGCTGATGCTGGACGACCTGTTCGGTGTGCACTACGGCCAGCTCAACGGTTCGTATGAGCCGGGCCGATTGCCTCCCGAACAACGCCAACGCCTGCCGGAGGATGCGCTGGCTATTGTGCAGCAACTGGTGTTGTGGTTACCCGAAGATGTGGCGCTGGTGTGGCAACTGGCGGAACTGGCGGCTGTGTATGGCGACCTCAAGACGGCCGGGCTGCTGTTCGACTGGCTGGTAACTGCTGCTGCCGTGGCTTCGCCGGAAGTGCGAGCACGACGCCAGATCGTTCGGCAGCGGTTGCAGGAAATGGCCAATAAGCCGGGTTCGCCAGCGGGTCATGCGAATCACCCACCGATCGCGTTTCGCTCGCGGCGAGCCTTGCTCGGCAGTCAGTTCGATGCCAGTTCTCTGCCTCCGGTGCGACGCGATGACGTCAACCCGTTGCCCTGGGGATTGCTGCTCGACACGCATCTGGATCAACGGTTACGCCCGACTTTTCCCCAACGGCTGCAAGATTTGAACGGCCACCTGGTGAGCATCACCGGCTTTTTGCAGCCGCTGGGCGAAGAAATCGAAGGCCGGCTCTTTATGCTCCTGGAATATCCTGTCAGTTGCTGGTATTGCGAAATGCCGGAACCGACCGGGATTGTTCTGGTGGAAATAGCCGAGGGAAAAACTGCCGCATGGCAACCACATCTGGTCAAGGTGGTTGGTCGGCTCCGTCTCAACGCCAGCGATCCGGAAGATTTCCTGTTCCAGATCAAAAACGCCACCATTACAACGCCGGACTAATGCAGTCGGCGGCGGATTTCGTTTTCCAGCTGGGCTAACTGCGAGCTATCCAGCCCTTCCGTTCGCCACAGGATGTTCCCCTGTTCGTCGAGGAGAATGAGTGTGGGAAAGCTGTGCACTGCCAGGGCGTTTTTGACCGGGCAGTGGTCACCCTGGCCGAGCAAAACGCGGTAATTCAAACCCAAACGCTGGCGGACGAAATTGACCCGTTGCTGCTGCTCCGCAGGGGAACCGTCCTCGTAAGCAATGCCGATCACCTGCAAGCCACGCGGACCGTAACGCCGCTGCAAATCTACCAGATGCGGCAGGCTGTTCAGGCATGGACGGCACCAGGTGCCCCAGAAATCGAGCAACGTCAGTCGCGCCGGGGCTTCTCGCCAGTGAAACGCCTGCCCGGAAAGATCGAACAGGGCGAAATCTTCCAGCCGATTGGCAACGACGCGGCACGCCGGCACCGACAATAATTGCGGCGTGGCCGACCTCTGCGGCCCAGCAGCCGCGCCAGGCCACGGAACGGAATTGACCAGCGGCCCTGCGGGTACCTCCTTCAGCATCGGTGAGCCAGCCGGCGAGCCGATATTTGGAGCCAAACCGCGACCGGGAATCTCCAGGCGAGGCGAAACCGGCGACGGATTCGGTTTCGGGCCCGGTGCACCGACAGGGATAGCGGGAGTGGCTGGGCCGTCTCCGTTGGGTTGACCTGCACCCTTGGCCGAACCCCAGTTGCCTGGGCTCCAGGGACTTCCATCCATGCGCTGAGTGTTGGCCGGACGCCAGCTCTGCGGACTGGCTGTAGGCGAACCACTTTCCTCCGGCTTACGGGCTGCGTTGTTGCCGGGGCCATGACCCGACTCGTTCTCGGACAAATCTTCGCGGACGATGATGTTGACCACGACATTCGGCGGAGTGGCATAAGTAACGCCGGTCAAGAGCTTCTCCCCCAGCCGGACTTTGGCGACGAGCTTGTAACGCTGTCCTGGTTTCAGCCCCTGGACGACGAAGTAACCCTGAGCATCGGTTTGCACCTCGCGGGGAGCCTCACCGCCATCCGCTAGGCTGACCTGAATGGTAGCGTAGGGCCGGCGTTGATGATACACGTCAATCACCTGCCCCGCCAGAATTCCGCTCCCCTGACTGGACGTGGTGCGACCGGGCGGTGAGGGTGGCGGCGGCGATGTCGGGCTTTCGGGAACGAGAGTGGTATTTTGTTCCGGCGGTTTATTCCCCTTCTGGCCGGAGAAAACGGGCCAGTTTTTCGGGTTCAGGGCGGCACAACTGCACAACCCGAAGCAAATCGCCAGTCCCAGAATCCCTAGCCGACGCACCTGGTGGCCCTCACAGGAAAGTTCCTCCTGGACCGCTGCTGCTTCAATCTTTCCCTCACCTTGGCCCAGGTGCAACCTCGCCGGTGCAAAACGGGAATATTTTGGCCGGGGCTTAGCAGCTAAGTCGGCTAAGCTCCGCGCAGTTGCTCTGCCCGCCCTCTTTTCTGCCATCGGAATTTCCATACAAGAGTCATCAAAAAGCCATGGCGTCCATCGCTGCCGCGACGAATTTCCCGGTGGGAATGCGAGCGTGGCAGCGACCCGCGCGAAGCGCACAAAACGAAGGGAGAATCGCAATGCAACGAGTCTATCGAATTTGCGGCGGGTGCGTGATGATTCTGGTCGTGGCGATGGTGTGGTTGAAGCAAACGGCTCCGCCCTCTGTCGGCCCTGCCGATGCAACCGCCGCGGATGCGAAGCCATCGGCACGCTTGCTGGCCCACAACGTTTATTTCGCCCTCAAAGACAACTCTCCCCAGGCGAAACAGGCACTGGTGGACGCGTGCAAAAAGTATCTCTCCGGGCACGAAGGAACGGTCTTTTTCGCCGCCGGTGTCCTGGCCGAGGATTTAAACCGCCCCGTCAACGACCGTGATTTTGACGTAGCCCTGCACATCATTTTTAAGGACAAGGCGGCCCATGACCGTTACCAGGACCACCCGCGACACAAACAGTTCATCGAGGAAAACCAGGCCAACTGGAAGAAAGTCCGCGTTTTCGATTCCTACGTCGAGGCAAGCCCGTAAAACGGACAGCGGGCCAAGGGTTTGCCTGTCGAGCACGCATCTCTTGTACACCGCAGGAAAAATTTTTTTACAGAGAGCGCTTGCATTACCAGCCGATGGGGATATAATGCAACATAGCAAGGCAGTCTGGGGGACTGCCCGGAAGAAGGGATGGGTGCCGGTGCTGTGGAACTGACCTGTCTGCCATTCGGTCTCACGGGGCTTGACCGCGAGCGTGCTGGGCTGGTCGGAACCAGGTTTCCGGGTCAGGGAGAAACGGTTGCCGCGGTAGCGTGAATCCAACGATTCAGTCGGGGAATCGCTGCGAGTTCTGCTTGCCGTGTCAGACGTTGCCCTGAATAACCCATACTCCTTCCGCAACCGGAGCACCGGTTGTCGAGTGTCCGTAGGGGATCAGCGCGGCTGATCCTTTGGTCTGTGTGCCCATCCAGTGGGCCTTTGAGGAAGGTACGGCAATGAAGAATCTGTATGTGGGCAATTTGCCCTTCAGCGCCACTGCGGATGACCTCCGGGAAGCCTTTTCGCGGTTTGGTACCGTGACCCGTGCTCAGATCATCGTGGATCGAGAGACCGGCCGGTCGCGGGGATTCGGATTCGTGGAAATGGCTGACGGTGCCGATGAAGCTATCGCCCAGATGAACGGCGCGGTCTTCCAGGGTCGGCAATTGACGGTGAACGAAGCCCGTCCACGCGAAGAACGTCCACGTGGTCGTGAACGTCGCGGCTACGGAAGACGCGGCTACTAATCCATCGCAGTTGCCCAACGCTCAGGTCCAAAAATCCTGCTGCCCGGATGACCCGACCGTCCGGGCACGCTGGATTGGATATTTGCCTCAAGCCTGACTGCTTTTGCCGAAACCCAGCTGGGCAGCATCGAGCTGGTAGCAGGTTTGGTCGCCGTTGGCGGTAAAGACAAACCTACCGTCGCTGCTGAAGCAGGCGTCGTGCACGGCCACTTCCAGGTCGGTTGCACGCATCCATCGTCCTTCGGGCGACCAGAGCGTCAGCAGATGATCCTCGCTGGCTGTCAGTATTTCACCGGTTCGTGGATGAAACGCCAGTGCGAAAACCGGTTCGCTATGCCCGGCAAGTTCGGCCAGGATTTTCCCCGACGGTAGCTCCAGCAGCCAGGCGGTACCGGAAAGATCGGCGACAACGGCACGGCGACCGTCCCCGCGAACGGCCAGGCGAGTTACTCCCTGACGGATCACGATGCGCCGTTGCCAGCGGTCACAGTCCCACCAGAACAGGCCGCCTTCGTTACCACTCTCGGCGAGCCAGTTGACCCCGCCCACCAGCAATGCGTGATAACCGGGCACGAACGCCACAGTTTCAGCCGAAAATCCCCCGGCTGCTTCGGGCAAGAGCAAGGTCGGTTGCGGTTGTTCCCAGGTCCAGAGATAGACGTAACCGTCGCTGCCCCCGGCAGATGCCAGCAAGTCGCCGTTTTCTTGCCAGCTGAGTTCGCGTATCGCTGTGTGGTGTTCCTGCCAGGCGTTGTGCCAGCCGCCGTCACTGACACGCCAGATGTGAATACTGCCCACGCCGTCAGCCGTCAGCAAGAATTCGCCGCTTTTGTGAAAAGTCGCCACGCCCGCTCCGTGAGGGTGGTCCAGAGCAAAACACTTGCGGCCCTGCTGCCAGTCAAAGACATGAACCTGGCGACCGGTAACCAGAGCCAGATATCTGGAACTTGCTGCCAGCCGAACCATCAGGGCTGCTCCTCCACCGCAACCCAAACAGGGCTGGCCCGTAGCCACGTCCCAAACGATCAGTCGCCGGTCTTCACTGGCGCTGAGCAGCTGGCGACCGGCAGGGTCGAAGGCCAGTCCGACAATTTCGCCCCATCCGGCCGACATTTCGTGCAGCAGCTGCCGCCGATCGAAATCCCACAACCGCACCACTCCCGCATTGTCGCCCGTGGCCAGTAAGTGTCCATCCGGAGCGAAAGTGAGGGCAGTTACGCATTCAGCATGGGCATTGAACAGCGCGATCGGTTCGGGTTGCTGCAGGCTCCAAACATGGGCATGCGTGTCCCATCCTGCCGAGCAAAGTAACGGCGCCTGCGGATGCCAGGCCAGCGCGGGAATTCTTCCGCCGGGCACAAGGAATGTCTTCAGGCGTGCCCCATCGAATCGTCGCCAGATCACCAGTTGCCGCGATTCATCCGCAGCAGCCAGATATTCGCCATCGCTACTGAAAGCCACGGCGCTGACGGCCTGGCGATCCTGCACCAGGGTGCGACAATGGGTCAGCCCCGGAACGCTCCACAGTTCAATGGTGCCGTTTTCATGACCGGTAGCGAGCCAGCGACCGTCAGACGACCAGGCCAGCGAAGTTACCCAGCGATCGGGCTGCGTGCAGGCGAGTTCCTCTCCCGTGGCTGGTTCAAACAACGTCAATTGCTGACCGGCGGCGGCGAGAAATTTTCCGTCTCGACTGAACGCCCACAGCGGTTCCACTTCACCCAAATACTGCCGCTGCACGACCCGACCGCTGATGAGCGACCATTGCCGCACAATCCCGTATTCTTCCACCGACCACACACCCCGTTCGTCGAGAAACACAGCGAGCAAATCCGACTCCACTGCCAGCCGGTTGTCACCGAAAACGCGCAGCACTCCCTTACCGCTGCGGCCAGGCTGCGAACCGTTTTTGCCATTGGTATGTACCATGAGCGGCTCGATTCGCCGGGGCGGGTAGCGACTGCTCATCGTCGCCAGGCTCCTGCTTTCCTGTCCGGTTCCATACAACGTTTCGCATGCCAACTATAGCACACAATTGCCCGGCCCAGGTGCTGATGGAAATTGTGTTGCCATGCTTGTCCCAACTGCCACGCCCATCACGACCAGCTGACATAGGCCCATGACTGCTCGAAAGCATCGGCCTCGATTGCCCCAGACCCGATCATGCCCACGCTGGCACATCGAAATCGCCGACCGGCAGAACTTCGTTCGCATACCGAAAAAATTACTCCGCCGGCTCATCGTTACCGTCCTGGCTGGCGAAAATCGGCCTGGATGCCAGCTCAGTCTCGCCCTGGTGGACGACCAGGTCATAACCGACCTGCACCAGCGATTTCTGGGTCTGGCCACTCCGACCGATGTGCTGACCTTTCCACTGGACGATGACGTGGGGAACTCGCCGAACGATTCGATTACGTCGTCCAGGAATCGCATGCAGGCAACGACGCAACCTGCCAGGAACTCGCTGAACCAGGGGGATACGTCGTCTCGAATAGTATGCGGGGAGATCGTCATCAGCACGCAAACCGCGCTGCGTCAGGCCCGGCAACGCCGCCACGATCCCGCCACCGAGACCCTGCTTTACGTCATTCACGGCTTGCTGCACCTGTGCGGTTACGATGACACCACGCCCGCCGCCCGCCGCATGATGCAACGCCGACAACTGCACTATCTCCACCAACTCGGCCTACGCCTGCGGCAACCCCCTCCCCACGGCAACTAACACCGGCGACCGTAGGCCCGCCGTGCCAAGTATCGCGAACGGTGTGCAACAGCAATCCAGTCATGTTCGTGAACCATCGAACGCGCACCAAAAGCGGCGGGCGTGAGCCCGCCGTGGATTGCTAACGCCGGTGCAATCGCGGACGTTTTCCACGGTCGGCTCACGCCGACCGCTCCTGATGCACGACGTTCGTCCGCTGAACAACGCGCCACCGGCAGTGCACAAACGCACGTGCACAAGAGCGGCGGGCGTGAGCCCGCCGTGGTGTGCGGGATACGACCGCTGAGCAGTGAATATCCGATTTTGTTCAACGAGCACCGAACCGGCAATCGAGAGCGGCGACCGTCAGCCCGCCGGGGTGTGCGGGACACGATCGGTGAGCATCCGATTTTGTTCAGCGCCCAGCAGGCTGAAAATCGAGAATGGCGGGCCCTGTTCAACGAGCGCACGGCAACGTTCGCAGAGATTACGCCTGCCGCATTGCTACGCCGAGAAGGAGGGACACAGTTCAACGAGCGCACGGCAATGCTCGCAGAGATTATGGGTCGAATTTGGGCGGACAGATTGCAGGTTGGGGCTCGGACCGGTTGAGCGCCCACTCTAAGGAGAATACGGGTCGAATTGGCACGGACGGATTGCATGGCCGCTGGCCGCATTTGCGCTCGCCGTCTGCAGATTACGGGTCGGATTTGCACGGACAGATTGCAGGTTGGGGGCCTCGGACCGGCCGAGCGCCCACCCTAAGGAGATTACAGGTCGGATTGGCGCGGACGGATTCCAGGAGCACAAACGCTGTATGCGAGGTCGAGCTGGAGTTAGAGGTCGCAGGTCGAATTTCCGCGCGCCGCTAAAAAGGCCAGGTGCAGTGGCGCCAACGCTGGCCGGTTTGTTTTCGTGACACGCGATCAGCGATACCAAGCGAGGCGACGTTCTCAGCGATAACAGGCGAGGCGCTGTTCGGCAGCGGGACCGACGCGCAAACTGGCCAGCGCTGCCGACTTTGCCTGCTCAAGGCGCTGGCTATCCACCGTGGGTAACCAGCGGAAAATGCTGGCGGCGTTGTCGTTTTTGCTTGGCGGGCTGACTGCGGGAGGTTCTGCCGAGCCGGTGGTGGCTGGCGGTTGCTGCGATGCTGAGGCGGACGGCGAAGGTGGTGTTTCGGAGTCCGCCTTGGTCGCAGGACTCTGGCTAGCCTGAGCCTCCAGCACTTTCTGCCACTGTTGTCGTGTTTCCGAGGCTGCCAGTTCCCGAAACACAATCGCCAGCAGGAATCGCCCCGCCTGGCTACTGGTTTCAGATGTGTCCAGGGTGCGAAGGTAGATTTCGTAGCGGTACGTTGCGAAACAATCCTTCGGCACGGGAAGGGGTTTGCCGTGGCGATCTCGCGGTGGTTCCTGGTCACTCCGCCAGATTGACCTGCCGTAACGAACAGGCAGGTTCGCCTGCAACAGTTGGGGACTTTCCCAGGATCGGCGAAAGATGGCATCCTCGTCCTGGGCTAATGGTTCAAACGGTTTGCTGCTGCCACTGGCGGCTTGCAGATCGGGGACCAGCTGTTCGAGAAACAGGCTGGCCGTGCCCACTTCTGCCAGAGGTACGATACCGACATGGGCTTCCAATACGGGCAAAGTGGCGGTCTCCTGCCGGGGTGGAAAATACGCCAGGCGTGAGACGACTCCCTGCTGTGCCGGCGTAGAAGTTACCTCCCGCGGCAAGCGCAGGTAAACCGCAAAAGGCACATGCGGGAGCGAAATTGGTTCGCCGAGGAGTTGGTCGTCAGCATCATATTGCTGCAAGCGCAGGCGAGTGCGTTCGATGCGCTCCTCATATTCACGCACCCCGCAACCGCTCACTGTCAGCACGATGACACACAACCAGCACCACTGGTGCCACGTTTTCGCACGAGGGATCATCGCAACGCTCACTTCTCCCGGTTGGCCTGCGTGGGCAGTTGCTTTTCTATGCGAAAGCCAGCTCTCCGGTAGATTGTAGCACTCGCGGTGAACACGGAGAGCGGGCGTTTTTGCACGCCGCATTGGGCGCGATGGCGAGGCAGTGTATCGGATTGCCTCATGGTTCGGGCAAATCGCGGAAGTGTCGGCGGAAATGTTGTAATTCCCGGAACACATCGCCATCCTCGCAGAAAGTGGGCGATGTCGCCATCCTTGGCTGGCAAATCGCTGTAGTAATTCGCGGCTTGTCCGGCTGGCCAATTTTATGGGCGACTTCTCCGGGTGACTGGGTCGGTGCCGTAATTTCGGTGCAGGCATTGGTGGGGGCCAATCTCTCCGCAAGTGTTCGGGGCGGTGATTGTCGGCGAGGATTATGGCGGTGGTGATAATGGCGGTTGGGGTGCTGGTCGGGCGAAGTGCAACCGCTAACATTGACGCTGGGTCGTGGCTTTCCCATGACATAAGGAAGTCGAACGATGAAGTCGGCCGGCATTGCGGCAGAAACATCCGGACACGGATGCGGGAAGACCTGGCAGGTCGCCAAACGCACTCGCTGTCCGAGCTTGACGCCGTAAGTGCCGGGACAAGTCGTGAGGACCGGGGAGCAGAAACGATCTTCCCGTCCGGCCCTGCTTCGGCGACAAAGCAAACAGTGAGAATTCGGTCCGGCCGTATGACGGAGAGCAGAAGATGCGAACATGGCTAGGGGCATCCGGGATTGTGGGAGTGATAACCATTGCCGTGGCGGGACTGCTTGCCCAGGATAAGCCGGTCTTCCCGCCGGAATTGACCAAACTCATGGAAGAGGTGCAGGTGCTTTTCAAGCCCTTGCAGGAAGCCGCCCGTTTCAGCAAGGCGAAGTTTGAGAGCGACGCCAAGCATGAAGAACTGGCCCGGGCAGCCAATCGCCTGGCGGAGTTGATGAAGCAAACGGAGAAATTCTCGCCTGAGAAAGACGCCCCCGACAAACCGAAAAAGGACTGGCTCGACACCTGCCAGGCATCTGCGCAGCATGCCCGCGAACTGGCGGAAGCTGCCAAAAAGAAAGATTACTCCGCTTACCGCGGTGCGTTTAAGCGAATGGATGCCGCGTGCACTCGCTGCCACGAGATTTTCCGATAAGCCGCCGGAGGGTTCCTGAAACGGACAGTGTAGCAGGATGCATGCCCGGAGATGGTTGCCACTACCCGATGAGTTTGCCCACTGGTAACCGCAGTATAACAATCCCAGTGGCAGCGGATGGCCTGGGGTGAAGGCGAACCGGTAAAACTCCGTTACGCGGTAAGCACCGCAACAAAGACGGTCGCTACCGGCAACCACGGCGAACCGGTAAAACTCCGTACCGGATCGGCCAACATTGCCGGTTTGGAAAAGAGACGGCCCCAGCATCGAATCAAGCCTTCTGCGGGCCTCGCAGGGCCTCTAAAGCAAGGAGACAGGCATGCTACGGAGAACGTTGAGGGTGGTTGTCTTCGGAACGGTAACGCTTGTGGTGGCAGCAGCAACTGCCGGGTTGTGGTGGGTGATTCTCCAGGAAACCGAGCCAGTTTTGGCAGATCGCTCAGCTCCCCAATCTAGCGGAGTCCAGCAATCTGACCCGGAACGAAGCAAATCCTCTGCACCATCGGAAGCTTCGCAAATATCCTATCGCACCTCAAATCCCCTGTTTCACGTGGAACCCTATCTTCAATATCCTACGCCAACTGCCATTTCTATCCTCTGGGAGACAACGGAGCCGTTGCCGGGAGAGGTCGAGTTTGGCGAGACGGAGGCCCTGGGCCAGAAAGTTATCGAATCCGACAAGCCACGAACTTTCCACGAAGTTCGGCTAACCGGCTTGAAACCGGGCACGCTTTACCATTACCGGGTTCGGAGCGGTGAGGCTGTTTCGCCTATATACACGTTCCGCACTGCACCGCCGGAAGGAACCCGGCGTTGGCGATTGGCGGTGTACGGCGACTCGCGATCCAACCCGGCTGTGCATCGCGCCATCGTCGAACAAATCGCCCGTAAACAGGTGGACCTGATCGTGCACACCGGCGACATGGTACTGAACGGAAAAAATCACGCTTTGTGGGCGCGGGAATTCTTCGGGCCACTGACGCCGCTTGCCTGTCGCGTACCGATCATCGCGGTGCCAGGCAATCACGAAGGCGATTCGCCTTATTACTTCCAGTATTTCGCCCTGCCGGGCAACGAACGTTATTACCATTTCCGCTACGCGAATGCTCGCTTTATCTGTCTGGACAGCAATATACAGTTCGCCAGCAGCTCGGGCAGCAGTTCCGGTACAGTGGCAAAAACGCCGTGGGCCAAAGAGCAGTTCGCCTGGCTGGAGAAACAACTGCAGGAACTGGACGATCAGACCTGGAATTTCGTCGTCTTCCATCAGCCGTTGTTCAGTGCCCATGCCACCAGACCGATTTCGCCCCTTCGCTGGCAATGGACTTCGCTCTTGCTCGATCCGAAACATCCGGTGGACGCGGTGTTCAACGGTCACGATCACTTTTACGCCCGCACCTGGCCGATCGCCAGCTATTCCGAGTTACCGACGCGGGGCGTGGTGTTCGTGACCACAGCCGGAGGCGGAGCGCCGCTTTATCGCATTCGGCCACGCAGTTACATTGCGGCAGCAGTGCCTCTGCATCATTTCACGCTGCTGGAGTTTCACGACGAGGAGGTAACGGCGACGGCTTATTCAACATCAGGCCAGATTTTAGACCGATTTGTGCTCCGTAAACGGTCTGAACCAAAAGAGTATTTCTGCTGGGAAGTCGAACTGTTCCGGGAGAACCTGAGGCAGGCGTTGAGCCAGATGCCGGTTTTGACGGTCTCCGGAGAACGAAGCAGTCTGCGCGGGCATCTGGAAGTGGCGAATCCGTTTCGTCGGCGCCTGCGAGTGCTGTGCCGATGGACGATTCCGCCCGGCTGGCGGTTTCCCGCAACGGAAACGACGTGGACTCTCGAACCAGGACAACCCCTGCGTATTCCTCTGGAAGCCGAGGTGCATGAGGAATCGGTGCATCTGCTGCCACGCCTGCTGCTGGAATTTCTGCCACCGGCAGAAAAAGCTGGCTCGCAAACCGAGCCCGCGAACCAGGCTGCTTCATCCGCCGGGGAAGCGTCATCCGCAGCGCTGCCGTTTCGCAATCGCACGGTGGCACTTTATCCGTTCAAACTCGCTGGGCCGGATTCGTACACACTGACCCGCGTGGAGCGTGTGGATGTGGATGGCAAAGCCGATGAGCCAGTCTGGAAGCAGACACGTGCAGTGCGTTTGCCCCGGCTCGGTTTTGGTTCACTTACCTCGGCCAGCAGCGCTGTGAGCGATTGGGCTCCCGGATTGGGTACCGGGCTTGGTACGGGGTCCCGGCCAGGAACGCGGCCACTCGAACCAGCAGCCAGCAGCGGCAAAGATTTCCCTGCCCTGCCGGTTGCCGAAGCTCCACCGGAAGTGCGTCTGGTGGCCAGCGAGCATCAACTGTTTGTGCTGGTGCGAGTGCCGGACAAGCAGCGTCGCATTACTGTCCAGCCGCCCGATTCCACCCGGGAGAGCAGTGCCCTGGTCCTTTACGACAATCATGTCCGCGTGGAATTGTTTGACGGCAAGCGAATTTGCAGTTACGCGCTATCGGCAGAAAACGTGCCTTATCACGGCGTGGATGGCCGAATGCAGGAAGCGGCCTGGCTGGGAGTGTGCACGCATGACGGTCAGGCCTGGATCAGCGAACTGGCCATTCCGCTGGAGCGAAACCAGGCCCAGTCGTTGCGCTGCAACGTGGTCGTGTATTTGAAAGATGGCCCGACACAGTACGAATGGCGAGCACAACGCCCAGCGCTCGCCGACACGGAATGGTTGCCGATCTGGGATTTGCGGGGAACGAGTCGGCCCGATGGATTTGCCCGGTTACGCTGGCCGGAATCGAACTGATCACCCATTCCGGAAAATCGAGAACTGTTCGGTTGAGCCGCGGGCAGAGCTGTCGAAGGCCACCGGGAAATCGGTTCATCGTGCGTTGTGCGAAATTGCGAGTGCCCAGGTGCGGAACACGCGAATCCCGATTCCGCGGCGAAACAGATTCATCGTGCGTTGTGCGAAATTGCGAGCGCCCCGGTGGGGAACACGGGAAGCCCGATTCCGAAGCGAAACGCATTGACCGCCACGGCCAAAAATGGACGGATTGCCGGTTGAAATCGTTGCGCTGCGTTTGGGCCCGAACCAGTTCCCCCGCGCTAAGGCGAGAATGGATCGATCGGCGTTCCTAGTCGTGAGCTGGCACCGTGAAACCTACGCAAATCTTTATTGCCTTGGAGGGCTATGCGGCGTTCCTAGTCGTCGTGAGCTGGCACTGTGAAACCGTGCGATCGGTCCGAGCGAAACGTCGCTAACAATGAGACATGGGGGCATGATTCGCACGTGACTGGCGATTCGGCGAGCACCTGGAGCCAGCGTTGGGATCACCGTCACCGTGCGGTTCACTCACACAGAAAGCAGTGTGCGCGGCTCGAGCACGACGAGAGCGGTTCGGTTTCGGGTAGCGGCGTTCGCTCACGCAGAAGGTAGTGTACGTGGTTTGACGTTCGAGCGGGTGCAGTCGATTCGTTGCTGCGGCGCGGTTTGCTCAGTAGCTTACGCAACAGCACCACGGCCCGTAACAATCTGCTCCCGGTTGCTCCGTTGCTGCTGAGCGGTTTGCTCATGCGGAAAGGGGAAATGTCCGGGAGGGCGAGAGTTGACGAACCCCGTAGCGATGTGATAGCTTGAAATAGTAGTGCCCAGGGAGAGCGGTGGGCACGACTGGTGTGGGAAACGAGAGGGGCCGCAGGGCTGGGCGCTGAGTTTGCGCCCGGTATAAAATGAACAGGAGCACAAGCGTCACCAATCCGGACGAGCACGTCCACGAGGAGTGGCATCCTCATGCCAGAAAAACCGACCGGGGTCTGGGGTATTGATGTTGGTCAGTGCAGTTTCAAGGCGCTGCGCCTGGAGAACCGCGACGGCGAAGTCGTGGCGACCGCCTTTGACTTCATTGAATATCCGAAAATTCTCAGTCAGCCGGATGCCGATCCCGACGCACTGGTGCGGCAAGCTCTGGAACAATTCCTGGCCCGCAATAAAGTCAAAGGCGATCTGGTAGCGATCTCGGTGCCCGGCCAAACCGGCTTGGCACGCTTTGTCAAACTGCCTCCGGTGGAAGAGAAAAAGATCCCCGACATCGTCCGTTTCGAGGCCAAACAGCAGATTCCGTTTCCTCTGGATGAAGTGGTCTGGGACTGGCAAACCATCCGTCGCGGCGAGGTGGCCGAGGGATTCGTCGAAAACGAAATCGGTTTGTTCGCCTTGAAGCGCGAGGTCGTGCTAAAGGCGTTGCAGGTGTTCCGCGATCTCAAAATCGAAGTGCACATTGTGCAAATGACGCCGCTGGCTTTGCTCAACTTCGCGGTGTTCGATCTGCTGGGGCGCAGCGGAACCGCCCAGGACGAGCCACCGGAACCGGATCGCGAAGGCAAAGTCCCGTGTCTGGTGGTGCTCGACATGGGCACCGATAGCAGCAACCTGGTGATCACGGATGGGTACCGCATTATCTGGCAGCGTCCGATTCCGGTAGGCGGCAACCATTTCACCCGTGTGCTCAGCAAGGATATGAAGTTGACGTTCGCCAAAGCAGAGCATTTGAAGCGCAACGCCACCAAGGCCGAAGACCCACGCAAGGTTTTCCAGAGCATGCGGGCGGTTTTCAGCGACCTGGCCGGCGAAGTGAGTCGGTCGCTGGGCTATTTCGCCAGTCAGCATCGCGATGCCAAAGTCGAACGCCTGGTCGGTCTGGGCAACGGTTTTCGTTTGCCCGGTATGCAGAAGTTCCTCGAACAGGCCCTGGAATTGCCTGTGGAGCGACTGAGCCAATTTCAGCGTTTGAAGGGAGAAGAAGTACTCAAGGCCCCGACTTTTTACGAAAATACGCTGACGTTTGGGGTGGCTTACGGGTTGGCCCTGCAGGGACTGGAACGGGCGAAGATTCACACCAATTTACTGCCTCCGGAGTTCCATCGCGAGCGATTCATCCGTGCGAAAAAACCGTGGCTGGCAGCGACAGCCGCGGCGTTGCTGGTGGGTGTAACCGTTTATGCGGTTTCCGCAGCCGACAAGCTGGCGAAAGCCACCGCCCTGTTCAACACGCGATCGCATCTCGACGATGCCGAGGCTGAGGCACGCAAGCGGGAACAACAGGCGCGGGAGGAAATGGAGAGAACCCGCCGCGCCCTCGAAGCCGCCGAGGCGATGTTGCGTGGCAACCGCGAGCGCATCAACTGGTTGTTGCTGCACAAATTTATTGTTGATTGCCTGCCCCAGCCCAACGGCGTCAATGTGCCCAGGCAATACCTGGACAAATACTGGACCACGGCTCGCGGAGAAGCCCAGCAAGCCTATTTACGCCTGCGGCAACTGGAAGAGCGCGATCAGAAATATCGCATTGACCGCAGCCACCTCATCGAAATCAACATCCAGGCAGTTTTCGCCCGGTATGTCACCCCGCCCGTGGCCGAGGTGGCCCTCAACCGCATCTATAACGAGAGCACCTACGGAATCAACCAGTTCGCCGGCTGGCCGGACTGGGATGTGACTCCTGGTCAGCCACCGCGACTGAAAAACCCACCCCGACAGGACGGCTGGCTGATCGAAATTCAGGGGTTCACCTATCATGACAAAGGTGTGGACTTCGTGCTGGAGACCCTGGTTCACAATTTGCGCGACCCGTCCAAACGCAGTGTGCGTGTGCCACGAGATGCTCACGAACTGAGGCGGTTTTTGCAAAGCCTGGCCGAAGCTCAGCGCAATCGTGCTCTGCTGGGCCAGGCCCAGGCCGATTTGCGGAAATCGGAATCGGTGCTGCCTCCGTCCGGCGGAACCAAACCGTCGGGTGGTTCGCCAGCGGGTACGGCTGAACCGCAGCCCGGTGATGCGGATTACCGTCTGGATATTGGTTATGTGGCGTTATTCCAGCATCGCGTGGACATAGTTCGGCAAAACCAGGCCAAACCGTTTTACAAGATCGGTCGGCAAATCTGGCTGAACGGTTTGCTGCGTGGAGGAGGCGGTCTGGATTCGGGATTTCGGCCTGGCTTTCCCGCGGGCGGTGGGGGCAGTGCGCCGGGCGGCGGTGGTATGGATGCGGGGGGACGGGGACCGGGCAGTTTTGGTGGTGCCGGGCAGGACTGGGTGGGCCTGGGGCAATCGTTTGGAGTGGGCGGGCCCATGGGCGACGCGGCTCCGGGAAGAGGTGGTGGCGGGGCAGTTGCTGCTGAGCCGACCCCGGAAAAAGACGCGGCCACGCGACCCCTGGCGCCCGGCGAACTCCGTCGCACCGAGTTTGTCATCATCTTGTTCTGGAACGAACCGCGACCGACCGAGGCCTCGTGGGAACAATGGCAACGTGCCGTAACGCCCCCGGCAGGCGGTGCGGGTATGCCGGGCGCTGTGCCCGGAGGTGGGCCAGGACCGGGAGCCCAACCGCCACCAGCACCGGCCGCACCACCGGAACAGAAACCTGGCGGGTTCGGCCGCAAGATTGATGTGGACGTCTGAAATGGCACGTGGGAGCGGGCAATCTGGCGAACTGAAACTATCGGAATATTCGCCTGGTAACCGATACGGGCCGGGCCAACCGATGGGTCAGCGCGGATGCCATCGAGCTGGCGGGGCTGAATCATGAAACTGGACAAGGACACACTGGTCAAACAACGGTTCTGGTTTCTGTTGCCGCTGGGCCTGGTGCTGATTTTCATGGCCCTGGGCTCGGTCTGGAGCATTAACAGCGAAGCCGAGCAGAAGTATCGGGAAGTCGTAACCAAAGTAAATTCGGTTCTGCAGGCAGGTTATAAACCGGTTGTCAGTGACCAGCTCATTGAGATTCTCCGCAAGCAACGCGAAGATGCAGAGCGGCTGAAACAGCAGTTGTGGGAGCAGTTGTTCGGTTTGCAAAACCAGGTGGAGCTGGAAGGTGAGGTGCGGGTGATTCGGCGACCGTTCATTATCTGGCCGGAACACGAGGCTTTCCAGGAGTTTGCCGTTTTCGATTTCGGTGAGCCACTGGATCGCAAGAAATTCCCGCATGAGCTGTTTCGTAACTTTTTCCCGCGGTTGTACGAGGACTTGCTGGGAATCCTGCCGCTTTACGACGAAAAGACCGGACGCGGTGCGGTGCGCGCCAATCCCCACGCAGGTGCGGTCCGCGGAGGTGGCGGTCCAGGAAAACCGCGCGGCTTGTTCGGAGCGGCTCCTGGAAATATTGCGGTCGCAGAAGGAATCACCACCCGGGAGCAAATGCTGGCCGTGCTCGACCCGCCCACTTTCGGTGAGGGAACGCTTACCGCGGATGAAATCTGGACGGCTCTGGAAGATGTCGCCATCAAACGGGAACTGTTGCTAACCCTGGCCAGCGTCCTGGACAATTTCGCCACGCTCCATCCCGAGTTCCAGCCCCTGATCGAATCGGAGAGCGAATCCGCGAAGCCGCCGGAAAAGACGCCCGCCAAGCCGGATAAAGTCCCGCCGGGAGTACCTGTAAAGGCGCCCTTTGGCGCCAAGCCGACCGAACAACCACCAGTCAGTCCTGAGGGCATCAAGCCAGCCGGTCAGGAATCTGCGGACAAACCTGCCGAGAAAGCGGAGACTAAAAAGCCCGGCCCGTCCAAACCCCAGCGGCGTGTCCTGTTCCGCGAGCGCTTTTACAACACCGTCTGGCACTATGACATTGCTCCGCCCGAATTGAAAGACCCTCAGCAGCCCCTGCCTGTGCTTGGACGCGAGGAAGGCTGGTTGCTGGAGGTGCAGGTGAGTACCGAGTTGGCCGAGGCGGAGGCGAAGGCCACCGCTAAAAAGCCCGCTCGCGAATACTACCTGGAGATCACCAGCTTCAATTACTCGCCCCGTTTCGAAATACCAAAGATGCCGCTGCGTATCTGGCTGGAAACAACGCAGGGGCAGCGGTTTTATGTAGATGTTCCTGATGCCGGTAGTGTGGCGAAAGCGGCAGCGGAGACCGGTAAACCTGCAACGTCGGCCAGTCCGCCGCCGGCTATGCGCACGGTAGAGCCAGTTCGATTCCAGTTGCCCCCGGCACCTGCGAAGCCGGACGGGAAACCTGCCGGCGACGACGAACCGGAGGCTATTCTGGGTATTCAGCGACCGCCTCCTGCTGGGGCGCTGGATTACCATCGGCTTGCCAATCCGCACTGGATTGTGGACGTGGAACTGCGGCGGGCCAAGGAAGGGGCGGGGTACCAGCTGATCGGCGTGCTGTACAACCGCAGTGGTCGCCGACAGATCCCACCCGCCTTCGAGTTCACACTTTCCGATGGTACAAACGAGTTGAAGCGCGAACTGCGGCCAGTCAAAGAACCGCTCGACAGCTATCACGCGAGAAAGTTTGAGGAAACGTTCTTGCTGGCCCAACAGGTACGCCAGATCGTCGGCGTCAAACAGGTGCTCGATTGGCAAACCGCACCGATTAAGCGAATTGACACGATCCGGATCGGAGAACCGGCCCTGGCTCAGGCTGACCGTATCTGGCATGTCCGGCTGCAGTTTTATCCATTCCACAAAAAGCAACGGCCGGGGCAGGAGGATGTTCTCGGTTACAGCGAGGTGCTCTTACGTTATATCGGTGGTGGCGGGGCGGGGTCTGCCGGTGCAGCACCGGGTGCAGGTCCCAAACCGGGCTTCGGTGGTGGAACCGGGCCGGGTGGTGATGCCGGTTTTGGCTTCGGCCAGCAGCAGGCCGGGGGTGAAACTTCCCGCAACGGCATTGCTCTGCGCCGCTATTTCCCGCAAGGTCCGAGCGATACCCGCGACATGCCAGACACGCTTCCCGAAGTGCGACGGTTGCCAATCGCTCTGGTCGTGATCGCCGACTACCCGGCCATGAGCGACATCCTGACGGCGATGGCCAATTCACGCTTGCGGATTCAGGTGACGCAGGCGGTTTGGGCTCGCACGCCGCCGCTGGGCCCACCGCCACCCCCTGCGGGTACCAAACCGGCACCCGGAGGCACCAAACCGGGGGCAGCGACCGCTCCGAAGCCTGATACCAGTGGCGCCGCGGGAGCGGATGTTGTCGGTAGCGAAGCCGCCGAGGTGAACCTGATCGAGCTTCAGATTTACGGTCTGGCGACCATTTACGAAAATCCCTACCGGCGGGAGGAATTTCAACAGTCCGGTGGCGGTGGTCCTCGCATCGGGCCACCGGGTGGCGGCGGACGACCTGGGGAGTGGCGACCGTGGGGAGGAGATTCGCGGGGACGCAGCTCGCCATTCGGTGGCGGATCCCGCCGATTCCGCGGCCGGCGATGACCTTGCCGTGCCGCCCGTGCGTCGCCATAATCAAGAGTAGAGGGGGACTCGCGCACATTACTGCCCGTCTCTGACGGGTTTACGTTCCGAGGGACCTGGCCATGAAGAACCTGCAGATCGGCAAGTGGTTGGCGGAATACGGCGAGCGGATTGCTCTGGGCGTGGCCCTGGTGATCATGCTGCTGTTGTCGCTATGGGGCCTTCTCAGCTCCGGTCCCGACCTGACACCAGACAAAGCCAGGCAAGTGGCCGATGACCTCAAACGCAAGTTGCGAACCCAGCCAGCTAGCGAACAGATGCTCCGCCAGTACCTGCCGGTCAGGGTCGAGGAAATCGAGCGGAACACAGAAGGCGTCATCAACGCGATTCCTGCCGGTGCCATCAACCTGGATAAACGGATAGGCCGGCCCGGAGAACTGGGCGGATTATTCCGGCGAAATCCGAAGGTCCTGGAGCCAGTGGCTACGAAAGGTGCCCCGGTTTTCGTCGTGCACAGTCGTTATGAGGTGGTCTGTGAACGGGACCGGAAAACCAATCAGGTTGTGTGCTATACCTGGGTCGTGCAGCCCAAACCGGGCGTGAAAGCACCGGAATTGAAGGCCACTCCGACCAAGCCCAACGATCCCCGACAGCAGTTGCTGCAACAGCGGCTCGAAAACTGGCGGCGATTCTTCTCAGGAATGGGAGCGATGGCTGGGCCCGGAGGCGTGCCAGGACCGGGCGGACCTATGTTACCGCCTATGGGAGCCGGTGGGGCAGAAGGAAGCGGACCGGGCGGATCCGCTGCTGTGGCCGGTGTCCAGAACGTGAATGTCGAGACCCAGTATGAACTCAAGCTGGTTCCCGTAACCGAATCGGCAAAATATCCCCTGGCCGAGTTCCTCAATTGCCGCGAAGCAGTGTTGCTGGTGGCTGCTTTCCCGTATGCGGAGCAGATGCAGGAAATTGCCGATGCCCTGCTACTGGAACGGCATCAGGCTCCCAGCCTGTTCAAAGGAATCGAGGTGCAGAAGCGTGTTTTTGCCCTGGGCGATAACCTGCGGGGTATTCCCGACGAGTTGATTATCTGGGACCCGCAAACCAATGACCTGCGTCGGGTTGCTTACACACCGGATTTGCCCAACCGCGAGGAACTCGGCTGGCTGCCGGTCAATGTTCAGGCCGCCGCTTTGCAGGTCGCTTCCGCGGTTGATTTTGAACAGGAAGAAGACCCGTTGTGGCAGGTTTTGCTGAGTTTTTCCCGGCGGCTGGTCATGCGCCTTCCGAAAATGCACGGTTCCGGCACCTATCCGTGGAAAGAGTTAGCGCAGAGCATCCCGCAAATCCGCGAAACGATCAAGAAAATCGAAGAGAATCAAAAGCTCTTCCAGAAACCGCCCGAGGAAGATCCGCGTCTCAAACCGAATGTCAACGAAGCTTTCGAGGACGTAAGCCCAGTGCGGCCGGCAGTCGGTCCGATGGGCGAAGGGAGTGACGCCGGGCCTCATCCAGGCGGTTTCGGAAGCGCTCCGGGCGGGCCGGCAAAACCACCGCAACTGCTCAAACCCAACCTCGGCGGTGGCAGTGCTCCAGCCGGGCCGAAAATCCCTGCTGAATCCAACCAGCCGGCAGCCGCCCCGGCTCCCGTCATTGTGACCGAATGGCCGGACTACTGCCTCATTCGTTTCCTCGACATCTTCGATCGCCGTGCGGACATGCGTTTCTACCCCCACGCATCGGGAGGCAGACCTATCGGTGTGCAGTACCGCATCCGCGTCGTTCTCCAGAATCCCAATTTCCGCGAAACCAGGGTGCAGCGACCGGAGATGGCTTTGCCCGAAACTCTCGAAGGCCCGTGGAGTCCGCCTTCGGAAATTATGCCGCTCCATTACGCCACCTATCTGTATGCCGAACCGCGCGACACTAAGGTGACCGGCCGGCTCGACCAAACCCCGGTGCAAATCCATCGCTGGCTGGGTATCATCTATCAGCTCGACAAGCGTGATGCCGAGCTGGCCGTCGGGGATTGGGTAGTCGGCTCCACCTGGGTGGGTCGTGGAGAATACGTCGGCCAGTATGCAGAAGTGCCCCTGGCTGTCTGGGCCCCGCATGTACCGGCCGAGCCCGCCGCAGGCGTCGGTGGGGCTGTGGGGCACCGCTTTGGCCGATTCATTTACGTCCACAACGTCAAAACCGACGCCTTCAAAACCGGTTCCATTTTGCTGGATTTCGACAACAACTACACCTGGAACGACTATGCCCGCCAGAAACTGAACAATTCGCTCAACGTCACCACCGATCTCGTGCCGCAGGAGGTGCTCATCTTCACTGAAGATGGCCGCATCATTGCACGCAACGCCCAGCGCGACGCCAGCGACGCCGATCGCAAGAAACGCGAGGAAACCTGGAAAAAACGCCTCGAGGAACTGCAGAAAACTTCCGCTCCTGGCGGCCCGAGCAAACCTTTCAATCCCTTCGGCGGCTCGTGAAGCTCGCGGCAGGACTCTTTTGCGCAGGTTAGGATAACAGCTCCCCCAGCAATTTCCTTGACTCGGTGGATTCCGCGTGATTTGCGGACATGCGACACCGAATGCGGTTTCAACAACAACCGGTCCATCGGGCGTGCCAGGTCGGTGGCGTGTACGCAATGAACGGAAACTGCTTCAGCCTCCGGGCAGCGTTGCGGGAGACGGGCATCGGCACGCCGCGCGGCAAACAGGTTCCGCTCACCGGATCACGCCAGGCGGGTTCGCTTCCGATATAAGTTACCGTCTCGCCGACAAACACGGCCGGCCCATCCGCTTCGCCCGCGCACTTGTGCGCCACGATTTCGACGCTTTCCAGCAACACCGGCTCCTGCAGTTGGGGAAACTCCGCCGGAGTCAGTACGCGATAGGGAAATCGTGCCCGCACTTCGATTCGGCCAAATCCCGCCTCGCCCAGCAACTCCAGATATCGTTCCAGCGTCGTGCAGCCGGAAATGCAGCGCGCCCGCAGGCGATCGTCTTCGGTCAGGCTGGCCGGCAGGGGCACCGGCGTAATCGGGTCGCTGGTGAAAAATCGGCCCTGCGGTCGCAGGACACGAACGATCTCCGCCAGAGCCTGCCGCAGTTCGCTTTCGCGGAAAACGTTGAACAAACAGTTCTGTGCCGCCACGCTGACACTGCTGTCGGCCAGCGGCAAAGCCAACGCATTTCCCTCGCGGATATCCACGAATTCCAGCCGGAACCAGGGATTGAGCGATTCGGCCAGGCGGAGGTTTTCGAGAGCGGCCTGGCGCATCTCCGCCACCGGGTCCACGCCGATCACACCACCCGGCCGGCGTACCAGATAGGCGAATTGCAACAGCTCCAGCCCACCTCCCACGCCCACATACAGCACCGTATCTTCGTCCCGCACCTCTCGCGGATCTACCGTGCTACCGCAACCGTAATTCATTTCCAGCATCCGCTGCGGATAGTGTAATCCGGGCAAACGCCAGACCGCATTCGGCAAGCAACACAGCCCCGCATCCGGTTGCCGTGCCGCCTCCGCATACACCTGCTCCACAACCCGCAAGTAATCCTGCATGGCCAACTCCCAGAATGTGTCCGGATAAGCCTGCCCGGTTACAGAATCATACGCAGCGTTCCGCGAGACTTACCAGCCGGTGGGGAAGCGGCCGGGGTTAAAGAGATATTTCGGGTCGAAGGTCTCTTTGATGCGGCGTTGCAGAAAGGCATCGGCACTCGGTTGGCCCCAGACGAGTTCCGGCGTCTTCCATGCGCTGGGACAGCGGAGTAACACTACCCGTCCGGGCGACGGTGCGGATTCGGGCGACGCCTGGTAAAACCCCGCGGCCGTCGCACGCAATGCTTCCAGATGCCGCGCCAGCGTTGCCGGATCGGGCATTTCCGACCAGTGTCCGTACACCGTGCCGCTGGTGGCATGGGCCAGCAGGGCTGGTGGGCCCAGATGCTGAGCGGCTCGCAAGAGGGCGGCAACCTGGCTCGGCAATACCTGAGCGCGAAACGTCGCCTGAGCGGAGGGGAAAAGTAGAAAATCCGCCAGTTGCTGCCACAACGGCGATTCGGGATCGTCCCAGACGGCTAGCACGGCCACGCCAGGCAGATCGGCCAGTTCGCTTTGCCAGTGTTGCGTTTGCCAGCGAACCGTGGTGGTTTTTTCCTCAAAACCGACCAGCGCGAGATACGCCTGCGGTTCGGCCCAGGATCGCAGAAGTTCGAAATGGTCAGCGGCAGGAGCGTTGAGCACGGCCACGCCCACCGGTCGCGTGCGCGATTGCTGACATCGTTCCAGAAAACCCGCCAGCCCTTCCTGACCGACCCGGCAAAGCACCAGGGCCCGGCTTTCCGGTAAAGGGCGCACCTTGAACGTTACTTCGGTGATGATGCCCAGCGTACCGAGCGCCCCGATGTGGAGTTTGTGCAAATCGTAACCGGCAACATTTTTTACCACCCGCCCGCCGGAACGCACCGCTTCGCCCTGGTCGTTGATCACGGTCATGCCGAGCACATAATCCCGCCAGGAACCATAACCAGCCTTTCGCCAGCCCGGCAGGTTACACGCCAGCGTTCCGCCTACGGTGGCCTGCTCCGCGAACGGTACATCGAGCGGCAACCATTGCCGATTCGCGCGCAACGTCCGTTGCAGTTCCGCCAGGGCGATTCCCGCCTGAACGGTGATGGTCATGTCAGCGGCGGGATAATCCAGCACACGGTTCAGCCCGCGCAAATCCACCGCCCGACCCGAACGAGTCGGCGGCAGGCCATACTGGAGCATCGTCCGGCCACCGACGGGAAAAACGGCTTCCCCGACCTGGGCGGCATGTTGCACCACTTCGGCCAGTTCGGTTGCCTGGCTCACGGCATGGACCGGAAATGGGCCCGCGTCATCCAGGAACAATTCCTCGTGGACCTGTGCCGACGACATGTTCAGCTTCCTGGCTTGGTGTTAAATCGGCTGGGCGAGCGGGCGAGTATCAGGAGAGACAATGATTCCAGCCCGTTGGGTGTGCTCGGCGTGTTCGGTTCAGGTGGACGCTCGGGGAATCAGCCGGGCCGTGCATTGCCGAATCGCCAGCGGCAGGTAATCGGCAAAATCGCTGGCGATGAGACCGATTTCTCCTTTCGCTTCACGAGCCAGATCGCCAGCGCGACCGTGAATAAAGACCGCCAGTTGAGCGGCGGTGAACGGTTCGAGGCGTTGCGCCAGCAGAGCCGCCAGGAGTCCCGTGAGCACATCGCCGCTTCCGCCCGTGGCCATACCGGGATTGCCGGTACTATTGCGATAAATCCGCTCGCCATCGGTCACAATCGTGCCGTGTCCTTTGAGCACGACGATTACGCCATATTCGCGGGCAAACCGAGCCGCCAGTTCTTCCCGCTGCGTCTGCACCACGGCCGTGGAAACGCCCAGCAGACGGGCAAATTCTCCCGGATGCGGCGTCAGGATACGCACCGCCGATGTGCTTCGCAGCACCGAACTGCCGAGCTGGGCCAGATTGTTCAGCGCATCGGCATCCAGCACCAGCGGACGGGCAAGTTCGTTGAGCAGTCGCGCCAGCAGAAATTCCAGGGCTGCACTCTGACCGAGTCCCGGCCCGATAGCCACGACCGTGGCCAGGCTCGCCAGTTCGCGGATATTGTCCAGCGCCCGCACGCTCAAGCGACCGGCATTATCCTGCGGCAGGGCTGCCGTCAGATAACACGGATTGGCCTGGGCGACGATCGGTTGCACCTCCTGCGGACTGGCCACCTGCACCAGTCCCGCACCACCACGTAACGCTCCCAGTCCGCATAATATCGCCGCTCCGCTCATCCCGCGACTGCCGGCGATCACCAGCACCCGGCCGAATGTCCCCTTGTGGCTATCCGGCGGTCGCGGCGGCAGCAACGGCAACGTATCCACGATGGTCATATTCGCTTGCGTGCCTCTGTCTTTGCAGGCCCTCGACGAGCATGAGCCGATCCACTGGCGATGGCCCGTTGCTTGCTTCAGGCCATTGTATTTATTGGCGGGAAAACCGTTCGCCCAGGCGGAACCGCAACCGCAAACGCATCATGGCGCGGAGGAGAGCAGGAATCCCGTTGAGAGAGGGCACTTGACCGACGTGGGGGCAAACACGAAGTCATCAGAGCGTGACGGAAAAGCCCGACCAATTAGGAGCCGCAAACCGCAAAAACAGAGCCAGTGTAAAGCTGGAAATCACGACGCGGAGAAAATCCCCATGTCCTGCGGAGTTGCTTACACCGGCATTCACGCACTTAGAAGCGGTCCAGGGAGTCGAGCCAGCGGACGATTTCCTCGAGCAGACGCGGATCGGGAATGTAACCGGTGCCGTGTTCCGGCAGTTCGCGGAAGATGCAGGGGTAATGTCGGCGTTGCAATTCCCGCGGCAGATTGCGGACAGTTTCGATGTTGGGGTCGCGTCCACCGGCAACGCAGAACACCGCCAGCGGTTGGCCAGGATCGTAGTCCGGAATGCGAGTGCCCAGCGAGCCGCCTACCAGCACCGCTCCCCGCACCAGTTCGCGGGCGTCGAGGGCCAGATAAAGCGCGAAGCTGGCACCGTTACCCAGACCGTGTGCCACCACGCGGTGCGGGTCGAGACGGTATTGCTGGGCCAGTTGTCGAACGTCCTGCACGATCGCATCGCTGTCACTGGCCAGCCAGCCGCCTGGGTTGACCGCCTTCGGTGCATACAGTATCCAGTGATGCGATTTGCAGATCGGCTCCCAGACTTTGCGGATGGTTTCCTCCATGGTGTCGCCGGTGGGGTGCAGCCAGATGAGCAGCCCGTGGGCGACGTTCGGCGTATAAGAGTCCGGAACGTAGAGCCAGGATTCCCGACCACTGGCCGCATCGCGTTGTCGGAACAGACCGGGTTTGCCCGGCGGCTCGGGTAATGGTTTGGCACCTTTCGGCAACTCGAAGAACGGAGGTTTCCCGGCCAGGATATTCTTGGTGTAGAGCAGACGCGGTGCCAACCCCTGTTTGCTGCTGGCTGGAGGAAGTTGCTCGGGAACATCGCTGCTGAATTCGCCAAGTTTGAGCGTAACCGGCAGCAATTGTGGCTCGGCTTTCTGCGTTTCGCGGATGATTACGAGCTGCACTTCCGAGCCGGGGCGAAAACCGGCCAGCAGATTCCGCAACTGACCGTAATCGCGCAAATACGTCCCATCCAGCCGCACGAGGTGATCACCGGGACGCAGACCGGCAGCCTCGGCGGGACTTTTCGGGAACACGTAACGAATCACCACGCCGGGACGCGGATCGTCGCGGAGCGGCAAAAGCCCGGCAAATGCGGGTCGCGGTGATTCTTGCGGTGTGGTGAGCGGAATTTTGGGAAATTCCAGCACCTTGTCGCCGCGACGAACCTTCAAGCTCACGGTGTCGAAATCGTACTTCGGGCCGAGCACATGCCGCAGTTGTAGTTGCCAGCGAACCGGCTGGCCATCCGCCTCGATGATCACATCGCCGGGCTGCAAACCGGCTCGCGCTGCCGCACTGCCAGGGAGTATGCGACCGATGCGGCATTCGCCGAACATACCGCCCTGAACGCCTGGTTTCGTCGGATCCAGACCGATCACGGGCGGCGGCTGTTCAAAGACGACGCCCAGCTGACCGGGACGCAGATTCTCTCCCTTTTGCAGACGCGGCAGGACACGATAAATGTCTTCCAGGGGAACGGCGAAGCCGATGCCGGAATCGTACCACTCCACGCCGGCCAGTTCGCTATCGCCGCGGGGCGACATCGGCACTAAAACGCCCATGACCCGCCCGCGAATATCAATCAGCGGGCCGCCATAGTTGACCGGCGAAACCTTGGCATCGGTCTGAATTGCCTTGCCCCAGATGCGGTTGAGGGCACTGACAATGCCGACGCTGACCGACGGCGGTGCGTTCGGGTCTTCCGAGAAGGTTCGCCCCAGTGCCAGCGCCCACTGCCCCACACGGATTTCTTTGACCGGAACGAACGTCGGCACGGGCAGACCAGTTGCTTCCACTTTCAACAGTGTCAGCATCCGCGTTTCATCGCGGGCCACGATCCGGCCAGGGAGCGGTTCACCCCGACCAGGAATGCGCACCAGAATGGTCGGCTGGATTTCCGCCGGAATGTGTGCGAAATTGAACGAACTGGTGATGATGTACCCGTCCGAAGTCAGGATCAGGCCGGTGGTTGGTCCCTGACCGCGAAGCAGAAAGCTACCGGTTATCGGCTTGGCCCCAGGTTTGCCGCCTGGTTTACCCGCTACGGGAATCGTCTCCAGACCGAGGTTGGTAACGATTTGCACTACGCTGGGAGCGACGCGGTGGACCGCTTCGCGGGTGGCTTGTTCCCAGGCTTCATCGAGTTGCGTCGGCTGAGCCAGTACCAGGCCGAACACGCTCAAGGCTGTCGTCAAAAGCGCAGCTAGTATCACACGCATGGGGATTGCACCAGAAAAAGCCCGGACCGAACGCCTGCGGAAAGCCAATGTCAGTCGCTTTTGGCAGCTTTTTCACCCGCCGGCTTTTTCGGCCGGAAATCGCTTCGTCGCTCTACTTCCAGTTCCATCCGCAGTAATTGCTGTTGTCGGCGGACGACCACCTGCACTTTCGCTCCGGGTTCGACCGGCAGGATCAGGTCGTGCCACTGCTTGACGCTCTGGACGACGTGTTCCTCATAGGTACCACTACCGTCGCGTGCGGGAATGCGTACCAGGACAATGAGATCGTCCGGTCGCAGTCCCGCTTTCTCTGCCGGCGAGCCAGGGAGCACTTCGTCAATGTACGGCGGAGTACGTTCCAGCAGGTTGGGTACCAGCACGATGCCCGTGTAACCACCGCGATCTTCCACGATAGGCTTCTTGCGTTCCAGCGGTTTGTAATTGCCGCTTCGCGCTTGCTTGACGAAATCGCGGAGACCTTCGATGGGAATGGCGTAGTTGACCCAGGTCTCGGTGAGAGTGTTGCGGACTTCTTTGCCGATCAGCCCGATCAGTTCGCCGCGACGTGTCACCACTGCCCCGCCGTGGGAACCGGGATTATTGGTAATGCCATCCAGGATGTACACCGTGCCCTGGTACGGCAATTCGTGAATGCCACGCCGGGCGGACAGATTCGTGATGGCGGCAACGACGCTGCGTTGCACCGAAAGCGGTTCCTCACGCGTGGCGATCTGGAAACAGTTGCTGAAGGCCAGCACCCAATCGCCAACCTGCACTTTCGGCGTGGGCCTATCCAGGTCGAAATACGCCAGCGGCAGGTCGCGGAATTTTTTCTCGCCGTCGCGGATTTTCAATAGCGCAGCATCCAGGACCGGTTCGGCTGCCAGCAAATCGCATTCATGCCGCGTGCCATCGTACAGATGCACGCGCAGGTTTTCCGTATCCAGCGTCGGGGAATAAACCGTCAGGATCAGGCCGTCCGGCGACACCAGCACACCGCTGCAATAATCAGTCACGCCGATATAACCGCCGGCTCCGTAAATTTTGACCAGTTTCGGCTGCACTTCCTGCACCAGTCGGGCGAACGAACCCCGGTCGGGCGTGATTTGGCCGTCGCACACCAGCGCCAAAACCACCCAGACCGCAAGGGCCAGCGTCAGTGCCGGCCAATTTCCACGCAGGTCGCGGTTACTTTTTCCCAGGTAAAGACAGGTTCGGCTCACGGCATCTCCTGCTCACACTGCTGCACGTGCAGAGTAGCCCAGCGGCGATCGCCGAAACGCACCTCGATCCGTGCCGGCACCCCAGGTTTCGGTCCCATTTCCGGCGAGAAAATCAGTTCGCACGGATCGGCGTCTTCCTCGACATAGCATTCCAGTCCGCAAAGGCGTTTGTGGTGCGGCTGGCAGAAAATTTTGATCTCGAACGGGCCGCTCTTGCCGTGCAGCACTTCGGTCATAATGCGGGATTGGCTTGTCCCATCGGGATAAAACGGTTCATAGCCGCCATAGACCAGGCCATGCTCGAAACCTTTTTCCTGCTCGGCCAGAAAAGTCCGCAGATAATGCAGGGCCACCAGCAATCCACCGCTCCCGGCAGGTTGACGCAGATTGGCGACCGCTTCGCCGACCCGCAGCGGTTCCACTTCATATTGCAACGGCCCCAGACTCAAACGCACCGTGCGACCGTCCAGCCGGACCGTGAACGCGTGCCGCACCGGTTTGCCCGTGGTTTCATCGTAAAGTTCCGCCTCGCCTTTCCACACCCAGACCTGGCCCTTGTCGAGATCGTTCGGGCGTGGCAACGCTGAAACTACCCGCTTCCGCTCCTGTTCGTTGAAATAGTAATTGCCGAATCCGGGCCGGGCGACGTAGTATTTCGCACCTTCTCCCTCCGGTTTGACCGGTCGGCCTGGCAGTTGGGGCTTGGCTGGCTTTTTCTCCGGCGGTTTCGGTTCACGTGGGGCCCGTGGTTTCTCCTCGTCTTCTTCCTTCTCGCTCACCTCGCGGGGAATGAGGCCCATCAGGCGAACCAGGATTTCCCGCCGCACAGTGCGATTTTGCTCCTGATCGAATCGCTCATACAGCACCGGAATCCGCCAGCCCTTCGGAAAGATGCCAAGCACATTCTTGAATTGATTGGCGTTGCCGATGGGTCGGCCGTTCAGTGCCAGAATAACGTCGCCGGCACGCAAACCCCGACGGTAGGCGTCGGAGCGTTCCAGGATATCGAAAACCACGGCTCGCCCCTGCTCATCGGTACGTGCCGCCGCTCCCAGCGTGGCATGATCCACCACTAACCCACCCCGCAAATGGCCGAGGAAGTTTTTGATCTGATTGATGGAGATGGCGTAACCGACACCGCTATTGACCCGACCACGTTTCTCGATGGAGACACGACCATTGATGCCGATCACCTCGCCCCGCAAATTGAACAGTGGCCCACCGCTGTTGCCAGGATTGATCGAGGTATCTATCTGGATGCAATCTGTGTATTCGAGGATGGTTCCTTCCGGGTACTGGTAGCGGTGTATGCCGGAAACCAGCCCGAAGGTGATCGTCGGGCGGAAATCGGTCGCCAGCAAAAACGGATTGCCGGCGGCAATGGACCAATCCCCGGCCCGAACCGTGTCGCTATCTCCCAGCGGTGCGTAAGGGAATTTGTGGTCGGGTTTGGGCGGGATCAGTTTGATAAGTGCCACGTCACCCACCGGATCGAGACCGACCACGACCGCATCGTAGAGTTGACCATCGGACAAACCACAACGCGGTGTCGGGCCGGTTGGTTGTACCACGTGAAAATTGGTCAGTGCGTATCCCTGCTCGTCAATGAGCACACCGGAACCGCCGCCGCGACCGTTACGGTCAAAAACCGCGACCACGCTGGGCGTCAGCTTTTCGATCACGGCCAGACGTTCGTTTTCTTCTTGCAGCACCAGCGGGTCAACCGCCCAGCCGAGAATCGCAGACCAGCCGAGAAAAACAAAGATGCTGCACGACACGTATCCCAGCACACGCCGGGCGGACGGCCGAAACGATTTCACCCGATCGATTGCACGGATGCTGGCCCGACCGGATAACCCAGCCGACTCGATTACCACGCCCAAGCCAGGCAGTGTCGCATGTTGTCGCATGGCTGCTTCGCCTTCTTGGTTACCGGTCAAAATGTTTGCCCTTGCTGGAAAAGTGCAGGCCTTTTTGTGTACCTGACCGTGCAGCGTCACAGAAAAAGCTGCAACGCCTGGATGCACTGGATTTCGCAGGTCGGACACAAGCTCACCGACCGATGGGAAGCATTGGTAGCGGGTGCCGTTATTTGAGCAGGCGGGCCTCGGCAAAAGCGACATGGTCGCCCAGATCGAGGTCGTCGCCGTAATCCACCACCAGACGGAGCCGCTCGACGTTTTCCAGATTCAATCGCACTTCCCGCGGTTTGTCGCCGGTGCGAATGGTGGCGTGGAATAATTCGCGTCCATCTCCTTCGATGCGTACCACCGCCTGTGCCGACACGTTGACACTGTCTTCCATGCCGAGCACACAGCGAAACTCACGATAGCCGGTCACTTCGTATTCCAGCACAGTGCGGGAATGCACGGTGATTCCTTTGCTGTACATTTTCTGGCCAAGCGAGATCGGCCCACCGGACAGGTTGCGGTCGCGGCGAAACCGCCAGACATCGGCCAGTAAGGGTTTTTCCTCGACCCGCAGCGGTTCGAGATCGGAAAGATAGACAAGCCGGCCCTGGCTGAAATCTACGCTGGCCAGCTGGTCGAAGGGGAGTTCTGCGGTCAGCCCGTCGCCGGTTCGAAACCGCAAACGATTCGCCTCCCAGGTGATTTCCGCAGCCAGCCAGGTATTGCCGAATCGGTCCTGCACACGCACACCATCACTGGAGCCTGTACGTTCACGCTGAGCCAGCACCAGACCCCTCAACCGGGCCATGTCAATGGGCACAACATCGTCTTCGAGGCGAAAATTGAGGCGGGCACCCTGCTCATCGCCCCCCAGCACCACGCCCAGGAACGTGTTGATGGCTTGCCCATCGCGGCTGAGCAGAAGAACAACGTCCTGGGCGTGTTTTTTGGCCAGGGCCTGCTGCAATTCCTCGCGGGCTTTCCCGTCCTGAGCTGTTACCAGCAGCCAGTGCAGACGGTTGAGCGGAACGGAAACCGCCTGGCCGTTGAATAGCTGGCATTCCACCTGCTTCTGCTTCAGCGAAAATTTCTGTGCCAGCAACGTGGTGCCGTCAAGCAGGCGCAATTCGGTTCGCGGAGCATCGGCAGCGACTGGTGTTTTGCTGCCGCTGGCCGGAAAGGTTATGCCCAGCAATTCGTTGAGCGCTTTGGTGATGCGGTCTTTGCCCGTCTGGAAGACGGCCTCTTTTTCGTTGACGGAGACGAGCTGGCCTCGCAGCGTTTCGCCGCTGAGCAAACGTGCTTCGACCTGGACAGCGCTGGCTGTCTGCGCTGAGCTATTGCATGCGTGCACCAGCAAGCTGACAGCTACGGCCAGCCATCCCGCCAATGCGAAAGGCACCAGGGGCAAGTGCGGACTCGGTTTCATCATCGGGATTCGCTGCTTCTGGCGATTTGTTGCAGGTAGGCTTCGATGGCTTCGGCGACGTGCGGGGGATATTCGCGGCGGATGGCTTCGAGAACCTTCACCCGCTCCTTTTCCGGCAACTTGCCCCAGAGATCGGGTCGCTTCACGAGTTCCTTCATGTCCACCTTACCTTCGCCCCGCCCGCCTAAGATCGCGCTATCCCCAGCCGGGCTGGATGGCTTCAACGCTCCCGGACCAGTTCCTCGGCTACCCCCGGCCTGCCCGCCACCACCACCGCCACCGCTTCCTTGCTGGAGCTGGTCTTCGAGGTCTTTCACCATTTTGGCGAGCAAATCGAGGATTTCCTTTTGTTTCTCCTGCGTTTTCGGGCCACCCCGAGCGTTATCAAGGCGACCAGCGATTTCCTCCATGCGGCGAGCGACGTAGTCGAGGTTCTTCTGACCGTTCCAGCCTTCGAGATCGTATTTCAGAAGCGCAGCCAGAACGAAGTACCGTTCCGGCACCTGGTCGCGTTCCTGCAACAATCGGTCGGCACTGCGTAACGTCTCCGTGCGATGCAGGGTCTTGTGTTCGGCTATGCAGCGGAAAAAGTAATAAGCAGCCGGGTCAGCGGTGTGTTCGGGCTGAATAGCTCGCAGCACCTCGAGAGCCTCTTCGTAAGCCTTGCGCAGACACAGCAAGCGTGCATAAGCCAGAGCCAGATTGGCCCGGAAAAACGCAGGCTGAGCCTGGCGCAACACGGCAGGCACTTCGGTCGGCACTACCGCTTGCGGATCGTTCGCCTGGGCCAGCAGCTTCCGGGCATCGGCACTGGCCAGGGCGAAGATGTCGGCCAGCCGGACCAGCACCGGACGGTTTTCCTGGGCCCAGATCTTCTCCGCTTGCTGCAACGTCTGCTCATCGGCGCGGACATGCTCTTTGAGCCATGCGAACAGCTCCGCCCGCACCTGGTCGGCTGGTGGAGCCTTGATTCGCTCGAACGAGGCCTGCTGAGCGCAGATCAGGCCGCACATCACCCCCAGGCAAACCGCCACGACGCCGTTTCTCATCAAGACTCGCATCATCGGTTCTTCCCCTTGACGATATTTTCGGTGATCTGGTGCAACTGTAATTGCCGGGCGGCCAGTTCCCGCAGTTCTGCTGCAATGTCAGGCGCTGTCGCCGCTTCACCCTGGTATTTGCGACCGTACATCACCGTCCGCTGGTAAATGCGTTTCTGCATGGCGTGGATCATTTTCAATTCCTGCAGCAGGTCAATCAGCCGCTCGTTGCGATTTGGATCGCCGCCACCACCCTGATTCCCGCCGCCACGGTTATTTTGCCGCTGCTCGATCTCCTTTTTGAGGGCCTCGATCATTTCCTTGAGGGTCTCGATGATGTCCTGCTCAATGGCCTGAGTTTCGGGGCCAGGATCAGTCTTGTACAGCCGGTTGGAAACGCGTGCCATATCCTGGCGAAGTTGCCGCATCACTTCCGCAAACGCCACCGAGGAGCCTTCGGCCTGGAGCAAAGCGATAGCCCGATCCGCCTCGGCTACGATCTCATCTTCCCGCCGCGACAGCACTCCGGAAAGTATTTCTTCCTCGCGGGTAGGCTTTTTGTCGGGATTGGTTTGAATGCGCTGGTCGAGCTTGACCGTATCCTGATAAACGGCTTCCTGCATGGCCAGCATCTTTTCGCAGCGGCGTTGCAGGTCGGCCAGCACACGCAACTGTTCCTCTTCGCGGTATTGCCGTAACAACTCCTCTAACTTTTGCCGGGCTTGACGGAGCAAGTCGGCGGCTTTGGCTTGATCATCGGAAGCGGGCTTCCTTTCATCCTTGGCGATGCGGTTTTCGGCACTGCGCTGGTAGCCGTGAGCGTCTTCGATGCGTTCGCGGCCAGGCACACCGGGTTGCTGCTGGCCTTGCTGACCGCCACCGCGTGCTTGACCCGACTGCCCACCACCTTGCTGACCACCACCCTGCTGCCCGCCCCCTTGTTGACCGCCAGCTTGACTGCCACCCTGTTGCCCACCGCCCTGTTGACCACCACCTTGTTGCCCACCGGCGCCACGGGTCTGTGGATTGGCGGCACCTTCTCCCGGACCTCGTGCCTGAGCGCCCTGGCTACCCTGATCTCCACCAGGCTTGCCACCGCCGGCTTGACCACTGCCCGGTTTATCGCCCGGCTTTCCGCCGCCGGCCTGACCGTCGCCCGGTTTGTCCCCAGGTTTTCCACCGCCGGCCTGACCACTGCCCGGTTTATCGCCCGGCTTTCCGCCGCCGGCCTGACCGTCGCCCGGTTTGTCCCCAGGTTTACCACCGCCGGCCTGACCACCGCCGGGTTTATCACCGCCCTGTCCGCTGTCGCTGCCCCCGCGAGCCTGGCCGGGCTTCGAACCGTCACCGGACTGGTTGCCGCCACGTGCCTGCGAACCGGACTCGTTGGGCGAGCCACCGCGCGCCTGGCCGGTCTGTTCGGAACCAGGTTTACCGGAATCGGGAGTGCGTGCCTGAGGATTGGGCGCTCCCCGACCTTCATCGCGGGCTTGACCGGGTTGTCCGGAACCGCTCCGTCCCTCGCCGCGTGCTTGCGCTTCTGGTCGTTCGTTTTTGCCGGCATCACGTGCTTCACCGCGGCTCGGATCACCCTGGCCGGAACGAGCCTGTTCAAGTTGCCGAATCTGGTTCAGGATTTCCTCCACTCTTCGGCTGGCGGCTTCCTGAGCTTTCTTGGCGTCCTCCTTGCTGATATTGGGATTGTCGTTGCGTGCCTGAGCAACACGCTGGGCCCGTTCCGCTTCCTCCAGCCGACGAATCAACTCCGCGTAGAGCTCCATTTCCTTTTTCTTGAGCGATTCGTCGTCGGGGGACATGAGGATATCGAGCAAGCGTTGCATGGCTTGCTGAACATCGCCACCCTTTTCGACGACCTGCTGGATTTCTTTCAAACTGCTCAGCGTACCGGGTCGTTTGAGCCGCTCTGCCAGGTCGCTGACATTGAGCCGGACGTTGCGTTCACGGGCTTCCCGCAGGGCACGGTAAATGATGCGGGCTTTTTCGACGTCGCCGGGATTATTGCGCCGTTCCATCAATTGAGCGATGCGCAACAACTGCTCTTCGAGCTGAGCGTAGCGGGCTGCCACGACCGCCTGATTGGCGGCCAGTTCGTCGGTCAACTGATTGCTGGGCTGCTTCGGGGCAGGCTGGCCTTTCTCATCGGGATTGCCAGTTGGCTGAGCCAGTACTGCCAGGGTCAGGCTCCACGTCAGCACGGCAACCAGCGACACCAGCAGCGTGAGTTTGTGGCTTGTCAACATCGTTGCGATTCCTCCCAATCCGGTCTGCGAGCAAACCATTCCCCGTCGGTGCATGATTGTCTCCCTCCAGGACATTGTAGGCATACCTGGAACCTGGCGCTGGCGAAATTCCGAGCCGTTTCACGAAGCGGGACGGTTCTGGCAGCCTGGCCCGCTCGCGCTTGCCGCTTGACCCTCATCCTGCGGTCAAGGATACATCGTCTGGCGGGCGTTTGCCAGTGCAGGCCCCACTGATAAGACGAACCACTTGCTTTCGCGCAACAGGAATTTTCTCACCGGGGGTGCTTGGTTCGGTCGGCTAGGGATAAAACTTGCCGTTGGCATCGGCGAGCTGGCGGAGCAATTCGGTCGGCTGGAAGCGGACACCGAGGTCCTGATAGCGCTGGCATTTTTCGAGAATGCTTGCGAGGCCGATTTCGTCGGCCCATCGCAGGATGCCACCTCGCCAGGCTGGGAAACCCGTACCGAGAATCAGACCCATATCCACATCGCCGGCGTCGCGGACGATTTGTTCGCTCAGGACGCGGGTCGCTTCCAGCAACATGGGCAAGAACAACCGGTCGGTAATCTCCTCGTTGCTGAGCGAACGCTTACCGCGACGGCAGCGTTCGAGGATCGGCTCCAAAGCCGGGTCGTCGCTGCCGTGTTTGGGATCGCGGGAGTAATTGTAAAATCCGGCACCGCTCTTCTGACCGAGTCGGCCAGCCTGTACCAGTTCGGCGACGATGCGGCTTTCGACGAAGCGATCGGGAAACGCCTGCTGCAGGACCCGGCCCGCATACAGAGCGGTATCCAGCCCGACCACATCCTGCAGTGTCACCGGCCCCATCGGCATACCAAACTCCACTGCCGCCTGGTCAATCTGGCGCGGCGTGGCACCCTCCTCGAGCATCAGCATGGCCTCGTTCAGGTACGGAAACAGCAGGCGGTTCACCAGAAAGCCGGGACTGTCCCGCACCACGATCGGCGTTTTGCCGATGCGCTTGGCAAAGGCCACCAGCGTGGCGATGGTGACATCGTCGCTCGCCTCACCCCGCACCACTTCCACCAGGGGCATGCGTTCAGCCGGGTTGAAGAAATGCAGACCGGCAAACCGCTGCGGCTTCTGCAACGTCCGAGCCATCCGCGATATGGACAGCGTCGAGGTGTTGGAAACTATCAGGGTCTCCGCACCGACATGGGTTTCCAGTTCGCCCAAGAGCCGCGTTTTCAGGTCTTCGTTTTCGGTAACGGCCTCGATAACCAGATCACGATCGGCCATAGCAGCCAGGGTCTGCGTGGTGCCGATCCGAGCCAGGGTGTCGGCAGCTTCTTGCGGTTTCATTCGCCCCAGCTGCACTCGTTCGAGCAGACCGCGTTCGATGCGTTGCAGGGCGTTCTGGAGAATTTCCGCGGAAACGTCCAGAAGTTGCACCAGGCAACCTCGCCGTGCCAGCACGCTGGCAATTCCGCATCCCATCACGCCGGCACCGAGCACTCCGACCCGCTCGATAGTTCGCGGCACCACTTGCGGATTGGCCACACCGGGGTCTTTCTGCAGACGCTGTTGCTGAAAGAAAACGGCAATGAGATTCCGCGCTTCCGAGCCGACCGCCAGACGTAAAAAAGCCTCCCGTTCGTGCTGCAGACCGTCGGCCAGAGGCAAATTCACCGTCTTTTCCACCACCTCTAATGCCACCAGCGGTGCCTGGGGACGCCCGCGGGTTTTCTGCCAGACCTGACCGCGAGCCACGGCAAAGGTGTAGGCGTGTTGCTCTTCCGATAAGCCGACCGGTTGCTGTTTGCGGCGACGTATCTCCGGCCAATCGTTGAGCTGGCGAGAAAGCAAAAGCAGGCGTTGGGCTTCTTCCAGCAGCCGATCGCCAGGCACCGCATCGAAGGCCAGGCCGATTTCCACTGCCCGATTCGCGGTGATACTCTCGCCAGTGCATATCATCTCCAGGGCCAGCGATGGGCCGATCAGTCGCGGCAAGCGTTGCGTCCCGCCCCAGCCCGGAATCAGACCGACCTTGACTTCCGGCAGTCCCAGTTCGGTGCGCGGATGCGTGCTGACCAGGCGATGGTCGAACGCCAGGGCGATTTCCAGTCCGCCGCCCAGACACGGCCCCTCGATAGCCGCCACCGTGGGACATGGGAGGCTTTCGATCCGCTGCAATAACGCTTGGCCACGCTCCAGCAGTTGTCGCACCAGTTCCGGATACCGCCAGGCCTGGGCCAGCTCCCGCAGGTCGGCCCCGGCCAGAAACATGCCCGGTTTGCCACTGGTCAAAATTACCCCCGCCAGAGGCGCCAGCCGGGCTATCTCGGCAACGGTTCGCTCCAGTTCGGCCAGCACTGCCTGGCTGACGACGTTGACTTTGCTCTCCGGCTGATTGATGGTAATCAGGATTTCACCGCCGGGCAGTTGTTGCCAGGTTACGGCTTGCTCGGCCACGCCTTTCTCCTTCGCCTGACGCTATGGCAGTGCCGCTTCGCTCGATGGGATTCGCGTATTTTACAACTCTGGCATGGATTTTTGGGTCCGCTCTGGTCTTCTTGTGCCGGTGCGCAGATACGTCCCGAGGCTTCCTGATGATTGCACCCTAGTCCGCCTTGGTCTTCTTTGTGCCAGTGCGCAGATAGTCCTCATAGAGTTGCGCGAACCTCTCCAAGTCCGCTTTTGGTGTTCTTTGTGCCAGTGCGCAGATACATCACGAGCCCTCTTGAGGATTGCACCCTAGTCCGCCTTGGTCTTCTTGTGCCGTTGCGCAGATAGTTCTCGTAGAGTTGCGCGAACCTTTCCAGGTCCGCTTCTGGTGTTCTTTGTGTCGGTGCGCAGATACATCACGAGTCTTCTTGAGGATTGCACCCAGGCCCGCTTTGGTCTTCTTGTGCTGTTTTTGGTCTTCTTGGGCCGTTGCGCAGATAGTTCTCGTAGAGTTGCGCGAACCTTTCCAGGTCCGCTTCTGGTGTTCTTTGTGCCGGTGCGCAGATAGTTTCCATAGAGTTACGCGAACCTTTCCAAGCCCCCTTTGGTCTCTTTTCTGCCGTTGCGCAAATAGCTCTCAGAGTTGCGCGAACCTCTCCAAGCCCGCTTCTGGCGTTGTTTGTGTCGGTGCGCTCGAGGTGATTGGCACATTTTACGACCAAACCGGCCGCAGGCCAGGCAACTCGCCGCAACACCTGCCGCCAGCCCGGCGGCTCCCCCACGCGCCGACGGCTAAAGCGGCGGTGCGAAGTAGCACCTACCAACACGCCGTGCCTGGCGCCGGTTCGCTAGTTCACCAGAACGGCGGTGGTGCTGGGCTGATTGTGACGGCGATGACGACTGGTTTTTCGACGGGGAGTCGCTAGTTCACCAGAACGCCGGTGGTGCTGGGCGGGGTGAAGCTCACGATCGCGTCGTTGCCGGCCATGTCGCGGATGAACGTGCCCGCTGGCCGCATAATCGGCGAGAGTATCTCTATCCCGTTCGTGTCGCGGTCGGAGGACTGAATCACATAGCGGAACCGCAGCGTTCTCGAGTCCGGTTGGCTGTAGAAAACCGCGTTGCGAATCACACTGCCGATACGCAGCTGGATAAATGGTTTCGCGGTGCTGGTGGTACCGACGTTGACCGACTCACTGAATCGCACCACGATGTCCAGCGCCTGGCCGGTTACATAATGCCCGTTGGCCGGCGGTGTTACCAGCACAATCGTCGGGGCCACCGCATCCACTTTCACGTTCGGCGTGCTCGGATT
>VAPR01000142.1_pt1 | contig 50847 bp, 38 predicted proteins | sample 3380701 | NCBI WGS metagenome assembly VAPR01 (sample SAMN11536904, study PRJNA540576) | hot springs metagenome | isolation source: hot spring wet sediment | place: Spain: Lobios | collected 2014-01
CCCCGCGGTGCCGGCGGAATGCCGTCCAAGTGGAAGCGCCCCAACGACCGGTTGTCCTTCGCCAGCGGACGCTCGCCCTGGAGGACGTGGATTTCAACCGAGGTCTGATTGTCCGTTGCCGTTGTGAAGACCTCCGTCTTTCGGGTTGGGATCGTTGTGTTAGCAGGGATGAGGACTGTCATCACACCGCCGAGGGTTTCCACACCCAGCGACAGCGGGGTGACATCCAGGAGGAGGACGTCGCGCACCTCCCCTGCCAGCACAGCTGCCTGAATTGCGGCCCCGACAGCGACGACCTCATCCGGATTGACACTCTTGCTGGGCTCCTTGCCGAAGAAGTCCCGGACCAGTTGCTGGATACGTGGAATGCGGGTTGAACCACCCACGAGGATGACCTCGTCGATTTGTTCGGGGCGCAGTTTTGCTGCCTCTAACGCTGTCCGGCATGGACCGAGCGTCTTCTGGAAGAGGTCCTCGCAGAGGCTTTCGAATTTTGCCCGCGTGATAGTCATCTGGAGGTGCTTCGGACCGTCAGCCGTGGCGGTGATGAAGGGGAGATTGATTTCGGTCTGCAGGAGCTGCGAGAGTTCAATTTTCGCCTTTTCAGCAGCTTCCCGCAGACGCTGCAGTGCCATCGGGTCCTTGCGCAAATCCACACCTTCTTGCTTGAGGAATTCCTCGGCAATGTAATCAACCAAGCGCTGGTCGAAGTTGTCCCCGCCCAGGTGGGTATCACCACTGGTTGCTTTGACCTCAAAGACTCCTTCGCCGATTTCCAAGATGGAGATGTCGAAGGTGCCACCACCCAGGTCGTAGACGGCAACGGTCATCGTACGGCCGCGCTTGTCCAGCCCATACGCCAGGGCTGCTGCTGTAGGCTCGTTGAGGATGCGGCGGACGTTTAGTCCGGCAATTTCACCGGCAATCTTTGTTGCTTGCCGCTGGGCATCGTTGAAGTAAGCAGGCACAGTGATGACGGCATCGGTGATCTTCTCGCCTAAATACGCTTCAGCGTCGGCCTTGAGCTTCTGCAGAATCATCGCCGAAATCTCTTCCGGAGCGTAGAGTCGCCCCTCAATCTCTACGCGCACGGCATTGCCATCCGGAGAGGGCACAACTTTGTATGGCACCATGAGCATTTCCTCCTTGACCTCCTCCGGACGGCGCCCCATGAAGCGCTTGATAGAGTAGATGGTGTTTTTCGGGTTGACGATGGCTTGCCGTTTCGCAGCAGCTCCTACCAAGCGCTCGCCGGTCTTGGTAAAGGCAACCACCGATGGGGTCAGCCGCGAGCCTTCAGCATTCGGAATCACCACCGGCTGACCACCTTCCATGACAGCAATGACTGAGTTCGTTGTCCCCAGGTCAATCCCTACGATGCGTCCCATGGTTGCACTCGTTGTCTGTGCTGTGTGACATGCCAAAGCAGAGAGGGGCAGGAGGGTAGCTTCCCCCTCCTGCCACCGATCGAATGGACACCGGAGTCTTAGCGGACCTTCACCTCAACCTCCTTCGGCTTGGAGGGCTCCACCTTCGGGATCGTAATCGTGAGGACGCCGTTTTCAAACTTGGCGTCTATGTCGTCTACCTTCACGTTCTCCGGCAGCATGAAGCTGCGAGAGAAGCTCCCGAAGGTGCGCTCCACCCGAAGGAAGTTCCGCTCCTCAACTTTACGCTCCTGCTTTTTCTCGCCGCGGATGGTCAGAACCCGGTCCTCCGAGATAGTCACCTTGACGTCCTCTTTGTTGACACCCGGCAGCTCTGCCTGGATGTAGACGTTGTGCTCGTCCTCGGAGATATCAACCCGCGGCGAGAAGCTGCCCAACTCAAAACGCGTGGGCGTAGAGCGGAGCAAATCGTCGAAGAGCTCATCGAAACGCCGCAACATGGACTCAAACGTCCGGAACGGTTCAAACCGCACCAGCGTCATGGCTGTACCCTCCGTTGAGACGTTGTTGGACATACCCCGTTCGTTGTCGCTGGCTTCCTCTGGGGAAGCCACTGAGAAGAAGAGAAAGAAGCATGCCAACTGCGATAGAAGGGCGTTTTCCTGGCAGTGTGGCAGAGAGTGTGCCAGAGAGGCTGCCAGAACGCTCTGTGTATCTGCCGTTGCGGCAGCAACGTTAGCCCCCGGGCGGGAGGAGGCGCCGAAACTGGACAGTGCCCTCAGCTGGAACGAGGGCTGGTAGTGGGTCGATGACAACACCGCGGCTTTGCGAAGCATGCACAACGTACCCGTTGCCGAGATAGATACCCACATGCTGGACGTTCCCACGGCATACGACCACGATGATGTCGCCGGGCGCTGGTCTATCGTGCACCGGACTGCCCGCGCGAGCCTGCTCAGCGCTCGTCCGGGGCAGCGAAATCCCAATAGCTCTGAAGACCTGCTGGACGAACCCAGAACAATCCACGCACTCAGCACCTGTTCCGCCGCGGCAGTACGGCGTCCCTAACCACCGAACGACGGCTTCCCGCAGGGGAGATGGTAGCTCCGCTAACGCTTTGGGCATGGTTCCGGCTTCACCGGCGCGCGTGGCAATAGTGGAGAACCGCGCAGCACTCTGGCACGAGCTCACCATTGCGGCGGCTGCTCCGCCGAGCAGGAATAGCAACCATCGGTGTGCCTGCCGCATGCTTGCTCCTCTGCTCCGGACAGCGGGAAACCTTGCACGTAGCGTGCCACTTGCGTATGAAACACGCGCAGGGCTGGGCGTTGCTACGCTGGGTGTGGCGAGCTCAGCCCTATACGAGCGGTTCAGCAGGGCTATGCAGGAGCAGCCTCTGCGTCTTGCGGTGCGTTGGAAGGTTGAGGGTGGAAGTACTGGTAAACCGCTGCAGCCTGGCGGCTGGGGAGGAGCTGCTGTAACTCTTCTGCCGATGCCGAACGGATGCGTTCGATCGAGCCGAAGTGGGCAAGGAGCTTCTGCGCCGTTCGTGGCCCTACACCGGGGATAGCAGTCAGCTCCGTGGTCAGGGTAGCTTTCCGACGGCGCAGGCGGTTGTACTCTACTGCAAAGCGGTGCGCTTCATTGCGGATGCGTTGGAGGAGGCGGAGGCTTTCCGATGCCTTCGGGAGAAGGATAGGTTCGGACTCCCCAGGGCGGAACAGCTCCTCCAGACGCTTTGCCAGAGCAAGGACAGGGAAGCGCCCTTGCAGACCGCTCTCGGCAAGCGCCTGGAGGGCAGCTGAGAGCTGCCCTTTGCCGCCATCAATGAGGAGGAGGTCAGGGGGTTCGTCTTCGCCCTCAAGGATGCGGCGGGCATAGCGGGAGACGACCTCTCGCATGGCAGCGAAGTCGTCGTTGCCCAGGCTTGGATCCAGCCGGAAACGGCGGTAGGCGGACTTGTACGGCTTGCCGTCCACGAAGACCACAAGCGCTGAGACGGGCTCGCTTCCCTGGAGGTGGGAATTGTCAATGCAGGCAATACGGCGGGGGAGGGTTGGGAGATGCAGGTCTCGGTGAAGGGCTTGCAGTACGCTGGGAATGCGCCCCGCTTTCTTCGCTTGCTGGAGCAGATGCTCTTCCAGAATTGCCCGGGCATTGAGCTCTGCCATACGCACTACTTGAGCGGCATCACCCTTACGCGGTGCTACCATGCGGACAGGTTCACCCCGGCGTTGGCTCAGCCATTCCGTAAGGAGTTCGCTCTGCTCGGGCAGAACCGGGACGAGCACTTCTGGAGGAATATCGTGCTGCTCCAGGTACCACTGCTCCAGGGCAGCTTGCACGAGCTGGGAGAGGCTGTGCTCTTCCTGAGTGTGCTGGAGCAGAACGTGCCGTTTGTCGATGAGCTTGCCGTCGCGGATGCTCAGGAACACAGCACAGGCAATCGGTGGCTGGACGGCAATCCCTACGACGTCGCGCTCTATTGGCTCGAGGCTGACGACTTTCTGTCGCTCCATGTACTCTTGGAGGATACGGAGGCGATTGCGGACGGCGGCGGCTTCCTCGAAGCGGAGCTGTGCCGCAAGCTCGTGCATCTGCGCTTCCAGTTCCTGCTGGAGCTGCCGGGTGCGCCCGCGGAGGACCTCAACAGCCTGGCGGATGAAGCGCCTATAGTCCTCCTGGGAAATCAAGCCCTCGCACGGTCCAAGGCACTTCCCAATGTGGTAGTCCAGGCACACGCGGAACTTGCCTCGGCGAATGGCTTCGTCGTTGAGCGGCAAGTCGCAGCTGCGGATGGGAAAGAGCGCGCGCAGGGTCCGGAGGAGCTGTTTGGCGTATTTGGCATCTGTGTATGGACCGAAGTAGAGGCTCCCATCCCGCACGATGCGTCGCGTCAGGACAATGCGTGGGTAGGGCTCGTTGGTGATGCGGATGAAGGGATAGGACTTGTCGTCGCGGAGCAAGATGTTGTACCGCGGCTTATGGCGCTTGATGAGCGTGTTTTCCAGAATGAGGGCTTCCACTTCGGTGTCGGTGACGATGTACTCTATGCGGGCAATGGCGCGCACTAGGGCTTGCGTTTTCGCATCGGCTGGGCGGCTGTGGAAGTACGAGCGCACGCGCTGGCGCAGATTCTTCGCCTTGCCTACGTAGATGATGCTCCCACTGGCGTTGCGGAACAGGTAGACGCCCGGCGATGAGGGTAGGGCTTCGACCGTTGCAGCAAGCTCGGGCGATACCGCTGGTGGCTCACGGCGTCTCATGGCAGGTCGCCTTCTTGTGGACGGAGCACGAGCTCTTCGGGCATGAGCCGGGGATAGGATGCCATGCGGACGAGCGCAGCCACTGCTTCGGCAACATCATCCGGCTGCAACATCCGATGGTGCCACCGCCGCCGCAGTGTAGCGCTCCATAGGGGAGTAGCGGTCGCACCGACGTAGACGTTGACTACTTTGATGCCGTGCGAGCGTACTTCTTCCCGTAAGCCGCGGAGCATTTGAGCTGCGGCAGCCTTGAACCCACCGTACACTGCCGAGAGCGCAAAGGGCTTGAAGGCAGCAACAGAGCTGATAGCAACGATGAGCCCCCGACGGTGCTGCAGCATGTCTGGAAGGACAGCCTGGAGGCAGAGGAAAAGGGTTCGCACGTTCGCGCTCATGAGCGCCTCGAACTCTGCCACGGTGGTTTCCACCAGCGGCTTGAAGAGAGCGCTGCCAGCGCAGTGGATGAGGGCGTAGGGAGGACCATAGCGCTGCCGCAGGGCAGAGACCGTGGCGGAAACAGCCGCAGCATCGGTACAGTCGCAGGGGAAGGGGGCTATCCCGGGGCAGCGCCGAGCCAGCTGGCTCAAGAGCCGCCGACGGCGGGCTGTTGCTGCAACGGGGAATCCTTCGCGCACCAGTCGTTCAGCAATTGCTGCACCGATACCGCTGCTGGCGCCTGTGACCCAGACAACACCCGTTGCCGCCAACGCTGCCATTAGGAATCCCTTCCAAGCTCACTCTGTGCAACCAGCCGCCACCGCTCGGCAACACTGCTGTCCAGCTCGAGCACAAAGGGGGAGGGCTTCGAGAGTACCCAGCCGCTCTCGTGGTCCACTGCCCGCACAGGGTACAGGATGTAGAGGTAGCGCTTCGCACGGGTGCAGGCAACGTAGAAGAGGCGCCGTTCCTCTTCGTAGGCATCCGGGCTGTCATAAGCCCATGCGACGGGAAAGCGCCCGTCGGTCATCCAAATGAGGAAGACGGCAGTCCACTCCAGCCCCTTAGCGGAGTGAACCGTTGAGAGTGTGAGCGGAGCTTCGCCGTCGCTCCCCGGCGGGGTTACTTCGGTGACGCTCTCCACCGGTGGTTCCAGGGCTAAGTCCGCTAAGAACTCGCGCAGCTCTCGGTATCGCTCTGCCAAGGCGATAAGCGTTTCAATGTCGCGCCAGCGTCGGTGGTAGTCATCGTAACGCTGCTCCAAGATGGGGCGATACAGCTGCGCCAGTTCTCGGAAGAGCTCCGGCGGAGGATAATGGCGGAGGAAGAGGGTCCGCAGGCTTTCCCATAGCTGCAAGAGTGCCGCGCGTGCCGCGGGTGGAGCCCCGACGCTGGCGACCTCCATACTGTGCGGGTCTTCCCAGCGGAGGAGTCCTTCCCGGAGGGCATCAACGATGCGGCGCGCTGTCCGCGGACCAACGCCCTCGTGCAGGAGCAGCACGCGGTACCAGCTGACAGCGTCGCTGATGTTGTCCACAATGCGGGCGTAGGCTACCAGGTCCTTGATGTGTGATGTCTCCGTGAACCGAAGCCCACCGACTTTGCGGTAAGGAATGCCAGCGCGCGAGAGCTCGATTTCCAGGTCAAAAAAGAGGTGTGCCGCGCGTGCTAAGACGGCAATGCCCGATAGCGGCAATCCTTGCTCGCGGAGCTCTAACACTTGCTGCACGACGAAGAGAGACTGCTGGCGTTCGTCCTCCGCTTGGATGAGTGCCGGGCGTGGTCCATCGCCGATACGGCTAACCAGTACCTTGTGGTAGCCGTAGGCAGCATGGGCAATGATAGCGTTAGCGAGGTCGAGGATTGGTTGCGTACTGCGATAGTTTTCCTCCAGCGTGATGATGGTGCAGTGGCGAAATGCTTTGGGGAACTGCACGATGTTGCGGATATCAGCACCGCGGAACGAGTAGATGCTCTGTGCGTCGTCGCCTACCACCATGATGTTTTCTTCCGGTCCTGCCAGCAGGAGGCTGATGCAGTGCTGCAAGGAGTTGGTGTCCTGGTATTCGTCGACCATCACGTAGCGGAATCGGGCATGCACTTGCTGGCGGACGGTGGGGTCTTCCAAGAGGTGGAGCAGGAGCAGCAGGAGGTCGTCGTAGTCTACAAGCCCATGGCGCTGTTTGTACCGGCGGTAGGCGTCAAGGAGCCGACTTAGGGAATCGGTCAGGTGCAGGAAGTGGGGGTAGTCGGCTCGGAGCACCTCTTCAATGCTCTGTTGCCGGTTGATGGCGGCACTGTAGATGTCGTAGAGGGTCTGTTTCTGCGGGAAGCGTTCGCGGCGCAGCTCGGAAGCGAGGTCGGAGCGGACCAGGTTCAGCACGTCGTAGGCATCGGTTTGGTCCAGCACGGTGAAGTTAGGCGGTAGCCCGACGCGTTCGGCATATCGGCGCAGGAGGCTGTGGGCGAAGGAGTGGAAGGTCCCGCCGGCAACGCGTTCGCAGCGACCATCCAGAAGGTGTGCGGCGCGGCGGAGCATTTCCTGGGCTGCCTTGCGGGTAAAGGTCAGCAGGAGGATGCTCTCTGCGGGAACACCTTCCTCGACCAAGCGGGCAACGCGGTAGACCAGCGTTCGGGTTTTGCCTGTACCAGCGCCTGCGATGACAAGGGCAGCACCATTGCGGTGCATGACGGCTTGGTACTGTGCCGCGTTGAGCTCCTCTTCGTACCGCAGTCGGTATCCTCGCTGCTGTGGGATGGGAACCAGGCGAACCCGCTTCTCCATGTGCCTGCGGTGTGTCTGTGGAGTTGGTGACGTTCGGCGGAGAAGGGCAATTGCAGCCTTAGGCGGCTTTGACGACAGCAACGGCGTAAACCCGCTGAGCTCCCAGCTCCAGGAGGGTTTCGGCGCAGCTGTTGAGGGTGGAGCCGGTTGTGAGCACGTCGTCTACCAGGAGCAGGGTGCGGGAGTGGATCCGAGCTGCTTGTCGCCCGGGGGCGAAGGCACCGCGAACATTGCGGCGGCGCTCTTCGGCGGTGAGCTGGGTCTGCGACCGCGTGGCGATGCGGCGCCGGAGTGCTTCGGACAACACCGGTAGCTGGCAGACCTCAGCGATGCCCCGGGCGATGGCTTCAGCTTGGTTGTACCCGCGCTCCCGCAGCCGAGCCGGGTGGATAGGCACTGGCACGAGCACTTCGGGTGGCTCAGGCACCAGATGAGGGAGCATTACGCCGAGCACGCGCCCGAGCTCTCTGCCCAGAGCTTCAGCCCCGTAGTACTTGAGGGCGTAGATGAGCCGCATGGGGTCAGAGCCTTCAGCGAAAGCGAACAGTGCAGCAGCGCCGGAGAGTGCCATCTCGTCGCCCGGGAACGAGCGCAGGAGCTCGTTGTAGACAGCAGCTGGCGGCGGTGCCAAGGGCAGATTGCCCCAGCACGGGCGGCAGACAAAGCGCTCAATCCCTGAGACAGCCTCCAACCCACGCCCACAGATGCAGCAGCAGGGCGGGGCAAGCACTTGTAACACGAGTTCACCAGCGGCACGGAGAACGCCCACAAGCGGATTCTTCATGGAGCCACTTCCACGGCAAAGCGGAGCTGAGACTCCACCTCGGGAGGTAGAGGAGGGATCTCCGAAGGCGGGAGCAAGTAGCTGGCAAGGCTGCTGAGGTCGTGGAAGATGTGCTGCTGGACGACTGTTTGCACCAAGTAGTCGTAGCCACTGGAACCACCTGTTCCCACCTTTCTGCCAATCATGCGGTTGACCATCACGGCGTGTCGGTAGCGCCAGAGGCTGACTTGGTGGTCTAGCCGAATCACGGCGTCCAGCAGCCGATAAGGGAGTTGGAGCAGGGGATAGTCACGGTAGAGCATGATGAAGAGCGCTGCCAATGTGGCTCGGTGGGAGAGTCGACGCTGCCGCTTCTGGAGCAGCTCTGCGTAGCGGTCGGGGTGGAAGAAGGACTCGAAAGCAGCCTCGTTGAGCTGGATTTGGTGCAGCTTCTGTTGCTTTTCTTCAGGCGTCAGTGCTGGGTGCTCAGCAACGGCGCGGCGCTCACGCTCGAACATGCGGGCAACCGCTGCGCGGTAGGTATCCCAGAATCGGTAGGTGCCGAATTCCAAAAACGGCATCCGCTCTAGCCAGGTCTGGACTACACTGAACAGGGTTGGCTGTTGTCGGGCTTGCTGGAGCTCTATGCGGTCGCGCTCATCCAAGCTGTGCTCGTATCCGCGGAGGACGCGGTCTGTATCGTCCAGCCCTAAGCGGAGCTCCAGGAGTCGGAACTGCAGCGATTGGAATCCGCTAGCGGGATGGAGGAGATCGCGGAATGCCAAGAAATCCAGCGGAGTCATTGTCTCCAGCAAGTCAAACTGGGCAATCGCCAGCCCGAAAATGCGGTTGATGCGCTCAAGGAGGAATAGCGCTGTGCCGACCTCATGCTCAGGCACGTAGCTCTTCCCCATGATGCGGATGACCGTATCTAGCTCGTAGAGTGCTTGCTTGAACCACAGCTCGTAGACCTGGTGCACGATGATGAAGAGCAGCTCATCGTGGGCAGGATTATCCTGCTGCCAACTCCGGGGATGCTGGGCTGAGAGGATAGTGTCCAGCGAGAGGTAGTCACGGTAGTAGAGGCGCTCTGCCATGGTGTGCTCTGCGTAGGGTGGAACGAGTTAGTGCCGGTAGTACCACAGGTCGCTCTGCCGAAAGAGCCGTTCGCCGATGCCCATGCCAATTCCGATATACCAGCCACTAAAGTGCGAGGCGCTCTCGAGAACATCCGTCCACTGGCTGCCCCGGAGAGCAGCCCCGTTAGCAAAGCCAACAGTGGCGAACAGGTTGATGATATCGGAGAGACGGAGCAGGCATCGTGCCGAGAGGTGCACGGCGTTGGAGGGATAGTACAGTGCTTCGGCACCAATATCAGCGTAGAGTGCCGCTGGCACCAGCTCCCGCCAGTATCCCATGCGAATGGGCAGCACGCCGAGAGCCCCTCCATTCAGACCGAGGATGACAACACTTGTCAGAGCAGTGCCGGCGTAGAGTCCGGCTGGGCCGACCGGAATGGCTAATTGTACGGGGAGGAGTCGGAGCACCATCCCAGAGATGAGTGCCTGGGTTGTATCGGTCCAAATCGAGCGGGATGATGGACTGTGCAGGAAGGCAAATTGGGCAACTCCGACACTCCACGCCGAGTGGCGGTGGAGACTCCACTCTTCCTGCAGCTCTTCCTCGCGGTTGACAAAGTCCAGAAGCGACACACCAACACCCACATACGGCTTGGCGTAGCTAATCCCCACGGAATTGCCCCGTTGCCCAGCTGGAGTTTGTCCCCAGAGGAACCCGGCATAGCCGCGCAGGTTGAGCCCTCCAAGGGAACCCACTTCAACGGAGCCGGTCACGTTCAGGTACTGCGATGGCAGCAAGCTTACGCCGAGACCAGCAGCAGCGGCAACGTACGGCGGCTCATGGCGCACATACCATCGTTTCCGTACGTACAGCGGCAGGAGACCGATGAGCCACTCCCGCTCGTAACGGCTCAGTTGGAAGAGCTCTATCCCGACGCTGCCGATACTCCAGTCCCGAGCACCGAGAAACCAGGGGAATCGGTACTCCACAATCCCAAAGCGCCGCCACGCTCCTGTAAAGAGGCGCGAGCCTTGGGGAGCCGTTTCCGAATTCAGCACGTCCGGAAAAAGCCCAAAAAGCCCGGCATCGTAAGCATCGGCTGCAGAGGCAACCCCGAGTAGTCCAACGCTTTCGAAGAGACCAACTCGGATGAAGTTCGGATAGTGCCGCTCCGACATGCTGTCGCGCAGCACAGAGGTGTGCTGAACCTGCGTCTGCCGCATGCTGGGGAAGAGAACCCCGTGGTCTGCGCCTGGCGGATTCTGTAGAGTAGACCGCTCCACGGTGTCCCGGACCACGATCGTGTACACGTCCCGCTCGGTCCGGGTCAGGGGTGTCTGCAGGAGGTCCGTCATCGTAGCACAGCCGCTGAGCAGGAGCCCCAGCAGTGCCGCAGACCATCTCATGGGCGTAGCTCCAGGATGTCTACGACATCCGCACACGTGCCGACGCCGCACTGTGGGAGGCAATCAGGACGCAGCACTACCCGTAGGCGAGCCCAGAGGTTCTCGCGGCGCAGGCGCTGCAGAAGGCGTTCAGAGCCATGGAGCTCGTAGAATGCTTTCTCGCGCATGGTGCCGGTTTCCAGTATCCAGCACGTACGGCTCCCGATGAAGAGCGGGTTGATAGTGCCGCTCAGCTCTACGACAGTGCCTGCTGGACGGGCTGTCGCACAGCCGGCAAGGAGCACTGTAACCAGCCAGCAGTATGTTGCCGTATGCTTAGCGCGCCACCGCATGGTGCTGAGCATACTCGCGGAGGAACTCTGCCGATGCCAAGATACCGCGGAAGAAGTTCTTCAGGTGGAAGTGCTCGTTCGGGGCATGGGCTCCCTCGCTGTCTAAGCCCAAGCCCATCAACACAACAGGGACGCCGAAGAGATGAGCAAACCACTCGACAACGGGGATAGTACCGCCTTCGCGGACGAAGACCGGCTCGCGTCCGAACACGCGCCGTAGAGCACGGGCGGCTGCCTGCATTGCGGGACTGTCGAGAGGGATGAGCACAGGGTTTGCCCCGTGCAACACCTGTAGCTCTAACGTCACCGTTGGTGGTGCCAGTGCCCGGAGAGCAGCCTCAGCCTTAGCGGCGATGTCCTCAGCACGCTGGTTGGGAACTAAGCGCATGGAGAGCTTCGCCGTCGCGTGCGCCGGCAGTACAGTTTTGGCGCCGCTACCTGTGAAGCCGCCCACAATACCGTTGACATCCAGCGTTGGGCGCAGCCATCGCCGTTCCAGCACCGTGTATCCCAGCTCGCCGAAGAGGAGCGGAGCGCCGAGCCGTTGGCGGAGCTCTTCAGCATCAAAGGGCAGTGCTGCAAGCCGTTCGCGCTCTTCAGCGCTCGGCTCGACTACGTCGTCGTAGAATCCCGGAATGGTAATGCGTCCGTAGCCATCCCGCAGCGCAGCGAGCATCCGTGCCAGTACGAGAATCGGATTGTCCACGACACCGCCGAAAACCCCCGAATGCATGTCCGATGCTGCCACGCGTACGGTCAGTTCCAAGTAGCACAGTCCTCGCAAGCCGTAGCAGAGCGTGGGGATATCGTCCTGGTAGAGTGCCGTGTCGGATATGAGGACAGCGTCGCAGCGGAGCAGCTCCCGCTGTTCCTCCAGGAACGGACGCAGATGGACGCTACCGATTTCCTCCTCACCTTCCAACAGCAGTTTGACGTTGAGCGGCAGGCGTCCATCGGTTGCTCGCAGGCTCTCAATAGCCTTGATGTGTGCGAAGAATTGCCCCTTGTTGTCTGTGGCGCCGCGCGCGTAGATGCGCCCGTTGCGAAGCGCTGGCTCAAACGGAGGGGTCTCCCACAGCTCCAGCGGGTCTGCCGGTTGGACATCGTAGTGACCGTAGATGAGCACGGTTGGAGCCCCAGGGACTTCTTCCCATGCAGCGTAGACGATCGGGTGCCCAGCCGTGGGGAAGAGCTCAACCCGACTCGGCGCTAACCGGGAGAGATGCTCGTAGAGCCATCGAGCACACGCCTCTACGTGCACAGCATGGTTGGGCAATGTGCTGACGCTGGGAAACCGCAACAGGGCAACAAGCTCGTGGAGGAAATCCTCACGGTGCTGCTCTACGTATTCCGCCACAGTTGCCATGCGCTTACGCTGAAGCCCGTGTGGTACCTCGCTGACGCTTGTCTGAGTCGGCGTAGTAGTGGTAGTACTTGTAGTAGCGGTAGTAGCGGTAGTACGAGCCGTAGGTGGTGGAGAGGTCGAATTCGTTGAGCACAACGCCGACAACACGAGCGTTGACACGCTCTAAGAGCTCCTGGGCTTTGAGGAGGGCGTCAATTCGTGTCTCATTCGCGCGGGCGACCAAGACGTACACGTGGGCACTTGGGGCGACGACTAAGGCATCGGTGACGGAGATCACCGGTGGGGTGTCAAGGAAGACCACATCGTACTGCTGGCGTAACTGCTGCAGCAGTTCCCGTGTCCGCTCCGAGCCCAGCAGCTCGGAAGGATTTGGGGGAATGGGACCGCAGGTGAGCACGTCCAGGTTCTGGATTCCTGTAGCACGGCATGCCTCGTCGCCGGTAAGCTCTCCGATGAGGACATTGACCAGCCCCGGCTCTCGCGAGAAGCCGAACACAGTGTGGACGGAGGGACGCCGCAGGTCGGCGTCAACGATCAGTGTCCTGTACCCGGCTTGGGCGAAAGTGATGGCGGTGTTGACGGTCGTAGTTGTCTTGCCTTCCTGTGGCACGGAGCTGGTGACGACAATGAGCGGATGTGGGATATCAACGGTGGCAAACTGCAGGGCAGTGCGAATCGCACGGTAGCTTTCCGCAATCGGTGATTTCGGATTGCTGTGCGAGAGGAGATGAGGGGGAATGGTTTGCTCGGCAGGGAAGCGGCGGTAGAATGCGGCGTCCTCTTCTGTCGGGGCGATTGCTGCGGCATCGGCTGCTGTCAGTTCGGCAGGGATACGGGGAATCGCAGCAAGCACCACGAAGCCTTTGCTTTCCAGGTCTTCGGGAGAGCGCACCGTGGTATCTGTCAGCGCGCGCAGCAAGACAAAGCCAATGCTGAGGAGAAGCCCGACGATGGTGGCAACCGTCATGTTGAGCGAGCGGTTCGGGCTAATTGGGCGCGACGGTGGAACGGCATGCTCCAGGATAGAGACAGTGGCGAAGACGGATTGCTCGGCAATGATGGCTTCATTGAGCTTTTCCGAAAGGAGGTCATGGAGCTTTTCCAGGCTTCCCGTAGTTCGGCGTAAGCGCGCCAGCTCAATGGTTTGAGCCGGCAGGCGTTGGAACTCTTCCTCAGCTTTACGGCGAGCTTGCTCTATGGCGGTCAGCCGCGCCTCTTCTGCTTGGAGTTGGACGCTGAGCTCAAAGACCTTCTGCCGAAGGTTTTGCAGCGCTGCTGTCGGCCCACCCCCTTCCGGAGGGGGAGGAAGAGAGCCCAGCTTGGAGCGCTTCAGCTCTTCGGTGCGTTGGCGCAGCTTTTCTTTCAGTTCAGCGAGCTGGGCTTCTACCTGCTGCATTTGCGTTTGGAAGTAGACCGAGCTTGCCACAATCGGTTTGCTGGCGAGGATGAGATCGCGCTGGACCTCCAGTTGGGCAATCTGTTGCTGCAAGGCTTCAATGTAGGGCGAGGAAACGCTTGAAAGCTCTTCGGCAAGCGTTGGCTCAAGCTCTCGGAGCTGGTTCTGGTACTGCTCCAGCGTCTGCTTGAGGGCATCGCGTGCGATACGGGCTTCGCTGGCTTTGCTGTCCAGTTCCGATAGCTGCGTCACCAAAGCGTGCGCTCGGGTATCCAGCTCCATGGCGCCCGTGCGGCTCATGTAGTCTTGGAGCTGCTGTTCAGCCTTTGCCAGCGTATCGCGGGTCCACTCGTACTGCTGCTGGAGGAACTCTCGGACACGGCGCGCGTTGGCGCGGTTATTCCGCTCGTTGACCTCTACGTACACCTCGGCGAACGTGTTGGCAATGAGGGCTGCTTCGTGCGGATTGTTGGTGCGCACGCGGATGTCGACGATATCAGCATCACGGGTGGGGATAAGGCTGATGACACTGCGGAGGCGGCGGGCAAGAAGTTCAACACTGTCGCTTTCGGTAAGGGCAGTGGGCGTGCCCTGGTGAGATACGGCTTGGTGGGCAAGTGGAAGTGGTGCTCCAGCCTTTACCTTCTGCCACAGCGCACGGGCGACAGCCCGCATGGTTTCATGAGCATTCATCTGCATGAGCTCGTTGCGCAGGACTCGGTCGTCTTGACCTGCTAAACCGACCAGCACAATGCCCGTTGGTGGACGATTCGTGTTGACCAGTAGCCGGGCAGAGGCTTCGTAGATGAAAGGGCGTGTCCACGTGTAGTAGAATGCGGCAGCAACGACAGCGCCGGTAATCCCCACAATCCACCACTTGCCCTGCCACAGGAGGTGGAGGTAGTCTATGAACGTGAAGTGACGTTGCAGGGTCAGCTGGGCAAGCCCATTGCGCTGAGTTGCCGAGCGCTTTCCTGAAGGGGTGGTTGGCATGGTGTTCTCCGTCGGAGTGGAGGCAGTGTCAAAAGTTGCAACGCCTTTCAAAAATACACCTTCGCCCGGAGAGCGGTTGCACGAAGGCGTAGGGCTGGTCGTTAGTACCTGCGTCCGTGCTGTAGTGCCATGTGGTGGGGTGTACTCCTCGGCATTCTCCTTGTGCTCGGTGGCTGCTCGGAAAGCCCAGTACAGCCATTGGAGCTGCCGTCAGAGCGTGGGCTGCGGCTTGAGTCTACCCTCCTGGGTGGTACAGAAGGCGAGCCGGGTAAAGATTACAGCTTTACTGCCGTGGCAGTACGGTATCCCCCGTGGTTCCGCATAGAGTGGGATTTCGGGGATGGTTCCCCGCGGCTTACTACAGTTGGAACTGCAACGGTTCGCCATCGCTTCGATGGGGTGGGGACGTACACGGTGGTTGCACGTCTCTACGACCACAGCACCGGGACACTCTGGGCAGTCGGAACTACAATAGCGAACATTCGCCCGACGCCACCTCCACCCCCGATGGTGCTTATCCCAGCAGGACGTTTCCAGATGGGCTCGCTCCGGGATTTCGCCGAGCAACCAGTACACGAGGTGGTGATAACGCAGCCTTTCCTCATGACGACAACGGAAATTACCCAAGAGCTCTGGGTCACCGTGATGGGCTACAATCCCAGTTGGTTCCGGGGCGACCGGCTTCCAGTGGAGAACGTGACCTGGTGGGAGGTCATAGACTTCTGTAACCGGCTCTCGGTCCGGCATGGCTTGCGCCCGTGTTACTCTGTTCGGGGTGATACAGTCGTGTGGGACCGGACCGCAAACGGCTACCGGTTGCCGACGGAGGCAGAGTGGGAGTACGCCTGCCGTGCGGGCACGACAACGGATACCTACGCGGGAGACCTCCGTCAGCCATGGGGCGGCTGCGAGGAACCAGAGCCTGAGCTGGAAAGCATTGCATGGTACTGCCGAAACAGCGACGACCAGCCCCATCCCGTCGGGCAGAAGCGCCCGAATGCATTCGGACTCTACGACATGATAGGCAACGTTGCGGAATGGGTATGGGATTGGTATAGCAGCACGGCTTACCAAACCCACCAGCCCCAAGACCCTGCCGGACCAGCGACAGGGGTGGATCGGGTCGTGCGGGGTGGGGCCTGGAGTTTGGGTAGCTTCTACGCCCGGGCAGCGGCGCGGTTTGGCTTCTCTCCGTGGCACCACAGCGATGCTATTGGCTTTCGGGTGGTAAGGAACCCATGAACGGCTGGATACGCTGGGGACTGGGCAGCGTGCTGATAGTATGGGGGTGTGCCTCTGAGCCTCAGCCGGCTGCTCCGCCGAGTCAACCGGGACGGGCAGACACTGCCGCTGCTCTTCGCCGCTTGGTTGCCAGCGCAGAACAGTGCCAGCCCTGCCATCCGAAGCACTACGAGGAGTGGCGGATTTCCATGCATGCCTACGCTGTGGAAGACCCCGTTTTCCATGCCCTCAACGCACTGATGCTTGCCGAACAGCCCGTTGTTGATGACCAATTCTGCATGCGCTGTCACACGCCGATAGGCTCCCTCTTTGGGGAGACTCTGCCGGGTGTCCAGAAGAGAGACCTATCGCCGTTAGCTCGGCAGGGAATCACGTGCGATGTGTGCCATATGATGGCCTTGCCGCATCCACCGGGTAAAGGGGTGGAGCGCTTCGTCTTAGACGGTGCCCGGCGTGGGAATATCCCTGACCCGATACCGAACTCGTTCCACGCTTCTGCACACGAACCCTTGGTGTCGCAGTCGGAGGCGTGTGCGCCGTGCCACGATGTGATCAATCCCTTGGGAGTGCTGGTGGAGCGGACCTATACGGAATGGCGGGAGAGCCCGTTCCCGGGCAGGGGTATTACGTGCCAAGTCTGCCACATGCCATGGACGGCTGAGCCGGTAGCAGATGGGGGGCCAGTGCGGCGGCGGCATAGCCATCTGATGCCGGGTGTGGATGTGCCGCTATCGGATTTCCCAGGGCGAGAGCAGATGATGGAAGCAGTTGAGTACCTGCTGCAGAATGCTCTGCGCATGACGGTAACGCTTCCTTCTGAGCTGCCCAGGGATAGCCTCCTGCGAATCCGCGTTGTGCTGTCCAACAACATCACCGGGCATGATATCCCGACGGGTTCTATCTTCACCCGCCAGATGTGGTTAGAGGTTATCGTGCGGGATGTCTCCAGCGGACGTGTCCTCTACGAAAGTGGGACCTTGGATTCCTACGGCGACCTGCGGACCCTGCATAGCATTGAGGTCCAGCAGGGGCGTGTGCCCTTCGATACGGCGCTCGTGCTGTTCAACGGTACTGCGCTGAAGAACGGCAAGCCTGCCTTCTTCTGGGAAGCTCATACTGTGGAGTTCCGCACAATTCCAGCGTTTGACAGCAGGACGGCCGTCTACCGGATTCTGCCGCCACCTGGTGGGTGGAGCGGGGAGCTGGAGGTATCGGTGCGGCTCCGCTTCCGAGCGCTGCCTCCGTACCTGCTTCGGGCACTGGGCTTGGGGGATCTTGTCCAGCGCCTGCCTATCTTCGATATGGAGTGGGAGCAGCGCCGTGTCAGCGTTCGGTGATAGCACCACTCCTTTGTGGCAAAAAGCGTAATTTGCATTGCTTTTCCCGGTAGGGGAAAGGTTTTGTTGGCGTATGTGGAACGAAGAGGTGATGTTGCGTGCATGACAAGTCCGACCAGCGCTCCAGCCGGAGCTTATCAGCGACAGCAGATGTTGGAAGAGCTACTCGCAGGTACAACAGCTCCATCGACGGTTGACGATGCACAGTTAGCACAGCTCTATGAGAAGACCCTTTCCCGAGTCCGCGAGGGAGAGCTTGTTACAGGGCGGGTCGTTGGCATCAGCAAGAACGAAGTTTTCGTGGACATTGGAGCAAAGTCCTTGGGCGTTGTGCCGCGCCGGGAGTTTGCCACCGACCCGAAAATTGGCGACGAGATTGAAGTGTTCGTCGAGAAAGCCGAAGACAAGGAGGGGCGAGTAGTGCTCTCACGGCGGCGCGCTGAGCTACTGCGTGTTTGGGAACGGATCCAGGAGCTCTACGAGAAGCAGGAAACGGTTCAGGTAACGATTACCCGGCGGGTCAAGGGCGGTTTCGTGGTGGATCTGATGGGCATGGAAGCCTTCTTGCCCGGGTCGCAGGTGGACATTCGCCCTGTGCGGGACTTCGACGCGTGGTTGGGCAAGACAATTGACGTGCGCATTGTCAAGCTGAATTTGCCGGGTGAGAGCGTGGTGGTCAGCCGCAAAGTCTTGCTGGAGGACCAAATCGCCGAGCAGCGGCAGCGGATTCTCAGCCAGCTCGAGCGCGGTCTGGTCCTGGAAGGAACGGTCAAGGCCATTACAGACTTCGGCGTGTTTGTGGATTTGGGTGGGGTTGATGGGCTGGTGCACATTACGGACTTGTCCTGGGGGCGAGTCAATCATCCGAGCGAAATCGTGTCGCTGGACCAGACGGTGAAAGTCGTCGTGTTGGATTTCGACGAGGAGAAGAAGCGCATTTCGCTGGGCATCAAGCAGTTGACGCCTCATCCCTGGGACACTATCGGGGATAAGTACCAGCCTGGCACGATTGTCCGCGGGAAGGTGGTCAGCATTACCGACTACGGTGCCTTTGTGGAGATTGAAAAAGGCATTGAGGGCTTGATTCACATCAGCGAGATGTCCTGGACGCAGCACATCAAGCATCCGTCGCAGGTACTCTCGCTGGGGCAGATGGTGGAGGCAATGGTGTTGAGCATAGACAAGCAGGAGCGGAAGTTAGCACTGGGGCTCAAGCAGTTGCAGCCCGATCCGTGGCAGGAGCTGGTCAAGAAGTACCCTGTGGGGTCGCGCCACAAGGGCATTGTGCGGAACATCACCAACTTCGGTGTCTTCGTTGAGTTGGAGCCGGGAGTTGAAGGATTGGTGCACGTCAGCGATCTTTCCTGGACGAAGAAGATTCGGCACCCTGGCGAATTGGTCCGCCGCGGGCAGGAGCTGGAAGTTGTCGTCCTCAGCGTCGATCCGGAGCATCGCCGGATTGCGCTCGGACACAAGCAGTTGCAGCCGGACCCGTGGGAGTACTTTGCCGAGAAGTACAAGGTGGGTGCGGAAACCGAAGGGCGCATCATCCGCATTCTGGAGCGTGGCGTACTCGTCGAGTTGCCCGACGGCGTAGATGGCTTCGTACCGGTATCGCAGCTCTCATTTGCCCCGGTTCCCTCTATTGCCGATTACTTCCAGGTGGGCGATGTCCTGCCGCTGAAGGTGGTGGAATTCGACCGTGAGGCGCGCAAGATCGTGCTGTCCGTCGTGGAATACCTGCGCGATAAGGACCGCTCGGTTATTGACGCCTACAACGCTCAGCATCCTGTGCCGGGAGCGGAGAAGTACGCTTTCCTTGAGCCACTGCCATCGCCGGCTGAAGGGACTGAGCAACAACCGGAGGCGCGAGCTTCAGCACCGAAACGGCGTCGCAAGAAGGCGGAATCTACTGACGAGGCTGCATCTTCTCCCGAGGCTCCTGCTGCTGAAGCAGCTTCTGGGGAAACAGCCGGCTCATCTGCGGCAGCGGAGTCCTCAACCCACGAAACCGCTCACGCCAACGGCTCTGCCGAGAGCGGTGCGCACTCCGACGAGCCCTCGGATACGGCAACGAAGGGTTAGTATCCAAGCCGCACCTCCAGCGCTGCCCACCCTCGCCGGAGGGGCGAGTTCCCTCCAGTGCGGTTGAGGTAGCCCAGCGAGACGAAGCTCATCACATTGGGCAGCCATTCTGCTGCAAGCTGGAAGGTGATGCGGCGGGTATCGCTGCGATTACCTCGCAGGAAGCGGTTCGGGGTGAGCACATCGCCATCTCCTCGGAGAATATCGCCGCCAACGTTGACAAGCAGCCTGCCGTCGGTGCCGAGCAGGTTTTCCCCATGCCGGGTGTAATCAGCTCCAAGGTTCAGCCAGAATCGGGGTGCAAGCCAGTAGCGTACCTGAAGTGCCCAACGGTCGCTATTGGGCTGCATGTCGTAACCTAATGGCGTGTTGAGGTGGGTCCAGGAGTTGACGATCGTCCGGTGGGAGAAGACAAATGGACCGATGCGCACGTATTCAGCGGCTACCCGCACGCCGAGACTTCCCAACGGCAGAAGAACAGCCGTCCCGAGCTGGAAGGCAAATTTGTTCGTATTTCCAGCGACTGTGGTGTCAAAGAGGGTGGAGAAGTTGAGGTCGTCCACGAGGAGTGTGCCGTAGAGTAGTACGCGGTGCCACGGACGCACAGCAGCCTCCAGTGCCAGTAGGGAATTGTCGCGGTTGCTGCGCTCTGCTGTCTGGAGCCCGGCGGAGACAAAGAAGGCCAGGGGATTGAGGTAAGCCAGGTCCAGACCACGCCCGGAGTAGACGACCATATCGTAAGCTGCGATGCTCACCTGTGGCAGGGGTTCCCATCCGAGCCGGTGGAGCGCAACGAATTTTGAAGGAACAGGAGCGCCGGCGGTGTCGGTACCTTCGGCAGCAGCGTGGAGGTACGTGAAGCGGAGTGAGCCATGGCGTAGCTCTAGTAGGAGTCCGTCCAACGGTGGAGCTTGCGGTGAGAGGATGAGGTTGTCAATGGGGCTATAGCCCAAGCTCAGCGGTTCCCGGCCGAAGCGCAGTCGTGCGCTTCCCCAACGGAGCTGGATATAGCCCGTGTAACGATCAAAGTAGCGGCGCGCTTCAATGGTGAACTTCAGAATGCGCCCTAAGCTGGGGTCAACGCTGATGGCGGCTTCGGGTGGTCCGGCAAAGCGGATGCCGTTGGACATATCAAGGAAGCCTTCTACGTGTTCGCCGTAGCGGAAGAAAGCTTGTGCCCCGAGCCGTCCCAGGAAGAAGCCATCGGAGGAGTCGCCGGAGCGCACGTAGCCGGTACGTCCCATGATGCTGACATTCCCCAGGAGGCGGGCGCTCTTATCGGCGGCGCTGACCACGTAAAGATGGCGTCCTATCCGAGGCAGGAAACGCACACCCGAGACCGAATCCGTCAACCATGCAGCGTACGGGGGTTGCTCGCCCGGGGATAGTGTAGCCAGAGGTGCTGGCCACAGCACGATGTGCTGTAGCGGAGCCGTTCCTAAGAGTACGCTTCGGTAGGCGGCATCGTGCGTCCAGGGGTCGGAGAGCGCGTCCACGTTCTGTGCTGCCGCAGGGATACTGGTGAGCGTTACCAAGAGGCAGCTCCAGAAGCGATTCATGGTAGCAGCGGCGCCGGTGCATAGGCGACGTGCTCTGGGTTGAGGTAGACGCGCTGTCCTCCGCATGCGAGGGACATATCGGCTGCTTCCAGCATCGCTACGACAGCGCGCCCGAATTGCCCATCGCTGATGGGGCGGATCCCTGTGCGAATGGCATCGATGAAGTGCTGGACCACGCGGGAGAGAGCTTCCTGATTCGGCAACGGTGGAGCGTACATCTGCCCAGCGCGGTACTGGACACGGAGCTGCTCTTCGCCTTCCTTGGAGGTGATTTCAACGCCGCGGTCATAGACGCGGACTTTCTCGCTGGTTTCCATGTCATCGTAGATGACCATGCGGCGAGAGCCACCGATGCAGATTGTGCGGAGCTTGACGGGGGAGAGCCAGTTGACGTGAAAATGAGCCAAGAAGGCGGTATCGTAGTGCACGGTGACGTATGCGAGGTTTTCCAAGGCGTAGTAGTGGCGAGCTCCGACAGCGGATACAGCCGTGGGCGGCTCCTCTACCAGGTAGAGCAAGATTGCGGCATCGTGCGAGGCCAAATCCCACACGACGTTGACATCAGGCTGGAAGAGCCCCAGATTTGCCCGCACGGAGTCAAAGTAGAGAAGCTCGCCCAGCTCTCCGCGGACGATGAGCTCCTTGAGCTTCTGCACAGCATCGGTGAAGAGGAAGGTGTGGTCTACCATGAGAACACGTCCGGCAGTGTCTGCCAGTGCAAGCAGCTCTGTAGCTTCCTGGGTGGAGCGGGTGAGTGGTTTTTCCACCAAGACATGCTTGCCGTGTCGCAGCGCCATGTGCGCCAGTTCGTAGTGGAGGGCAACCGGCGTTGCGATAGCGACGGCATCAACAGCAGGATCTGTCAGTACGGACGAGGGCGAATTGCTGGTGCGCAGCCAGCGGAAGCGGTGGCGAACCGCATCTAAGCGGCGCTCATCGGGGTCGCAAGCGATAACTGCTTCCACGGCTGGGCATTGGAGGAAGTTGCGGATGAGATTGGGTCCCCAGTACCCACAGCCCAACACAGCGACGACCATGGCCCTATCGATTTTGCCCACGGAGCATGTACGGAAGGGTCTTGAGGACGATGTAGAGGTCCAGCCACGGAGAGGCGTTCTGGACGTAGTAGATGTCCAACAGCAGCATCTGTGCAAACGTATGGGCGCGGTCGGAAATTTGCCACAGCCCCGTACAGCCGGGCGCAATTTGGTGGCGCCAGCGCTGCCACTCTGGGAAGTACCGTGCTTCGTCGGGGAGAAGCGGGCGTGGTCCGACCAAGCTCATCTCGCCACGCAGGACGTTCCACAGTTGCGGCAACTCATCCAGACTCCAGCGGCGGAGCCACCGTCCAACGCGAGTCAGGCGGTGCTGGGGGACGATTTTCCGCAAGGGTTTGTTGGTGTCAATGTGTTCTTGGATTTGCTGAGCCCATTCCCGATAGGCGGCATCTCCGACCTCCATCGTACGGAACTTGTACATCCAAAAGCGCTTGCCGTGCCGTCCGATGCGTTGCTGTCGGTGCAGTACGGGTCCGGGCGAATCCAGCTTGATGGCGGCAGCAATGAGCAGCATTACAGGAAGCAACACCAGCAGGGCAGCGCTGGCAACGACTACGTCCGTCAGCCGCTTGAGAAGTAGGAAGAGGCGTTGAGACTCTACGCCAGCGAAGCTCACAAAGCGCAGCCCCGCAACGTCGTCGGTCATGCGATCGGGGATGAGCGTCGGGTAGAGCTCGGCAACGATTGAGGTGGTAGCACGCAGGCGTGCCCAGGCTGCTGCGGAGCTCAAGAGCTCCTCTGGCGTAAGGGTTGGCTCAGCATAGATGACGTGGTCAACTCCGAGCTGAGCCGGTGGAGTGCGCCACGAACCTACGACGCGATAGCCGTTGAGCACGGGTGTTCCAGGAGGCAGCATGTCGCTGAGGAACCCTACCAGTCGGTGGTCATGCGTGTCGTCTACCAGGAGCCGTTCAGCGACCAACTGGGCCAGGGCATTCGTACCAACAATGACCGTGCGGCGCTGTAGGCGTTCGTGCCGAAGTACCGTTTTCCAGAGGAGGCGGAATATCCCAAGGCGCCACAGCCCCAGGAGGAAGAGTCCGATGCTGAACGTCGTGCCGATAATGAGGCGGCTATCCAACCAATGCGGCGGGCGGAGAAAGAAGGCAATGACAGCAAAGCCAACGAGCGCATAGAAGCCCGAGCGCAGTAACAGCACAGCCTGGCGGGATAAGGAGCGCACGACGCGCTGCTTGTACAAGCCGTGGTACTGCAGAATGAGAATCCATACGAGCCCAAACCCTGCAAAGGCTATCCAAGGCTCCCAGCGCTGCAAAAGGGACCACGCATCCGGGCGTCCAAGGTGCGCCAGCAAAGCAACGGCTATCCAGTAACTTCCGAGCACACAAAGGTAGTCGCCTACTGCCAGCACAACTTTGAAAATGGGATACCGTGGCAAAAGATTCATTGCTCCCTCCACGTATGACTGCCGCATCGGCATCCGTGAGCTCCCGCGCCCCCTCCCCTTCCCAGGACCTGACGGCGGTTGCAAATTAGAGAATCCAGCGCATATGCGTGAGTGAGTTGGCGTAGAATCCCCGCAGGGGAGTCGTAAGTTTGTAGCTGCGCGTGTCCGTTGCATAGCCTTTTGAGGAGCAACAATGGCGCTCTACATCACGAGCGATTGCATCAACTGCGGAGCCTGTGAGCCAGAGTGCCCGAACACAGCTATCTACGAGCCGGGAGCTGAGTGGACACTCGGTGGTCAGACGTACCGGGGCTCGTATTCCCCCGGTGGCTATGCCCGGGATTTCTGGTCGGAGGAGCACTACTTCATCGTTCCGGACAAGTGTACCGAGTGTGTCGGCTTCTACGATGAACCGCAGTGTGCAGCAGTCTGCCCTGTAGACTGTTGCCTGCCCGATCCGCTGGCTCCGGAGACACGGGAGCAACTGGAGGTGAAGAAGGCATATCTTGACCAGATTGACCCGGGTCGGGTTCGGGTTTGAGCCCTTACATGCAGGCGCAGCAAGTGTGGCTTCGCGTTCGTGGTGGGCGGATTCGGGAGCTTGTTCCATACGAGGGGGGTGTTGTCATTGAAACAGAAGCTGGGGTGGAGAGCTACCCTGGCTGCTGGGCGTTGCCTGGATTTGTGGATGCCCATGGGCATGTAGTCAATGCTGGCTTGGAGTTTGGGCAGCCGCAGCTCCGTCTGTGCCGGAGCCCTGAAGAGTGTGTAGAACTGCTCCGGCGGTGGAGTCCGAACCGGGGTGAATGGCTCCTTGGAGCTGGGTGGAACCACGAGCAGTGGGAGCTGCCTGTCCTGCCAACAGCGGCGCTGCTGGATGCTGTCTTCCCAGATACTCCGGTTGTGCTTCGCCGTGTCGATGGACATGCCCTCTGGGTCAATACGGAAGCGCTTCGCCGAGCGGGGATCACGGACCATACGCCTGACCCACCTGGCGGTATCATCGTGCGGGATGCCTCGGGGATCCCGACAGGCGTGCTCATAGATGCAGCTGCGGAGCTCTTGCTCCAGCACGTTCCACCACCGACACCGGAGGAAATCCGTGCTGCTATTCTCCGCACGGCACAGCAGCTCTTGCAGCACGGCATCACCGAAGTGCACGATATGGACGTTGACCCACTCTGGATACCCGTGTTCCGAGAGCTGGCCGAGAGTGGGCAACTGCCGATACGGGTTCAAGCCTACGTCCGAGCCCAGCATCGGGAATGGCAGACTGCCGGGCTGCTGCCGACCACGGGAGAGTTGTTCTGCCTTCGCGGGGTCAAACTCTACGCCGATGGTGCTCTGGGCTCTTTCGGGGCAGCTCTGTTGGAGCCGTACGCCGATGCTCCTGATGGGCATACGGGGCTGCTCCTTTTGACGCCGCAGGAGTTAGAGGCTGCCGTTGCTGAGGCAGTAGAAGCTGGCTGGGATGTCGCTATCCACGCTATCGGTGACGCTGCAAACCGGTGTGTGGCGCACATCTACCGAGCGATTCGGCAGCGTGGGATTGCCCAGCCAGAACAGCGCCTCCGGGTTGAACATGCCCAGATTGTCCATCCGGATGACATCCCAGTGTTTGCTGATGCAGGGGTCGTTGGCTCGGTGCAGCCGCTCCACTGCGTCCACGATGCTCCCATGGCGCGGCGGCGCTTGGGAGTGGGGCGCTCCAGTATTCCCTATCCATGGCGAAGTTTGCTGCAGGAAGGAATCCCGCTGGCAGCCGGTTCGGATTTTCCCATAGAGCCGCCCGATGTGATGGCGGGTCTTGCTGCCTTTTGCTTCCGCATTCCACCGGGAGAGTCCGAACCGTGGATACCGGAGGAATGCCTGACGCTGTCGGAGGCGCTGGCAGCCTACACGAACTGGGCACACGCTGCCGCTTCGGTTGATGACCGCCGCGGGCTCCTGCTGCCGGGCTACGACGCAGATGTGGTCATACTGGACCGGAATCCCAGCGAGTGCACCGCGGACGAGCTGACCCGCATCCGCGTTGTGGCAACCTACGTTGCTGGACAACGACGGTGGACTCTTGCAGAAGAGCCCCTGCTGGGACTTGTGTAAATTTGTGCCCTGTCAGTACCGCTGCGCACAGCCGAACGATGTACGATCCGGCCTTTCGCGAGCACCTTCAGCGAGAGCTTTCCGCTATCCGGGAAGCAGGGCTGTACAAGGAAGAGCGGGAGATCCTCGGTCCGCAAGGTCCTGTTGTCCGCGTGCGGATCAACGGGCAGGTACGGGAGCTCATCAACTTCTGCGCAAACAACTACCTTGGACTCTCTGCGGACCCACGCATCATTGAGGCAGCAAAGCGCACGATGGATACCCACGGCTTCGGGATGTCCAGCGTGCGCTTTATCTGCGGGACGCAGGATCTCCACAAGCAGTTGGAGCGGAAGATTGCTGAGTTTTGCGGCACGGAAGACACGCTGCTCTATGCCGCCTGCTTCGACGCAAACGGTGGGCTGTTCGAGCCGTTCTTCACCGAGCAGGATGCTATCATCTCCGACGAGCTCAACCATGCCTCCATCATTGACGGCATCCGGCTTACGAAAGCAAAGCGCTACCGGTATCGGAACTGCGATATGGCAGACCTGGAGGCGAAACTCCAGCAAGCCGATGCCGAAGGTGCTCGCTTCAAGATTATTGCAACCGATGCCGTCTTCTCTATGGACGGCAACATGGCACCGTTGGACCGAATCTGCGAGCTTGCCGAGCGCTACCGAGCGCTGGTCATGGTAGACGAGAGCCATTCGTTGGGGTTTGTCGGTAAGACAGGGCGTGGGGTAATGGAGCACTTCGGGGTCATCGGCAAGGTAGACCTCATCACGGGGACGCTGGGCAAGGCTTTGGGGGGAGGTATTGGAGGCTTTACGACGGGGCGGCGGGAAATTATTGAGATGTTGCGGCAGCGGTCACGCCCGTATCTGTTTAGCAATTCGCTGCCGCCGATGGTTGTTGGGGCGGCTATTGCGGTGTTCGACCTTCTCACGGAAACCACCGAACTGCGGGACCGTCTGGAGCGGAACACGCGCTACTTCCGACAGCGCATGGTGGAGGCGGGTTTTGATATCAAGCCGGGCGACCATCCGATTGTGCCGATTATGCTCTACGATGCTGTGCTGGCACATCGGTTTGCTCAGCGGATGGTGGAGGAGGGCATCTACGTCGTGGGATTTTCGTATCCGGTCGTGCCGCGTGGGCAAGCGCGCATCCGCGTACAGATTTCGGCAGCGCACACGCAAGAGCATCTGGACCGTGCCCTTGAAGCCTTCGTCAAAGTTGGTCGGGAAATGGGGGTGCTCAAGGACTGATGGACACTATTGGCATCTGCGGTGCGGGGACGATGGGGCGCGGGATAGCCATTGCCTGCCTGCAAGCAGGCTACCGTGTCGTCCTCTACGATATTCGCCCCGATGCTCTGCAGAACGCCCGGGCGACCATTGCCGAACAACTGCGGAAGGCAGAGGCGAAAGGGAAGCTGCAGAAGCCGTCGGCAGAGCTTATCGCACATCTGGAGCTGGTGCCGACGCTGGCGGACCTCCTGTCCTGCGACATCATCATTGAAGCCATTGTGGAAAATCGGGCAGCCAAGCAGGAGCTTTTCCGAGCACTGGAGTCGTTAGGGATTTCGCCGCAGACAATCATTGCCAGCAACACCTCTTCCATCTCCATTGCAGCACTGGCATCGGTGCTCCACCATCCGGAGCGTTGTCTGGGGCTCCATTTCTTCAACCCAGCGCACATCATGCGGTTGGTGGAGGTTGTGCGTAGCGCTCGGACCTCCCCGGAGACACTCCAGCGGGCAGTGGCGTTTGTAGAGCGCTTGGGGAAGACGCCGGTAGTGGTGAAGGATATCCCGGGCTTTATTGTGAACCGGGTAGCGCGGAACTACTACAACGAAGCCCTGCGTCTGGTCACCGAAGGGGTGGCAACGCTGGAGCAGATTGACCGCCTCATGCGCAGCGCTGGCTTTCCGATGGGACCGTTTGAGCTGATGGATCTCATCGGCGTGGATATCAACCTGGAAGTAACGCGTTCCATTTACGAGCAGCATTTCCATGAACCGCGCTTTGCCCCATCCCTGCTGCAGCAACAGTATGTAGACGCTGGATTGCTGGGGCGGAAAGTCGGACGCGGCTTTTACGACTACAGTGCCCAGTGAATGTTCCACAAGCAGGACCAAGGGTGGATCATGCGGCATGCAGTAGTAGTCCTGAGCGGGTGGATCGCTGCGCTGGCAGCGGTGGCGCAGCAGATGGTGTTCCCCTCAGCAGTGCCGGAGCGCTTGAGCCCTGTGGAACCACCGTCGCTGCTGTCCCGAGGTGTCTCTTGGCAAGCGCCTTCGCTGCCGCTGCTGCTCCACAACGGGCGGACTCCGGTAGCCATTCAAGAGGTCATCGTGGACTCGCTCATCAACGCGTTCTCCTACTACTCCTGGCAGCAGCAACCGCTGTGGTGGGACCCCACCGCTGATGTCTTGGTGACGGTCAAGCGGGGTGGGGCGACAACCTCACAGGGGGATGGTAATCGGCTGTACTACCGCTACTCCACGAACCGGGGGCAGACATGGTCGGACCCCGTGCTCATCTTCGATGGCAATACGGTTACACAGTTGCCGCGCTATCCCAGCGGCTACCTGGTCAATCCGGACAACGCGGTGACGCGTCCGGAGGATTTGATTCTGGTCTTCAGCAGCCCAGTAACCAACGGACAAGCTTGGATTGGTACCCGCGATGGCTTCGTATACCTGGGTAGCTCTGACGTCCAGAGCTCGCTAAGCGATGGCGTTGACGTGACTATCCCTGGCAGCGGTACGTTCCGCTACACGTGGAGTACGGACTCTCGGATTACTGCTGCCAAGCGGGGCGATATAGCGTACACACTTGCGATGCTGATTGCACCCAGTGGGGTACCTACGGCGGAGCAGAACTACTTCGGGTTGCGGGTCCAGGATTTCGCGACAGCAGCGTTCGGCTACGTTCCCGATGAGTGGCGCAGTACGCTCTTCGGCGATCCGGGTCAGCCCGGATACCGGGCCAATACCACGATTGGCATCGTCCGCGACGATGCTGGCAATCTCATCGCTGCGGTCTTTGGGCGCTTCAACGATGCCGACGATCCCGGTACGCCGACGGTCGGGTTTTTCCTCTCACGAGACGACGGTAACTCGTGGCAGGGACCATACTTCCTGCAGCCCTCGGCAATCCGACAGTACGCTGCTATGCAGGGAGCGGTGCCGGATTCCATCGTGGTCCCCTTCGGATTGCAGACGGTCGAGGGTGGGAGTGTAGCGATTCCGAAGTCTGTGACGGCTTACGGGGATGGCAAGGTCAGCATCGCCTTCCAGATCTTTGAGTTCAACAGCGCAAAGCCCGTTGAAGAGCGCATCGCGCAGATGGTGGAGGCAACCTACGATAACGGTGCGTGGCAGCTCCGCCGGATTGCTGACCGTTCTTGGCTAACGTTTGCCCTGATTCCTGACCCCAACTCGGCAGCCTCAACGCAAGTGGGCAACGAGCTACAGCTCTGCCGCTCAGCCGATGGCAGCAAGCTGCTGGCAAAGTGGGTTGAAGGCACTGCCTACATTGCGCAGGTCGATATTAATGGCGACGGCATGGCGCCGGATACGTTTCTGACTACGGATGTCTACGTTGCCACACGTGAGCTGCCTGACGGAATGTGGTCGCTGCCAGTCAATGTGACGGAGACCCCTATGTGGGATAAGCTCGCGTGGCTGCCCCCAATTGTGCCCAGCGACTTGCAGAACATCCCGCTGCTCATGGTCAAGACGGTGGTGGATACGACGGTGTATCCGACGATTTTGGAGCGGCTGGTCAATAGCCAATGGCAGCTCCTGGAGCGGCAGTACGTAACGATTGCGCGCTTCTCGGCGGTAGTATCTGCTCCTGAGGTTGTAGCCCCAGAGCGGCTGAAGGTACAGGTTGTGCCACAGCCAGTGCGGCATGAGCTGCGTCTGCTGCTGAACGTAGCCGGGGGTGGTCCAGTGCAGGTAGAGCTCTATACGGTGGCAGGCGAGCGGGTTATGAGCCGGCAGATGGTGCTGGGCGGTGGCGAAAACATGCTGGTGTTGCCGATTCCGGAAGTTGCCTCGGGTACGTACATGCTCCATGTGCGGAGTGGCGCGGCAACGGCGGTGGTGCCAGTGGTGGTTGTGCGCTGAGGTCTCGGGGAACGTTCTTGCCCAGGCGCCGTTCCACGGTGGGCGGCGCCTTTTTCTTTGTGAGTCGGCTATCGGTTGAGGGCTTGCGATGGCTGTGGGCTTCCGGATTGCTGGACATCTCGTCGATGTCGAGCAGCGCCGTATTGTTTCGGCAGAAGTCGTGGTGCGCGATGGCATCATCGCTGCTATAGAGCCACGAAGCGCCTCCGAGGTGCCCCCTGTGTACCTGCTCCCTGGGTTTGTGGATGCGCACGTGCACATTGAGAGCTCGCTTCTGCCACCACCGGAGTTTGCTCGCCTGGCGGTTGTTCACGGCACGGTTGCCACCGTCTCCGACCCTCACGAGATTGCCAATGTGCTCGGCATAGAGGGTGTGCGCTACATGCGACAGGCGGGGGCGATGGTGCCATTTGTGTTCTGGTTCGGAGCACCTTCCTGTGTGCCAGCCACCCGCTTTGAGACTGCTGGGGCGGAGCTCACGGTGGAGGATATCCGCACACTGTTTGAGGAGGGGGTGCCGTATCTGAGCGAGATGATGAACTTCCCGGGCGTGCTGGCGCAGGAGCCGGAGGTGATGGCTAAGATTGCCCTGGCGCGGTCCTACGGGCGCCCTGTTGATGGACATGCACCGGGACTGCGAGGCGAGCAGGCTCAGCAGTACGCGGCAGCGGGGATTTCCACCGACCACGAGTGCTTTACGCTGGAGGAAGCGCTGGACAAAGTGCGTGCGGGGATGTGGATTCTCATCCGCGAAGGCTCAGCAGCCCGCAACTTTGAGGCACTCCATCCCTTGCTTCGGCTCCATCCCGAGCGGTGCATGTTCTGCACCGACGATCTGCACCCAGACCGGCTCGTGGCAGGACATATCAACGTGCTGGTGCGTCGGGCAGTAGCTGCTGGATACGAGCTCTTCGATGTACTCCGGGCAGCGTGTCTCCATCCGGTGCAGCATTACGGCTTGCCCTTGGGGCTGCTGCGCCCCGGGGATTCAGCCGACTTCATCGTGGTAGAGGACTTGAAGGAGTTCCGGGTTGTGGCAACCTACATCCGCGGCGAATGTGTTGCCCGCGAAGGCTCAAGCCTTATCGAACGGTGTTCTGTAGCAGTTGTCAACCGCTTCCACAAGCGGCTGGTGCGGGAAGAGGAGCTCCGCGTTCCCGCGGAAGGCGCCCGGCTCCGAGTGATTGAAGCCTACGATGGGCAACTGGTGACCGGTGAACTGCATCTGCCCGCGCCGGTCCGGGAAGGGTTCGTCGTAGCGGATCCGGAGCAAGACATTCTCAAGCTGGTGGTGGTCAATCGCTACGCGGCGGCTCCGCCGGCGGTGGCGTTCATTCGCGGCTTTGGGCTGCGCCAGGGTGCTCTCGCCTCCAGTGTTGCCCACGACTCGCACAATGTGATAGCTGTTGGGGCCAGCGATAGCGAGCTCTGTCGTGCTATCAATGCCGTTATGGAGCACGAAGGCGGTCTTGCCGTGGCTGAAGGTGACCACGTAGAGGTGCTCCCGCTCAGCATTGCTGGTCTGATGAGCCCAGAGGATGGCTACACGGTTGCTCATCGGTACACGGAGCTGGACGCGGCTGCCAAGCGGCTTGGTTCCCCGTTGCAGGCGCCTTTCATGACGCTCTCGTTCATGGCACTGCTGGTTATCCCAGCACTCAAGCTGAGCGACCGTGGGCTCTTCGACGGGCGGGCATTCCGCTTTGTGCCCCTGTTTGCCGGGGAGTGATGGTGGGGAGCGTCCAGGGTGAGAGAAGTAGTAAAGCCTGCAGGCAAGGTCATGGGGAAGACCGTCGTAAAGCCGCCCCGAGGTAAACAGATGCCCGACTCTGTAGCGGGGCGGAGCGCGGGAGAATGGCGTGAAGTGGCGCGCTTGGTCTTGCTTTCCCGCCGGATTGACGAGATAGAGGAGCGGGAGCTGCTCCCGGCAGGAAAGATTACGTACCAGTTCTCCGCCAAGGGACACGAACTGGCGCAGATTCTGCTGGGGCTACAGCTCCGGCATCCTCACGATGGGGCAACGGTGTACTACCGCTCACGCCCGTTCATGCTGGCTGTTGGGCTGACACCGGAGGAAGCCTTTGCCGGACCGCTGGGCAAGGTCGGCAGTCCAAATGGTGGGCGGGATATTGGGGTGGTGTTCAACATGGCACCGCGGCGTGGCGTGACGGTTCTCCCTGCCAGCGGAGATGTCGGAGCGCAGTATACGCCAGCGGCTGGATGGGCGCAGGCTATTCTGTACCGACGTCGCGTTTTGGGCGAGGCGGATTGGGAGGGAGCTCTCGCCGTTGCGCTGGGTGGGGATGGCTCCGTTGCTACGAACGGTTTCTGGTCAGCTCTGACACTTGCTACGACGCTGTGCTTGCCCATGCTCTTTTTCGTGGAGAACAACGGCTACGGCATTTCCGTCCCGTCGTATCGGCAGACCCCGGGCGGGCGCATCGCGCCGAATCTCCGCTCGTTCAAAGGGCTGCGCATCTGGGAGGCAGATGGCACTGACCCGGCAGAGGTTGCCGAGGTCCTGGCAGAAGCGATTCCGTACGTTCGCTCAGGAGCTGGTCCGGCGTTGGTAGAGGTTCTCGTGCCGCGGCTCTGTGGACACTCCAGCGCCGACAATCAGGCGTATAAGAGCCCGGAGGAACGGGAACGCGAGCAGGCTCGTGATCCCTTGTTGCGCCTGCGGGACTTCCTCCGACGTCGCCGTATCCTGAGTCGGCAGGCGTGGGAGGAACTGGAGCAAGCCGTCGAGGCAGAGGCGCGGGCAGCGGTTGAGGCAGCCTTAGCACAGCCTGAGCCCGACCCCAGCACAGCGCGGCGCTTCCTCTTCTTTGAGCCCGATAGCCCTCAGCAAGTTGGAGGTATGCTGCCCGAGGGGGTTCGGCTGCCGCAGGGCAGTCCGATCCCTCAGCCGAGCGGACCGCGCATCAACATGGTAGAGGCAATTCGGCGGACACTGGAGCGGGAGCTGGAGCTCAATCCGCGTGTGCTTGTCTTCGGCGAAGATGTCGGCGTCAAAGGAGGCGTGCACGGGGCAACACTGGATTTGCAGCAGCGCTTTGGTTCTGAGCGCGTCTTTGACACGTCGCTCTCGGAAGAGGGCATTATCGGGCGCGCTGTCGGCATGGCCTTGGCAGGGCTGGTGCCGGTGCCGGAGATTCAGTTTCGCAAGTACGCCGATCCCGCCACAGAACAGCTCAACGACTGTGGCACGATTCGCTGGCGCACTTGTGGGCGGTTTGCCGCTCCCGTGGTGGTCCGCATTCCTGTTGGCTTCAGTAAGGTAACGGGCGATCCGTGGCACAGCGTCTGTGGGGAGGCAATCTTCGCCCACACACCGGGGTGGCGCATTGCGTTTCCCTCTAACGCCGAGGATGCTGTCGGGCTCCTGCGGGCAGCTCTGCGAGGGAATGACCCCGTGCTCTTCTTTGAGCATCGGGCACTCTACGATACCCCGATGGGACGGCGCCCGTACCCAGGCGATGACTTCGTGTTACCCTTCGGACAGGCAGCCTTGGTACGGAGTGGAAGCCGGCTTACTGTAGTGACGTGGGGTGCAATGCTCTATCGGGTTCTGGAAGCAGTGGAACGGCTCCAGGCAGATGCGGAAGTGATAGACCTGCGCACCCTTGTTCCGTGGGATAGTGAGGCAGTGCTGGCCTCGGTGCGGAAGACGAACCGCTGCTTGATTGTGCACGAGGATACGTGGACGTGCGGCTTTGGGGCTGAAATTGCAGCAACGGTTGCTCGCGAAGCCTTTCAGTGGTTGGATGCGCCGATAGAGCGCTTGGCAACACCGGACTGTCCAGTCCCCTACAACCGCGGGCTTATGGACGCTGTCGTGCCAACAACGGAGCGCATTGCCCGCGCTATAGAGCAGCTCCTACGGTTCTGAGGCTCGCTTCTGGAGCAGCTCCAGCAGTATGGAGGCAACCTGGTCGGTTCCCCCGCGGCGGTCGGCAACGACCGACCGTGCGGCTGCACCGTGGCGGAGCCGTTCCGAAGGGTTGAGCACCACTGTCCGGAGCCAGTGTGCGAGGTCGTCGGCTGTGCGGACGAGCGTCAGTGCCCCAACGGACAGCAGCCGGTGGGCATCGGGCGAGGCGGCAATGGCAGGTCCACATGCCAGGGGAAGCCCGTAAGCAGCAGGTTCAGCCAAGTTGTGGACACAGCGTCCAAAGCCGCCTCCCACGTACGCGGCGTCTCCGAAGCGGTATAGCTGGAGCAGCAATCCGAAGCGGTCTACGAGGAGCACCGGTGGTTCGCCCCAGGCGGTAGGTGGAGAAGCCTCTGTGCATTGGCTCCAGCGCTGGGCGTGGGGGAAGAGCGCTTCGACCTCCGCCAGCATGGCGGGAGTCAGCTCGTGGGGGACGAGCACAAGGCACAGTTGGCGGCGGAGCTCCTGTGGAAAGAGCGTTATCGCCTGTGCCAAGAGCTGGTGGTCAGCTTCCCACGTGCTGCCAGCGACCAGGCAGGTACGGTTGCCATTGCGGAAGGGTTCGGGGAGCGGCAGCTCCTTGGGCTGCTGGACTGCTTCCCAAATGCGGTCGTAGCGTGGGTCGGGGATAGCTGTTACCGGGAGCGTGGGCTCAAAGTGGCGGAAGCGTTCTGCTTCCTCCGTGCCGAGAGCCAGGATATGCCGGAAGCTCCGCAGCGCGAAGCGGAGGACAGCGCGCATGAGCGGCACGCGCCAGAAGCGGCTCTGTGGAAATGTAGCTGCGACGAGCACTGTGGGGATACCGTGGCGACGTAACGCCGAGAGGTATCCCGGCCAGAGCTCGTAGCGCACGAAGACAGCAACGTCTGGGCGCACGCGCTGCACGAAACGCTGGGTGGCACGGACAGTGTCCAGCGGCAGTAGCAGGACTACGTCGGCAAGCGGGGATGTTCGGTGTGCCTCGAAGCCAGATGGGGAAAAGAACGACAGCACCGTGGTCAGTTCTGGCAGGCGGTCTCGGAGGCGGCTGAGCACGGGGCGGATGTGCTCAAATTCCCCAGCAGAGGCAACGTGCACCCACAGCCTTGGTCCCTGGCGGTGCTGGAGGCGACGCAGGGCATCGGCGTTCATGCGGTACCAGTGGCGGCGGAGTCGCAGCTTGGAGCGGAGCTGTGGGCTGATCCAGGCTAACGCTGCCGCGGTGGCCAGTGCACAGCTATACAGCCACAGGAGGAGCTTCATAGCTGGGATTTCGCTTCCGGTGCCAAATTACGTAATTTGGCTGCCCATGGTGGAGGGCGCATGCGGATGCTCTCAGAGCAAGTCGTTGCGGCAGTTCTGGAGCACAAAGCTCGCCGGCGGTTGTGGCAGTACCTCGTCGTGCTGGCACTGCAGGGCTTCTTCGTGGGAGCCTTCCTGCCAGTGGTCAGCCCACCACTGGCACTCTCGGTTGCTGTTGTGGGAACTGGGCTGGGAGGGACGCTGGCGTGGTTACGTGAACAGCGCCGCTTGCTGGAAAACTCTTATCAGCGCGTTGCCTTGGAGGCAGCGGAAGCATTCGTGCTGCTTGGGTTACTGGCTGTCTCTGCTGTGGTCGCATCGTGGTTGGGCGTCCCGCTGCTGCAGTATCAGGCGCATTTGAGCTATGCTCTCTTCGGCTACTTTGTGGGCTCGTTAGCGGGGGAGCTGGGATGGCGGCGCCGGGTCTTTGGGCAGTTGCCTGTGCGAGAGCAGGTCCGGTACGTGCAGAATTTGGCTCCCTCGCTCCTCCTGCCGTATTCGTGGCGTCATGTGCGCCGGCTATGGTCCCGGTCCAATCAACAGAAGCCGGACCGATGAGCGTGCTGCTCGGAATAGCGGCGCTCCTTATAGGCACACCGCCGGTGGTATCAGCACAGTGGGAGCTGCCACGCCATGGGGTGCTCTGGGCTCCGGCACAGAGTGTCGCGCTAGCGCGGCAAGGTAGTATGAGGCTCAAGCCCAAAAGCACGCTGGTCCGCCGGAAGCAAGTGGTTCGGCGGGATAGCAAGCGACGGCGGGGGCGGGCAGCTCAGCGCGCAGTGGCATACCGCTGGGAACGGTATTCAGATACGCTGCTTGTGCGTGGGGTTCGCTACCAGCAGTATCGTCTCAAAGGCACGCAGGAACGATGGCTCCACGTCCTGCGGGTAGATGTGCGGGAACCGAGCCTGGAGGTCAAACTCTTGCCAGCGGTGCCGGGACAGAGGGAGACGTTGGCGGAAATCGTTCGCCGGTATGACAGCACGAATCCGCTTCATACCGTTGTGGCTGCCGTCAATGGGTATTTCTGGAGCCGTCTCGGAGCGGTGCCGGTTGGCTTAGCGGCGACCGATGGAGAGCCTCTCCAAATCCACCGCTACAAGCGCTGGAGCTCCCTCGTTACGGATGGGCGTGGCCGGGTGCGTCTGGACACGTTTCTCCTGAGCATGTGGGTGCGCTTCCCCAATGGTGAGCGGTATGCTGTGGAATCGCTCAACGAGCGCCGTCGTGCAGAGGGGATTGTGCTCTACACGCGCTTTGCCGGTGATACCATTCCTCGGTCGGTGGTGAGTGTAGCGAGCATGCTGGACGAGGAGGAGCCCGACAGTGTCGCGCTTGTCCTCGTGCCGGCTGATACGACCGAAGCCACGCTGACGAAGCTTCGGCTGCGCTACCTGCGGGCGCCTGCGCTGGGCGGTGCCGTGCCGTGTCAAGTGCTGAGCATAGATTCCGGTTGCGTGCCCATGCCCCTTCGGGGATGTGTGCTCTCGGTTGGGCGTGACTTCCCGCAGCAGTGCCTACCAATGCCTGGGGATACAGTGTGGATAGAGAGCGCGTTCACGCCGGCTGTGCCATTCGCTGTGCAGCATGTCTGGAGCGGCACACCGCGGCTGGTGCGGAATGGACGCGTGTGTGTGGAGGCAGCCTCGGAGGGTACAACGTCGGCTCGGTTTCTCTCTCGTCGGCGGGCACGGACGGCGCTTGGAGTCACGCAGCGCGGTGAGCTGCTCATCGTCGTGGTAGAGCACAACGGGCGTTCTGCCGGTGCTACCGTTGCGGAGCTGGCGCAGTGGATTCGCCGTCTGGGGGCATATCAGGCGCTGAACTTCGATGGTGGCTCTTCCTCTGGGCTCTACGTTGCTGGGCAGGTCGTGGGCAGGAATCCCGAGGTTGCATCGGCATTAGCAATTGTGCAGCGGCATTCGGCTCGTTCGCTACCGTAGCTCTACGGTGTGGCTCTGTGGAGGACATAGCGGGAGCGGTCCAGGAGCCAGCTAACCAATGGCTTGCGCCCAATGGAGATGACTGCTTCAACGGGAAGCCCCTTGCGCAATCGGATGCTCAGTGTATCGGCATGGTGCAAGCGAGCGCGCACGGTGGTGCTGTCCAGCGATGCACGTACTCGGTACGCCAGCGTATTGCCCTCGGCAGTGACATCTTCAGCAACGCTTTCTACCCTGCCCCAGAGAGGCTCCCATTGCCCCGGAGGGAGCCCAACGACGGTATAGCGCACGCGCTGACCCGGCTGGATGAGCGTGATGTCCTGCGGCGCAACGAGCAATTCTGCCTGTAGCTGCATATCGGGCGAGATCGTTACCAGGGGCTGACCAGCGGCAACGTACGCTCCTGCCTGTGAGACAAACAGCTCGCTGATCTGCCCGGTGATGTTGGCAAGGATTACCGTGTTGCGCAACTGCTCCTGCACGCTACCGAGGCGCTGACGGAGCTCCTGCAGCCGGTGTTCGGTGGCGTCTATCTGCTGGCTCAATCCTTCGCGGCGGGACTGCACGTACTGGAGCATGCGGAGCTCGTGAAGACGCAGCTCGTTGAGCGCTGCTTCGTACTCCTCGGCGCTGACAAACTGCTTCTCGTACAGAGCCGCGGTGCGCTCCCAGCGTTTGGTGAGTGCTTCCATCTGCCGAGCCAGAAGCTGCAAGTCTCTCCGAATCAGCTCGGCGAGGCTGCGGACTGTAGCTGTTTGCCACCGAGCTGGTGCGGGCAGTTGTGCTGCGAGCTGGGATGGGGTGCTGCCAGTGCTGAGCACACGCAGGAGCACTGTCAGGTCAGACATGAGGCGTTCCTCGTGCTTCAGCTCCTCTTGCAGCGTCTGCAACTGCAGGAGAAGCTCGCGGTCCCGGAGGCGGAGCAGCGTGTCTCCGCGCTGGACGACGTGGTGGAGACGGACGAAGACGCTATCCACAACCCCATCCATCGGGCTGCGGAGGGTTTGGGCGGGAACACTGGGGCGGATATACCCACGGCAGCGAACCGTGATCTCCAGCTCCGCTACCGCTATCCAGGCAATAGCGGCGAGCACACCGGCAGCTAGACCCCAGAAGAGCCAGACTCCGGCTGTAGATGGGCGCACCAATTGTGCCTCCAATGTCTCCGGGAGCGCTTCTGCCGGCAACAGTGCGTTCTCTAACTCTTCCCAGCGGGGCGGTTCGGTGCGGTTCATAGCGGTACGGTTTCCACGGCTGCGGTATACCGGCGCCAGAGCCGGGCGTAGAGCCCATTGAGAGCCAGCAGTTCGGCGTGGGTGCCTTCTTCAACGATGTGACCGTCGGCGAGGACGGCGATCTTGTCGGCGATCTGCACAGTGCTGAGCCGGTGGGCAATGAGCAGAATGGTCATGCCTTCGCCCCGTAGTTCGTGCAGCAGTTGGAGCAGCATAGCTTCGGCATCGGCATCCAGGTTGCTGGTGGCTTCGTCCAGGGCTAAAATGCGGGGACGGCGGTAGAGAGCGCGGGCAATGGCTAAGCGCTGACGCTGCCCGCCGGAGAGCGTGATACCGTGTTCGCCCAGCAGCGTGTCGTAGCGACCAGGTAGCTCAGCGATGAAACGATCAATCCCCACACGGCGGCAGACAGCAATGACCCGCTCGCGGTCTGGCTGCATATCGCCGTAGGCAATGTTTTCCAGCACAGTTCCGTGGAAGAGCTCTACCTCCTGCGGTACGACCCCAATAATGCGCCGCAGAGACTCCGTCTCAATATCCCGCACATCCGTGCCGTCCAGCAGCACAGCTCCTTCCTGAACAGGGTAGAGCTTGAGCAGAAGGCGGAGCAGTGTTGTCTTACCCGAGCCTGATTCCCCGACGATGGCTGTAATCCGTCCGGCAGGAATGTGCAGCGAGCAGTTGCGCAGCACAGGGGGACGCGCTCCGTAGCGGAACGTGCAGTGGCGGAACTCAATTTCTCCGCACACCTGCGATGCGGTGAGCACAATCCCCTGGTGCACTTTCGGCGTTTCAGTCTCCAGCACCATGATTTCAAAGAGGCGGTCAGCGGCGATGAGGGCATCGTGGATGAGCTGTTGGAGCGACAACAGCCGTCCGAGCGGCTGCACGAAGAGCCCCACCAGCAGCACTGCTGTTACCAATTCCCCAATGCTCATGCGGGCCTGGAGGACCAGCAGCGAACCCCACCAGAAGACGGCAACGGTGAGCACTCCACCTAAGACTTCCCCGGCAGTAGTGGCTGTGAGGAACTGCCGGAGCGAACGCCCCAGCAGGCGGATAATGCCCACGAAGGTGCGCTCAGCCTTCCATTGGCTGTAAAGCTCGGCTGTCAGTGCCTTGACTGTGGTGATGCCGGTGACGGTTGCTGTCAAATGAGCGTGGAGTTCGGCAGCCTGCTCCATGAGTGCCCGTTGTGTCTGTTGCATTGGGCGGCGGAGGGCAAGGACCACGGCAGCATAGAGCGGGATAATCCCTGTTGCCAGGAGCGCTAGCGAAGGAGCAGACAGCCACAGGAGCACGAAAGCCACGAGGAACGTCGCCGTATCAACGAAGAGCCCTAACGCAGCGGTGCTAATGGCATTGCGGACCTTGACAGCATCGTGGACCCGGGAGAGGATTTCCCCAACCCGGCGGGCGTCAAAGAAGGACTGGGGTAAGTGGAGCAGATGGCGGAAGTAGCCCAGCACCAGTCCGGCATCGACGCGCTGGACAACGTGGAAGAGCAGTATGGAGCGCATCCACCCGAAAAAGGAACGCAACACGAGGATGCCCAGCAGCGCAGCGCTCAGTGCATGGAGGAGCACGGTGTTTCCCGTAGGCAACACGCTGTCGAAGAGGAAACCGGCGTAGAGAGCCGGTGCTGTCCCCAGCACAGTGTAGAGGAGAGCACCGAAGGCAGCTTGCACAAACCAGCCGCGGTGGGGACGCAGGAGACGCCAGAAGAGGCGCCAGCGAGAAGTGCCGACCTCAGCTTCCTGGAAGTCCTCCCGCGGGGCCAGAATGACTACGATGCCGGTCCACTGTGCCAGGAATTCCTCCATGGGCATCCAGCGGAGCCCGCCGGCCGGATCGCCGATAAGCACGCGCTGCTGTTCAACACGGTAGAGGACCACGAAGTGGTACCAGCGGCGCTGTGCGACGTACATGTGGGCAATAGCTGGCAGTGGCAAGTCCGGGAGCATGGTCGGCAAGATGCGCGCACCCTTTGCATAGAAGCCCAGTTGTTCTGCCGCGCGGACGATGCCCAAAACGGTGGTGCCTTCACGGTCGGTCAGTGTGTACTGGCGCAATAGTGCCAGCGGTAGACGCAGCCCCCAGTACGCCGCAACGGAGGCCAGAACAGCTGCCCCACAGTCGCTGGGATCATGCTGCCGGACAACGACGGGACGCCGCTTCATCCTGAAGCTGGGGCATGGTTGCACAAAATTATGCCTTGTGCCAACACGGCAGCAGGTGCCCTATCTGGCGGCTCTGTCGGAAGCAGGCTTTTCCCTATTTTCGCGCTTGGCTCTGGCGTGGGCCGGTAGCTCAGTTGGGAGAGCGCCAGAATCGCACTCTGGAGGTCGGGAGTTCGAATCTCCTCCGGTCCACTGCCGTAGCGTTGCCCCGTGGTGTAACTGGCAACACGCCTGACTCTGGATCAGGAGAGTCCAGGTTCGAGTCCTGGCGGGGCAGCAACGGTGAACGCCTTCCTGTATGCCTGTCCGCCCCGCATTGCTTTCCCCGAGTCTCCGAGTGCGTGGTCGCCTTGCGTGGGCATTGGCGCTGGTGACAGTTGCGTATAATTTCGCCGAGGGGGTCATAGCACTGTGGATTGGGCATGGGGCCGATAGCTGGGGTGTTGTCAGTTTCGGCGTCGATGCGGTGGCGGAATCCCTCTCAGGCATGGTGGTGCTCTGGCGCTTTGCTCCGGCGGTGAGCGCGTGGGAATCTGCGCGGTACGAACAACGGGAGCAGCGCGCGGTGCTCCTCATTGGCATCAGTTTCCTCATCGTAGCGGCTGCCATTGCCTTTGAAGCTGTCCAGCGCTTACTCACCGGCAGGCATGGGCATGCTCACGAGCTGGCTTTCGTGGTGGCAGCAGTGTCGCTGGTGGTCAAGCCGAGCCTCTTCTGGTTCAAATGGCGGCTCGGGCATGAGCTCCACAGCCCGGCGCTGCGGGCTGATGCGAAGCAGACACTGGCGTGCGCAGCCCTCTCGGCAACCCTTCTGCTAGGACTCCTGGCCCAGCGCCTATTTGGGCTCTGGCAAGCTGACGCTCTCCTGGCGCTGATTATCGCTGCAGTCTTGGTGCGCGAAGGGGTGCACACTCTGCGCCACCGCCACCTTCTCTGCTGTTAGGTCCCACACTCCCTGGGTTGTCATGAGGTGGTGCCTTGCCATTGGGGTCATCGTTAGCCTTCTCGGGTGTGCCCGCGAGGGCTCCGATGTCAACGTGCGCCCGGCAGCAGGCGGACGCTTCTACGGTGGAACTTACCGCGTCAACGAAGTTGGGGAAGTCCGCTCGTTGGACCCTGTTCAGATCAACGACGTGACCTCGGCACACGTTGCTGAGCAGATTTACGACAAGCTGCTCACCTTGGATGAGAACCTGCATCTGCAGCCAGAGCTGGCCGAGCGTTGGGAAGTTTCCTCCGATGGGCTCGTATACCGCTACTTCCTCCGGCGCGGCGTCTTCTTCCACGATAATCCCTGCTTTCCCGGTGGCAAAGGGCGCGAGGTGACAGCGGAGGATGTCAAGTACTCGCTGACCCGCGCGTGTGACTTCCGGACAGGTACGCTCGGCTTTGACTACTTCCGTGGTAAAGTCCGCGGAGCGGATGCCTACTTTGAAGCAACCCGCCGCGCAGCCCAGACGGGTAAGCCGCCCGAGGTCACGGAAGTATCGGGCTTTGTGGTGCGGGACCGCTACACGTTTGAAATTCACCTGACTCGCCCCTTCGCGCCGTTTGAATACTACGTGTCGCTGGTGACCTTTGCGATCGTGCCCCGGGAGGCTGTGGAGTACTACGGTGCGGATTTCTTCCGCAACCCTGTGGGCTCGGGACCGTTTGTGTTTGTGTCCTGGGTTCCTGACCGGGAGCTGCTCCTGCGCCGCAATCCTCGCTACTGGCAGCGGGATGAGTACGGGAACCAATTGCCCTATCTGGACGCTATCCGCTTCAGCTTCATCAAGGACGAGAAGACGCAGTTCCTGGAGTTCCGCCAGGGCAATCTGGAGGAGTGCTACCGCATTCCGGCGGAGTTCTTCCCGCAAGTTGTCGATGAGCATGGGCAGCCGCGAGGCGAATGGCGTCGGTTCCAGCTCCTGCGTGTGCCAGCGCTGGCAACACAGTACTACGGGATGCTCACGCGCCATCCCCTCTTCCGCGACAAGCGAGTGCGACAGGCTCTCTCCTATGCCATCGACCGCGAACGCATCGTGCGCTACGTGCTCCGCGGGCAAGCAGGAGAACCAGGGCATTACGGTCTTATCCCGCCCTCGATGCCGGATTATCCGGCGCGGAGCATTCGGGGCTATCGGTTCGATCCAGAGCGGGCACGGCAACTCCTTGCAGAGGCAGGCTACCCGGGTGGGCGCGGGTTCCCGCGTCTTGTCCTGCAGCTCAATGCCGGCGGCGGACGCAACGTCCAGGTTGCCGAAGCTGTCCAAGCAATGCTGCGGGAACATCTGGGGATTGAGGTCGAGCTACGCCAGGTGGAGTTTGCTCAGCACTTGAAGGAAATTGACGCCGGACGCGTGCCCTTCTTCCGCTTAGGCTGGGTTGCTGACTATCCAGACCCGGAGAACTTCCTCAACCTCTTCTACGGCAAGTTGGTCCCAGCTCGGGACGAGGAGATAAGCCCGATCAACGCCACCCGCTACCAGAACCCTGCCTTCGATGCGCTGCTGGAGCAAGCTGTGGCAACAACAGACCGGCAACAGCGTATGGAGCTCTACCGCCGTGCTGAGCAGCTTGCTATGGACGATGCCCCGATGATTGTCCTCTTCTACGACGAGGACTACCGCCTGCTCCAGCCCTACGTTGCCGGTTACCGGAACAATGCCATGGACCGCCGCTTCTACAAGTACGTCTGGTTCCGCCCGCAGTAAGTCTGCCGTCTATGTTGGGGAATTTTCGTTTCTTGCGTACCCGCTCGGGAGCATTCTTCTGCCGAGGGTGGCGTTCTTTGACAATTGGGGTGGCGGGGCTATTGGCTTTCGGAGGATGCCGCCCCGCTGATGAACCAGCACCAGAGCGAAGCTTCATCTACAACGAAGCCGAAGGCATCACAACGCTGGACCCGGCCCACATGAGCTACGTGGCCGCCATCTGGGTGGGCACACAGCTTTACAATGGCTTAGTGGAGCTGGATACGGCTCTGCGCGTTGTGCCATCGCTGGCACGCTCCTGGAGCGTTGACAGTGCGGGACGGCGCTGGCGGTTTGTGCTCCGGACGGATGTGCTCTTCCACGACGATCCCTGCTTTCAAGGCAAGCCGCGCCGGCTTCGGGCAGCCGACGTCAAGTTCTCATTTGAACGCATTTGTGATGCACGGACCCGCTCGCCGGGGCTCTGGGTGTTCTGGGGCAAAGTGGTCGGTGTGGAAGAATTCCACGCTGCAACAGCCCGTGGGCAGCGTCCCCCGGAGGGGGTCCGCGGCATCCGGGTTGTGGATGACAGCACGGTAGAAATTGAGCTTGCCCGACCGTTTGCACCGTTTCTCGCCCTGCTCACAATGCCCTATTGCTGGATTGTCCCGGAAGAGGCGGTGCGTACCTACGGGGAGGATTTCTTCCGGCATCCGGTTGGCACGGGACCGTTCCGCCTGCAGGAGTGGACACCCGATGTCCGGCTGGTCCTGCGACGCCATGAGCACTACTTCAAGCGCGATGAGACGGGGCGCCGGCTGCCGTACTTGGATTTCGTCGTTGTCCGGTTCCTGCGGGATTTGAAGACCGCGTTCTGGGAGTTCCAGCAGGGACGTCTAGATATGCTCTCGGGGCTCGACCCCAGCGTGGTGCCGACAGTTCTCACGCCGGAAGGCACGCTCCGTCCAGCATTTGCCCGGTATCAGCTTCTGACTACCCCGGCGTATGCCGTGGAATACTACGGCATTATGCTGGATACCACGACCGAGGGAGGGCGCACGTCCCCGTTGGCGCGCTCTCGGTTGCTCCGCCAAGCGTTGAATTATGCCATCGATCGGGAGCGCATCATCCGCCATGTTCTGCATGGCTTAGCCGAACCGGCAACAGGGATACTCCCCCCGGGGCTTCCCGGAGCTTCTGGGCATGTGGTGGGCTATTCCTACAATCCGGACTACGCCCGCCGCCTCTTAGCAGCAGCGGGCTTTCCCAATGGAAGAGGATTGCCGCCGCTGGTACTGCAACTGGGGACAAATCCCCGGACGCTCTCCGTTGCCGAGGCAATCCAACAACAGCTTGCCGAGGTGGGCATCCGCCTGGAGCTACGCCAGGTAAACTTCCCCGAGCACCTGGCGATGGTCCGCCAAGGGCGCTGTATGCTCTGGCGTACCAACTGGGTTGCCGATTACCCAGACCCGGAAAACTTCCTGGCATTGTTCTACTCGCCGTACCAGGCACCGAACGGACCGAACACGACGCGCTTCCGTTCCGCTGAGGTGGATTCCCTCTACGAGCAGGCACTGACGGAGCGGAATCCAGAACGCCGCTGGGCACTCTATCGCCAGATGGAGCAACGCATCCTTGAGGAAGCGCCGTGGGTACTGCTCTACTATCCCCGCCTCATCCGATTGCTCCAGCCGACGGTCAGGGGCATGCACGTGGACGGTAGCGACCGCCTTGTGCTGGAGTGCGTCCGCAAAGGGTGAAGTTCCACAAACAGGGAGGGTGAAGCATGAAGGCGCTCATCCACGTCCTCTGCGCTGCCATTGCCTTTGTTGCCGTGGACATGTGGAAAGCACCAGCAGCATTCGCTGTGCAGCAACTCAAGAAAGCCAGTCAGTGGGTCAACAAAGCAAAGAAGCGAAAGCATATCTCCCGAACAAGCGAGCGGCGTGAACAGAGGCGGCAACAGGCATTGGAATTCCTGCGACAGCAATCGCCGGAGCTATGGACTATGGTTGCTGGAGTGCCCGATTCATCCACAGCAGCAGTTGTGCATGCCTCTTCCGGAGCTGATGAGCCGCTGGAGGGTGAAGACCCGGAGGAGGTAGCTCGGGAGGATGATGTCCCCGTTGATATTGAAACATTCCGCCAGCTCTGGCTGGCGTACATGGAGGGCGAGACGGCTCAAGAGCTGACAGCGGCTGGATTGAGTAAGCGCCGAATCGTAGAATTCGTGCTGGACTGGCTGGGGACTCCGTACCGCTTTGGTGGTGCCAGCACGCGGGGTATTGACTGCTCTGCCTTTATTCAGCAGCTCTTTGCCGAGGTAGCAGGCGTGTGGCTCCCGCGGACAGCGGCAGCCCAGTACACGCTTGGAGTCCCTGTCGGACGAGAGGAGTTGCAGTTTGGCGATTTGGTGTTCTTCCACACGCGGCGGCATGCCTATGTGTCGCATGTGGGCGTCTACTTGGGCGATGATCTCTTTGCTCACGCCAGCTCGCGGAATGGTGTGACGGTGTCGTCGCTGCGCAGTACGTACTACAGCAAGCGGTTCATTGGAGCACGGCGCTTGACAGAGCGTACGCTGCTCCAGTTAGCCTCGGCACAGGGAACAGTGCCCGACGGCGTGATGTCCGGGTACTGACCGCAGCAGTCATGCGGGGAGCGGGGCTCCCGAGTACGGGGAGTCCCGCTTTGCATTTAGAGCCGCTGCCGAGCGATATCCCACCGGTCAATGACGGTTGCTCGGTCGCAGACCCAGTAGGCGTCGTGCAGTGCTGCGGTGAGGCAGGAGTGGTTTTCCAGAATTCGCACGCGGCTGCCCACGGGATACCGTCCGCGGAGGTATTCTGGCGGCTCAGCAACGACAACGCCATGCTCCTGGGTGAGACGAGCGATGCAGAGGTGCGGGTCAGGGTGCGGAGAGGGTGCTTCGTCTTGCAGGATAACGCCGAAGCCGAGATTGGGCTGGAGGTGCCGCGGACCCGGATCGAGCGAGAGCGCCAGGGCACCGGCATCAACCACGAAGTGCCCAGCATTGGGTTGGTGTGAAACGACTGTTGCCAGAACCGTCAGGGCGCAGTCGTCCACGCGGCAGCTGCCAAGCAGCACTTGGGTGTAGTCGTAGAACACGTAGTTGCCGGGCCGGATTTCGGTAATGCCAGGCAAAAGCTCCTCGCATGCCATAAGGGTCGGGGTAGAGCCGATGCTGATGCCGCGGACAGGAATACCGGCATTTCGGAGCCGTTCGGCAGCATCCAGCATGAGTTCTTGCTCGCTGCGGGCGATACGGCGCACTTCATCACTGGAGTGGGCGCGGTAGGCATGTCCGGCGTGGGTGAGGAGCCCATCGAACTCCAGCCACTGCGAGCGGGCTAAGGCGGCTGCTAATTCCTCCAGGAGGGGCGACCGCGGATCTACGCCGGAGCGATGGGCACCGCAATCAACTTCCAGCCATACGTGGACCCGCTGCCTGCGCCGAGCGCAGGCAGCGCTAAGCGCTTCGATGGCAGGGAGGCTGTCTACGGTGAGGCGGAGTTGGATGCGCTGAGCTAGGTCCAGCGCTGGCTCAAGAGCCCAGAAAGGGAGCGGGAATGCCCATGTGATGTCCGATACGCCAGCCTCGGCGAAGAAGCGAGCCTCGGCCAACGTTGCCACCGTCAGCCCGACAGCTCCTATCTGGAGCTGAAGGCGGGCGATGGTAGCGCATTTGTGGGTCTTCGCATGAGGACGGAGTGCAACGCCCCACTGCTCAGCGCGCTGCTGCATTCGTGCAAGGTTGCGCTGGAGTGTGGGGTAATCCAGAATGAGCGCCGGGGTGGGGAGCTCATCCACTTGCATTAGGCGCTTTTGCTTGAGCGCTCCGCGCGCTGCAGCTCACGCTCGAGGCGCTGGCGTTCGCGGGTGCGCTCGTGCCAGTTGAGACTGTACCACCAACGGCGTACCTGGCGCACTGTCTGCCCTGTCAGGCGGGCGTAGGCGTTGAGGAGACGCACTGTGCGCTGATTCATCGCCTCGGACACCTGGCAGTGCAACAGTACTGAGGCGGGCGCGAAATTAGGCACCGGAGCCTGTTGCCACTTTTCTAATTTCGTGTCGTGCTCTTTGGACGGAAGAGAGCGATGCAGGCCCTGGTGCTCCGCGAAAGTGGCTTGAAGCTGGAAGAGGTGGAGGAGCCCCCACTACAACCGGGCGAAGCGCGCATCCGGCTGATAGCAGCGGCACTGAATCGGCGGGATGAATGGATTCGGCAGGGGCGATATGCCCGAATTCGGTATCCGGCAATCCTGGGATCGGACGGCTGTGGGGTTGTTGAAGCTGTTGGCTCGGAAGAGCATCGGAGCTGGCTTGGTAAGACGGTTGTCATCAACCCCAGTCTGAACTGGGGGGATAACCCCCGGGCTCAGGGGCGCCAGTACGAGATTTTGGGCATGCCCCGGCCGGGGACGCTCGCTGAGTACGTCCACGTCCCTGTGGACCGGCTACACGAAAAGCCGCCGCATCTCTCAGCGGAAGAGGCAGCAGCGCTTCCCCTGGCGGGTTTGACGGCGTACCGGGCCCTGTTTACACAGGGGCAACTCCAGCCGCAACAGAAGGTGCTCATCACAGGCATTGGCGGTGGGGTTGCTGTCTGTGCGCTGCAGTTTGCTGTTGCGGCAGGGGCTCAGGTGTTCGTCACTTCCGGACGCGCGGAAAAGGTTGAGCGTGCCCAAGCTTTGGGGGCTATCGGTGGTGTGAGCTACCGCCATCCTGAATGGGGGCGCCTCCTCCAGGAGCTGGCCGATGGAGACTTTGACCTGGTGGTGGACAGCACAGGAGGCGAGCCGTTCGCCGTCCTACTGAGCCTGACGGCTCCGGGCGGGACGATTGTCGTCTACGGCGCGACGCTGGGGGCGGTGCCGGAGATGAATCTGCACCGTGTCTTCTGGCGCCAGCTCCGCATCGTGGGGAGCACGATGGGCACCGATGAAGAGTTCGCTGCGATGCTGCGCTTTGTCAACGAGCACCGGATTGTGCCCGTTGTGGACTCGGTCTTCCCCTTCGCTCGGGTGCTGGAAGCCTTTGAGCGACTGCGCTCGGAAGAGCACATGGGGAAGGTAGTGGTGCGGATTGCCTCGGATTAGCGCCGGGCGTACGTCGCTTCAGCGAATTGGCGGGCGAACTCGGGGCTGCGCACCTCTTCGGGGGAGAGGCTATGGGAGCGGATGCGAGCCAGGAGCTCGGTATAGTAGTCAATTTCCCGGCGGCGCCGGTGGATTTCCTCTTCCAGCTCACGGCGGCGCTGGGCACACCAGGCGGGGTCGTCCAACGGTAAGCAGAACGGCTCCTCGGAGCGGAGCCACTCCAGCCGCCGTTGTTCTACAGCGAGCCGCTGCTCCAGCCGGCGCACGTACAGGCGGAGGGCTTCCAGCTCTTCTGGCGGAGCAGCATCACCGGCTGGCTCGGAGGGCGCTTCGCAGAGCAGAAGGACAAGCTGCCGCAGTTGTTGGAGGTTCCGCTCTTGGTATGCCCGCTGTACCACAGGCCAGTACTGCCGGAATTCTTCCGTTTCACCGCCGACCGCATCAGGATGCAGCCGCTTGACCAAAAGGCGGTAAAGCTTAGGCAACTCTCCGGGCTCTTCTGTCGGGGGTGGTGAGTGGGCGTCTACACGGGTATCGGCTGCCTGGAGACGTTCCCAAAGCTGGGCAAACTCACGCTCGACGATGCGTTCCACCAGCGCCAGCGTCTGTTCGGTAATGGGTTCACCCCGCTGCAGCTTGAGCACTAGGAGCTCGGCATGGCGCCGTAATTGAGCTGCACGGAGCGCCGTCTGCTGCAGCTCCAGCTCTAAGTGGCGGAAGTGGCGTTCGTAGGTTGTCAGCAGTTGTGGATAGACCACCGTGCGGAGCCGGAACCATTCGCGGAGCGTTTCCTGCAGGGCGGTGTGAAGCTCTCGGCAGCGCTGGCGGAGCTGTTCAATCTCGGGATGCGGTATCGGCTGCATGGGAGTCCTCCGGATGCCATTGCTGGAGAGCTTCAATGGCAAAGCGCAGGTGCGGGATAACGATAGAGCCGCCGACCACGAGCCCGATGTTCAGCGCTTCATAGATTTCCCGCTGCGTTGCCCCACAGCGCAGGGCTTGGTCGATGTGGTAGAGGATGCAATCGTTGCAGCGGAGGACCAGCGAGGCTACCAGCCCCATGAGCTCTTTGACTTTGCGCGGGAGAGCACCATCTTCGTACGCAGCGCCATCTAAGGCAAAGAAGCGGCGAAAGCCGAGCACGCCTGTGCTGAGCACGGCCTCATTCTGCCGTGCACGCCGGCTTCGGAACTCTTCCCATACCGTGCTCATTGGCTTAGCCACAGCGGTTGTACACGCTGCCGGCTGGGCGAGCGTACCCAAAGCCAGTAGAGACCAGCCGCAACGCCATCCAGCCGGAGCCTACAGACGTGCTCCCCGTGTGGCAGGTGCATCTCGTGGTGGTACAGCTCCTGCCCGAGAACATCGACGAGGCTGAACCGATAGAGCCCGTCCTCATCTGCCTGGAGGAGAAAGCGCAGCTCATGGGGCGAGAACTCAAAGAGGCGTATCTGCAGCGGGGAACCAAGCTCGACCGTCGGCTCAGCACCCGGACAGTAGCCGACTACTGTCACGCTGCCGGGAATGAGCTCTGCGCGGAATGCTTGCGTACCGAGCCATTCGACATCGAGCAGCTCCAAAGGTGCTTGCAGTGGCGTGCCGTACAAGTACCGTACCGGGAAGGCACCGAGCGTATCCGCGCGGCGCAGCCAGAGTTCCGCTGAAACCGTGTCCCATGCTCCGACAACAGGCACCAGAGGTCGGTGGAGGAGCCATGCCGGAAGGCGAAACCGGATACGGAAGGCAAAGCTGTCGCGCTGCAGCGGCGACTGCCATGCGTAATCCTCATGCAGGACAGCAACCACGGCACTCTCGCCCGGTTGACCAACCAGCAGGGGAAGCCGGAGCCGAGCAGGGTACTTGAGCACGACAGCAATGGTATCTTCCCGACTGCGGGCAAGTCCGCTTTCCCACAGCCGAATAGCGGAATCGCGCCCAGCCGAGGCGAGCAGCTTGCCATCGGGCGCGTAGGATACCGAGAGCACTTGTGCGCCGTGCAGCAGGACTGTCCCCAGCGGGGTCCCCGAAGGCGTCCACTGACGCACGGTACTGTCTAACGAGCCCGACGCAACGCGCCGACCCCACGGCAACGCGTGAACCGAGCGGACATGGAGCCGATGCACTCCACGGGCATGCTCGCTACCGGTGGCAATATCCCAGAAACGCACCGTGCGGTCAACCCCGCCAGACACCAAGAGCCCCTCTTCCGTACCGAAGGACAGGGACCACACGACCCGGTTCCCCAACGAATCGCCATGCTGGCCCAGGCGCAGTGCCGGCTTCCACGGCTGCTGCCATTCCCGGACGTAGACTATGCCGTCGTTGCCACCATACGCCAGCCATACCCCATCGGGCGAAAAGGCGACGCTGTACCACGAGCTTACCCCGGGCTCCTTCCAGCACTGGAGCACCTGTCGCATTGCAAGATCCCAAACGCACACCAGCGAATCATCCGCAGCGGTGGCAGCATAGCGTCCCGAGGGATGGAGGGCAATGTCGCGGATGAAGCCTCGGTGCACCCCAAAGCCGAACGGAGTGCGTTGTCCACTGGGACGGTCGTAAAACAGCAGCACGGAGTCCACCGCGATCAGCACGCGGCTGGAATCCCCCACGAACACGGCGCTGTAGGTAGCCGTGGAGCGGGTGCCAACGACTAAGACATCCGTTGCTTCCAGCGTGGCGACGTTCCACAGCTTGACAACTCCCTCTTCGGCGGTTGTGAGCAACAGCATCCCATCGGGTGAAAAGCGGACGCAGCGGATGGGCGATTGGTGGGCTTGACGCCGTTCCCGGATGGGAGTGGGCGATGCTCCGTACTCCAGCCGAAGCCGAAGCAGCATCTGGACAGTATC